>Ga0180435_10000127_pt1 | contig 75321 bp, 57 predicted proteins | sample SS_ome_3_FD_132467 | JGI IMG/M metagenome (GOLD analysis project Ga0180435, IMG submission 132467) | Hypersaline lake sediment archaeal communities from the Salton Sea, California, USA - SS_3_S_1 metaG | ecosystem: Environmental > Aquatic > Non-marine Saline and Alkaline > Hypersaline >... | reverse complement strand
CCGACCACGGACGCGGTCGCGACCGAGCGCAGGTCGTCCTTCTCGAGGAAGCGGCGCAACAGGTCGGCGGAGAGCAGCTGCGAGATGAAGCCCGCGGCGAGGAAGCCGAGCACGAGGTAGGGCGCCATCTCCACGAACACGCTCGCGCCCGCGTCCCACACCCCGCCGCCGTGCCCGTGGTGCAGGCCCGGCAGGAAGCCGCCGAGCGCGGCGCCGAAGATCAGGTACGGCAGGCGGTCCTTCCACGCGCCCTTGTGGAACGCCTCGGGAAGGAGGTCGACGAGCGTCACGTACGCGAAGGTGCCGGCGGCGACGGCCACGGCGATCGGACGCCAGGGACCGACCTGCAGCATGAACGACTGCCCGACGCGGAACGCGATCGGCGTGACGAGCGCGAAGGCGAGGAGCCACGCGAACGCGGTGACGAGGCGCAGGTTCGCCAGGCGCAGCACGGTCGAGAGCGAGAAGGCCTCGACGAGCTTGTGCAGCACCATGAACAGCAGCGTGCCCGCCCACACGTCGCTGCCGAACAGGCCAGCGAGAGACAGGCCGCCGAAGAACGCGTGCACGGCGAGCCCGAGGAACGACGCGCGCCAGAGCACCGCGTGCCGTCGGCGCGACTCGTCGCCCGCGTGCGGCGCGTGCGCGTGGCCGTGCCCGATCCAGCGCCGCAGCACGACGCGCTCGAGCAGCGCGAGGAAGGCGAAGCCACCCGCGACGGCCGACCACAGCATCCACGGCGCGGGGCCGCGCCGCGGGAAGCCCTGGTCGACGGGGCCGGTCGCCAGCAGGTCCCCCGCCATGTGCAGCGCCGTGCCGACGAAGATGCCCGCCGACAGGGCGACGAGCCGGTGCATGCCCTCGCTCGACCACCGCCGCGTCCACGGCAGGAGGCCGCCGACGAGGGCGGCCAGGGCCACGAGGCCGGCGCTGAACCAGGGATCGTTGACGAGCATGGTGGGCGGGCGAGTCTACGCCCTCCTCCAGTGACCGGTACGGTGCCAGACCCCCTGGTCATCGGCGGCCGCCGCGCTCCGCGCGACGGCCGCCGATGACCAGGGGGTCTGGCACCGTACCGGTCACTGGAGCCGGCCCGACCTCGCCCCGATCAGAAGGTCCAGCCCACCGACAGGATCAGGCGCTGGTCCACGCGATCGGCGCGCTGGCCGATGCGGATGTCGTCGGCGTCGGAGAAGATCGCCGGCGTGTTGTCGTAGTCGAGCACGTGCGTGAGCTTGGCGATCATGCTCGTCGACAGGTTCACGGTGATGCTCGTCTCGAGGCGACCGTAGAAGTCGTCGGAGTCCTCGACGCTCGGGTAGGCCTCGGCCTTCTGGCGGAACGCGGTCGTGTCCGACAGCTGCATGAACCAGTCGTAGGCCACGCGGATCGTCAGGTTCTCGGTGTCGTTCGCCGGATCGGCGAAGTCCTCCTCGACCTGCGAGAGACCGATCTCGCCCGAGAACGCGCGGTCGTCCTCGTCGAGGAACTGGTGACCGACACCCAGGCCGTAGATCGTCCGCAGGTCCAGCTCGGCGAGGCTGTCCGTCTGGAAGGCCGCGCTCGCGTACGCGTAGGTCGTGCGCGCCTCGTTGAGGAAGTAGTCGTACTGCGCGTTCGCGCCCGCGTTGCGCGCGGAGAGCTTCGTCGGCGCGCCGGCCGTGGTGAAGTCGGTGAACTCGCCGTAGTTCCAGTAGGCGCCCGCCGAGAAGCGGTCCTGGCCGCGGTCGAGCGACGCCTCGGCATCGGCCGCGACGGTCTGCGTCTCGGTGTTGCCCGAGGAGTAGGTCGCGCCGATGGTGAGCGAGCCCGTCCACTCCGCGGCCGCCTCGTCGTCCTGGAGCGCGGTCGGAGCGATCGGCGCGTAGGGCAGGGGCGCGCCGATGGCGGTCGTCGCGGCGGCGGTCGGCAGGAGCGCCTCGAAGGAGGCGGGAGCGGCGTTCGCCTCGGCCGGCGCGGCGAGCGCCAGGGGGGCGAGGAGGGTGAGCAGCGTGGACATGGTGTTCGTCGTGGTTCGGGATCGCCGCGGTGCCCTTCGTGGCCGCGGCCGATGTCGCGTCCGCCGCGCTCGTGCGCGCAGCGGGCGGACGATGGAAAGCGATCCGCGAGGGCCGTTCAAGAATCGAGCACGGGTTCTCGCCGCCGCCCCGCGGCGTCCCGGACCAGGAGCGCCGCGCCGCTTGAGAGCGCCCCCCGACGGCGCTACAACCTGCGCCCCGGGCGCCGGCGGGCTCCAACGCCCTCCGAGCGCGTCGCGTACGGCTCCCCCGCCCGCGGCGATCGCGTCCCGCGCCGGCTCGACCGTTGCCACGACGATCGGCGCACCGCCCGGGCTTCCCCTGCCCCAACCCCCGACCGCGAAAGGTCGACCTGACAGCGATGATCGAGATCCGGAATCTCGTCAAGCGCTTCGGTCCGTTCACGGCCGTCGACGGCGTGGACCTGGACGTGGAGCGCGGCGAGGTCCTCGGCTTCCTGGGCCCGAACGGCGCCGGGAAGACGACGACCATGCGCATGGTGACCGGCTTCCTCGCCCCCACCTCGGGCACCGCGCGCGTGTGCGGTGTCGACGTGGGCGAGGACCGCATCGCCGCTCAACGCACGATCGGCTACCTGCCCGAGGGCGCGCCGGCCTGGCCCGACATGACGCCGGCCGAGCTGCTCGACTTCGCGGCGCAGGCGCGCGGCCTGGCGCGGAGCGAGCGCCGCGCCGCGATCGGTCGCGCGGTCGAACGCGTGCAGCTGGGCGGCGTGCTGCACAAGGCGATCGAGAACCTGTCGAAGGGCTTCAAGCGACGCGTCGGTCTCGCGCAGGCGATCCTGCACGACCCCGAGGTGCTCATCATGGACGAGCCCACCGACGGCCTCGACCCGAACCAGAAGTTCGAGGTGCGCAAGCTCATCCGCGAGATGAGCCCGGGCAAGGCCATCGTCCTGTCGACGCACATCCTCGAGGAGGTCGAGGCCGTCTGCACGCGCGCGACGGTGATGGCGCGCGGGAAGCTCGTCGCCGACGGCACGCCCGCCGAGCTGCGCGCGAAGGACCCGCGCCACGGCGCGGTGCGCGTGCGCGTGGGTGTGGGTGCCGACCTGGACGCGGAGGCCTTCGCGGCGCTCGACGCGGTCGCGCGTGTCGAACGCGACGGCGACGCCTTCGTGTGCCTCGCCGCGGGCGCGACGAGCCCCGCCGCCGCCGTGACCGAACTCGTGCGCGCGCGCGGCGCGGAGCTCGTCGAACTGACGCCGCTCGAGGGACGGATGGACGACGTCTTCCGGGCGTTGACGCTCGGCGCGGCGAATGCGGAGGAGATCGCGCGCGAACGCGTGGAGGGTGCCCAGCCGGAAGCCGAGGAGGTGACGCTGTGAACGGCGCGACGAACGTGTGGGTCGTGGCGAAGCGCGAGCTCAAGAGCTACTTCGCGACCCCGGTGGCGTACGTGTTCCTGGTCGTGTTCCTGCTCCTGGCGGGCTTCATGACCCAGTTCCTGGGCAGCTTCTACGAGCGCAACCAGGCGGACCTGCTCGCCTTCTTCACCTGGCACACCTGGATGTACCTGTTCCTCGTGCCGGCGATCTCCATGCGGCTTTGGTCGGAGGAGCGGCGCAACGGAACGATCGAGCTCCTGATGACCCTGCCGATCACCGAGGGGCAGGCGGTCCTCGGCAAGTACTTCGCCGCGTGGCTGTTCGCGGGCTTCGCGTTGGCGCTGACCTTCCCCGTCTGGATCACCGTCTCCTACCTCGGTGATCCGGACCAGGGCGCGATCCTCACCGGCTACCTGGGCAGCTTCCTCATGGCCGGCGCGTTCCTGGCGCTGGGGTCGATGATCTCCGCCTGCACGAAGAACCAGGTCATCGCCTTCGTGGTGACCGCGACCGTGTGCTTCTTCTTCGTCCTCGCGGACCTCCCGTTCGTCGCGAACGCGATCGACGCGTACCTGCCCGACTTCGTGGGCGAACTGGTGCGCGGCATCGGCTTCATGACGCACTTCGACGGGTTGCAGCGCGGCGTCGTCGAACTCTCGAGCGTGCTGTTCTTCGGCTCGCTGATCGGCTTCGCGCTCTACGTGAACACGCTCCTCGTGAGCCACCTCAAGGCCTCCTGACGCACGAAGCCATGGACACTGCGAACAAGCTCGCGGCCGGCGCCGCGCTGTCGATCGGCCTGTTCGGCGCGATCAACCTCTTGGGTTCGAGCGTCTTCTCCGACGCGCGGATCGACCTCACCGAGGAGCGGCTCTACACCCTGTCCGAGGGTGCGAAAGAGATCGCGCGCGGACTGGACGAGCCCATTCGCCTCGAGCTGTACGCCACGCAGGACATGCGCAAGGCGAACCCGAGAACGGGCGACTTCATGCAGCGCGTCGAGGACGTGCTCGAGAACTTCGTGCGCGTCTCGGACGGCAAGCTGAAGCTGGAGCGCTTCGACCCGGTCGAGTTCAGCGAGGCCGAGGACGAGGCCGCGCTCAACGGCCTGCAGCGCATCCGCATGGATGGCAACGCGGTCGGCTACTTCGGCCTCGTCATGCGCAACAGCGTCGGCGACAAGGAAACGATCGCCTACTTCAACCCGTCGGACGAGATCTTCCTCGAGTACGAGATCGCGCAGCGACTCGTGTCGCTCGACGCGGCCGACAAGCCGGTGCTGGGGCTACTGACGGACCTGGCAGTGGACGGCGGCCCGCCGATGGCGCCCGGTCAGCCGGCCCAGCCGGCGTGGCAGATCCTGTCGCTGCTCGAACGCACCTTCGAAGTGCGACGCCTCGAGTCCTCGACCGAGGCGATCGAGGACGACGTGGACGTGCTGATGCTCCTGCACCCGAACGGACTGACGGACGCGACGCTGTACGCGATCGATCAGTTCGCGCTCGACGGCGGGCGCGTGCTCGCACTGCTCGACCCGAGCTGCCTCGTCGACCGCGATTCGCAGCAGGGCGGCGCGCTGCCCGCGAGCTCGGACCTCGGGCCGTTGCTCGAGGCCTGGGGCGTCGAGTTCGACGCCAGCGGCCTCGTCGCCGACCGCACGCTCGCGCCGCTCGAGCCCGGCTCGGCGGGCCTGCTCCAGGTCGTCGCCACCGCGGACCAGGTCGACGCCGACGATCCCGTGTCGGCGCGGCTTTCGGACCTGCGCTTCATCACCGTCGGCGCGCTCGCCGCGACCGAGGGCGCGAGCACCGCGTTCACGCCGCTCGTGACGACTTCGGACGAGGCCGGCCAACTCGCTCCCAGCGCGCTGCGCACCGCCGACCCGAGCACGCTGATCGAGGACTTCGTGCCGGCGTACGAGACCTACACGCTCGCCGCGCGCGTGTCGGGCCCGATCGCGACCGCCTTCCCGAAGGGGCCGGACGGTGACGACGAAGCGGCCTTGCCGGACGGGCACCTCGCCGAGTCGACCGCGGACTTCGAAGCGATCCTGATCGCGGACGCCGACATGCTGTTCGACACGCAGTGGCTGCAGCGCTCGTTGTTCGGCGTGGCCAAGTACGCCGAGAACCCGGACCTGGTCCTGAACGCCGCGGACCAGCTCGCCGGCAGCGACGCGCTCATGTCGCTGCGCGCGCGCGGCACGTTCGAGCGGCCGTTCGAGGTCGTGCAGGAGTTGCGTCTCGCCGCGGGCGAGGAGCTCGCCGCCGAGCAAGCGCGCCTCCAGAAGGAGCTCGCGGACATCGACACGCGGATCCAGGAGATCGCGCGCGAACAGGGCGGCGGAGGGACGGTGCTGCTCACGCCCGAGCTCGAGGAGGAGCTCGACAAGGCCTACGCCAAGCGCGACGAGACGCGCAAGGAGCTGCGCCGCGTGCAGTTCAACCTGAAGCGCGACGAAGAGGCCCTCGGCCGCCGCGTCAAGGCGCTCAACATCCTCGGTATGCCGCTCGTCGTGATCGCCAGCGGCGTCCTCGTCTGGCTGCGCCGCCGCGGCCGCGCCACCGCCTGACACCGCGCCGCCCGCGCGACGAACCGAAGAACCATGGCCAACAAAGGACTCGCCTTCCTCGCCGGCGCGCTGGTCGTGCTGGCCGTGCCCGCGATCGTCATCACCACGAAGGACCGCTCCGGTTGGGAGTCCGACGCGGACCCGCTCGACGGCGAACCGGTGCTCCCCGAGCTCGAGGCGCTCGGCACGGACGGACTCTTCGCGCTCGAGCTCACCGACCGCGACGGCAGCGTGCGCATCGAGCGCGACGGCGGGCGCTGGGTGCTGCCGCAGCTCGACGGCTACCCGGCGCGCGACGACCGCGTCACCGAACTCGTGCGCGGGCTGCAGACGCTGCGCATCGAGGAGGAGAGCACGAGCAACCCCGACAAGCACGCGCGCGTCGGACTGGTCGCGCCGGACGACGGTGGCGAGGCAGCCGCGCTCGTGCGCGTGCTCGACGCCGAGGAGGAGGCCGTGTGCGAGCTGCTGCTCGGCCAGGTGGACCGCTCGCGCAGCGCGGACGCCCTCTTCGTCCGCCGCCCCGACGACGACCAGTGCTGGCTCGCCGCGGGCCGCGTGCCGCGCTCGACCTCGACCACCAACTGGTTCGACACGGGCGTCGTGTCGATCGACACCTCGAGCGTGCGCCGCGCCGCGATCGCGTTCGAGGACGACCCCGGCGCGAGCTACGAACTCGTGCGCGAGGACGCCGAGCAGTTCGGCTTCGAGCTGCGCCCGGTGCCCGAGGGCCGCGAGCCCGGCGCCGAGTGGCAGTGGTCCGCGCTCGCGCGCACCCTCGCGAACTTCTCGTGCACCGACGTGCGACGCGATCTCGACGGCGGCCTCGACGGCGCGCGGCGCGCGACCGCGACGCTCGAGACCTACGACGGCGCCGTCGTCGAGGGGCGCCTCGTGCGCGTGCCCAGCGAGGTCGAGAGCGTGCCGGGCGCCACCTGGATCACCTTCGAGGCGCGCGTCGACGCGGAGCGCGTCGCGACCGACGAGCAGCTCGACCCGGGCGCGGCGCGCGCCTTCGTCGACGACTTCACCGCGCGCGTCGGCGGCTGGTGGTTCGAGGTCCCGGCCGGCACCGCGGCGGGGCTGTGGACGCCGCTCGCCGATCTGCTCGAGCCCCTGCCCGAGGAGACGCTGCCCGGCGACGCGGCCGGTCCGGTGCTGCCGAACGAGGACGGCGTGGGCGGTGACGCGACGGACGGTGACGCGACGGACGGTGACGCGACGGATGGCGAAGCGACGGGCGGCGAAGCGACGGGTGGCGACGACGCGACCGAGGACGGCGCGACCGGCACGCCCGCCGAAGAACCGGCCGAGGAACCCGCGGAGGATCCGAACGGATCAGCGGGAGACGAAGGCTGAGTCGCGCAGGCGGAAACGCAGCGCCAGCTCCGCCCCCTTCCCCAGCCCGATCCGCCGATCCACCACCACGCGGTGCGGCGGGACCGTGCGCCGCGGACGCAGGAGCGCGAACGGCGCGGCGAACAGGTCGGCGCCGTCGTGCTCGGGCGCGATCCCGAGCGCCTCGACGAGCCGCGCCGGTCCATTGCACAGGTCGCGCTCGCGCCCGCGCCGCGCGCGCATCCGTTCGAGCCCGACGAGCGGTTCGAGCGCGCGCACCAGCACCGCCTCGCCGCGCCCCGCCGGGCCGGTCACCGCGTTGAAGCAGTGGTGCATCCCGTAGATCCGGTAGACGTACGCCAAACCGCCGCGCGCGAACATCGACGCGTTGCGGCGCGTCGGGCCGTTGCGCGCGTGGCTCCCCGGATCGCGCTCGGCCAGGTAGGCCTCGGTCTCGACGATCGCGCCGCCGCACCACGCGCCGTCGTCGCCGCGCACCAGGAGCACGCACCCGACGAGGTCGAGCGCGACGGCGCGCGCCTCGCGCTCGAAGAAGCGCCGCGACCGCTCGGGTGCGTGGCCCGCGAGCGTCGGCGGCGCGCTCACGACTCGCTCGGGAAGGCGAGCTCGAAGTTCATGTAGAAGTACGGCAGCGCGGTGAGCAGCCCGAGGCCGATCGAGGTCCACACGAGCGAGCGGATCTGCGCGTCGGAGAGCTGCCCCTCGGGCAGCATGCGCCGCAGCCGCAGCCTGTACTCGTAGACGATCTCGATCACGAGCTGCAGCACGAGGCCGAGGAAGACCCAGCGCCAGATGTCCGCCAGCCGCGGCCCGATCTCGCCCTGCGTCCACAGCACCATGCCCGCGATGCCGATCGCGTTGCCGACGACCGACAGGAGCGCCTTCCACTTCGGCGCCTCCCAGCGCAGGTCCTCACGGATCCCCCACAGGGAGACGGTGACGAACATGACGATGTAGAGGTAGGCGAGGACGATCACGATCCGTGCGGCGGGGTCGGCGCGGCGGGCGCGATCCTAACGCCGCGGCGGACGACTCGCACGGCGAGGCCGTCGGCGATCCGGCGCGTCAACGCTCCTTCTTGGCGATGAGCAGGTGGTTGAAGCCGCGCATGAAGAAGTTGCCCTCCACGGCGGCCTTGTGGAAGCCGGGCTTCTCGAGCTTGCGATTGCCGCGCACGACCGCAACGTGGTCGACGAGCCGGAAGCGCGTCGCGAGCTGCGCGCCGAGCCGCAGCCCGATCGGGACGAAGCCGCGCTTCTTCTTGAAGGTGTCCTGGACGTAGACGGCGAGGTAGCGGCGGTCGCGCAGGACGCGCTCCGCGTCGGCGAACACCTCCTCCATCGCCTCGAAGTAGCCCTCCTCGAAGGCGTCGAGCTTGCCGATGCAGCGCTCGTCGTCCGAGTACTCGATGTGCGTCGAGTACGGCGGGTCCATGAAGACGAAGTCCGCCGACGCGTCCTCCAGCGGGAGGCGCCGCGCGTCGCCGAACTCCACGTCGTCGCGCCACGGCCGCAGGTCGAAGCCGCGCACCTCGCGCTCCATCTCCTTCGCCACGTCGATCGTCGTTCCACCGCCGACGAACGGATCGACGACGAGGTCGCCCGCGCGCGTGTAGCGCTCGAGCAGGTTCCAGATCACGTACGACGGCGTGCGACCCTCGTAGCGCGGGTCGCCGTAGTGCTTTGACGGGTCCACGCCGTGCTGCTGCGACGGCGCGTACCACAGGGTCGTGGTCTGCAGGCGCATCGCCGTGGCGCGGTCAGCGCTTCAGCCAGCCCTCGAACGCGTCGAAGCTCTGCTCGCGGCCGAGGAAGCTCGTGACCAGCTCCGCCGCGTCGCGCGTGCCCCCGCGGGACAGGACCTCGTCGTAGTAGCTGCGCGCGACGCCGGGATCCATCAGGTCGCCGTCGAAGGCGCTCAACAGGTCCTTCGCGATCACGAGCGACCACATGTAGGTGTAGTACATCGCCGAGTACCCGTGCAGGTGCCCGAAGCCGCACACGAAGTAGGTGCCCTCCTCGTGCGGGAAGGGCAGGTGCTCTTCGCGCAGCGCGATCATGCGCTCCACCGGATCGACCTCCTTCGGATCGCTCATGTACAGCTCGAGCGACAGGGTCGCGTAGTACATCTGCCGGCTGACGAGCAGACCCTTGTCGTACTCGTCGGCGCGGCGCATCGCGTCGATCAGGTCCTCGGGGATCGGCTCGCCCGTCCGGTGGTGCGTCGCGAAGCGTTGCAGCACGCCGGTGTCCCACGCCCACTCCTCGTAGAGCTGGCTCGGCACCTCGACGAAGTCCCACTCGGTCGCGATGCCGCTGAACGCGAGGTAGCGCGAGCGCGTCGAGAAGAGGTGGTGCAACAGGTGCCCCACCTCGTGGAAGAAGGTCGTGACCTCGTCGTGCAACAAGAGCCCCGGATCGCCGTCCTTCGGCTCGGGGAAGTTGCACATCAGCGCGGCCTGCGGGAGCACGTCGTCGTCGCCCGTCCCGATGATCCCGCTGTCCGCGTTGAACATCGCGGCGTGCTTGAACTTGCCGTCGCGCGGATGCATGTCGAGGAACAGCCGCGCGAGGTGCGCGTCGCCGTCCTGCGCGTACACGTCGTAGACCTCGACCGAGGCGTGCCAGCGCGGCACTTCGTCGTTGCGGCGGAAGCGGACGCCGAACAGCGTCTCGCTGGTCGCCAGCACGCCGTCGCGGACCTTGTCGTAGGCGAAGTACGGCCGGACGGCGAGCGAGTCGAAGCTGTAGCGCTCGGCCTTCACCTTCTCGGCCAGATAGGCGAGCTCCCAGTCGCGCACGACCTCGGCGTCGGGCTCGGTTCGGCGCTTCATCTCGAGCAACTCGTCGTACTCCGCCCCGGCGCGCTCCTTCGCGAGGGCCATGACGCGGTCGACGAACTCGCGCGCGTTCGCGCCCGAGCGGCTCATCTTGTCCTCGGTGACGTAGTCCGCCCACGAGGCGTAGCCCAGCAGCTGCGCCAACTCGTGACGCAGCTCCATGAGCCGCTTCAGGATGGGCAGGTTCTCCGGGTACGCGCGCGTGTTCGCGGCCAGGCTGTACGCCTGACGCAGGTCGCCGCGCTCGGCGTAGGTCATGAACGGCACGCGGTCGTTCGGGTCGGTCGACAGCGTGATCGAGCCGTCCTCGGCCGGCGGGTGCGACGCGATGAAGTCGTCGGGCAGACCGGCGAGCCCCGCGGCGCCCTCCTCGATGCGGAACGACTTGCCCAGGACCATGATGTTGCGGTCGAACTCCTGGCCGACCTTCACGAGCTCCTCGCGCAGCTCGCCAATGCGCGCGCGCGCCGCGTCGTCCTGGTCGATGCCGCTGCGCCGGTAGTCGCGCACCGCGTGCTCGATCAGACGCCGCGCCTGCTCGTCCTCGATCGATGCAGCGTCGACGCGCTCCAGCACCGCGAACACCTCGCGATCGAGCGAGAGCTCGGTCCCGAAGGCGGCGACCTCCTGTTCGAGCTCCTCCGCGAGCGCGCGCACCGCCTCGTCGGGATGCGCGTTGGCGTGGATCGACAGCCAACCGTCGAGTCCGTTCAGCGCGCGCCCGATCGCGTCGTAGGCGTCGCACACGGTCGCGGCGTCGGCGCCCTGGGGCAGGGCCTTGAACGCGGCGACCCGCGCGCGGCCCGCGTCGAGGCGCTCCTTCGTGAACTGACGCAGCTCGTCCGGCTGCGGCGTCGTCGTGATGTGCATGGTCGACGGTGGTGGTGCGCATCCACCGCCCCGCCGGCCCGCTCCCGTGGAACGGCGCCGATCAGGACGCGGCGTGCGCGTAGTCGTAGAGCGCCCGCATCTGGGCGCCGAAGTCGTGTCCGGTCCCTGCCCCGCTCGTCGCGCGGAACAGCGGCGACTTGAAGAAGCACGCCAGGTGCTCGAGCTCGCCCGCCTCGCCGCGCCGCAGCGCCAACTCGCAGAAGCGCGCGAGGTCGAGGACGAGCGGCGCCGCGAGCGCCGAGTCCGAACCCGTCCAGGTGAACTGCAGGCTCATCCGCGCGCCGAGGAAGCCCTCGAAGTGCACGAAGTCCCACGCGGTCTTCCAGTCGTGCAGCGACGGCACGTAGTCGATCCCCACGTGCGTGTGCAGGTGTCCGTCGTCGCCGAGCAGCGAACGCAGCGCCGCGTCCTTGTTCGCGACCTTCGCCGCCTTGTGCGCGGGATCGGCGAGCACCTCGCCGTCGCGGTTGCCCAGCATGTTGTAGCCCTGCCAGGTCAGCACGCGCAGGTTGCGGTGCGCGAACAGCGGCGCGAGCACGGTCTTGACGAGCGTCTCACCGGTCTTGCCGTCGTTGCCGCACACGGGCAGCCCCTTCTCGCGCGCGAGTTCGCGCAGCGCGGGCCAGGACGCGCCGCAGCTCGGCGTGAAGTTCGCGTAGGCGCAGCCGCTCGACAGCGCTGCGTAGGCGTACAGCGCGCTCGCCGGCAGCTCGCGGCCGGCGTCGAGCGCCGCGTCGAAGCCCGCCAGGCTCGCGCCCGCGTCACCCGGCTGGTGCGCGACCTCGGTGCTCGCCACGTTCACCACGACGACGCGCGCGGCGCCGGTCTCGCGCCGGAACGCCTCGAGGTCGGCGGCGAGCCGCTCGATCGCCGCGCGCCCGCCCTCGCCCGCGTCGAGTCCGGGCCGCACGCGCGCGTCGGCCGCCTCGGCGGCCGCGGCGCCGCTGGCCACGCTCCCCGCCGGCAGCACACCGTGCCCTTCGAGTTCGGCGCCGGCCTCGAGCAGCGTGCCCGCGCGCACCTCCCACCCGCCGACGACGAAGCGGTCGAGCCCGGCGAGGCCGAGCCCCTCGAACGCCGGCAGGGCGCTGACCAGTCCGATCGGCGCCGCGCCGCGTCCCAGGGCGTCGAGCCCGAAGACGCAGGTCGTGGCGATCGCTCCCCGCGCGCCGACGAGCCACAGACCGATCGGGCCCTGGTCGGGGTCGGGAGCAGCGGTGTCGGTCATCGAGGCGAGGCGTTCGGCGGTTCGGCGGGCGGCGGACGAACGCTCCAGTCCAGCGGAGCGGAGGGGGCGCGGCAAGCGCCGGGCCGCCCTTTTGCGCGCCGGGGGTTCGGCGCGAGACCTCGGGCGGAGGCGCCCGATGGACGGACGGGCGCGAAGAGCCGGTGCGCCGGGCGCGCGGCGCTAGTCGTCGCCCAACGCGTCGCGGCGGCGCCGCTCCACCCAGGCCTCGACCAGTGCCCGCTCGCGCGGCTCGAGCCAGGCGCGTCGCACGCCGGCCGCCTCGGCGCCCGACGGATCGGCGCCCGACGGATCGGCGACGGCGTCCGCCGCGCCGGTGTCGGTCGCTCCGGTGTCGCTGGCGCCAGGCTCCGCGGGCCCGCCGTCACCCACACCGGCCCCGTCCCCTCCGGTCGCCGCACCCGCGTCCGCACCCTGCGGCGCTCGTCCCCCCGCGCCGTCGCGGTCGGGCGCGCGCCCGTCGCCGACGGACTCCGACCCCGCCGCCTCGCGCACGCGCCGCTCGGCCGCGGCCAGCGCCGCGAGCGCCTTCTCGACCTGGCGGGCCAGCTCGCCGCTCGGGTCGAGCTCGGCCGCGCGCGCCGTCAGCTCGCCGCGCAGGCGCTCGAGGTTCGCCGCCGCTTCGGCGTTGCTCTCCAGGTCCATGCGCCGCGAGACCTGCTCGATCTCGCGCACGATCCCCGCCAGGGCCGCCTGCTCCGCGGGCGTGAGCTCGTCCGCGTTGCGCGCGACCGCCGCGCCGAGATCGCCGGCGACCTTCCCGGTGAGGTCGACCACGTCGGTGCGCGGTCGGTCGATCGGGCCGAGCGCCAGGCCGAGCAGGGCCGCGGCCACGAGCGGCGCGACGACCGCGGGCACCGCGCCGTTCGCGTGTCCGGCGAAGGCGTCGCTCGTCGACAGGTCGGCGCGCGCGCGCTCGCTCAGGAGCCCGTCGATCTCGGTCGGCGCGCCGGAGCGTTCGCGCTCGAACGCGGCGACGAGCGCGAAGCGGCGCTGCAACCGCCGATCGAGGTCGCGCACGATGCCGGCGTCGGTGGGCCAGCCCGCGCGCAGGACGACGGCGAAGGTGAACGCGCCGAGCGCACCGGCGACGAGCACGAGGTCGCGCAGCGCGCTGCCGACGAGCGCGTCCGTCTCGACGCCCGACGACGCGACGGCCGCCGCGCCGGTGAGCAGGACCGCCGCCGCCGACCAGAGGAAGGCCTCCGCCCACCGCAGGGCGCGCAGTCCGCGGCCGGCCGCGCGCACGAGCTGGGCGACCGACGCACCGCCGGCGCGCGCGGGGACGCGCCGGGGGGCGCGCGGGCCCGAGCGACCGGGGGGGCGCGTCGAGTGGCGCGAGGTGGTGTGGGTGGAGCGAATGCTCATGGCGAGGGTCGCGGGCGACCCGGGGGAGGAACGCCGCGGCGGCGGCGCGCGCGGGAGCCACCGCGGGGAACGCCGCGCGAAACGATACGGGCGCCGCGCGCACACGCGGGTCCCGGAGGACCGTACCGCGCCCGCGCCCGACGGCTACGCTGCCCGCGCGCCACCGCCCCGCTCCGCTCCCGGACCCGCCCCGGACCCGCCCCATGCTCGACCTCGCCCTCGTCGCCGCCGCCCTCGCCGTCCCCGCCCATCCGTCCGCGCTCGCACCGGCGACCGCGCCGCCGACCGCGCCGCAAGAGAACCGCGCGGCGTTCCAGCGCGACTCCGGCGGCGAGCTCTTGCCGGAGGAGGCCGCGTACGACGTGCGGCACTACGCGCTCGAGCTCGCCGTGATCCCCGACGAGAAGCGGATCGAGGGGCGACTGACCATGCGCGCCGACCTGGTCGCGACGACCGACGCGATCGTGATGGACCTCGACCCGGCGCTCGCGGTGCGCGCGGTCCTCGTGGACGACGCGAGGGTCGAGCTGCGTCGTGAACGGGACCGCCTGTTCGTCCCCGTCGCCGGTCTGGAGGCGGGTGCCGCGTTCAGCGTGCGCATCGACTACGGCGGCGTCCCGCACGAAGCGACGATGCCGCCGTGGCAGGGCGGCTTCACCTGGGCCGAGACGGTCGACGGGAAACCGTGGATCGGGACGAGCTGCCAGGGCGAGGGCGCCGACCTGTGGTGGCCGTGCAAGGACCACCCGTCGGACGAGGCCGACGGCATGACGCTCGACATCACGGTGCCCACGGGACTCGTGGTCGCCGCGAACGGTCGACAGGGACCGGTGGTCGCGTCGGAGGCGGGCGCGCTCAGCACCTACACCTGGACCGTCTCGACCCCGATCAACAACTACGGCGTCGCGCTCGCGATCGGGCCGTACGAGACGCTGCACACCGAGTACGAGAACCCCTACGGCGACACCTTCGGTTTCACCTTCTGGGTGCTGCCCGAAGCGAAGGAGAAGGCGGAGGCCGTGTTCGAGGAGTTCCAGGAACACATGCGCGTCATGGAGGAACTCTGCGGCCCCTACCCGTTCCGCGCCGACAAGTACGGCATCGCGCACGTGCCCTTCCTCGGCATGGAGCACCAGACGATCATCGCCTACGGCAACCGCTTCGGGAACGATCCGTGGTACCGGCTGCCGTACGACGCGCTGCACCAGCACGAGCTCGCGCACGAGTGGTGGGGCAACCTGGTGACGGCGAAGGACTGGAGCGACTTCTGGATCCACGAGGGCATCGGGACCTACATGCAGGCGCTGCACCTCGAGCGCACGGAAGGGGCCGAGGTCATGCGTCGCAAGATGCGCCTCGATCGCGGTACGCTCGCCAACCGCGGCGCCGTCGCCCCGCGCGGCGCGAAGTCGACGAAGTGGATGTACTTCAGCGGGCGCGGTTCGGCGTCGCCGGGAGGCGACATCTACAACAAGGGCTCGTGGATCTGCCACACGCTCCGTTGGCTGCTCACCGACGAGGTCTTCTTCCGCGTGCTGCGCCGCTGGGCCTACCCGACGCCCGAACTCGAGCGGACGACCGACGGCAGCGCCTGCCGCTTCGAGACCACCGACGGCATGCAGGCCATCGCCGAGCGCGTGTCGGAGACCGAACTCGGCTGGTTCTTCGAGGCCTACCTACGCCGCGCCGCCCTGCCGCGCCTCGACCACGAGGTGAACGACGGCGTGCTCGAGCTGCGCTGGCAGCTCGAGGGCGACCTCCCCTTCCCGATGCCGGTCGAGGTCCAGGTGGGCGAGGAACTCGTGCGCGTCGAGACCGACGACGACGGCGTGGGCCGGCTCGAGGTCGGTGACGCGGAAGTGAAGATCGATCCGAACGGCTGGCTGTTGAAGGCCAGGGATCGTCGGCGGTGAACGTGCGCGAGGGCGACGGGAGGCCGGGCCGGTCACCCGCGCCGTGCGGTCGCGCTACTCGTCCGACTCGGCGTCGGACGCTGCGTCCGGGAAGTCGCTCGCGTCGAGCTCGACGACGCGCGTCGATCCCTCGCCCCCGGTGGTGACCACGCGCCCGCCGTCGCCGACCAGGTAGCGCGTGTTCGGGAGGAGCCCCGATGCGGTCCAGGACGCTCGGCGTGCATTCGCACGGCGGGCGACCTCTGCCGAGAACCATGCGCTGCTGCGCTCGCCGACCTCCGGACGCACCGATACCGAGGAGGGGAACCACGGCTCGTCGGAAGAAAGGTCGCCCCGAAGGGTCGCGCCGAGTGTCACCACAAGGCGCTGCACCGAGTTGCCGCCGGGTTCGACGAGCACACGGCCTTCGAAGAGTGCGCCGGCGCCCGTGGGCCACGGTCGGACGTCGAAGCCGCGCATGGCTCGGTCCCAATGGAACTCGGCCCGCCCGAGGAGGTCGAACTCCCCGACCGGGGCATCCTCGACGAGGAGCCTGTGGAGCGTGCCGGCGCCGACCGCACCGAGCGGATCGATCCACCCTGCGCGCCAGATCCGGGTCCCGGAAGCCGTGCAGGTGAACGTGACATCGGCATGGACCGGCGCGTCGACGCCAGCGGGCACCACGAGTTGGAGCTCGAGCGGCGCGGTCCTGCAGACCGTCCATTCGAGGACGCCACCGGCCTCGACGAGGTCGGAGAGTTGGACGTACTGATCTCGATCGAGGAGGCGCCACCCTCCGAACTCCTCGTACTCCCGCTGCACCAACGCGATCGTCGTGAGGCCGTCGGGCCACGAGATCGAGAATCGGTTCCGGCGCGCCGTCACGAAGCGGCTGAGCTCGACGAGACCGTCACTCCCCAGAGACGGTTCGCCGAACGTGTCCATCGTCAATCGCCGCTGATCCGACACCGGTTCGCTCTTGCCCTGGAGCAAGAGGCTCCACGCGGGCCGTTCGGACTCCTCCTCGATGAGGACTCGATTTCCTTGGAGATCGCGAAGCACCATCTCGAGATCGATCACCGAGTGCGTGTCGCGAACCACCCCGAGCGCCGTCGTCCGGCCGTCGTCGACGGCGAAGGACCGCGTCCAACGAACGAGGTGCACGACGTCCTGACCGTCGGGCCGAACCGTCGCCTCGGCCGCGAGAACGTAGTGCCCCGGCGGCAGCGCCTCGAGGTCGAAGTCGAAGCGCTCCTGATCCTCCCCGCCCTCGCGTGCCTTTCGCAGGAGCCTTCCCGCCCTGCGCGCACCGATGTGCTCGGGACGACCTTCCGATCCCTCGAGCACGAACGAATCCCAATCGACTCGACCGACGACCGGGAACTCGAGCGTCCCGGTGACGCGGCCCGCCGTCCCGATGCGCTGCGACCAACCGCGGCGTTCCTCGCGCTCCGGTTCGGTCTCGGATGGTCGTACCTCGACTCGCTCCGTGTCGATCGGGCCCGAGTCGGTCGTTCCGGCGAGTCCTCGATCCGCGACGAGCTCGTCGTCGTCGAACGATGGGCCCAAGACCTTCCCGTTCGACGTATCGGGTGCCTGGATCGACGCCGGTCCGCCGTTCGAGTCTCCCCACTCGACCAGCGCCATGCCCAGCAGGAGCAGGAGTGCGGCCAAAGCCGCTGCGTGTCGTGCGGTCACAAGCCCTCGTCCTCGGGCTCCGGGACCGCGAAGTCCTCGTCGGTCAGCTCGACGTCCTTCGTCGACCCCTCGGCCCCGGCGGCCACTTCCCGCCCGCCTTCGCCGACGCGGTAGATCGCGCCGGGTAGGAGCCCCTGGGCGTACCAGGTGCCGCCGATGCCCGCGGCGCGCTCGTCCTCGTCCGCTGGGAACACGTACGCGTGGACGTACGCTGCTCCCAGGCGCGCGAAGTTGCCGTCGACCGGTGCGACCGGAATCCAATCACCGACGCGTTCGTGCCCGATCGGCAGCCTGCCGCGCAGGATCGCGCCCGTACGCGGTGCGACGCGCGTCGTCGCTGGTCCTCCACGAACGATCGTGACGCGTGCGTCGACGAGCGCACCGATTCCGGACGGGATGAAGCCTCGCCTGGCGCTCGTGCCCTCCTCGATCGGCTGCATGTCGGTCCTCCCGAAGAGACGCAGCTCACCCAACGGCGCGCGCTCGAACTCGATCGCCAGGACGCGCTCACCATCGACCTCCCGCCAGCGCGCGCGATCGAACGGGACCAGCAGCCCCGTTCCGGCGTCGATCAACACCAGATCGGGGTGAGCCAGGATCAGATCGGGGTCCCGCTCGAGATGGATCGTGTGCGCGACCGACGCGTACACGTCGAGCTCGATGACGATCCGCCCTCGCACATCGGCATCGAGAATCGTGTGCAACGTCCCGCGTGTCATGCCCCAACCATCGGCCAGCTCATCGAGGTCGAGGCGCGCTCCGACGACGAGGCGTCCCGCGGGGGCACTGCGGAACCGGACCACTTGTTCCTCGTCGAGCTCTCCGTCCAGCCACTCGTACCCCTCGAGCGCGAGCAGCTCGAACCCGAAGACGTCCGCATCCGGGTGATAGCCGTGGTCGCCCAGCTCGACCGCGAACACCGACACGTGCTCAGGATCGATCACGGTAGTGAGTGGAATCTCCTCGCCCAGCGGATCGCGTGCACGGACGACGACCTCGACACCGCGCTCGCCCGTCGCGCCAGCTCGGATCGAGGTCGAACCGAGCCGGTCGGGCCAGCGATCGAAGGTCGCTGCGTCGACTCCGTCTGCACCATCCAGGGGCGCGCCCACATCGATCGCCTCGCCCTCGGAAGGCGAGTCGTGTGAGGGCGAATCGACGCGATGCGCGCAGCTGACACTCGCCCCTGCGAGGACGAACACGACGGACAAGACTGCGAGGAGGCGAACCATGCCATCCCGTAGCCCCGCGCGCCGACGCGGTTGCGCCCCCATCACCGCCGCCACGTGAATCGCAGCCCGGACCAGGTCGCGTCGATCGCGGCGATCTTGCTGTCGACCAGGCCGTGCGCGAGGCCGGCAGCGCGCACCTCGCGATCGCCGACCTCGCTCGGCACGCCCGAGGTCTTCTTCGGCCAACAGATCCACAGGTAGCCGTCGGTGGCGAGCTCGGCGACGCGGGCGAGGTCGCGCTCGAGCTTCGACGCACGCGACACGAACCACAGCGTCACGCCGGGCGCGCGCTTCGTGGCGCGACGGGTGACGCGCGCACCGACGGGGAGCGGGCCGAGCGTCGCTTCGAAGTCGGGCGGTGCGCCGACCAGGCGCACGAGCCCGTCGGGTTTCACGCCGAGCTTCTTCGGCAACGGCGTGCCGGAGTAGCCGGCGAGCGCGTCGCTCGGCACGGCCACCTGCGGCGCGGCGCCCGACTCGAGCTCCTTCGCGAATCGCCGCCCCTGCGCGAGCGCTCGATCCAGCGTACCGCGGAGGGCACGCCAGGTGCCGTAGGTCGCGTCGGGCAGCTGCTCCTTGGCGCGCTCGACCTTGGCCGGCGCGCCGTCGAGGAACGCGATCGGCACGCACCGCGTGCGCTTCGACGCGCGCCACGCGAGCGCCACGTCGCGACCGTGACTCGGCAGGCGCGACAGGTCGATCACGAGCACGTCGGGCGGGTCCGCGCGCCACGCGCGCAGCTCGCTCGGTCCGACCTCGCCGCCGTGCGCGTCGAAGCCGGCCGCCTCGAGCTTCGCGAGGCGCTCGGGCGTCTCGGCGTCCTTCCAGAGGACGAGGGCGGCGCGCGGACGAGCGAGCATCGCTCCAGTCTGGGCCCGCCGACCTCGCCTGTCATCCCGGCCGTCGTCCGGAGCCCGGCTCCGCGGCGTGGGCCGGGCATTCGCGACGCCCCGTGCTTTGCGAACGCCGGGGCTTCGAGGAGACTGGGACGCCCGGACCCGGACGCGACGCGACCCCTGCGCGCCCCGACCGCGCACGCACTGCGCACCCACGACTCGCGACTTCCCCCGCCCCTTCGCAACGCGCCGACGCCGCCCGTGCCCGATGGCCGCTCGCCCACAGCTCCATGCGCAGGACGCCGCGCGACCCGGATGGCTCGATCTCGCGATCGCCGTCGTCGCGGGGTGCGCCGCCGCGCTGCTCTACCGCGCGACCTGGCAGGAGTTCATGTTCGACGACGGTCCGACGATGGCGACCTTCGTCGCGCTCGATCTCGGGCCCTGGTACCACGTGCTGCTCGTGCCGCTCGCGACCGAGGTCAAGTCGCTCATCGGCGCGAGCGACGGTCGGACGCCGCTCCTGTGGGTGTCGACGCTCTCGGGCGCGATCGCGGTCGCGGCCACCTTCGGCTTCCTGCGTCGCATGGACCTCTCGCGCGTCGTCGCGGGCGCGGCGACGGCGCTCCTCGCGCTCTCGCCCGCGCTGTGGTTCCACAGCACGACGACCGAGGTGCATGCGCTCCACGCCGCCTGCGTCGCGACGGCCGCGCTCGTCACGACCTTCCTACCCTGGGGCCGCGGGAAAGCAGCGTTCGTCCTGTCGACCGCGGTCGGCCTGCTGCTCGTCGGCACGCTCGTCCTCGCCCATCGCGCGGGGATCGCTGCGGGTGCCGGCTTCCTCGCCCTCGCTTGGTGGCGTGCGCGCCGCGCGGGGACGACGCGACCGATCTGGGTCTGGCTCCTGTTCGTCGGCCCGGCGTTCCTCGCGGGCGGGCTGCTCGCGAGCCGGTACGGCGAAGCGCTCTTCGGTCGCGTCGCGACGACGGTCGAGACCGACTCCGCGCTCGCGGTGTGGGAAGCGTTCGGCAACTGGAAGAGCCCGCTCGAGCAGCTCGTCCGCGACTGGATCGCCGCCTGGCCGGCGATCGCGGTCGCCGTCCTCGTCGGGCTCGCGCGGACACGCGAACGGAGCGCACGCGGACCGCTGCTCCTGACGACGCTGGCGGGGATCCTGCCCGCGCTGGTGCTCTTCGCCGGCATCGGCCTGCCGTCGATGGGCGGCTACGCGTTGACGAGCCTGCCCTTCGTAATGCTCGCCGCGGCGTACGGGCTGCTCGAACTCGTCGAGCGAGCGACGCGAGCACGCGCCGCGCTCTGCGTGCTCGTGCTCCTCGCGTTGCAGCTGGGCGTCTCCGTCCTCGAGCTCACGGACGCGGAGCGCGTCGCGTTCGGCCGCACCGGTCGCGAGCGCGCCGAGCGCGTCGCCGAGCTCCTCCCCGACGGCGGCTTCCTCCTCTCGGTCGACGCGAGCCTCCAACTCGTCACCGCACGCGATCCGCGCATCCACGAGCTCGGGATCCGGCGCGTGCTGCCCCGCGTCCGCAGTCGACGCGACGCGTTCCCGACCAGCATCCCGCAGCTCGACGCCCTCGTCGCCGTCGAGAGCGGGCGCGTCCTGTGGGACCCGAACTGGCGCCTCGACGACGACCTCGAGAGCGTCCAGGCCAGGATCAACTACCTGCCGTTCGAGGACTACCTCGAGCGTCACTTCACCGTCGAGCGCGTCACCTCGGGCGAGCGTGAGTACTGGCGCCTGTCGCACCGAGGGAGCGAGGCCGAGCGCTAGGAACCTGCCCGAGAAGGTCCCTGCTCCGGCTTCGCCCTCGACGCCGATGCGGCGTCAGCCTCGTCGATCCGTGCTCAGCGACCCTACAGGGTCGCCTGCGCCGTCTCGACTTCGTCTTCCTTGCCTCGCCGCCGATGGCTTTGCCTCGCGACGGGACTCTCTCGGACAGGCTCCTAGCGCAGTCCCGACGGGCGTCGGGCATCGTCGTCCGTCAAGGGCCGAGCTCGACGTCGGTCCAACCACCGGGCGCGCCGGCGACGAACTCGACGGGCGGCACCTCGCGCACCGCGCCCTCGGTCAGGCGGTAGGTCGCACCGGGCACGAGGCCACCGACGAAGCACGAGTCTGCGTCCGCGGGCGCGAAGACCATGCGTCGCGCCGCGGCGTCGCTCACGACCTCGCGGCCGTCGAGTTCGACGAGCTCGAGGTACAGCGGGCTCGGCCACGGCGCCGCGGTGCCCATCCGAGGATCGACGGCTCGATGGACGACGACACCGGCCGCGGGCTCGAGCCCGAGGTCGACGGGCGTGAGCGAGGCGACGAAGGCGTCGGATTCGACCCCCGTCGGGATCGGAAGGAGCTCGACCTCGCCACGCGCGATCCAGCCGGTGTCGCCGACGCTCGATTGGTCGCGCGGAACCAGGTGGGCGACGCAGGTCGCCGTCCCGACCGCAGCGCGGACCAGGCCTTGGCCGACGCTCTCCGATCGCTCGCCGTACCGCCCCATCGAGTGGACGCGAGCGTCCGCGTGCGTGACGAACACGGCGTGCGCGTAGGGCGCCTTGCCCGCGGCCTGCTGCAGCGGATAGCGCACGCGCGCCGCGCCCGGACGCACGAGCCGACCGCGGACGACGTGCTCGTTCTCCGATGGCAGTTCGAGCACCGCGCGCGAAGTCAGGTCGTGGAGCTCGAACCCCGCGCGAACGTGGCGGCGCACCAGAGCCCTGTCGATCGAGACGGAGTACTCGCCCGGAAAGAGCCCGCTGCACGACGCGGTGGCGGATCGCGCGAGATCGAGCTCGGCCACGGCGATCGCCTCGTGCGCGTCAGAGCGGTGGTGGACCATCCAATCGAGCTCTCGCGGCGGGCCCTCCCCGCCCCAGACCTCGTCCAGTTCGAGAACCCGGCCGTCGGCGTCGGTGAACTCGAAGCGCAAGGAGATCGAGTGCGGCCCGATGACCTCGACGATGCCGAGATCCGTGGTCCGTCCGGCTTCGACGTCGACCACGAGCCGCTGCGTCCGATGGACGCCGATCGCTTCGTCCTCGCTCCATGCGGACACGGTGACGAGATACGACCCCGGCGTCAGTGAACGCAGCTCGAACGGCGCGAGCGACCGACCGGGCTCGACGCGCGCGCCGGTCTCCACATGGGTCGGCGGCGGGGGCTCCAGCGCGTCCTCGGCCGCGCTCCCGGCCGCGGCACTCTCGTCGCGTCGTTCGAGCGCGTGGACGGTGACGCCGAGCAGCGATCCGTCGCCTCGCGTGTCCACCGACCCGACGATCCGACCGGATCCCTCGATGCTCGCGCGCACGGTTCGCACGGCGCCTGCTTCGAGAGCGAACGGCGTGGAGCGCGCGTGGGCGTCGACGCCGTTCATGAACACCCTGCGGGACCCGGGCCGGTCGACAGGTGGGCCGAGGTCCTCGTCCCGCCCCGGCTCGATCGCGGCCGCCGCGCGCCCCAGCACGATCCAGCGGTAGCCGTCGGACGCCGGCAGGTCCTCGAAGCGCGCGGGCGGACCGAATCGCCCCCCGCGCACCCAGTCGAGCGGCACGACGACGTCGACGAACGCGGGCGAGAGGGGCGGCGCGTCGGCGTCGTCGACGAAGGCGCGCAGCGCAGAGCCGAGGTCGTCGGGCGGATGCGTGGCGAACACCGGGGCGCCGTCGACCTCGCGAACGAGTCCGAGACGGACCAAGGTATCGGCGCGCTCGACGGGTGAGACCGAGGCATCGAAGGCGCCGACCAACTCGAGCGCTCCCCACCAGCGCTGCGGATGGCTCACGACGGACGGCGGGTTCAGGTGCACGCCGGCCTCGGAGAGCAGCGCAGCGCTCGCTCGCCGCAGGTTCCACTTCGCGGGCGGTTCGACGAGGATCGTGCAGCCGTCCGCCGGCTCGCCGTTGCCGTCGACCACTTCCGCGACGAGCGTCGCGGCGCGAAAGAGCGGGATCGACACGACGCCGGGATGCTCGTCCTCGCTCGGCACGAGCACCCAGCGCGACGAGCGCTCCGGCGCGCGCGCCTCGACGAGGAACGCGTCGCCGCTCGGCAGCTCGACGACGCCGCCGTCGGCATCGAGCTCGCTCCGCACACCGTCGGCCGCGATCGCGACCACCACACCGTTCGCCAGCGTAGCGCCGTCCTCCTGCGCGACGAGGCGCACACGCGGTGCCGCCTCGACCGCCGCTCGTCGGTCGGCCGACTCGGACGCGCGGACATCGCCGACGAGCTCGCCGTCGACGGACTCGTTCGACGCGAGCGTTCCGTCGGCGACCAGGTCCACCGCTTCGACGCCTCGCCCCGCGTCCGGCGCGCCGGGCTCCGCGTCGACGCGGACGAACTCGCCGCGCCCACCGAGAGCGAGGAGGACGAGAGCGCCGACGAGCGCGACGAGACCGAGGAGCAAGGCTCGATTCACGCGCGCAGTCTGACCTCGAACCCCCGATCACGTCACGTGTCGTTCCGCGCGACGCTCGATGGCCCCGCCCGGCCTTCGAAGAAGGTGGCCCCAATGCGAACGGGGCGCCCCGAAGGACGCCCCGCTCAGTCGCTCCGGCGCTTTGGCCCGGGGCCGACGTTGTCGGTGCCTCGACGGATCAGTTGCCCGGGAACTGACCGTTCGTCTGTTTCGCGGTGCTCTCCCAGAGCAGGCGAGCTCCCATCCAGGGCGCGAAGTCGTTCGTGATCGCGCCGAGGATCGCGGGATCCTCGATGTTGTCGCTCGTGATCGACAGCGCGCGCACCGGGCGGATGATCGCCCAGCCGGTGTACTCGTCCTTGACGCCGTTGCAGGTGAGGTCGAGCTGGTCCGGATCGGTCGGCGTGGTCAAGAGACCCTGGGTCGTGAAGAACGCGCTGATCTCGCCGAGCGGGACGCGCGTCCAGCACGCGAAGTAGTGCTGCGCCGACATCTGGAACTCGTCGTCGTTGAAGATGACGAAGTCGACCTGGTTCAGGTACTCACCGCCGAGGAAGCTGAGCAGGATCAGCTCGCCGGGGTTCGAACCCGCGAAGGTGTCGAGGTACAGCTCGTCCGCGATCGGGTCGTACTCGAGCCCGTCGAAGTCGCGGCTGCCGTCACCGTCCAGGTCCGTGTTCGTCTTGTCGGGGACGAGCGCGCAGAAGTCCCACGGGCGCAGGGAGTAGATGCCGCCGTTCGGCGAGATGATCTGCTCCGAACCGATCAGGTAGTTGAACGACCAGTAGGTGTCGAGCTGGTTCGGGTCCATCGCCGACACGACGAGGTAACCGAGACCGTTCTGCGCGCCGTTGTGGCACCCGGTCAGCACCGACAGGGTGTCGGCCGGCGTGAGCGTCTCGACGCGGTCCGAGATCGAGCAGTCGGCGAAGGTGAACGGGTTCGGCGACGGTCCCACGTTCACGTACTGGAAGTGCACGTCCGTGGTGCAGTCGCCCGCCGTCGCCACGTTCGTCACGCTGATGACGTTGAACACGGCGGGATCGCCGAGCGCGGAGCGCTGGTACGGGTACACGAGCACGCTCGCCGCCACGCAGGTGGTCGGCGGCTGGGGCGGCTCGGGCAGCGGGATGAAGAGGCCGTAGGCCGCTCCGGCACCGCCCGCGCGGTTGTTGCCCTGATCGGCGCGGATGCCCTGACCGGCGCTGGCCTCGACCGGCGCGCCGACCACGACGACCGTGCCGTCGAGGCACATCGAGGTGCCGTACTGGTCGCCGATGTCGGTGTTCGACGCCTTGACGTAGTGGATCTGCTCGAGCGGGCCGCCGTAGGCCTCGCGGAAGACGTAGACGGCACCCGCCTGGATCACGCTGTTGTCGCGCTCGGGACCGTCGAAACCCGTGGACGCGCTCCGCTCGAACGGCGCGCCGACCATGATCGTCCTGACCTGACCGCCGTCCTCGAGGTCGACCGCGACGGCGGAACCGAAACGGTCACCGGGCCCGGCGTTCGAGGCCTTCAGCTTGTGGGTCTCGCCCCACCCGCCACCGATCCGCTCGTAGACGTAGGCCGCGCCCGACTCGGGAGTGTTGCCCATGTCGTCCTCGAAGGGCGCCCCGGCGACGATCGTGTCGCCCTGGAGGGCGACCGCGGCGCCGAAGCGATCGTCGAAAGCCTCGACCGTGGTCTCGTGGAGGAAGTCGGCTTCGGGCGCCCAGACGCCTCCGTTCCGCTCGTAGACGAACAGGGCTCCTTGGGAGTCGAAGCCGGGCGAGTAGCCCGGCGCACCGACCGCGAGCACGTCCTCACCCAGCGCCACGGCCTGGCCGAAGTGGTCGCCCGCTCCGGACGAGGTGCCGAAGCCCTTGACGTAGGCGGTCTGCGTCCAGTTGGTGCCGGCGCGCTCGAACAGGTAGACCGCGCCCGCGTTCTGGGCCGCGTTGTTCCCGCGCCCGCCGTTGTTGACGCCCGTGGTCGAGCTGTCCTCGAACGGCGCGCCGACCGCGATCGTGTCGCCGAACACGGCGACCGAGGTCCCGAAGGCGTCGAAGGCCTGGGTGTTGTGCGCCTTCAGGTAGGCCTGTTGGCTCCACACGCCGCCGTTGCGCACGAAGACGTACGCGGCGCCGGCGTCGATGGCGGAGTCGTCCGCCTGGTTGCCGTTCACGCCGGTGGCCGCCGACTTCTCGAACGGCGCGCCGACGACGAGCGTGTCGCCGTGCAGGCAGACGCTCGAACCGAACTGATCGAGCAGGCCGGTGTTCGACGCCTTGATGTAGGTGTCCTGGCTCCAGACGCCGCTGCCGTCGACGCTGAAGATGTAGACGGCACCCGAGGTGCCGCCGTTCACGCCGGGCAGCTCCTGGTCGCCGTCGATGCCGGTGGCCGCGCTGCTCTCGACCGGCGCGCCGATCGCGACCGTGTTGCCGAAGACCGAGCAGGTGAAGCCGAAGCGGTCCTCGGCCTCGGCGTTCGACGCCTTGAGGTAGACCTGCTGCTGCGCGACCGGGTCGATCGTGATCGGGTAGTCCGCGCCGCGATCGTCGACCGAGAGCACCAGGTCGCCGTCCGCGTCGACGCGGAAGGCGGCGGGCAGGTGGTCGCCGTCGCGGTCGAACGCGACGAGCCCGTCGTACGACAGGGCGCGCGTGCCGTGGGCGTCGACGAAGTCCACGTCGCGGCCGTTCGCCGAGACCGCCGGCTCGAGGTCGCCGCGCACGGCGAGCTCGAAGACCAGCGCGCGCGTCGTGTCGCCCGCGGGGCGTTCGGTGAGCGTGAAGCCGTGCTCCACGCCGCGCTCGTCGTTCAGGTACCACTCGACGAGGCCGGCGTCCCAGTGACGCTCGACGCGACGGCCGTCGGCGACGAGGTCGAGGCCGCGATCGAGGTGCGCGCGGGCCCCGTCGACGCCCCAGGCCCGGAGCTCGAGGCCCCAGGTGAAGGCGCCGGCGTCCGGCACGACCGTCAGACCGCGCGCGTCGAAGGCGAGCGACCAGCGCTGGCCGAGGTTCCGAGCGACGAGCCGGTCGGCGACACCGTCGACCGGGCGTGCGGTGTGACGCGCCTCGTCGAGAGCGGCGAGCAGGCCGTCGCGCTGGGACGGCTGGAGGGCGTCGAGGGCGGGGTGCGTCTCGCTGGGCGTGCCGGCGTGGGCCGGAGCGACGGCGACGAGGGCTCCGAGGGTGAGGATGGCAGGCAGTCGCAGGGTGGACATGGGTCGTCCGTGGACAAGGAACTCTTGGGTCCCCCACCTCCGCGCCGAGCGCGGGGAATGGGGCGTGGGTGACGGCTTGAGGCGGCCGCCAGGGCCCTAGAGTGACGTCTGCACCGCGCGGACGCAACGAGTCCGTTCGGGCCTGAAATCCCGGTGCCAAGATAGGCTCCAAATGCGACATCCTTGCCAGTCAGATGGCGACGGAGGTCCACCGCAGGCGGACCGCGCCGCGCGCCTCGTCGGGATCGACGACCTCGCCGCGGCGCTCGAAGTGCAGGGCGCCGTCGGCGGCCAGGCGCCGCGCGGCCAGCCGCGTCTCGTCCATCAGCTCGCGCCACGACTCGTCACCGTCGCGCGGCGGCGAGACCGCGCGTGCCGCCTCGCTGGGGCAGATCGTCTTGTCGGCGCCGCGCGCGACGAGCAGCTCGCAGATCGCCGTCTCGATCTTCGCGCGCTGCGACTCCGGCGTCTCGAGGTCCTCGGGTCGGATGGTCGCGCCGGCGGCGAGCTTGGCGCGCACGAGCCGCGTCACCGCCGAGTCGTGCCGCTTCTTCGCAGGGTCCCGCTTCGCCCAGGAACGCAGCGGCATCGCGACGCGCTGGTTGCCCTCGAGCACGCTGCGGTTGCGACCCATGAAGTCCCAGTACAGGTTCGTGAGCGGGCAGTCGTTCTTCGGGTCGAAGGCGCACGCACCGCAGTGGTCGGACATGCGGTTCAGGTACGCGGCGCCGCTCACGTACGGCTTCGTCGTCATCAGCTCGCCCACCGCGAACGTGCCCATGCCGAGCACGTTCGGTTCGACGACCCAGTCGTACGCGTCGGTGTACGCGACCCAGAACCAGTCGGTCAGCTCGCGCGGCCGCACGCCGAGCAGCGACGCGACGTTCGACAGCACCATGAGGCGCGTGATGTGGTGGCCGTACCCGGTCTCCCACACGCCGCGCACCTCGTGGTCGAGGCAGGCGAGCCCCGACTCGCCCGTCCAGTACGCGGGCGGCAGCGGCGTGTCGGCGTGCAGCACGCTCGGCGCCGCGCCGCCGTCCCCGTCGAGGGGCGCACGGCTCTCGCCGCTCTCGCCGTCCTCGGTCTCCTCGACGACGCCGCCGTGCTCGGGCGCGACGAGGCGGAAGCCGTCGGTCTCCTCGTGCACGTGGCGCACGAACTCGCGCCAACCGAGCACCTGGCGGACGAAGCCCTCGACGCTGTTGAGCGGCGCGCCACCGTCGCGCGCGCCCAGCTCCAGCACGTCGCGGCACACGCGCTCGGGCAGGAGACGGCCGAGGTTGAGCAGCTGCGAGATGCGTGTGTGGAAGAGCGTGCGCGACTCGACGGTCAGCGCGTCCTCGTACGGACCGAAGTGCTCGATGCACGCGTCGAGGGCGTGTGCCCACATGCGCTCGGCGTGCTCGGCCGTGGTCGGGACCGCCGACGGGTCGAGCTCACCGGGGTGCGCGCGGAAGCGCGTGGCGATCAGCTCGAAGACCTCGTTCGAGACCGCGTCGTGGCGGAAGCGCGGCGCGCGCGGCGCCGGCGGGTCGCCCTTCCAGGTCTCGCGGTTGTCGCCGTCGAAGCTGTAGCGACCGCCGACCGGCTTGCCGTTCTCCATCAACCAACCGGTGCGCTGGCGCACGGTGCGATAGAACGCGTCCATCCGGTACGGCGGTGCCTTCTTCTGGCTCGCCGTGAACTCGTCGCGGGTCGTCAGCCAGCCGGCGTGCGGCACCTCGCGCAGGTCGCCGGAGGCGACGAGCGGCGCCAACTCGCGGCGCAGGTCGCGCTCCGCCGGGCGCATGACGGTGAGGGGACCGAGGTCCTTCGCGATCGTCGACAACCCGTCGGCGAACGACCCCGGCGACACCACGTGGCGGACGGCCACGCCGCGCGCGGCCTGCTCGAGCGCGAACTGCCGACCGTTCGCGATCACCAGGGCCAGCTTCGCCTTGTGGTAGGGCCGCCGCGCCGCGCGGGCCGGCGACTCGACCATGACGATCCCGAGCTCCTCGGGCGCGCGCTCGGCGAGCGGCCCGACGGAGTCGGTCAGCTGGTCGTAGGGGACGTAGACCCACCGGCGCCCCTCGGGGTCGACGGCGCGGTCGCGCAGTTGGCGTCGGAATTCGCTCGGCACGGACTGGGGTGACTCCTCACCTGTGACGGTCGTCGCGCCCGCCCGGCTCCCCCGGATGCTCGAGAACCTCGACGGCCCCGGACGCGGCGGCGCGGGCCTTCGGCCGTTCAGAACAGCGAGCCGCTCTCGGCCGAGGGCGCGTAGCGCTCTTCATAGGCCTTCACCCTGACCTTTCGACGGGTGTTGTCCGAGCTCATGTAGCGGATCTTGCCGTAGACCGGCCGCTCGGGGCCCCAGGCGCGGTCGTAGCGACCGAGGCACCAGAAGATGCCCGAGTAGGAGTTCGGGTCGCGCCCGTCGAGCGCGTAGCGGTTGTTCAGCTCGATCAGGACCTCGAGCGCGGCGCGCGGGTTCTCGGTCCACTCGAAGACCTTCTTGCCCCACAGCATCCGCAGGTAGTTGTGGATGCGGCCCTCGGTGCGCAGCTGTCCCTGCGCCGCGTTCCACAGCCGGTCGTGGGTGCGGCCGGCGTCGAACTCCTCGAGCGTGTAGAGGTGGTCGCGCGTGTCGCCCGCGTGCTCCTCGAGCGTGGTGCGCGCCCACTCGGGCAAGGATTCGTAGCGGTCGTAGCCGTCGGGGTCGTGGTGGCACTCGACGAAGCCGAGCTCGCGCCAGGTGAGCAGCTCGTCGAGGAAGGACTCGCCCGACTCGCTCATCCCCCACCACCCCGAGCGTTGACCGGTCGGCTTGTCGGCCACGCGGTCCGGCGACCAGTCCTCGGCCGTGGCGACGCGCTCGAACACCTCGTGCGCGCCGACGTGCCCGAAGTGCAGGTACGGCGACAGGCCGCTCGCCACTTCGTTCTCGGGTTCGTTGCGACCGTCGCCGTACGCGGCGTAGCGCTCGTCCATGAAGCGATCCAGGACGCGCGCCGCCGCGCGTGGTCCACCGGTGATCGGCGCGGGCGGGACGTCGTTCGCGAGGCCGAGGTGCGAGAGGTCGGCGCCGTGCTCGAGCAGGTCCACGCTCGCTCGCGGCCAGCGCTCGAGCACGTCGCGCGCGATCGTCGCCCTGGTCGATGTATCGAGCGCGGCGAGCGGCTCGGCGACGGGCGCGTTCTCGAGGTGCGGCACGAGCTCCTTCTGCATGTGACGCCGCAGCGAGAAGGCGCGCGTGAACACCTTCGGCGTCGCGGCGAGCGGCAGCGTGCCGTTGGAGTCCACCCACTCCGTCTGGACGTCGAGCCGCGGTGCGACCGCGCGCACCATGCGCGGGAGGAAGAAGCACGGGTAGTAGTCCGTGACGATCGCGCACGCGCGCTCGGCGAGGGCTTCGATCAACCCCGCGCCGTCGCCGTGCTGCGGCTCGACGTAGGGGTGGTAGCGCACGCCCGCCGCCTCGAAGTCCGCCGCGTTGTCGTACATCCCGTCGAGGACGAATCGGTGCATCCGCGGACTGGCCCAGCGGTAGCCGTGCCGCAGCGCCTCGAGAACGAGCAGCGGCTTCTTCAGTTCGTTCGCGAGCTCGACCGCGCGCTGCAGGCCGAAGTTCGAGCGACTGCGCCGCTGGGCGATCATCCAGTACAGGACGTAGTCGCGCTCGGGCCGCAGCGGCGCGCCGCCGACGGTCTGGTAGCGGACGGAGGGGACGGGGTCGGGGCGTCGGGTCACGGAGCTCGTCGGTCGGGCCGGGAGGGCGGGGACGGGAGGCGAGCGGGTTCGCGCCGGCCCCGACGACGGATGCGCGAGCGGGGCGTGCGTGGAGCGAACGCCGCGCGGCACGGTAACCGGTGCCTGCTCCGCGGTAGGGTCGGCGTCCCGCCCGTTCGCCCCCGCTCCGTATCGCAGCACCCACGAAGCATCGCCCATGAAGTCGCTCCTCCCCGCCTCCTTGCTCGTCGCCGTGCTGCTCGGGACGGACGACCTCGCCAAGAAGCTGAAGGACGACGACGCGAAGGTGCGCCTCGACGCGATCGCCGAGGTCGTCGCGCAGCGGCCCGAGGACGCGCTGAAGTTGCTCGAGAAGGCGCTCGACGACGAGGACTGGGAGGTGGTCGAGCGAGCGGCCGCGGCGCTGGGCGAACTCGGTGACGCGGACGCCGCGGACGAGCTCGTGGACCTGGCGCTCGACGCGCCGATCGCGCGCGTTCGCCGCGCCGCCGCGCGCTCGCTCGCCGGCTTCGACGCCGAGGACACGGTCGAGGACGCGGCCGAGGACCTGGCGAAGAAGACCAAGGGCAAGGAAGCGCTCGGCGCACTGCAGGCGCTCGCGTTCCTCGGCGACGCGACCGAGGTCGGCGTCGAGCTCAAGAAGCTCGAGGACCTCGCGACCGACGACGACCCGCTCGTCGCGCACTGGGCCGGTCGCGCGGCCGTGGCCGCGACGGACAGCGGCCTCGCCGACCTGATCGCGCTCGAACGCGAGGAAGGCGCGCTGATCGCGCTGTGCGGCGGCCTCGACTCCGTGGCCATCCGGCCGCGGGAGACCGAACTGTTGATCGTGCAGGGCCTGGCGCTCGACCCGAACGCCGACGAAGTGGTCCTGCGCCGCGCGCTGCGTGCGATGGCCGCGGGCGTCGAGCTGACGGACACGAAGCGCAACCTCGAACTCGTCACGAGCGGCATCGACCTCGAGCGCGGCGCGCGGTTCGCGTGGGAGCTCGTGCGGCGCCTCGAGCGCAGCGGCCTCGACACCGAGCGCACCGCGGGCGCGCGCGAGTTGCTGCTCGACCTGGCGCGCAAGGCGGCCGACGACGGCGATCCCGGCGCGCGCGGCGCGGGACTGCGCGTGCTCGAACACCTCGGCGAGGAGGAGGACCTCGCGCGCGTCGCGGACCTGTTGAAGCACGGCTCGCCGCGGGTGCGCGTGCGCGCGGCCAAGGCGCTCGGACGCGGTTTCGACCCCGAGGGCTGGGCGGGCGAGATGCTGCAGCGCCTGGACTCCGAGGGCGATCCGAGCGTGCGCGAGGAGTTCGTCGTCCAGCTCGGGCAACGCCGCCTCGACGCCGCGCTCGCCCCGCTCACCGAGGCGCTCGCCGACGACGAGTGGCCGGTCGCCGTCTGCGCCGCCGTGTCGATCGGCAAGCTCAACGTGGACGGGTCGGCCGAAGCGCTGACGACGCTCGTCGACCGCCGCGACTGGAAGCTGCGCGGCGCCGCGGCGGCCGGCTTCGGATGGCTGTACCGCGGCGAGGCCGTCGAGCCGCTGCTCGAGCTGCTCGGCGACCGCGACGCGTCGGTCGAGCGCACGGCCTACGAAGCGCTCAAGCGCCTCTCGCGGCGCGAGGACATCCCGCCGAAGGTCGCCGCGTGGCGCCAGTGGTGGGAGGAGTCGAAGGAGCGCCACCGCTTCGAACACCCGGCCGATCAACAGGAGCGCCGCGAGCGCTACGGCTACTCCGACCTCGAGCGTGCGCCGACGGCATCGGTCTACCGCCGGCTGTACGAGTCGTTCGACGTGATCGCCCTCGAGGGCCAGTACGACCGCATCCAGGACCTGCTCGACGGCATCGAGATCCCCTACCGCCTCACGAACGCGAGCGCGCTGCAGAAGGCCGAGGTGCATCCGTTCAGCGCGTTCTTCTCCAACTGCACCGGCGAGATCAACGGCGACGACGTGGAGCGCCTGTCGTGGTTCGCGCGCACGGGCGGGCACGTGTTCGCCTCGTGCTGGAGCCTGACGAACACCGTCGAACAGGTCTTCCCCGGCGTCCTGTCGCACGACGACCGCGGCGAGGAGATCGTCGGATCGATCCCGATCCACCCGGTCGATCCCCAGAGCCGCTTCCTGCCCGGCGTGTTCCCCGACCTCGTGCGGCCGATCTTCCACCTCGAGGGCTCACAGCTCATCCGCGTGGACAAGCCCGAACTCGCGGAGGTGCTGATCGACAGCCCGGCCGCCGCGCAGCGCTACGGCAACGGCAACGTGGTCGCGTGGTTCGAGGCCGGGCACGGGATGGTGCTCGACTCCGCGAACCACTTCTACATCCACGGCTTCGAGTGGATGCCGAACCTGGACGAGGGCGAGGGCCTGCAGCACTACGCCCTGAACCACATGGGCCTCGAGTACGACCGCTGGCGCGAGACCAAGGACGAGCGCTACTGGCGCTCGAAGAGCAAGGCCGCCGAGGAGGTCCCCGAGACCTGCGTCTTCAACTTCATCACCAACTTCGTGCGCCGCTACCGCGCGGGCCTGCCGCGCTGACCGTCCGTATGGCGTCAGGCACCGATGCGTCGATCGACCGACCGAGAGTGCCGTACTGCAGTGCGGCACTCTCGGTCGGTCGATCGACGCATCGGTGCCTGACGCCGTACGGACGGTCAGAACCGCGACGGCTTGTCCGGCCGCACCACCTTCGGCAGCGCGTCGCGCAGCGCGTCCGGCACGCGTTCGAGCGGCTCGCGCGCGAACACCAGGCGCAGCGGCTGGTCGGTGTCCGGCACGTTCCAGATGTTGGCCGCCCAGACGTCCTGGCGGTTCTGGTCGCCGTGCACCGCGGTGAGCAGCGTGTTGCCCTGCTTGAAGTAGATCAGGTTGATGAGGTTGCGCTCGAAGTCGGCGAGGAACACCTCCTCGTCGGCGTCCGGCACGGTCTCGTCGTCGCGCCGCTCGTGCAGCGGGTGCACCATGCCGGCGATCGTCGCCATGCGCGAGCCGAGGAACACGAAGGGCTCGCGCTCCATCGCGCGCCCCGTCGCGAGGTTCGCGACCAGGTCCTCGACGCGGTGGAAGTAGACCTCGTCGCCCTCCTTCCACGCGGCGTGCACGAAGAAGCCGTCGCCGTGCGGCGGGACGATGCGGAAGGCCGGCGGCGGCGTGCCCTCGGGCTCGTCGGCGACCGCGGCGGCGGCCTCCTCGTCGGTCAGCTCGACCCAGTTCGCGTTCTTGCCCGGGCTCACGCCCAGCGCGAGGAACGCCGCGTTGAGCAGGCTCGGCCGCACCGTCGTGTAGAAGAGCGACTCGTGCGTCGCGCCGCCCGGCCCGACGAGCAGGTACTCGAGCAGCTGCTCGCGCGTGCCCACGCCGGCCTCGATCGAGACGAACCCGCCGGCGAGGTCGAGGTCGATCCCCTCCTCGGCGAAGGACGCCACCAGCTCGGCGAACGGGTCCTGGTCGACGCTCGCGCGCGCCGCGGGGACGGGCCCCGAATCGGGCGTCCGGTCGTCCTGGCCCGCACGCACCGCGAGGGTGACGAGCGCGGAGAGAGCGAGGGTCGCGAAGCCGAGCGCGTTGCGCGTGAGGATCGAGCGGGTGGTCATGGCGCGGGTGCAACGGCGCGACGGCGCGCCGGTTCAGGCTCGGGGGTGGCGGCGACGGCGGCTCAGTGCGCGCCGGCCGCGATCAGGCTCTCCTTGTCGACGCCGACCTCGGCCAGCACGTCGGCGACCAGGTCGTACACGCCCTCGGCGTAGCGCCGGATCTCGAACTGCGCGTCCGGGTGCAGGCGCTGCGTCAGGAAGTGGATGACGCCCTGCAGCGACACGGTCCAGTAGGCCTGGGTGTAGATGCTCTGCGGCAGCAGCATGCGCGCGATCTCCTTCGCGACGCCGCGGTCCAGGCGCGCGCGGTACGCGTCGAACGCGCGCTCGCCCTCGGCCACCATCGCCGCGCGCTCGGCCTCGTGGTCGAACTCGTCGCCGAGCTCGTGGCTCGCCTGCTTGTTGCCGTGCGACGGGTTCGAGCGCAGGCGCATCGGCACGTAGAACTCGGGCGTCCACTCCACGTAGCGGCCGCTGATCTCGTTCCAGCTGCAGCCCTTGTCGGTGTCGAACATGACGTCGAACACCTCGAGGCTCACCGAGTGGCCGTCGACCTCGTACTCGCGCCAGGTCGAGCCCACCTGGTACTTGAACGCCTGGCGGAAGACGAACAGCGGCGCCTTGAAGTGGAAGGTGAAGAACGAGTGGCGGTACGGCGAGGTGTGGCCGTGCTCCCACAGGAAGCGCGCGAGCTTCTTGTCGCGATCGTCCAGTCCTTCCTTGCTCTTGCTGTAGCTGATGCGCGCCGCGTTCACGACCTTGAGCGCGGCGTCCTGCTCCATGCGGTCGACGAGGGCGACGAAGCCGATGTCGTCGTCCAGCACGCAGCGGGCGTCCTCGGGGCGGTCGACGGCGGTGGCCTTCACGCGCGCCGCGCGCTTCGCGTCGGCGTCGACGCTGCTCGTGTTGCTCGACATGCGCGCAGTCTACGCCCTCGGGATCGGAGCCTGCCCGGCGCGTCACTCCGAACCGACGAGCGCGTCGACCCGCGCGACCACCGCCGCGTGCGCGTCGCGCGCCCCGGGGTCGTCCGCGAGCGTCACCTCGGCCCGCGCGAGCCGGTCGCGCGCGGCCTCCACCGCACCGCGCTGCGCCGCCGCGAGCGCCTCGGCCCACAGCGCGCGCCGCCACAGGGCGCGTCGCCCCGCCGCGTCGCCGCCGGGCAGCGGCTGCCCCATCGGATCGGCGCGTCCGACCGAGCGCCGCACGAAGGGATCGGCGAGGGCCCGCAGCAGGACCGCCGCCGCGGCGAAGTCCTCGGCCGCCCACGCGTGCTCGGCCGCGATCGCCCGCGCGCGCAGGGCCGCGCCGCCGGCGTAGGGACGCACGGGTTCGGTCGCCGCGATCGCCGCGCGGGCGAGCGCGAGCGCCGCCTCGGCGTCACGCCCGCCGGCGGCGACGCGCGCGAGCGCCAGCAACAGCTCGCCGTCGAGGCGCTCCCACCCGTCGACCGCGCCGAGGGCCTCGGCGAACGCGCCGCGGCGCGCGAGCTCGCCCGCCAGCTCGAGCTCCGCCCAGGCCTCGAAGCCGGGGTCCGACGCGGTGCGACCCGCGAAGCGCTCGCGCAGGTCGCGCTCGACGCGACGCAGCGGCGCGGAGAACACCTCGCCCCACCAGTCGCTCGGCTCCGCGCCGACGCGCGCGATCGCGCCGACCAGGTACCCGCGCACGACCGCGAGCTCTTCGGGATGGGCCGGCAGCGCGAGGTCGATGCCGAGGTTGCGCCGCCCCCACTCGCCGTCGGTCCACACCTCGATCCAACCCTGGCGCTCGGCGTCGGCGAGCGCGCTCCAGTCCTCCTGGAACGCTTCGATCGCGTCGCGCGCGCCGCGCCGCTCGAGCACGGCCAGCGCGCCGCGTCGCACCTCGTACGAGCGCGTGTCGCGCGCGATCCGGTCCAGGCGTTCGCTCGCCACCGAGGTCGCGCCGAGCGCCGCGAGCGCTTCCTCCGCCGCGCCGTCCTCCTCCAAGACGCACGCGATCAGCGCGTCGACGCCCGCCGGCGTGTCGAGCCGACCCAGCGCCGCGAAGCGTCGCGAGCGATCCTCGATCCCGATGCGCCCTTCGAGCGCGAGCAGCGCGTCGGTGATCCGCTGCGCGTGCGGCGCGAACTCGGCGCGCGGCACGCTCGACGCGACGAGCGCGAGCAGCGCCTCGCTCTCGAGCTCGCGGTCCAGCGGACCGCCGAGCTGCTCGAGCAGGACCGCGCGACCCTCGGGCGTGGCGCCGAGGCCGCGCACCGCCAGGCGCCCGATGCGCACCGCGCGTCCGACGCTCCAGTCGAGCAGGAGCCGCAGCGTCGGCACCGACTGCGCGCCGCCGACCTCGACCAGCGCGGGCACGAGCTGCGCCGCCACGTCCTGCGCGTTCCGGCGTTCGGCCGGCGCGCCGGACTCGAGCGCGTCGAGCAGTTCGAGCGCCCACCGCTCGAGTTGGAAAACCGCGTCCTCGTCGCCCGTTCGCGCGCGCAGCGCGTGCGCGATCGCGCCGCGTTCGTCCGGCGCCCGCCGACCGCGCGCGAGCAGGTGTTCGGTGAGCTCGTCGTCGACGGCCGCCGCCGGGAGCAGGCGCACGAACTCGAGCGACTCCGCGGGCCTCGACCCATGCGCGCGCACGACCGCGCGCCGCAGCGCGGGGAAGGCGGGCCGCGGGTCGGGGAGCCGCGCGAGCGCGCGGAAGAGCTCGAGGGCGACGGGATTCACGGACCGCGAACGCTCGAGGTCGCCGCCGGGCTGCACGGCTTCGTCGCCGGCAGGGCGGAGCGCCTCGTCGAGCGAGCGCTCGAGCGCTTCACGGGCCAGCGCGTCGCCCTCGCGCGCGGCGAAGGTCCACGCGTCGTCGAGCGCGCGCGCGAGCTGCGGTTCCGACCGCGACCGCTCCCACCACCGCTCGACGCGCTCGCGCGTCCAACCCGTCAGCAGCGGTCCGAGCGCGCCGAACGCGTGCAGCGCGGTCGCGTCGCTCGCGCCCTCGAGCGCGTCGAGCACCGCGCCCGTCCCGCCCGCCGCGTGCGCCGCGCGCAGCAGGATGCTGGCGAGCGGGTAGCGGTGCTGTTCGCGCGTCGCGGCCAGCGCGCGCAGGCCGTTCGAACGCGCGGAGTCGTCGAGCGCGTCGCCGCGATCGGAGAAGGCCAGGAGCGCGTCCTGCGCCGCGCGCACGAGTTCGGGCACGGCCCCGGCGCCGCGGCGCACGAGCGCGCGCTCGAACGACGCGTCGCGCGCGGCCGACCACCACGGGCTCGTGCACCAGGTGTCGACCAACTCCTGCGCGTCGATCGGATGGCCGGCGGCCGCGGCCGTCGCGCGCACGAGGCGGCGCGCGCGCGCGGCGGCAGGAGCGTCGGGATCGAGCGCGTCCGCCGCCTCGACCAGGAAGCCCGCGACGACGGGCGCCGTGCCCGCGAGCGGCGCCAGGCGTTCGCACGCCGGCTCCTCGTCGGCGCCGTCGCGCTCGAGCAGTTCGCGCACGCGCACGGCCAACGCCCGCGCGGCGACGCGCGCCGCGGCGACGACCGCGTCCGGCGCGGCGGCGTGCGCGCGCAGCGCGATGCGCGTGAGCGCGTCGTGCGCCGCGTCCCGCACCTCGTCGTCGGCGTCGGCGCGCCGTGCGACGATCCGTTCGGCCGCGCGCAGCGGCGCGTCCGTGCGCGCGGCCAACAGCGCGAAGCCCGCCGCGCGCGTCTCCGCCAGCGGCGCGTCGCACAGGCTCGCCGCGCGCTCGAACGCGACCGCGTCCGCTGCGTCGGCCAGGACGAGCACGCGCGCGGCCAGCGCGACGAGGTTCGGCTGCGCGTCGTCGAGCGCGCGCCGCGCGAGCTCCACGGCCCGAGCGCGAACGCCGTCCGCGCCGTCGCCCGGACGCGCGGCCAGGACGCCGGCCTCGCCCGCGCGCACGAGCGCGTCGAGTACGGCGTGCCGCTCGGTCCACAGCTCGGACGCCGCCGCCGCGCGCCATGCGTTGCGCGTGCCTTCGAGGTCGAGCGCCCACGCGCGCACGCGCCACTCGTTCTCGATCGACGCGTCCTGTGCAGACGCGAGGCGTGCGAACTCGATGCGTGCGAACGCCGTGCGCGGTGCGACCAACGCGAGCGCGCACGCGACGACGAGCGCGACCGAACGGGACGCGACGCTACCCGACACCGTCGCCCTCGAGCTCGAGCTGCGCCGCGCCGAGGTGCTCGACGAGGTCGGACGCGATCAGCGCGCGCCGACCGACGCGCGCCGCCGCCAGGTCGCCCGCGCGCGCGTGCACCCACACCGCGGCGCGCACCGCGTCGAACACGCCGTCGGGCCCGACCTGCGCGAGCAGCGCGGTCACCAGGCCCGTCAACACGTCGCCCGCTCCACCCGTCGCCATGCCCGGGTTGCCGAGCTCGCACACCCACGCGCGCGCCGCGTCGGCCACCACGGTGTCCGCGCCCTTGAGCACGCACACGCCGTTCGACCGGGTCGCGAGCTCGACCGCCGCTTCGCGCCGCGCCTGCGCTCCGCCCTCGATCGAGCGCTCGAGCAGCCGCGCCGCTTCGCCGGGGTGCGGCGTCAGCACGAGCGGCGCACCGTCCCGGCGCGCGAGGTCCTCGGGCCGGCCGGCGAACGCGTTGAGTCCGTCCGCGTCGACCACGAGCGGGCGCGTCCCGTCGCGCAGGAAGGCCTCGACCAGACCGCGCACCGCCGATCCGCGACCGAGCCCCGGGCCGATCGCGCGCGCGCGGTCGTCCGAGCGCCGTTCGAGCTCGAAGGCCACGCGCGCGACCGTTCCTTCGCCGCCGTCCACGCTCGCGAGCAGCGCTTCGGGGACGCTGGTCGCGACGACCGACCACAGTCGCGGATCGAGCGTCAGCGCCGTGACGAGTCCCGCGCCGCCGCGCAGCGCGCCGCGCACGCACAGCACCGCCGCGCCCGGCATCGGTCGTTTGCCGTCGCCCGCGCTGCCCGCGAGGAGCGTGACGCGCCCCGCGTCGCCCTTGTGCACGTCGCGCGCGAGCGGCGCCGGCAGCGACGGGCGCGTCGTGATGGTCTCGACCTCGGTCATGCGTGCTCCGGTGCGTCGCCCGGCCCTTCGAACGGCCCTTCGAACGGCCCTTCGAACGGTCCGACCTCGATCGTGCCGACCTCGAGGCCGGCCCAGTTCGTGTGCGGCCCGGGGGCGAAGGCTTCGAGGCCGTCCAACTGGTCGCGCTCGAGCCACCCGAGGTGTCGACACAGGCCGACGACGAGCGGGTACAGACCTCGGTAGCCGCCGTCGTCCACCTTGATCGCGAGCGCGCGTTCGCGTTCGCGGTTCGCGACCAGGTACACGGCCTCGGCGCCGACCTTGCAGAACAGGTTGCCGCGCGTGACGCGCATCAGCGCGGTGTCGATGCGCTTGTGCTCGCCGGCCACGAGCGCGGGATGTTCGGCGGCGGCGTCGACGAGGCGCGTCGCGGCGGCGCGGCGCTCGGGCGCGAGCGCGTCGGGCGTGACGAGCCGCGCGAACGCCGTCGCCATGTTCGCGAGCGGAATGCGCCAAGTGGGCGCGCTGCACCCGTCGATCGCGAAGGTGAGCGCGGCCGGGTCGAGGTCGCACATCGCGCCGACCGCGGTCCGCACGAGCGACTGCACCGCGTCGTCCGCCTCGAGGTAGCGCGCCGGGTCGGCGCCCAGGTGCGCGCCGAGCGTGAGGAAGCCGGCGTGCTTGCCCGAGCAATTGTTGTGCAGCGCGGTCGGCTTCTCGCCCGCCTCGGCGAGCGCGCGCCGCGCCGTCGGGTCACCGGGCGACTGCGCACCGCAACGCAGGGCGCCGGCGTCGAGGCCGAGCCGCTCGAGCATCGCCGCCGCGCGCGTCGTGTGCTGCGCCTCGGCGTTGTGCGAGGAGATCGACAGCGCCAGGTCCGCGGACGACAGCTCGAAGCGATCGGCCGCGCCGCTCTCGATCAGCGGCAGGGCCTGCAGCGCCTTGATCGCGCTGCGGGCGAAGATCGGCGCGGCGGTGTCGCCCAGGCGCTCGTCGAGCCGCCCGTCGGCGTCGGCCACGGCGAAGGCGGCCCGGTGGACGGACTCCACGAACGCGCCGCGGCGCACGCGGACGAGGATCGGGTTCGGTCGGTGCTCGAAGGGCTGGTCGCTCACGAGCGCGATGGTACGCCAGAGCGGGCGCGGAGCATGCGACCGTGGACGCGACGGGATCGACGGCCTACAACCTCTGGCGATGAGCGGCGAGTCCCACTGGATCGATGTGCTGATGGCCCGCGTCGTGCTCCAGGACGACTCGGAGCAGCAGAGCGTGTACCTCAAGGAGCGCGGCGGCAGCCGCGGCTTCCCGATCCTCATCGGCACGAACGAGGCGGCCGAGATCCAACGCGTGCTCGCGCAGGTCGAGGTGCAGCGCCCGCTCACCCACCAGCTGTTGTCCGACGCCCTGGCCGGCCTCGGCGCGAAGCTGCGCGAGATCCGCATCGTGTCCCTGCGCCAGAGCACCTTCTACGCGCAGCTCGTGGTCGCGCTCGAGGGCGGTGACCCGGTCGAGGTCGACGCGCGCCCTTCCGACGCGATCGCGCTCGCCCTGCGCGCCGGGTGCCCCATCCGCGTCGCCGAGCAGGTGATGCGCGACGCAGCGACGGAGTAGCGGCTACTCGAGCGTGAAGGTCACGCGGTGCTGCGCGACGCGGCCCGCGCGGCCCGCGACGAAGCGCCAGGTGCGCACGGCTTCGAGGGCGGCGTCGTCGAGGACGTCGCGGCCGGTCGAGTCGACGATCACCGCGGTCGTCACGCGGCCGTCGGCGGCGAGCGTGAGCTCGATCAGCGCGCTGCCCTCCCAACCGCGGCGGCGGGCGAGGCGCGGGTAGTCGGGCGGCGGGGCGTCGAGCAGCTCGGGCGGCGCGTCGTCGCCCTCGACGTCGGGGGCCGGAGGCTCGGTGGGCGCGGGCGGTTCGACGGGCGCGGGTTCGGTCTCGCGTTCGATCGGCGCGCGCTCGATCGGCGGCACGAACGGCGCGCCGCCCAGGCTCTCGCTCGGCGCGGGGGCGAAGCGATCGTCGAAGCGCGGCGCGGGAGCGTCGTCGGGGCGCGCGAGCGGCTCCGGCTCGGCGCGCGCCACCTCCGTCTCGGCGATCGGGTCCTCGAAGGTCGGCGCGTCGCCCGCCTCCTCCTCGAAGGGCTCCGGCTCGAGCACCTCGCGCTCGGCCTCGACCGTCTCGGTCACCGGCAGCGGCACCGCGATGCGCGCGGGACGACCTTCCTGTTCGGCGGCGCGATCGCGCGTCGTGGCGACGACGAGCGCCGCGATCACGCCCACGTGCGCGAACACGGAAACGGCGACCGCGACGAACGGAGAGCCGGAGACCGCTCGCGCAGCTCCGGCTCCCCCGGCGGGCTTCCCCTTCCCGCCGCCATGGGCGGGCACACCGGGCCCGCTCCGCGCGCGCACCGACGGCGGGGGCACGACCCCGCCTTCGAGCGCTGCGTGCTTCGAATCAGAAGGTGTGGCTGACGGCAAGGAGGACGCCGAAGCCGGGTTGGTTCGATCCGGAACCATGGAAGCGGTAATCCTCGTCCGTCAGGTTCTCCAGGCCAAGCGTCACCTCGGTCCGTTCGCCGATCGTCATGCCGGCGCGGGCGTGGAGCACCAGGTAGCCCGGCGTCCCGCCCGGCGGGATGCGCTGGGTGTCGCCGATGTCGTTCTGGGCGAGGTCGTCCTGCTTCGCGGCGCCGGCGGCCAGGAACTCGGCCCACAGGCTGCTGCCCGGATCCTCCCAGCGCACGCCGACGCGCGCCGAGAGCGGCATGAGGCGCGTGACCGGACCGGTGATGAACACGTCCGGGTCGCCCGGCGCAGCCTTGTCCTGGAGCGTGTCGAGCTCGCCGTCCTGGTAGGCCGCGGTGCCGAACAGCGTGAAGGCGTCGGTCAGCGCGTGCTCGGCGCCCAGCTCGATGCCCCACACGTAGCCGTCGCCCGAGTTCGACTTGATGAGCACGTCCTCGCCGCCGATCTGGTCGCCGCGCGCGGAGCGTTGGATCTGGTCGGAGATGTCGGTGTAGAAGACCGCCAGCTCGCCGGAGGTCGTGCCGTCGTCGAGGCGTTGACCGAGCTCGAAGGTGATGTACTTCTCCGGGTCGAGGTCGAGCGACGGGACCTCGAGGCTGCCGCCGCCGATCGTGTCGATGCGCGTCAGGTCCGAGAGGTTCGGCGCGCGGAAGCCCTGGGACACGCCGCCGAACAGCTGCCACGACTCGTCGTCCTCGAGGTCGGCGACGAAGCGCGCGCTGCCGACGATCGACGTCCAGTTGTCCTGGAACGAGAGCGCGTTGCCGGGGTTGTCGGGATCCTCGATCGAGCCGGCGTCCGCCTCGGCGTACTCGGCGCGCACGCCGAGCGTCAGGTCGACGCGATCGCTCGCGGCGAACTCGTGCTGGGCGTAGGCGCCGACGATGTCGTAGCTCGAGTCGTCGGCGATCTGCCCCTGGAACGCGTTCACGTTCGAGAAGGACTCGACCTCGTCGTGGTAGTGGTCGACGCCGTAGGAGAAGGTGCCGACCGACAGCTCCTTCTCGAAGCGTAGGAAGCCGCCGAAGGTGTCCACGTCGTAGCCCTCGATCGTGCGCGAACCGCTCGAACGGATGCGGTCCTGCTTCTCCTTCTGGCGGTGCCAGGACAGGCCGGCCGAGTACTGGTCGGCGAACGGCGTGTCGACGCGCCCGTGCAGCTGCGCGTAGAGCAGGTCGCGTTCCTGGTCGAGGTCGCGCTGGCGGTCGGAGCCGGTGCTCGTGCCCTTCCACGACTTGGCGAACAGCGTGCTGTGGGTGCGCGGCACGTCGTCCTGGGTCACCTTCTGGAAGGCGAGGACGAAGCGCGTGTCGCCGCCGTCGAAGTAGCGCTCGACCTTGCCGTCCACGTTCCACTCGTCGTAGGCCGTGTTCGGTTGGTCGCCGATCTCGCCGCCGGCGTGGACGTCGCCGAACTCCTTGGCCGTCGCGCCGAGCACGATGCCGAGCGGGCCCTCGACCGCGCTGACCTCGACGCGCCCGATGTGCGAGTTCTCGCTCGAGTGGACACGGTAGGAGAGGCGCGCCGACGCGGTGCCGTCCTCGGCCCACGGGTCGCGCGTGAAGACCTGCAGCGTGCCGCCGATCGCGTCCGAGCCGTACAGCGCCGAACCCGGACCGCGCAGGAGCTCGAAGCGGTCGATCGAGAAGGCGTCCACCGTGGCCCAGTACTGGTTGGGCCCGTCGCGGAAGCCGGAGTTGTTGAGGCGCACGCCGTCGATCAACAGCAGCGTGCGGAAGGAGGTGAAGCCGCGGATGAACGGCGAACCCTGGCCGTGGCTCGTCTCCTGGACGAGCACGCCGGGCGTGTTGCGCAGCGCTTGCGGCACGGTGCGGTAGGAGCGGTGCTCGATCTCCTCGCGGTCGATCGTCCAGATCGACTGGGGCGTGTCGGCGAGGCGGCGTTCGGCGCGCGAGGCGGTGACGACCGTCTCGGGAGCGTCGTCGTCGTCCTCCTCGGCGGACGCGACCACCGGCTGGGCGTTGGCGAGGGCGGGGACGCCGCGGAGCGACGCCGTGTGGAGCGACGCCGTGTGGAGCGACGCCGTGTGGAGGGGCACGAGGTGAGCGGTCGCGGCGACGAGGGCCGCGGTGGCGGTCGTGATGAACATGCCGAGGGGAGGGGCCGTGGAGGAACGGCCGAGCGGGGGTGGAGGTGGGACGTTCGGGCGGCGGCTCGCGCTCAGCCGCTGCTGGGACGGTCGCGCGACGCGACCGGACGCGGCCGCCGCGAAGTGCGACCGGGCCGACGCCAACGCCGACACCGCGCGGCGGTTCACCCGACTCCGCGGGACCGCTACCCTGCGCGCGCGGAGGCGTGGCAGAGTGGCCGAATGCGGCGGTTTTGAAAACCGCTGTGCCTCACGGCACCGGGGGTTCGAATCCCTCCGCCTCCGCCATCGACGCCGGCCCGATCTTGCGTCGCGGCCCGTCTTGCCTCGCCCCTGTGGCGCGGGTACCTTCCTCCGCCTCAGGCTCCCGGCGGCGACGCCATCGGGACCGGGCGGAGAGGTGGCAGAGTGGCCGAATGCGCCGCATTGCTAATGCGGTGAGTCGGAATTCCCGGCTCCGAGGGTTCGAATCCCTCCCTCTCCGCCAGTCCCTTCCAGGGAGCGGACGAACGCGCGACGCCGCGGCTAGGATCGGCGCGATGTCCCTTCAGCCGACCACAGCGCGCGCACCGCGTCGCACCGCACGCCGGTTCCGAGCCGGAGGCGCGTCGCTCGGCATCGCGCTCGGCCACGCGCTCCTGTTCACCGGCTGCGCCGCGGAGCGCACGCTCGTCTTCACGACCGAGCCGGCCGGTGCGCAGGTGCGCCTCGACGACGACGTGGTCGGCGTCACGCCGGTGGAAGTGCCCTTCCTGCACTACGGCACGCGCCGCGTCACCTTCAACCTCGAGGGCTTCCGCACGCGCAGCTTCCTCGTGGAGGTGAAGGCGCCGTGGTACGGGCGCTTCCCCCTCGACATCGTCTCCGAGGTCCTGATCCCGATCGGCTGGGAAGATCGCAAGACGGTGCACGCGGACCTCGTCCCCGCGACCGGCCCCGTCGACCTGCCGACCGTGCGGTCGGTGTTCGATCGCGCGGAGGCGCTGCGGCGCGCCGGGCCCAACGGACCGCGCGACCTGCCGCCGGTCGAGGTGGTCCCGGCCCTGCCCGAGGCCGGCGACGGCGCCGAGGCGAACGAGGACCCGGACGCGGCGACGAGCGCGCCCGACGCGCGCCGCGGCGAGCGGTGAACGGGCGCGCGCGGAACGCCGAGTCGGCCCTGCGCGCCGGGGACCCGGCGGGCCTGTCCGCGGTCGTGCTCGGGCTCGGACGCTTCGGCGGCGGCAGCGCGGCGGCGCGCTGGTTGGCCCTGCGCGGCGCTCGGGTCGTGGGCACGGACCTGCGGACGGCGAGCGAGCTGCCCGAGGCCTGCGCGGCCCTCGCGGACCTCGAGGTCGAGCTCGTGCTCGGAGGACACGACGGCGTCGACCTCGAGAACGCCGACCTGGTCGTCGTGAACCCCGCCGTGCCCCCCACCGCGCCCCCGGTCGAGCGCGCGCGCAAGGGCGGAGCGCTCGTCACGAGCGAGATCGAGCTGTTCCTGGCGAGCGCACCCTGTCGCCTGGTCGGCGTGACCGGGACCCAGGGCAAGAGCTCGACGGTGAGCTTCACCGCGCAGCTGCTCGAGGCGGCCGGGCAGCGCACCTTCGTCGGCGGCAACCTCGGCGGTTCGCTGCTCGACCGGATGGACACGCTGTCCGCGAACGACGTGGCGGTGCTCGAACTCTCGAGCTACCAGCTCGAGGGCCTGAACCGACCGCCGATCGTCCGCCGGCCGTTCGAGGCGGTGGCCGTGACGAACGTGCTCGCCGACCACCTCGAGCGCCACGGCGACCTCGCGAGCTACGCGGCCGCGAAGGCGCGCATCCTCGAGCTGCTCGCGCCCGACGGGCTCGCCGTCCTCCCCGACGGACCGGGGCCGGCGTCCGCGTGGACCGCCGCGCGCGCGGAGCGCTTCGACGCCGGGCCGGGGGATGCGGCGTGGAGCGCGCGGACCGGCCTGCCGCCGTTCCAGGCGCCCAACCTGCGCGCCGCGCTCGCGCTGGCCGGTGCGGTGCTGGGCGACCCCGCGCGCCTCGCGGCGGCGCGCGCGTCCGCGACCTTCGCGCCCCCGCCGCACCGCTGCGAACGCCTGGCCGACCTCGCGGGCGCGACGGTGATCGACAACGGCGTGTCGACCACGCCCGACTCGACCGCGGCGGCGCTCGAGGGCCTGGCGGGCCCGGTCGTCCTCGTCGTCGGCGGGCTCCTCAAGGACCTGGACCTGGCGCCGCTGCTCCGCGCGGCCGCCCCGAGCGTGCGCGCGGCGGTGTGCTTCGGCTCGTCGAGCCGAACCCTGGCGGCGGCCCTCGCCGGCGCGGGCGTGCCCGCCGACGCGATCGAGGACCTCGACGCCGCGGTCGAGAAGGCGGTCGAGCGGGCGGTCGCGGGCCTGCGCGCGGGCGAGGTGCTGCTCTTCTCCCCCGCCGCGGCGAGCTTCGACACCCACGCGAACTTCCGCGAGCGCGCCCTCGCGTTCCGCCGCGCCCTGGAACGCGCCCGGGCCGCATCCGAAGAGGGGCGCGGCGCCGTATCCTCGTGAGCCGTCGCGGTCCGATCGCGACCGCGCGTCCGACCACCCCGGCGCTGCCGCCATGAAGTGCCAGATCTGCCAGGAACACCCCGCCACCATCCACGTGAGCGAGGTCCGCGAGGACCCCGACGAGACGAGTTCGAACCACCTGGCGCACCACGTGGAGCACCAGCACCTGTGCTCGGGCTGCGCCGGCCAGCTCGAGCTGCCCTTCGTCGCGCCGACGAAGAAGGGCCTCGCGAACCCCAAGCACATGGCGGAGATCTGGAAGGTCATCCAGGCCACCGCGCAGAAGCAGTACGCCCAGGCCGCGATCACCTGCCCCGACTGCGGCATGTCGTTGACCGAGTTCCGCGCCAAGGGGCGCTTGGGCTGCCCGCGCTGCTACGAGGTGTTCGCGAAGCAGGTGGGGCCGCTACTTGAGCGCATCCACAACGCAACTTCCCACAAGGGCCGCATCCCGGGCGTGGACGTGGGCGCGGCGGACGAGGCGCGTCGTCTGGCGGACCTCGAGCGCCGTCTCGGCGAGGCGGTCGAGGCCGAGGACTACGAGACCGCGGCGGCGCTGCGCGACGAGTTGCGCGCGATCCGCGAGGGCAGCGCGGAGGGCGCCTGACGCGAGGCGCGCCGCGCGCACGCTGCACCGGAACGCCCCGCTCGCCCACCGCAGAGGTGGCGCGCCACGGGGAGCGTTCTCCCCCGCCGGCGTGAAATGCGCCGAGGGCTCACCTATCTTGCTCGTCCGTCCTTCCGGGGGAGGACGGTGACCGCGCCGCGCCCCGGCTCCGAGGGACCGAGGACGGCCGTCCGGCCCGGTCGATCCCCGAACGGGGTCGGGGTCGGGGGCGACCTCAACACGACCGCGGCCCGCGGTCGATGATCCCCGACGTACACCATCCCCGTGGCCTTCCGACGGGCCCGTGGCGTTCCCGATGCAGCGGGCTCCCCGAGCCCGCGTCGCGATCCGGTCGACCGGCCGTATCCGATCGGAGCGTCCCGACCCACTGGCCATCGCCGCTCTCACACCTGCCAGCCGGCACCATGTTCGACAGATTCACCGATCGCGCCAAGAAAGTGATGAACCTCGCGCGCCAGGAGGCGCAGCGGTTCAACCACGAGTACCTCGGGACCGAGCACATCCTCCTCGGCCTCGTGCAGGAAGGCAGCGGAGTCGCGGCGAACGTGCTGCGACAGATGAGCATCGACTTGTCGAAGATCCGCTCCGAGGTGGAGAAGCTCGTCAAGACGGGGCCTTCGATGGTGACGATGGGCCAGCTGCCCTTCACGCCGCGGGCCAAGAAGGTGCTCGAGCTCTCCATGGAGGAGGCCAGCAACCTCGGGCACAACTACATCGGCACCGAGCACCTGCTCCTCGGCCTCATCAAGGAGAACGAGGGCATCGCCGCGAAGGTGCTGACGAACCTGGGCGTGAAGCTCGAGGACGTCCGCGAGGAGGTGCTCGAGTTCCTCGGCGCCGACGCCTCCGAGGAGGAGGACGACGACTCGGGGCCGGACACCCCGGTCGGCGGGACCGGCGGCGTCGGTGGCGGCAAGAGCAAGACGCCCGCGCTCGACGCCTTCGGTCGCGACCTGACCGAGCTCGCGCGCGAGGACAAGCTCGACGCCGTGATCGGCCGCGCGCACGAGATCGAGCGCGTCGTCCAGATCCTGTCGCGTCGCACGAAGAACAACCCCGTGCTCCTCGGTGAGCCGGGCGTCGGCAAGACGGCGATCGTCGAGGGCCTGGCCCAGAAGATCATCGCCAACGACATCCCCGACCTCTTGCGCAACAAGCGCATCGTGGTGCTCGACCTGGCGCTCATGGTCGCCGGCACGAAGTACCGCGGTCAGTTCGAGGAGCGCATCAAGGCCGTCATGACCGAGGTGCGTCGCGTCAAGGACGTGATCCTGTTCATCGACGAGCTGCACACGCTCGTCGGAGCGGGCGGCGCCGAGGGCGCGATCGACGCGAGCAACGTGCTGAAGCCCGCGCTGTCGCGCGGCGAGATCCAGTGCATCGGCGCGACGACGCTCGACGAGTACCGCAAGCACATCGAGAAGGACGGCGCGCTCGAGCGCCGCTTCCAGGCCGTCAACGTGGAGCCGCCGAGCCCCGACGAGGCGCTCGAGATCCTCAAGGGTCTGCGCGACCGCTACGAGGCGCACCACCGCGTCAGCTACACGGACGAGGCCCTGGCCACGGCCGTCGAGCTGGCGACGCGCTACATCAACAACCGCTTCCTGCCGGACAAGGCCATCGACGTGATGGACGAGGCCGGCGCGCGGGTGCGCCTCAAGAACACGGTCGCCCCGCCGGACCTGCACGACATCAACGCGCAGGTGGACGAGCTCGACCGCGCCAAGGAGAAGGCCGTCGCGAACCAGGAGTTCGAGAAGGCCGCCAAGCTCCGCGACCAGGCCTACCAGCTCCGCAAGAAGCGCGAGGAGATCCAGAACGACTGGCGCGCCGAGCAGGAGGAGAACGAGACGATGGGCACCGTCGACGAGGAGGTCATCGCCGAGACCGTCTCGAAGATGACCTCGATCCCGCTCACCCGCCTCGAGAAGGGCGAGGCCGAACGCCTCCTGCAGATGGAGGACGAGCTCGGCTCGGCCGTCATCAACCAGGCGGACGCGATCAAGGCCATCGCGCGCTCGGTGCGCCGTTCGCGCTCGGGTCTGAAGGACCCGCGCCGACCGATGGGCTCGTTCCTGTTCCTCGGCCCGAGCGGCGTCGGCAAGACCTACCTGTGCAAGCAGCTCGCCAAGTTCATGTTCGGTGACGAGGACGCCGTCATCACGATGGACATGAGCGAGTACATGGAGAAGCACAACGCGAGTCGCCTCGTCGGCGCGCCCCCCGGCTACGTCGGCTACGAGGAGGGCGGCCAGCTCACCGAGAAGGTGCGCCGCCGTCCGTACTCGGTCGTCCTTCTCGACGAGATCGAGAAGGCGCACCCGGACGTGTTCAACATGCTGCTCCAGATCATGGAGGAAGGCCGACTGACCGACTCGTTCGGTCGCCACGTCGACTTCCGCAACGTGATCATGATCCTCACGAGCAACATCGGTTCGCACCTGGTCAAGGCCGGCGCGACGCTGGGCTTCGGCTCGTCGCAACCGGACACGAGCCAGGAGGAGCGCAACAAGAAGCTCAAGACCGACATCATGTTCGAGGTGGAGCGCCACTTCCGCCCCGAGTTCCTCAACCGCCTGGACGAGGTCGTGATGTTCAACCCGCTGCGCAAGGAGGACATCAAGAACATCGTCCACCTGCAGCTGGCCGAGGTCGTCGAGCGCGTGCACACGCAGGGGCTCGACCTCGAGCTGGACGAGAAGGCGCTCGAGTTCCTCATCGAGAAGGGCTTCCACGAGGACTACGGCGCGCGTCCGATGCGCCGCGCGATCGAACGCTTCGTCGAGGACCCCATGGCCGAGAGCCTGCTCCGCGGGCAGTACGAGGAGGGCCACACCATCCTCGTCTCGGTGCACGGTCCGATCGAAGAGGCCGAGAGCCTGACCTTCACCCCCAAGGAGCCCGAGTCCCCGCCCGAGAAGGTCGAGGCCGGCGCCGGCTCCGAGGAGTCCTGAATCGCCGCGGCCGGCGTCACCGGCCGCCGAGGCGCACCAGCGAGGGGGCGCGCTCCGCGAGGGGCGCGCCCCCTCGCGCGTTCGCGGGCCGCTCCCGGCGCCCCGGACCCGAGACCCGGTGCGTCGGAATCGAGCGGATCGGCGTCCCCGGAGGAGCGTCGACCGACAAGACTGGAGACTCGCCACTCGCACCGACCCGACCATGCGCCCCACCATCGCAACCCCGTTCCTCGCCGTCCTCCTGTTCGCGCTCGCACCCGCGACCGCTCGCACCGCGGCCCAGGTCGAACCGCCGGTTCGCGACGACGAGCCCGTGCCCGTCGAGGAGCCTGTCGAGGACGACGACGCGGGCCCGACCGAGGAGGAGGTGGAGCGCGCGGTCGCCGAACTCGAACGCGCGCTCGAGGGCGATGCCTTCGACGAGAAGGTCGCGGCGATCGAAGCCGTTCGCACGGTGCACCACGAGAACGTGGTCGAAGCCATCGTCGAGGCGTTCGACGACGATGCGCTCGAGGTCCGCGTCGCGGCCGCGAAGGCACTGGGATCGATGCCGCTCGAGAACGCGCTGGACGCGCTGCACCAGCGCGCGAAGAAGAAGAAGACGATGGAGCCCGAGGAGCTCGCCGTCGCCACGCTCAACGCCATCGCGATGCACGGCGACCCGTCGTCGGTGCGGATCCTCGAGGACGACGTGATCGGCGCGCCCCCGCTCGTCGCGCGCGCACGCATCCTCGGCCTCGGTCGCATCCGTCACGAGGACGCGCTGGAAGCGCTCGTCGGGATCATGAACAAGCTGCGCGTGGGCAGGCGTGGCGACGGTCACACGAACATGACCGAGGTGCGCATCGCGTTGCACGTCCTGACCGGCATCGACCAAGGCGCGGACCGCCGCGACTGGCAGCGCTGGTGGAACGACAACAAGCGCGACTTCGAGGTGCCCGCCCAGGTGCCCGAGCTCGACCGCAAGCTGGGACGCCAGTGGCGCCAGTACTGGGGCGAGCACGAGGGGCGCCGCGGGGACGAGGACGGCGAGGAGCCCGAGGACGACGAGGAGCCCACGGACGAGCCGGGCTAGCGAGGGCGGGGACGCCCCGCCCCGCTCCGCTCCCCCGCGTGCACCCCTCTCGCGCCCTCGGAACCACTCTCCACGCCTCCCCGGTCACCCCCCTGTCGCTCGGGCCGCGGGTGTCGCACACTGCTCGGGTCCCCCGCGAACCCGAACCGCACGGCACGACCATGAAGCTCCGCACGGCCACGCTCGCCCTCTTCGCCTGCACCGCGACCGCGCTCGTCGGCGTCGCCGCCTCGACGGCGCCCGATCCCCTCGCGCCCGCCGTCCTCGTCGACGAGGACGAAGAGGAGGACGACGAGCCCGCACCGCCCACGAAGGAAGAGGTGGAGGCCGCCGTCGAGCGCCTCGAGGAGGGTCTCGAGAGCGACGACTTCGAGGCGCGCGTGGCCGCGCTCGTCGAAGCGCGACAGGTCCAGCACGACGACGTGGCCAAGGAGGTCGCCAAGGCCGTCAAGGACGACGCGAAGGAGGTGCGCCTGGCCTGCGTGACCTCGCTCGGCTACCTGCGCGTCCCGTACGCGCTCAAGACGCTCCACAAGTGGAGCTCGAAGAAGTCGATGCTCGAGGACAACGCCTTCGCCAAGGAGCTGTTCAAGGCGATCGGTCGCCACCAGGACAAGAAGTCCCTGAAGTACCTCGAGGACGGCGCGGTCAACGCACCGCGCGACGTGTTCGAAGCGCGCGTGCTCGCCATGGGCAAGATCCCGCACATGGACGCGGTCGAGGAGATCATCTCGATCATGAACAAGCTGCGCGCGAACGAGGGCGGGCGCGGCCGCAAGGACGAGCGCGAGGAGAACGTCAAGAACATGGACGTGATCCAGCTCGCGTTGAACCACCTGACCGGCGCCGACGAGGGCACCGACCGCCGCGCGTGGCAGAAGTGGTGGAACAACAACAAGCGCGACATCGAGATCGATCCCGAGGAGATGCCGATCATGACGCGCAACCTCGAGAACAAGTGGCGCGCGTACTGGAACGAGCCGAAGGAGCGCGAGCGCGGCCAGGACCGCGACGAGGGACGCGGGCGCTGAGGCGCGACCGGACACGATGCCGGCACCGGCGATCGCGTCGACGGCGCTGACGCGGCGTCGGCCGTAGCCTTCGAGGATCGCCCGCCGGAGCGCCGACCGGATCGTTCCGGCCGGCGCGCGTTCCGGCGCCGACGCGAAGGTTTTTTGGGACGCCGTCCGCCACCGCGCGGACGCACGGTCGGTCTCGCTCGTGTGGAAGCACACGACGACCGACCGCTCGCCGAGCACCCGCTGCACCTGCCGCGCGGCTGCCCGGCCTGGCCGCCCGACCTCGAGGCGATCGATGCGCCGCCCGACGCGCTGTGGGCGCGCGGACGCATCGACCTGTTGACACGCGGACCGCGCATCGCGGTGGTCGGCACTCGAGCGCCGAGCGCCTACGGCCTCGACCAGGCGCGGCGCTTCGCCGGGGCCTTCGCCGCGGCCGGCCTCACCGTCGTGTCCGGCCTGGCGCGCGGGATCGACGCGACCGCCCACGGGGCCGCCCTCGAGCGCGGCGGCGCCACGCTGGCCGTGCTGGGCTGCGGCGTCGACCGCCCCTGGCCCGAGGGACCGCTCGCCGAGCGCATGGCGCGGGAGGGGCTGCTGCTCGCCGAGCTCGCGCCGGGCACGCCGCCGCGGCGCCACCACTTCCCGTCGCGCAACCGGCTGATCTCGGCCCTCAGCGCGGGCGTGCTCGTGGTCGAAGCCGCCGAGCGCTCGGGCTCGTTGATCACCGCGCGCTGGGCCGCGGACCAGGGCCGCGAGGTCTGGGTCGTGCCGGGGCGGGTGGACGAGCCGATGGCCCGCGGCTGCCTGCGCCTGCTCGACCAGGGCGCGCGCTGCGTGGTGTCGCCCGCCGACGTGCTCGCCGACCTGGGCGCGCGCGTCGCGGACGGGAGCGCGAACGAGGGTGCGGACGCCGCGCGGCTGCCGACCCGCCCGCTGCTCGAGGCGCTCGACGCGGGCGCCGCCGGCGCGGACGACCTGGCGCGCCGCCTCGGCCGCCCCCTGCTCGAGGTGCTCGCGGAGCTGGCCGAGCTGGAGCTCGACGGACGCGTGGCGCGCGCGCCGGGAGGCCTGTACCGACGGTGCGATCGCGGCGACCGACACGGGGCGCGCCGGTGACGCGCGCGGCCGCGACGCGCGCAGCGGTGGCTCCCGAGACGCCGCGCGGCGGCTCAGAAGGGGCCGAAGTTCGCGAAGGCGACGAGGGCCAGCATCACCAGGTAGAAGCGCACGAAGCGCTTCGGGACGCTCGCCAGCGCCGCGGCGTCGTCGGCCTCCGCGATGAAGGCGTTGACGATGCAGATCGACAGGACGGCGACCGCGAGCAGGAGAGCGTAGATCGCGAGGCTCATCGCTGCTCCTCGTCCGCTTCCGCGTCACCGGTGCCGTCGCCCGCGTCCGCGTCGTCCGCGGCCACGGGCGCGGCCGTCACGAGGTGCTTCGACGCGGGGCTCGCGCCGGCCTTCGCGCCGCGCGCGCCGTCCTCGCTCGAGCGGCCGCGCTTCTTCGCGTCGCGCCGGTGCGCCGCCATCGCGCGGCGGTCCTCGACCGGGTCCGCGCCGAGCGCGCGCGACTCGCCCCAGGCGAACACGTCGATCAGCACGAGCCCGTTCAGCAGGCCCGCCAAGCACACGTAGAACAGCCCCACGTCGAGCTGCCCCGGCACCTCGCCCAGCGGCGGATGTCCGCGCAGCGTCTCGGCGACGAAGGCCGGCGCGCCGACGAGGAACTGCCCCGACCAGTAGTAGAAGTGGTGCTCGCGGCTGAGGTTCGTGCCCTCGGCGAGCACGCTCCCGATCACGAACAGGACCAGGGCGACGCCGAGCACGACGACGCCGCGTCGCGCGCGCCCCTGCAGCCAGTGACCGGCGCCGGGCAGGGCCCAGCCGGCCGCGAGCGCCAGCCCCGTGCGATCGGCGATGCCGCGCGAGGCCTCGTCGGACGAGCGCGCGAGCAGGTGCGCGTGGGCCATGAGCGCGAGGTTGAGCACGCCGCTCGCCGCGGTGAGCGCGGCACCCAGGTGTACGGTGCTCGGCGGCCGCGGCGGCGCGATCGACGCGCTGGCGGCGCCGAGCGGCTCGATCATCTGGTGCGCGAGCAGCGCGCCGAGGTTGCCGAACTCCGGCGTGAGCACGAGCGCGAACCGGCCGCGCAACTCGGGGTCGAGGAACTCGTACACGAGCCCGCTCGAGAGGAGGAAGCCGAGGAGGTAGAGGCCTTCGACGACCAGGAAGGCCAGCGCGGCGGTGCGCGTCGCCCCCAGGAGCACGTGCCCGGCGCCGGGGACGACCCAGGTGAGCAGGGTCGCGGCCCAGGACGGCGGTCCGGGCGGCGTCGAACGGGCGCGCTCCATGGAGCGGGGTTCTATCAGCCCGAGCCGGGCGATTCCACGCCGGGCGCGATTCACGCGGCGCGCTTCCAGTAGCCTCTCGCCCCATGCCCGCCCTCTCCGACGCCCCGGCCGAGCCCTACCGGCACCACCTGCGCGTGCGCTACGCGGAGACGGACCAGATGGGGCGCGCGCACCACGGCAGCTACGTGCTGTACCTCGAGGACGCGCGGACGCGGATGATGGCCGCCTGCGGATGCTCGTACGCCGAGCTCGAGAAGCGCGGCTTCGGCCTGGTGGTGCGCGAGGTGAACCTGCGCTACCGCGCGGCGGCCTTCTACGACGACGAGCTCGAGGTCCGCACCTGGGTCGGCGCCCTGCGCGGCGCGTCGGTGGCGATCGACTACGCGGTGGTGCGGTCGAGCGACGGCGTGCTGGTGGCCGATGGTCGCACCCACCTGGCCTGCGTCGACCTGGCGGCCGAGCCGCCGACGGTGCGCCCGCTCCCGGACGACGTCGTCGCCTGCTTCGAGCGCGCGCCGCGGGCTCTCGCCTGAGCGCGCCCGGCCGCTCAGGCCGGCTCCGGCGGACCCGGATCGAGGATCGGAACGCCCGTGCTGGACGCGTCGAGGCCGGCTCCCCTCAGCAGTTCGAAGCGCTCGCGGCCCGGCTGCCGGCCCACGGTGCTCGGCAGGGCGCCGGCCGCGACGGGCTCCGCTTCCTCGCGGGCGCCCTCGACCGCCGCCGGCAGGAGGCCGGGCTGGGCCTCGACGAGGCGGGCGGCGCAGGTCGGGCAGGCGCCGCCGTCGGAGCGGCGGTGGACCACCCCCTCGGCCGGCTCGAGGCCGCAGCCGAAGCAGCGGACGGTCGCGGCCGCGTCGGCCCCCGGGGTCCCGGACTCGATCTCGGAGCGCTCGCTCATGCCGCCTCCTTCGACCGGGGCGCCGGCGCGGCTTGACCGGGCGGGCGTCGGGCGGCCGAGGATCCGCGCCATCGGCGGCACGGCGCGGTCACCTCGGCCCGGTCCGAATTGAGGGTCGCCACGGATCCCTCGCCCGCAGCAGCGGGCCCGGAACGACCACTGAGGGGGCGTCCGCCCGACCGCCGAGCAGAAAGAGCACTAAACCCATGCACTTTCGCGGACGATGGAGCATACTCCCCCGTCGCGGGGCTCCTCCGCCGGCGCGCGGCCATCGGCCGGCGCGCGGAAGGGCTCGAATCGGGACCAACGACCGTGCTTCAACTCAACAAACGCACCGAATACGCCCTGATCGCCCTCGTCCACATGGTGGACCGCGGCGCCGTGGGTGCGGACCCGGAGCGCTTCGTGAGCGCACGGGAGATCGGCGACCAGTACCCGCTGCCGCGCCGCCTCCTGGCGGAGGTCCTGAAGGACCTGCAGCGCGCGGGCGTGGTCCACTCCCAGCGCGGCGCGTCGGGCGGGTACGCCACGGCGCGGCCGGCCGAGGAGGTCCCGCTCGGCGACGTGGTCCTCGCGATGGAAGGGCCGCCCGGCCTGACCGGCTGCGAGTCCTTCTCGGGCGAGACGACCACCCCCTGCGAGATGGAGCGCTCCTGCCCCATCAAGACGCCCATGTCCCGCGTGCGCCAGGGCATCTGGACGCTGTTCCAGGGCACGACCCTGCGGGACCTGGCGACCCCCGGCGCGCTGGCGGAGTTCGCCACCGCCCAGGTCGGCGCCCTGCACGGTGACCTGAACGGTGACCTGAACGGCGGCTCCGACACGACCATCACGCGCGGCGACGAGCCGACGAGCTGAACCCCATCGACTCCGCCGTCGCGACCGCGCTGCCGCGACCACCCGTGCAGCCGACGGCCCGCAGAACCTCTGAATCGATCCATGCAACTGCCCATCTACCTCGACTACCAGGCGACGACGCCGGTGGACCAGCGCGTGCTCGACGCGATGCTGCCGTTCTTCACCCAGGCCTTCGGGAACGCGGCGAGTCGCAACCACGCGTTCGGCTGGAAGGCGGAGGAAGCCGTCGAGGCCGCGCGCGAATCGTGCGCGAAGATCATCGGCGCCTCGTCGAAGGAGATCGTCTTCACCTCGGGCTCGACCGAGGCGATCAACCTCGCCATGAAGGGCGTCGCGGCGATGTACGGCGGCGAGGACGGCAAGGGCAAGCACATCATCACGGCGCTGAACGAGCACAAGGCCGTGCTCGACACGGCGAAGCACCTCGAGAAGCAAGGCTTCGAGGTCACCTACCTCAAGCCCGACTCCGAGGGCCGCATCACGCGCGCGAGCGTCGAGAGCGCGCTGCGTGACGACACGATCCTCGTGTCGATCATGTGGGCGAACAACGAGATCGGCGTCGTCAACGAGATCCGCGAGATCGGCGCGCTGTGCCACGAGCGCGGCGTCCTCTTCTTCACCGACGCGACCCAGGCGGTCGGCAAGATCCCGGTGGACGTGGCGGCCGACAACGTCGACCTGTTGTGCTTCTCCGGGCACAAGATGTACGGCCCGAAGGGCGTCGGCGCGATGTACGTGCGCCGTCGCAAGCCGCGCGTGCGCCTCGTCGCGCAGATGGACGGCGGCGGCCACGAGCGCGGCATGCGCTCGGGAACGCTCAACGTCACCGGCATCGTCGGGATCGGCAAGGCCGCCGAGCTGTGCATGGCCGAGCTCGACACCGAGATGGAGCGCGCCGCGGCGCTGCGCGATCGGCTCGAGGAGCGCATCACCAGCCGCATCGATCACGTCCACTTCAACGGCTCGCGCGAGCACCGCCTCCCCGGTTGTCTCAACCTCTCCTTCCCCTACGTGGAGGGCGAGTCGCTCCTGATGGGCATCTCCGACATCGCCGTGTCCTCGGGCTCGGCGTGCACCTCGGCCAGCCTCGAGCCCAGCCACGTGCTGCGCGCGATGGACGTGGGCGACGACCTCGCGCACAGCTCGATCCGCTTCGGCATCGGCCGCGGCACGACGGAGGAGGAGGTCGACTACGCGGCCGACAAGATCGTCGCGGAGGTCCAGCGCCTGCGCGAGATGTCGCCCCTGTGGGAGATGGTCAAGGAAGGCATCGACCTCAGCACCGTGGAGTGGACCGGGCACTAGGCCTCGGCACGCGGTCCGACACGAACGACGAATCACCTCGGGCGCCCCGAGGGAACCAACAACCACCGACGCCGTCCAACACGGCAACGAACCTCAAGAGAACCATGGCATACAGCGACAAGGTCCTCGACCACTACAACAACCCCCGCAACGTCGGCTCGCTCGACAAGAACTCCGAGAAGGTCGGCACCGGCGTCGTCGGCGCACCGGAGTGCGGCGACGTGATGAAGCTCCAGATCGAGGTCGACGGCGACACGATCGTGGACGCCAAGTTCAAGACCTTCGGCTGCGGCTCGGCGATCGCCAGCTCCTCCCTCGCCACCGAGTGGATCAAGGGCAAGACGGTCGACGAGGCCCTCGCGATCGACAACACGCAGATCGTGAACGAGCTCTCGCTGCCGCCGGTCAAGATCCACTGCAGCGTGCTCGCCGAGGACGCCATCAAGGCCGCCGTGTCGGACTTCAAGGCCAAGCGCGGCGAGAAGGCGACCGCCGAGGAGGCCGCCCAGTGATCTCCGTCACCGAACGCGCGGCCAAGGAAGTCTCGCGCATCATCGACGAGCAGAAGCTGGGCGAGCAGACCGTCCTCCGCGTCGGCGTCAAGGGCGGCGGTTGCTCGGGCTTCAGCTACACGCTGGGCTTCGACGACCACCGCGCCGAGACCGACCAGGTGTTCGAGTCCGCCGGCGTCACCGTCGTGATCGACCCGAAGAGCTTCCTGTATCTGAACGGCACCCAGCTCGACTTCGAAGAGAGCCTGATGGGACGCGGCTTCAAGTTCGGCAACCCGAACGCGAGCAAGTCCTGCGGCTGCGGCGAGTCGTTCACGGTCTGAGCCCGCGCTCGACCATCGTCCCGCCCTCTCGAGTGAGCGACTCGACCGCCTCGACCGAGACCGTCGTCTGCGCGAGCTGCGGCGCCGCCGGCGGCAGCGCCGTGGTCTGCCTCGAGTGCGGCGCGCTGGGTCGCGTCGACGAGGACGACCCCTTTCGAGCCTTCGGCCTCGACCGCGCGTACGACGTGGACGCGGGCGTGGTCCGCAAGCAGCTCCTGAAGCTGCAGCGCGCGACCCACCCGGACTTCTTCGCGACCCAGGGCGACGACGCGCGCGAAGCCGCCGAGCGCGCGACCTCGTCGATCAACGCCGCGAAGGAGATCCTCGGCGACGAGCAGCGCCGCGCCGACTGGCTCGTCGTCGCCCTCGGCGGTCCGTCGCGCGACGACGACCGCGAGATGCCCCAGGAGTTCCTGATGGAAGTGCTGGAGTGGAACGAGGTCCTCGAGGAGGCGCGCGAGTCACCCGGCGCGGACGCCGCCGGCCTCGAGCGCCTCGCGACCGACCTCGCCGGAGCGAAGGACGAAGCCCTGGCCGCGATCCGCGCCGCGCTCGTCCCGCTCCCCGAACACGGCGCTGCGCCGCTCGCCGGTGTGCGCCGCCAACTGAACGCGCTGCGCTACGTGGACCGCGCCCTCGGCGAGGTGCACGCTCTGCGCTCCTGACCACCTGATCCCCGCGACGCCCGGCACCGACCGGCCGCCGCGCGGCGCCGCCGCTCCCGCCCGGCGCCGCGACCGCTCCCCCACGACGACCCCATGGCCTACATCGAACTCGACGTCATCCAGGACCGCGCCGAACCCGTGCTCGGCATCGATCTGGGGACCACCAACTCGATGGCGGCCCTGTTCATCGCGGGCAAGCCGGTCGTCCTGCGCCCCACCGATCACGGCGGCGTCGTCCCCAGCGCGATCTTCTTCGCCGACGACGGCGCGACCTACGTGGGTGGCAAGGCGCGCGATCGCGCCGCGGCCGAACCGAGCCGCGCGCTGTTCAGCGTGAAGCGTTTCATGGGGCGCGGCCTCGAGGACGTGAAGGAGGACCTCGAGACGGTCCCGTTCGAGACCTCGTCCGGACCCAACGGCGTGATCCAGTTCCACGTCCGCGGCGAGCGCTACACGCCCGAGCAGATGTCGGCGCTGATCCTCGGCGAGGTCCAGAGCCTGGCCTGCAAGGCCCTCGGGGGCGATGCGCCCAAGCGCGCGGTCATCACCGTGCCCGCGTACTTCGACGACACGCAGCGTCAGGCCACGCGCGCCGCCGCGCGCCTCGCCGGCATCGAAGCGCTGCGCATCATCAACGAGCCCACCGCGGCGAGCCTCGCCTACGGCCTCGACCAGAAGAAGGAAGGCACCGTCGTGGTCTACGACCTGGGCGGCGGCACCTTCGACGTGTCGATCCTCGCGATCGAGGACGGCGTCTTCCAGGTGCTCGCGACCGCCGGCGACACACACCTGGGCGGCGACGACTTCGACCGCGTGCTGGTCGAGATCGCCAAGGAGGAGCTCGCCGACAAGGTCTCGGCCGAGGACCTCGCCGACCCGGCGCTCGTGCAGTCGCTGCGCCTGGCGTCGGAGCGCTGCAAGCAGGAGCTCTCGCACAAGCCCAGCGCCGAGCTGCACGTGGCCCTCTCCGAGCAGGGCGTGACGCTGCGCCGGCGCGTGACCCGCGAGGAGTTCGAGGAGCGCATCGCCGCGCTGATCCAGCGCACCGTGGACCTGTCCAGGTCCGCGCTCGCCGACGCGAAGCTCACGACGAAGGACGTGGACGAAGTCGTCCTCGTCGGCGGCTCGACGCGCATCCCCGCCGTCCGCGCCGCGGTCGAGGCCGCCTTCGAGAAGAAGCCGCACACCGAGCTGAACCCCGACGAAGTGGTCGCGCTCGGCGCCGCGGTGCAGGGGCACGTGCTCGCCGGCGGCACGCGCGACGTGCTGCTGCTCGACGTGACGCCCCTCTCGCTCGGCCTCGAGACGATGGGCGGCGCGGTCGAGAAGATCATCCACCGCAACTCGCCGATCCCGTGCAGCGCGACGGCCGGGTTCACGACCTACGCCGACAACCAGTCCGGCATGACCTTCAACGTCGTGCAGGGCGAGCGCGAGCTGGCGGAGGACTGCCGCAGCCTCGGCCGCTTCGAACTCGAGGGCATCCCGCCGATGCCCGCGGGCCTCGCGCGCATCGCCGTGCGCTTCGCGATCGACGCCGACGGCATCCTCCAGGTGACGGCGAAGGAGGAGGCCAAGGGCGCGACCGCGTCGATCGAGATCCAGCCGATGAACGGCCTCGACGACGCGCAGGTCGAGACGATGCTCGAGGCTTCGCTCGCGAACGCGAAGCAGGACTTCGACGCGCGCCGCGCGGCCGACCTGGTGGTCGAACTGGGCACGATGCTGTCGGCGGTCGACAAGAACCTCGACGCCGTCGGCGGCAAGCTCGACCCCGAGTCGCGCGCCGAGCTGGACGAAGCCGTCGCCGACGCGCGCGAGCTCGCGAAGCCCGAGGCCGACCGCCCGGACGTGGACCGCGCGCAGGCCGTGCGCGACCGCCTCGAGCAGGCGACCCTGCCGATGGCTGCGTTGCTGATGGACGACGTGGCGAAACGCGCCCTGTCGGGTAAGGCCCTGTCAGACGTGTGATCGAGCGTTGACCGGTACGGTGCCAGACCCCCCGGTCATCGAGGGAGCCGCCGCGCGGCGCGCGGCGGCTCCCTCGATGACCGGGGGGTCTGGCACCGTACCGGTCAACGCTCGATCAAGCTGACGCCGTCCATCGTCGGGCTCTTCTCGAGCCCGGCGATCTGGAGCAGCGTCGGCGCGACGTCCGCGAGCGTGCCCATCGCGCGCAGCTTCAGGCCCTTCAACCCGTCGCCGCACAGCACGATCGGCACCGGGTTGGTCGTGTGTGCCGTGTGCGGTTGGTCGGTGCTCTCGTCCCAGAGCATCTCGGCGTTGCCGTGGTCGGCGGTGATCGCCGCCAAGCCGCCCTTGGCGACCACGCGCGGCACGATCTCGGACAGACACGTGTCGACCGCCTGCACGGCGCGGCACGCGGCGTCGAAGTCGCCGGTGTGCCCGACCATGTCGGCGTTCGCGAAGTTGATGACGTAGACGTCGGTCTCGCCCTTCTCGAGGCTCGCGAGGATCGCGTCGCGCACCTCGTAGGCGCTCATCTGCGGCTGCAGGTCGTAGGTCGCCACCTTCGGGCTGGGCACGAGCGTGCGGCTCTCGCCCTCGAACTCGCGCTCGCGGCCGCCGGAGAAGAAGAACGTGACGTGCGCGTACTTCTCGGTCTCGGCGATCCGCTCCTGCGTGAGGCCCGCCGCACTGATGACCTCGGGGAAGATGCCGACGAGGTCGGTCGGCGGGAACGCGATCGCGAACGGGAAGTCGTCGCGGTACTGCGTCATCGTCGTGATCGTCGGGCGCACGCGCGGCGAGCGCGGGAAGCCGTCGAAGTCGTCGAACGCGAGCGCCTGGCACAGCTGGCGCATGCGGTCCGCGCGGAAGTTGAAGCACACGACCTGGTCGCCGTCGGCGATGCGCCCCGCGTCGGGCGCGCCCACCACGTGGGGCTCGACGAACTCGTCGCCCGTATCGGCGGCGTACGAACGCTCGACCGCGTCCACCGCGCGCTCGACGCGCTCGCCGCGACCGGACACGAACAGGTCGTAGGCCTTCACGACGCGCTCCCAGCGCGTGTCGCGATCCATCGCGAAGTAGCGACCGATCACCGAAGCGATCCGACCCACGCCGCTCGACGCGCAGGCCTCCTCGAGGCGCTCGAGGTAGCCGACGGCGCTGCGCGGCGGCGTGTCGCGCCCGTCGAGGATCGCGTGGATCGCGACCTGGTCGCCGCCGAGGCCGCGGCGCTTCGCGAAGTCGAGCAGCGCCTCCACGTGGTCGAGGCTCGAGTGCACGCCGCCGTCGCTCACGAGGCCGACCAGGTGCACGCGCTTGCCGTCCTTCGCCGCCGCTTCGAACGCGCGCGCGATCGCACCGTTCTCGAAGAACACGCCGTCGCCGATCGCCTTGTCGATCCGCGTGATGTCCTGGTAGACGACGCGCCCCGCGCCGAGGTTCGTGTGGCCGACCTCGCTGTTGCCCATCAGTCCCAGCGGCAGCCCGACCTCGCGGCCCGACGCGGACAGAAGCGTGTTCGGATAGCGCCCGAGCGCGTCGGCGAAAAAGGGCGCCGAGCGCAGGATCGCGTTGGACTCGGTCGCCGCGCGATGCCCCCAACCGTCGAGGACCATGAGCAGGATCGGGCGGCGGGCGATGGACGCGGAGGACATGGCGGAAGAGGCGTGGGCGGTCGATGGACGGGGAGGCGGCGGCGCGCGGTCGAACGGGGCGATCGAACAGGTCGGGCGAACGGTCGGACGGGGCCTGGGACGGGAGCGGGTCGAGCCGTCGGCGCCTTGGCATACTGCACGCTCTCGCCGACATCCGACCGACACCGACGCATGCCGATCCACCACGCCCCGAACGCCCGCTCCGCCGCGTCCGCCTCGGACGACCGAGTCTACTCGGACGACGAGCGTCGCCTGCGCCGCGCCTCGCGCCGCGCGCGGCTGCTCCTGCCGATCGCGGCCCTCGTCGCCGCGTGCGTGACCGTCCCGATCACCGGGCGCTCGGCGTTCGTGCCCTTCCCGGTCGAGGACGACAAGCCGCTCGGCGCCGAGGCCTACGACGAGATCCTCGCGGGCGAGAAGGTCGTCACGAGCGGACCGGCGGTGCAGCAGGTCAACCGCGTGATGGACCGCCTCGTCGAGGCCGCGGATCGCCTCGGACTCGACGAGGCGGACTTCGAGTGGGAGGTCCGCGTGCTCGACGCGCCCGACGTTCCGAACGCGTGGGCGCTGCCGGGCGGCAAGATGGCGGTCTACACCGGCATCCTCCCCATCACCCAGGACGACGCGGGCCTCGCGGTCGTGATGGGCCACGAGCTCGCGCACGCGATCGCGCGCCACGGCGCCGAGCGCATGGGCCAGCAGATGCTCCAACAGGGCATCCTCGAGATCGGCACCGCCGTGCGCCCGGACTGGGCCGAGTACGCGGAGCTCGGGCTCATCGGCTTCGACCTCCTGTGGTCGCGCCCCTGGGGCCGCAACCAGGAGAGCGAGGCCGACCACATCGGCCTGTTCCTGATGGCCGAGGCGGGCTACGACCCGCGCGAGGCGATCGAATTCTGGCAGCGCATGAACCAGATGGCCGGCGGCGGCGGCACGCCGGAGTGGCTGTCGACACACCCCTCGCACGGCACGCGGATCGCCGACATCGAGGCCCTGCTGCCCGAGGTCCTGCCGATCTACGAAGGCAGCTGAGGGGGCGCGGGCGCCGTCTTGGCGCTCGACCTCGCGGCGGCGCTCCGGGCCGCGCCCGCGCGTCGTGACGGTGCTCTGCGCCGGTGCGGTGAAAGCGGTGCAGTGAAGCGGTCCGGTGGAACGGTGCCGTGGAACGGTGCGGTGAGGCGGTGCGGTGAGGCGGTGCGGTGAAACGGTGCGGACCAACGGAGTGCGCCGGTGCGGTGCGCTCGAGCCATGCGCCCGCCCGCTGGCGCGCCCTCCCCTCGACGCTCGGGAGGGCCGAACACCGAACGCCCGCCGGCCCACACCTCGACGATCCCGGGCGAGCCAGCGAGCCCCGACGGCCGGACCTGGCCCCAGTGCCGCCACCACCGCCGTCCCGCCCGGTCCGGGCTGGCCCGCGCGTCTCGAATCTGGCATGATCTGTCCCGCATCCGGGCCCCAACCACCCTGTGAGGACCCTAGGAGCGGTATTCGGGCCCGCGTCCCCTACCATCCTCGCCCCTCGCTCCGCGGGGCGGCGCCTCCGCCTTCCGACGCCGCGCCCCCGCCGGGCGCACCCGGGCCCGGACCCCCGGCGCATCTCCCCTGCGCCACGAAGCTTTGGTCAAGGTCGCCTTCGTCACTCCCGAGCTCCAACAGCTCGTCCGCCGCACGAACCTCGCGAGCGTCGCGCAGGACCTGGCTCGCCATTTGAAGGCGGCCGGGAGCGACACGCGTGTGTTCATCCCGTGGACCGTGGAACTCGACGCCGAGGCCCTCGGCGATCTCGAGGAACTCAGCCCGGTCACGGTCGACGACCCCGAGGAGCCGCAGACCTTCCGCGTCCACAAGGGGCGCCTCGGCGACCTCGACGTCTACCTGTTCGACCACCCGCGCTTCTTCGAGGGCAAGCATCCGTACGGCGACGAGAACGGGCCGTACCGCGACAACTGGCGCCGCTACGCCTGCTTCGCGCGCGCCGTGCTGTCGAGCTTCGAGACGATCGACTTCGCACCCGACGTGGTGCACTGCATGGACTGGACGGGCGGCATCCTCCCGCTCATCCACCGCATCGAGTACCTCGAGCGTCCGACCGATCACCCGGCCTGTCGCGCGGGCACCTTCCTGTCGGTGCACAACCTCGCGATGCAGGGCACCTTCGAACGCGAGGTGCTGGCGAAGATGGGCATCCCGCACGAGTACTTCCGCTCCATCGAGGGCGTCGAGCTCGCGGGCAAGGTCAACTTCCTCAAGTGCGGCGCCGAGTTCGCGACGGTCGTGGGGACGCACTCCCCGCAGCACGCGAAGGTGATCCAGGAGAAGGATCGCGGCTACGGGTTGGAGGACACCTTCGACCGACGCAAGAAGGAGCTCGTCGGCATCCTGAACGGCATCGACTTCCAGGCCTGGGACCCGAGGAAGGACCCGCTGCTGCCGAAGACGTTCGATGCGAACGACCCGAAGGGCAAGGGCGACTGCAAGTCCGCGCTGCAGACCGCGCTGGGCCTCGACGTCGACGACGACGCGCTGCTCGCCTGCCACATCGGACGCTGGGACGCGGACTCGGGCTTCGACCTGTTGGCCGAGGTGATGGCGCCGCTGCTCGAGCGCGACGTCCAGCTCGTCGTGATGGGCGCGGGCGGCGACGACGTGGCCAAGCGCCTGCGCACGATGGAGACGACCTTCGTCGGACGCATGCGCGTGCTGCAGGGCTACGACGCCGCGGCCGCGCACCGTTTGATGGGCGGCTCGGACGCGATGCTGCTCCCCTCGCACTACCAGCCCTCGAACCCGCTGTTCGGCATCGCGCTGCGCTACGGCGTCGCGCCGATCGTCTACGCCTCGAGCGGCCTCGAGCACGTGGTGCCCGACGTGACGGACGACTCGGACGACGGGCTCGGCTTCCACTTCGCGCCGTACACCGGCGACGGGCTGCTCGACACCGTGCTGCGCGCGGCCGAGTACCACACGGCGCCGCGCAAGTGGCGCGCGCTCGTGAAGCGCTGCCTCGAGCAGGACCTGTCGTGGGAGCGCGCCGCGCAGGAGTACATCAAGGCCTACCGCCGGGTCACGCGCCGCATCCGCGGGCGCTGAGCGTCGGCGTCACCCCGCGGGGCGAGTAGCCTCGTCGCCATGGACAGCCCCGAAGCCCCCGCGCACGGGCGCGCGCTCGGCCTCGACGTCGGCGGCTCCGCCGTGAAGGCGGGCCTCGTCGCGAGCGACGGAACGATCCTCGGCGCGCACCGCCGCAGCGAGCGCGCGCCGCGTTCGTTCGAGGAGCTCGTCGAGATCGTGCGCGAGCTCCACGCCGACATCGGCGGCGCTCCGACGCACATCGGCGTGGGCGTCCCGGGTCTGTTGTCCGCGGACCACGGCACGGTCGAGCGCTCCCCCAACCTCGGGTGGATCGACGGCCGACCGCTGCGCGCGGGACTGGCCGAAGCCCTCGGCGTCGCGCCCGCGGCCGTGCACGTGGAGAACGACGCGAACTGCGCCGCGCTCGGCGAGTCGTGGCTGGGCGCGGGGCGCGAGCGCGACGACCTGTTCCTGCTCACGCTCGGCACGGGCATCGGCGGCGGCGTGGTCCTGGACGACCGCCTGTGGCGCGGACGCGGCATGGCGGGCGAGATCGGTCACACGAAGATCCACGACGACGGCCCGGTCTGCGGCTGCGGACGCGTCGGCTGCCTCGAGACCTTCGCGTCGGCGACCGCGGCCGCGCGACGCGCGCGCAGCGCCGGCCTCTCCGACGACCTCGAAGCGCTGGCGGAGGCCGCGCGCGCGGCCGCCGGTGCCGAACGCGACCTGTTCGAAGCGATCGGCGAGGACCTCGGCCGCGGCGTCGGCGCCGCGGTGAACCTCTTCGACCTGCGGACCTACGTGTTCGGCGGCGGCTTCGCGGCCGCGCTCGACGTCATGCTCCCCGGAATCCGCCGCGGGATCGAAACGGCCAGCTACGGCGGACGCACCGCCGAGATCGAACTGCTCGGCGCCGAACTCGGACCCTCAGCGGGCTGGATCGGCGCCGCGCGCGCGGCTCTCTTCGAGCGCGCACCGACGCCGCGGACGACCGCAGTCCCCCCCACGCGATGAACCAGACCGCAACGCCGCCCGTCGGCGCACCGCCGCCGACCGCCGGCTCGAACGACCTCGTGCTCGAGGTCCGCGACCTGTCGATGCGCTACCGCAAGGGGCTCTTCGGCAAGAGCTTTCAGGCCCTGCACGGAGTCAGCCTCGCCGTCGAACCGGGTTCGGTCTTCGGCCTGCTCGGGCCCAACGGCGCCGGCAAGACGACGCTGATCAAGATCCTGCTCGGCCTCGCCGGCGGCTGGAAGGGCGAGGCGCGGCTGTTCGGCGAGCGCGCCGGCGTGGCCGCTTCGCGCTGGCAGGTCGGCTACCTGCCCGAAGCGCACCGCCTGCCGCCGTACCTCACCGGGCGCCAGGTGCTCGAGCTGTTCGGCGGGCTGTGCGGGCGCGCGCCGAGCTGGATCAAGGAGCGCATCCCCGCGGCGCTCGACGCGGTCGACATGGGCGATGCGGCCGACCGCAAGATCCGCGAGTACAGCAAAGGCATGCAGCAGAGGATCGGCCTCGCGCAGGCGCTGATCCACGAGCCCAAGCTCGTCTTCCTCGACGAACCCACCGACGGCGTCGATCCGGTCGGGCGTGCGAAGATCCGCGAAATCATCGCGAGGCTGCGCGACCGCGGCGTGACCACCTTCATCAACTCGCACCTATTGATGGAGATCGAACAGATGTGCGATCGCATCGTGATCATCGATCGCGGTCAGGTGCTCAAGGAAGGCACGATCGCCGACCTGACGCCCGACACCGGCATCGTGCGCTTCCGCGTCGAAGGCGACACGAGCGCGGCCGCCAAGGTCGTCGAGCCCCTGGTCGCCGACTGCCACGTCGAGGACGCGACGCTGGTCTGCCGCATGCGGCCCGAGGACACGGACGCCGTGATCGACGCGCTCCGCGGCGCGCGGCACTCGATCCGCGCGGTCGAGCCCGTCCGCCAGAGCCTCGAGTCGTCGTTCATCGACCTCGTCGTCGAGGAGAACCGTCGCAAGGCCGCAGGAGGTGCCGCGTGAGTGCGTTCGAAGAGACCGGCGCCGCCGAACCGAAGCGGAGCCACATGTACCGCGCGCTCGTGCGCGACGCCTTCCTGCAGGTGCTGGACAACACCGTCTTCAAGGTGTTGCTCGCGCTCGTGCTCGTCATGGTCGCGCTGACCTTCGTCATCGGCTTCCGCGAGGACGGCATCCACTTGCTGTTCGGACTGGCCGTGTACGACTACGACTGGTTCCTGAGGTCGTTCGGGTTCTTCTTCGGAGCGATCGGCGGCTCGAACGTGAACGAAACGATCGTCCAGTCGCTCCAGGACCTGTTCACGACGACGATCGGCGGCACCTTCGGCGCGCTCTTCGCGGTCGTCGCGACCTCGTTCTTCCTCCCGCGCATGCTCGAGCGCGGCGCCGCGGACACGCTGTTCAGCAAGCCCGTCTCCCGCGGCACGCTCGTCCTGTCGCGCTACGTGGCGTCGCTCATCTTCGTGAGCCTCCTGACGGTGACGCTCGTCGTCGGCATGTACCTCGGCTTCGCCGTCTCATCGGGCTACGCGAACGTCGAGTTCCTGTGGTCTGGGCCGATGCTCGTCTACCTCTTCGTGATCCTGTCGGCGTTCTCGACCTTCTGGGGCGCGATGACGCGCTCGAGCGTGGCGACGCTGCTCCTCACCGTCCTGTCCTGGTGGGGCTGCGCCGGGGTCCACCTCGCCTGGTTGGCGTGGGACTTCTTCGACTTCCTCGAGGCGCGCGACAGCGTCGAGCTCACCGAACGCGGCGAGCGCGAGCTGTTGACCGATGACGAGCAGCGCCAGGCCGCCGAGGACGAGCCCGGCCCGGTGCTCGCCGCCTTCCTGCAAGGGCTGCGCTTCGGTGTCGACACCGCGCACTACGTCCTGCCGAAGACCGGCGACGCACCCGCGCTGACCCAGCTCGTGCGCAAGACGCTGCACGGCGAGACGCGCGAGCTGCTCGGTGGCATCGCCCTGCGCGGCTCGATGCTCCAGGTCTACGAGCAGGCCGACGGGACGATCGTCGTGGCGAGCGTCGGCGGCGACGAGGCGAGCTTCCCCGACGGACGCGGCACGGACATCGAGATCGGCGGGATGCGCCCGGTCTACCTGCGCGTCGAGGAGGACGACGAGATGCGCGCCTGGTCCGTCGTCTCGCGCGACGATCGCAGCGCCCGCCGCGACTACGAACGCGCGCTCGAGGACGGCGGGCCGGTCGACGCGTCCTGGCCGCCCACCTGGACGAGCGAGGTCGAGGTCGTGCCGCCCGACGAGATCGACTTCGGCCTCGAGGACCCGGTGAGCTACAAGGAGCGCCGCTTCACCTGGAGCGAGCCCGCGCTCGGCCACAACCCGATCTTCTCGCTCCTGTCGTCGCTCCTGTCGAGCGCCGTCCTCGTGCTCCTGGCCATCTGGAGGGTGCGCCGCATCGACTTCTGAGCGCCGCCGGTCGGACCCCGTGACCGCACCGCGGACGGGCGCCCGCCCTGGCGTCGCCCGTCCGCGGTGCCACAATGGGCGGCGATGCGCTCCCCCGCCCCGCTCGATCCGGACCTGCTCGGCGACCTCGCGGGGATCGTGGGCGAGCGCGGCCTCGTGTCGCGGGCGACGCGGCTGTCGACCTACGCGGCGGACGGGCTCGCACTGTTCGAGCGCACGCCGCGAGCGGTCGTCCTGCCGCGCGACACGGACGAGGCCTCGCGCGTCCTGGCGCGCCTGTTCGCCGCCGGCGTCCCCGTCTCCGCGCGCGGCTCGGGCACGGGCCTGACCGGCGGCGCGACCGCGGCCGAGGGCGGCGTCGTCGTCTCGACCGCGCGCATGCGCGACGTGATCGAGCTCTCTCCCCTCGACCGCCGCGCGCGCGTCCAGGCCGGCGTCGTGAACGTGGACCTCTCGGCGGCGGCCTTCGAACACGGGCTGTTCTACGCGCCGGACCCGTCGAGCCAGCAGGCCTGCACGATCGGAGGCAACGTCGCGAACAACTCGGGCGGGCCGCACTGCTTCCGCTACGGCAACACGGCGCGGCACCTCCTGGGCGCCGTCGTCGTGCTCGCCGACGGCGAGGTCCTCGACCTCACGCGCACCACGAACGACCCGTTCGGCCTCGACCTCGTCGGCAACCTGTGCGGATCGGAAGGCACCTTCGGGCTCGTCACCGAAGTGGTCGTGAACCTCGAGCCGCTGCCCGAGCGCGTCGAGACGCTGCTCGTGCTGTTCCGCGAGCTCGACGAAGCCTGCGACGCGGTCAGCGACCTGATCGCCGAGCGCCTCGAACCGTCGGCGATCGAGATCCTCGACCGCCTGACGATCGAAGCCGTCGAGGCGTCGGTGTACGCGGCGGGCTATCCGCAGGACGCCGGCGCCGTGATGCTGTGCGACGTCGAGGGCACGCGCCCCGAGGTCGACGCGATCGTCCTCGACCTCGAGCGCATCGCCCGCGCGCGCGGCGCGTTCGACGTGCGGCGCGCGGCCGACGCGGACGAACGCAAGCGGCTATGGGCCGGTCGCAAGGGCGCGTTCGGAGCGATGGGACGCGTGGCGCCGGACCTCTACGTGGCCGACGCCGTGGTGCCGCGCACGAAGCTGCGCGAACTCGTGCGACACGCGTCGGCCGTGTGTCGCGAACTCGACCTGAAGCTCGCCAACGTGTTCCACGCGGGCGACGGCAACCTGCACCCGAACATCTGCTACGACCGCCGCGATCCGGACGAGGTGCGCCGCGTGCTCGAAGCCGGCTCACGCATCATCGCGGCCTGCGTCGAGGCCGGTGGTTCGCTCACGGGCGAGCACGGCATCGGGCTCGAGAAGCGCGACCACATGTGCGAGCTGTTCGACCAGGACACGCTCGACGCGATGGGCGCGGTGCGCAGCGCATGGGATCCCGAGCGACGCCTCAACCCCGACAAGCTCCTGCCCGTGCGCCGCTGCAGCGAGATCCACGCCGACCCGTCGACCACCGAACGCGTCGTCCCGCGCGCCTGACCGCCCGTCCCATGTCGCTCACCACCCGCGTCGAGGAGCTGCTCGGTGACCGCGTCGGTCGCCTGACGCACTGGGGTGGCGACGCCGTGCCGATCGCCAGCCCGCGCGACGAAGCGGAGTTGGTGACGCTCCTGCGCACGGCCACGGCCGACGGCCTGCGCGTGCTGCCGATCGGCAACGGTACGAAGCTGGACCACGCGCTCGTGCCCGAGCGCGTCGACCTGGCCGTCTCCACGCGGCGCCTCGTCGGCATCACCGCGTACGACCCGGCGGAGGGCGTGTTGACCGCGCGCGCGGGCACCTCGCTGCGCAGCCTGCGCGAGACCGTCGAGGCCCAGGCGCACCACCTGTCGCCGGAGGTCGCGCGCGGCGACCGCGCCACGCTCGGCGGCGCGATCGGCGCCGCCTCGATCGGCGCGGACCGCCTCGGCCACGGGCCGCTCCGCGACCGCGTGCTCGGCGTGCGCGTCGCGCTGTCCGACGGTCGCATCGTCAAGAGCGGCGGCGCGCTCGTGAAGGACGTGGCCGGCTACGACCTGCACCGCCTCGTGTGTGGCGCGCACGGCACGCTCGGCGTCGTCGTCGAGGCGTCGCTGCGCCTCGCGTCGCCCGGCGAGCTGCGCGTCCTCGTGCGCCGGCGCGTCGCGTCGCTCGACGAAGGCCTCGCGCTGTGCGCCCAGCTGCGCGCCGACGTCGCGGCGCCGCGCGCGCTGCGCCTCGACGGCGACGCGAGCAAGCTGTGGCTGACGCTCGATCTCGCCGGGCGTCGCGTGGCGGTGGAGGCGGCGGTCGACGCCGCGCTCGCGCACCTGGGCGAGGCGCACGCGCTCAAGGGCGACGGCGCGCGACGCGTCGGCGACGAGCTCACCGAAGCGCGGCGCGAGCGCGGGCAGTGGCCGCACCTGTGCGTGGATGCGCTGCCCAGTCGCTTCGAAGCGGTCGTGGCGGCCGTCCTCGAGCGCGGCGCGTCGCTCGGCGCCAGGTTCGAGCTGCACCCCGCGCTCGGCCTGGGGTGGCTGCGCTTCGAGCGCGCGCCCGGGCGCGAGACCGCGCACGCCATCGACCGCGCCGTGCGCGAGCTCGGCGCCGCGCCGCGCTGGTGCGGCCTCGCGCCCGCGCTGCGCACCGAGCTCGTGGTCGCGAGCGGCGCGCCGGCGGGCGCGGCGATCATGCGCCGTGTGCGGTTGGCGCTCGACCCGACCGAGACCTTCGCGGGCCCGCGCCTGCATCCGGACCTGTGATCCCGTGTCGACCGTGAGCCGACCGTCACGCCCCTACGACGCCGACCGCCTTGAGCGGCTCGTCGAGTACACGAAGACGCTCGACTGCATCCACTGCGGTCTGTGTCTCGCGACCTGTCCGACCTACCAGTTGACCGGCGTCGAGTCGTCGAGCCCGCGCGGTCGGATCCACCTCATGCGCGGCGTGGCCGAGGGCGACACGACGCCGGACGACGAGTACGCCGACGAGCTCGACTTCTGCCTGTTGTGCCGGCACTGCGAGACCGCGTGCCCGGCGGGCGTGCGCTTCGGCGAACTGATGGAGCACGCGCGCTCGGGACTCGAGTCCGAGAAGCACCGACCGTGGTACGCGCGCGTCGCGCGACGGATCGGCTTCCGCGTCGTCCTCCCCAATCGCCCGGTGCTGCGCGCGCTCGGCGTGGTCCTGCGCATCGCCGCGCGCACGCGCCTGGATCGCGCCGCGCTGTGGCTGGTCGCGCGCGCGCGCGGCGCGCGCCCGTCGCTCCCCGCGGTCCCGCCCGTCTCGGCGCAGCGTCCCCTGCCGCCGTCGACGCCGGCGCTCGGCGAGCCGCGCGGCGCGGTCCACCTGCTCGAGGGCTGCGTCATGCCGGTCCTGTTCGGGCGCGTGAACCGCGCGACGGCCGCGAGCCTCGCGGGCGTCGGCTACGAGTCGCGTCCGCTCGCGGGCACGGTCTGCTGCGGCAGCCTGCACGCGCACAACGGCGACCGCGACGGCGCGCGCGACCTCGCGCGCACGCTGATCGCCGCGGATCGCGCCGCGACCGAGGCCGAGGGCGAGCCGCTCCCGTTCGTCGTGAACAGCGCGGGCTGCAGCGCGCACCTCAAGGAGCTCGCGCACCTGTTCGACGCGGACGCGCCCGAGCGCGCGGCGGCCGAGGACCTGGCGTCGCGCGTGTACGACTTCAGCGAGTTCCTCGCGCCGCGCGTGCGCCGGCGCCCGCCGGAGCGCTCGCTCGAGGGCGCTTTCGACGGACCGTTCGCGTACGACGACCCGTGCCACCTGTGCCACGGCCAGGGCGTGCGGCGCGAGCCCCGCGCCGTGCTCGACGCGCTGCCCGGCACCGCGTGCGTCCCGCTCGCGAACAGCGAGGGCTGCTGCGGCTCGGCGGGCATCTACTCGCTGCTGCGCCCCGACGACGCCCGCGCGGTGCTCGCGCCCAAGCTCGACGCGCTCGAGCGCAGCGGCGCGCGCACGCTCGTCACCGCGAACCCCGGCTGCCACCTGCAGTGGCGCGCGGGCGTCGACGAGCGCGGCCTCGAGGTCGAGGTCGTCCACATCGCCGAACTCGTCGCGCGCGCCTACGCCGGTCGCACGATCGACTGAACAGCAGTACGGTGCCAGGCACGCATCTGCAGTCGGGGCCGTTCGCGCGAGGCGCGAACGGCCCCGACTGCAGATGCGTGCCTGGCACCGTACTGCTGTTCCGAACGACTCAGTCCGCCGACGCGTCCCCGGGCGCCTCGAAAGCAGGCGGCGCTTCGGGGTCGGGCTCGGGGAGCTGGATGCGCTCGAGCAGCGGCACGAGCGCCTCGACCGTCGCGCCCTCGTAGCCGGTGGGCCAGGCGGCGGCGAGCACGCCGCCCTTCTGGCCGACCGTCAGGTTCACGCGGATCGAGTCGAAGAACGTGCCGTCGTCCTCGAAGGTGCGCTGCGCGATGAAGTCCGTCTCCATCCCGCCGAACTGCACGGTGCCGCGGCGCGTCACGGCCTCGAAGCGGTAGGGCGCGCTCTCCCACTTCTCGAGGTCGTCCGTCAGGTCGCGCGGCAGGTTCGCGCGCGTCGGCGCGAACTGGCGCGTCGCGGGCAGCGCGCCGCCGAAGCGCTGCAGCACGACGCGCTCGGGCAGCTCGGGCTCGGGGTCCGGCTCGGACTCCGCGCTGGGGCGGCGCAACACCACGTGCCGCGCCTCGCCGGCCATCGCCATCCCGTCCACGAGCTCGAGCCCGAACGGCAACGGCTCGTCGCTCGGGAACGACTCCTCGTAGAGCGCCAGCGCGTCGGCGCCCTGGATGCGCAGACCGACCACCGCGATCGCCGTCGCGAGGACCACGGCGATCGCGACGATCACGAAGAGCGCGCCGAAGAGGCCGTCGGGCTTGTCGCCCTGCGCCGCGGGCGCGGTCCGCTCCGCCTCGCTCACCGACCGGCCCACACGTCGAAGGGCAGGAGCAGCTCCTCCATCCCGTCGAGCGTGGCGTCCACCTCGCCCGTCGCGACGGTCGCGATCACGACCGTGCGCGTGCGGTCGCCGGTCGCGTCGAGGAACAGCATGCTCTGCACGTCGCCGCCGCCGGGCAGCATGTCCTGGCTCGAGCCCTGGGGATCGATGCGCAGGTGCCACGCGTCGGTCTCGCGCCCCTGGAACTCGAGGCGCGAACGACCGCCGCTCTCGTCGGGCAGCGAGTCGTTCTTGAACTCGAAGGTGGAGACGACCCAGTCGATCGGGTCGCCGGCGACGACGCCGTCGAACACGAAGATCATCGCGGCCAGGCCGGTGCCGCGCGCGCTCGACGGGTCGGGGCCGGGGCTGAGGAAGATCATCGAGTCCAGGGACGCGTCGTCGCCCGCCGCGAACTCGTTGCCCGCCTCCTCGCCGAAGATCTCGCCGATGCGCCCGATCGGGATGAGCACCGGCTCGTAGCCGGGCGGGCGCGCGGCGACGAGCTCCTCTTCGGTCGCGCCAGGATCGGTGTACGGCATCACCTCCGCGACGACCGGCCACGCGGCCTCGGGGCCGAACATCTTCACCATCTTGCCGGCGAACCAGAAGGTGCCGACGAGCGCGATGACCAGGAAGAGGAGGCAGCCGCCGCCGCACCCCCAGACCCAGATGGGTACGCCGGACTTCGGCGGCTTGGCGTCCTCGAGCTCCACGTCCCAGCGGTCCTGCACGGCTTGTTCGTTCATCGTTCTCTTCGCGATTCTCGGATTCGTGGAGCGGGCGCGTCCGTCGGCCGCCCGAGGTGTTCAGTCGTCGTAGCGGTAGAAGCCGGCGCCGCTCTTCTTGCCGAGTTCGCCGGCGGCGACCTTGTTGCGGAGGAGCTGCGGCGGCTCGAAGCGCGGGCCCAGCTTCTCGGTCAGGTACTCGGCGATCGACAGGCGCACGTCGAGGCCGACCAGGTCGGTGAGGCGCAGCGGCCCCATCGGGAAGCCGTAGCCCAAGGTCATCGCCTTGTCGATGTCCTCCGCGCTCGCGACCCGCTCCTCCACCATGCGCATGGCCTCGAGGCCGATGGCGATGCCGAGCCGCGACGAGGCGAAACCCGGGCGGTCCTTCACCACGATCGGGTCCTTGCCCATGCGCACGGCGAGGCCGACCGTGGCCTCGACCGCGGCGTCGGAGCTCTGGTCCGCGCGCACGACCT
>Ga0180435_10000122_pt1 | contig 77059 bp, 99 predicted proteins | sample SS_ome_3_FD_132467 | JGI IMG/M metagenome (GOLD analysis project Ga0180435, IMG submission 132467) | Hypersaline lake sediment archaeal communities from the Salton Sea, California, USA - SS_3_S_1 metaG | ecosystem: Environmental > Aquatic > Non-marine Saline and Alkaline > Hypersaline >... | reverse complement strand
GAGGAGACGCCATGGCTGAAAATAAGAAGCGGAGGTTTGATCGTGGATAGAGAAGAACTTGGGTTTTACTTCGGCGCTTTAGCGTACATCATTGCGGTACTGGTCACTACGGCCATTTTGATTATGTGCGAGGAGCAGGTGTTGTGAGGCATGTCTATCAGGAATCAGAGCGCGGTTGCGGTCAAGCCTGTGTTGCAATGATCGCTGAACTGGATTTTGACACCGCCTGCGACTTAGTAGGCCATCGTCGAGCTACACGTACGCGGGATCTCGTCACAGCTTTACGTGCGGTTGGCGTAGAATGTGCTGATAAGCTCGAACGTGTGAAGAAGGACACTGAGTGGCCGAACACCTGCATCTTGAAAATCTGGTGGCTGAATAAGAACGGCGTTCGGAAAAACCACAGCCACTGGATGGTCTACCACGATGGCCTGCTGCATGATCCCGGCAGCCAGTGGGGGCCGGTCAGCTACGAATGCTTTTCGACATCAAAACCAGAAGGTAACGCTACGCCTTATTCGAACGGGCGTATAACTTCGTATTTGAGGATCGATCGTGAAATTAGTTCCACGTGAAATTGAGATGCTGCCCCGTGTGTGGGGTGGGTGTGACTGGGGCGCTGAGCAACACGTTATTATCAAGTGCGGGTCCAGCGTGTTAATCCACACTCCCGGCTTTATGACTTGGAATGGTAATTACTGCCCGCAAAGGTACGAAGCCTCGTCTGTGAGCTTGATTTGTACGGAACGTGATTTTCGACGTGTTCATGGATTTCTCGGTGAAGTTCTGTGGGAGGGTCATTGGTCGAAGGCGAAGTTCCTCGAAAGTTGGTCGAAAATAGAAGGTTTCTTTTGCCTCGGGGATGAAGTCGTCGATGAACTTGAGTTTTACAAGGCGATGCTAGCGGCAAAGAGAGATGAGAAGACGTTGCATTTTGTGGGACTGAAATGAAACTACGTAACCCGTGTAAGCACCCGAGGCCCGGCGATGTTCTTACAAAGAGGACACACGGTGGGGTGCGTGTTACTGTAAGGGTTGTGGTTGAGGTGAGAGGTTGCTACGATCAACCCTCACGTGTCAAGTATGTGTCTGTGCCGGGCAACGCGCGTGTGCGTGAGTGCAATCTAAAAACATGGCAGGACTGGAGTCCGGGAGCGGAGGTGAAGAACATTGCTTAATCGATTGAACACATGGGCGGACGTTATCGAGTATTTGCGTGAGCAGCGCGGCATCATGGACGATGCGGAACTGTTAGCGCGAGAGATCATGCCTCTTTTAGAGGGTCACCCTCAGCGGTCATTGCAGGCCAAGCGGTTGCTTGAACGCATCAAGAAGCATAAGGACGTGGCACGCTAATGGGTAAGCGTGGTAAAGGTGGCAGGTTGGGGCCTCGACGTAAAATCGTTGAGATGATCCAGTTCAATTACACAACAGGCTATCGCTCGAACAAGGTGCGGCTGGAGTGCGGTCACATTGGATTAGCGAGCGGTTTTGTAGGGCAGATGGCGAACTGCTCTGAATGCCTTAAAGAAAGGAAAGACTGATGTCGTGGGAAATCAAGATTGATCTAGGCGTGGACGGCCCTAAATGCTCTGCATTGATAGGTCCAAACATCGCAGAGGGCATCACCGGGTATGGCGATAGCTACGACGAGGCCATGCGGGAACTCGCGTTCTCGATACTCAAGCATTCTGACCCGACGCGCTTTGCGGTGAGTACCGACCCGCCGAAGCAGGCGGCCAAGGACTGACTTTCTGTGTTGCAAACGAAACAACGGCCCGCTATCATAGCGGGCCGATTTCATTAGGTAAGAACAGGAAGGAAAGCAGATGAGCAGAGCATTCGAGCCGGGCGATTTGGTGGTGGACTACGGTTGTGTGGATGCCGACGGCAACGCCCCCGAACCAGCACCGGTACGTGTGGACTACGTAGATGCCGACGGCACTGTTATCGCTGGTCCGATGATGGGGCCGCCATCAGCCTTTCAGTTGTGGGGTGATTACTTGAAAGAACAGGAAGGATAGACTCAATGTTTACTATGCAGGAACTGGCCTCGTATGTGGCACACGCGGTCCCGTCATTCGATGAGAGGCGTGGTGAGATGGAGCCGCCCGTTCATTTTTACGAAGATGATGGCACCAACGGCGGGCCTTCCCGTTGTGCGGTGTGGTTGCAGACCACCAAAGATCAGGACGCTCAGCACTACATGCTGCTTGAGGATGCTATTGCGTGGCTGGCTGAAGCGATAAGTGAATCTGCGCATCATAAGCTGATTACGGTTCGGGTTTTGTCTGACGACATAGAGCCCGTACGCCCCGATATCGACGATAAGCTGCGGGTGCGCTTGGTTGATATCGAGAGCATTAATGAGTTTAGCTAAACGGAAACATCCTGATTTCCCAGAGGCGATTCGCGATGGTAAGGTCATCGCGGGCGTTTATCTAACAACGGAAAGCGAGTGGAGGGAACACGTGAGTGAAAAAATGTTGATCATGCTGATGGGTCTACCCCGCGCAGGTAAATCAATGTGGGCACGTGCATCGGGGGTTCCTGTTGTGAATCCCGATAGCATTCGGTTAGCCATGCACGAGCAACCATATATTAAGGCAGCAGAGCCCTTTGTGTGGGCTATCGCAAAGACAATGGTCAAGGCGCTATTTCTGGCAGGCCATGACAAGGTAGTCCTTGACGCTACAAACACAACACGCAAGCGTCGTGATGAGTGGCGCGACGGTGACTGGGCCGTGCGCGTGCATGAGTTCACGGCAAGCATCGACTTGTGCATCCAGCGGGCCAAGTCCAGTAACAGAGACGATTTAATCCCTGTTATTGAGCGCATGTTTGAAAACTACGAGCCGCTCGATGACGATGAAGAGAGGCTTTAACGATGGGAATGATGCAAGCGACTGATCCCGCACGAGGGCGGGTAATCTACCTCGATATGGACGGGGTTGTTGTAGACATCGTGAAGGGTGTCGCAGATTGGTTGCGGTATTACTGCAACAAAGACATCCCTAATTACAACCAGCTTATTGGTCGCTGGCCTCGTGGCGATTACGAGATGTCAGAGCAGTTCGGCGTGCCTGAAGAGGAGATGTGGTGGCAGATCGAGCGTGGTGGCGTACGTTTCTGGAGAACCCTACCTTGTTACGACAGCCCGCGTCAATTTTACTACAACCTCAAAGACACTTTCGCTCGCGTGATATTCTTGTCAACGCCGGGCGGTCGTGGTCAAGGTATCGCCGATTGTCTGGCCGGTAAGATGCTGTGGTTGCAGGACATTTTTGGTTTGGACTTCAAGGAGTTCATTTTCACCAGTCACAAAGAGCAGCTTGCCAGACATGACGCAGTGCTCATCGATGACAGCGCAGAGAACTGCAAGAAGTTCGTTGATGCGGGCGGACATGCAATCGTTTATCCACGCCCGTGGAATAATGCCGAGATCGTCGACGGTGTGTCAACATTGCAGCAGCACGTCATGCTCGGTTTGAAGACGATCTGGCCGCAGGAGAAGTAATGGACGAACACGAATTCAACGCTTGGTGTGCGAGCGTGTTAGGTTACTACGTCAAACAGTCAGAACCGCCTGCCGCCATGGCCGGGCTGTACTTCTTGTTTAATCTGAACGATGTTTTAGTAAGTGGCGCATTTGGAAAAACAGAGGCGGATGCGTGGAGATCCGGAGGGTTTCATTTCTTCACGTCACTGGACGCCCTGCATAATGTCGAGATGGTGGTAATTACCGACCTTGGTTTGAAAGATAGGCTCGGCGAGGTACTCCACAGGATCTGCGGTGAATCGTGGGGCGCACTAGATGCCGAGTGGGCTCACATAGGTCATCGCAAAGAGGCGCTCTGGGAACTCAAGGACGAGATCGATAAAGCTCGCAAGGAGAAATCAAAATGAGTAACGAGGGTTATTATCCGTCGCCAATTCAAAAGCCGTATTTGGAACGCTTGAAAGAGAAAGGCGTGCGCGAGCGCACTGAAGCGTTTAACAGGTACAGTGAGGACGCAGCAGCCACAGCGATCTATCCCGGTCACGGCGATGAAGAGATGCGAGGCGTTAATTACTGCGTGCTTGGCCTTGTCGGTGAAGCTGGTGAACTCGCTAACAAACTCAAGAAGGTTCATCGTGACGATCAAGGGTACTTGTACAAAGAAACGAGCGATGCTCTCATCGATGAGCTTGGTGACGTGCTGTGGTACGTGGATCGTCTGGCTGCGGAATTAGGCTCATCGTTGGCCGAGGTGGCTTTGCGGAATATCGAGAAGCTGCACGACCGTAAAGACCGTGGTGAGATCGGCGGTTCAGGAGATAACCGATAATGTGGTTTTACCGTCTGTTTGATTGGATATTTCGAGAGCGCGGCTGGCACTGCCATTTCTGTCAGTGGGAGTTCAAGACGCGTCGTGCTAAGAAGCGCGTGCGTTGTCCGCGCTGCCACTCGGAGTTGGTATCCGTCATGCAGACAGCAAGCGCCGATTACATTATTTATGAGAGTGACGTGGGGAAGTAAATGCGTGTCATTGGTCTAGCGAAAGCTCGTAACTGGTTCAAGAAGTACCCCGAGGGTGGGGCGTACTTCCAGTTGTACGTCGGCGACACTGCTCCGGATATTCAAGTGTTCATCCGCCGGTACGAGTGCGATGAGCGCAGCATCAAGGCGAAAGTAGTCGAGGCCGTTAAAGGCACGATACTCGAAGGCCGGTGCATGAAGCCCCACATCGAAATCCGATACGTGGGGTAGCTGGGATTACATTTGATCAAATACGAGATGTAATTTACGCTAAGGGCCGCTTTGTAGCGGCCCTTTTCGATTGGCTCGTATATACTTAGGCAATCAAATCACAGTCCCTTAAGGAGAAGTGCGGTAATGGCCAAGAAAAAGAAGTCCCGTATGAGTGCGTTGACAGACTTTCACGAGGAGAACAAGCAGAACAGGGCGTCGAACTCGATGATTGGCGGGCACCCCAAGAGGGACGAGATCATCTACGATTTGGCGGTGTTCGTCTGGATGAACGAGAACACCAACAAGCGCATGGCTACGGGCAAAATGGCGGCATGGCTGAACAAGGAATACGGGATCAAGTACGTTCCTGACTCGATGCACAACGTGTTGAAACGCTGGAGGAGCGAGATTGAAGAAAGATTCCCAGAAGTTGAAGCGGATTTCGAAGCTAACAGCGGAAGCTGATGATCACGAGGTCGAATCTGCTTTAGTACGGGCACAAAAACGCGAGATCGCAAGGCTCACGAAAAAAGCCGATATGCAGCGATCCGGTGAGGCGGTGCTCCTCTCATATCTGGCTGAGATATTCAAGGACGGACTCGTCCTGAAGGTGCCCAAGAAGCCTCGCAAGGACACCCGCAAGACGAAGCCAGAGTGGATAGGCGTAGCACACCTCTGCGACCTGCACTTCGGCAAGACCACGCACAACTACAACAGCACCATCGCATACCAGCGCACGGTGCTGTATTTCCATAAAGTCGGGGAGATCATCAAGGCGCAGCGTACTGCTGCCAAGATCGAAGTCGTGCACATCCTGCTCGGCGGTGATATCGCTGAGGGTGAGTCGGTCTTCAAGGGGCAGAAGCTGCTCATCGACAGACAGGTGCTTGAGCAGGCCATGTTCGACGCACCTGAAGCCATCGTTGACGGCATCTTGTACCTCATGACCATCGTGCGTGAGATCCATATGTGGTGCGTGGTAGGCAACCACGGGTGGGACGGCAAGAAGTACCGCATCGGCGCTACGAACTGGGACCGGGTTTTCTACGAGACCTTAAAGCTGATCTTCAAGGGTACGGAAAAGCTGCCACGAGACCAGTTCAAGGATCGCATTCATTTTCACATCGGTGACTACGACGTTACCGCGAGGGTATTTGATTGGGGCCTTTTGTTGATCCATGGCGATCGCATCAAGGGCCAGCTTGGTATGCCGTGGTACGGCATCGGCAAGAAGATGTCAGGGTGGGCAGATATTCTTGAGGAGCCTTGGGAATATTTGTTCATGGGCCACTTCCACACTCTGTCCAGCATCACGATCAACTATCGCAGGTGCTTTGCCAATGGCAGCGCAGAGAGTGGCAACGAGTATGCGAAGGAAAACATGGCTGCATCAGGATACCCGGTGCAGCGATTCTGTTTCTTCGATGCGAAGCACGGCATGGTCAACGATCACCCCGTGTATTTAGTTGACAAGATAATCCCTCAAGGCCGGAGGTTCATCGATGCCTACCAAGAAAAGAAGAACGGATAGCTCACATCCGTCATTACCGCCGCCTTACCGTACGTTGTTAAAACGGCTGCGCGCCGAATTCCCACCTCGTTATCCGGTCGAGGTGCGGCGTGTGAAGATGGTCGACCATGGCACGAGTACGCGTGACGGACGTAAGTTCAAGATACGCATCAACCGTGAAATCGAACTAGAGAATATCTGGGATACGCTTCTACATGAGTGGGCACACCTTTTAGGGTGGGACCCACGTGAGCGATTGCTTGACGCTCATGATCGCAAATGGGGCGAGACATACGCCGAACTGTACTCGGTCTACATAGACGGCAAGGAACTACCCAGTAAGGAAGACTCTTACTATGTGAAGTTCCAATCGAAGCTGTTGAGGGGGTGGGGCGTGACACCATTTTACGATGACAGGCTGACACCTGATGACATGGTGACGACGATGGACAAGATCGGGGACAAGGGATACGACATCAGTTTGCAGCGTGCCGCAGGTATCGGCTGGGTCGTGACGGTAGGCTTGCCCGACGCTGACCCGGCGGATGCGCAACTCAAACTAGGCGGTGATGACCCCCTGCTACTCGTAGCAATGATGGCGGAGAAGCTGTTCAGCGACGACTGACTTTCTGTGTTGCATACGAAACACGAGCCTGCTACCATGCAGGCTCGTGTACGTTTTACAGTGGAAGGTAGGGAGAAAACAGATGAGTAAGGAGCTTGCAAAGGGCATCATCAAGTGTATCTGTTGCGATGGTCTCGGGCACGATCATGCAGGTGTTTGTCGCGTGTGCAACGGGACTGGCATCAATCTGGAGAGGACGCTTGCTTCGTTTGCTGAGCGTTTAACGGTAATCGAGGGCGGCTTGACAAACTGCACCACAATGGTGGACTACGAAAACAAGGAGAAGGAATGCGAGACTCGTTAGCCGTACGTTTCATGGAATTCCACCAGAAGAACCCTGAAGTGTACCGTACGTTGTTCCAGTTGGCCTACAACTTGTACGTAAAGGGTATCCGCAAGTACGGCATCGCTGGCCTGTGGGAAGTCATGCGCTGGCAGATGACGATGGAGTTAGCTGATGAGGAATTCAAGCTCAACAACGACTACAAGGCATTCTACGCCCGCCTCTTAATGGCGCAGAACTCTTTTTTAGAGGGTTTTTTCACGGTGAGGAATTCCGAGGCTGATGAAGCCTTCGCATACGAATTGGTGGCGGTGTAAATTATGAACTGGGACGACATGTGGGATGACACGAAGGACTTTCTGGTGGGGCTGGGAACTATAATCCTGTTCCCGCTGTGGCTACCTTTTGGCGTGCTGGGAATAGCGTGCCATTTCATCTCGATGCTCGGCTTCAATGTCAGGGTTAATTATGCTGAGCAGCGTAAAGTCAAGAAGGCTAGAAAAGAAAGGAAGAACGTTGGGTAAAGGTAAGGTCAGACGAGCAAAGAAGTGGACGAGCTTGGTAGCGCCGGATCACCCGGTGCTGAAGAAGAAGGCCGAGCGTGTCAAGTACATCGATGATGCACTCAAGGTGCTCATCAATGACATGTACTGGTTGATGTCCAAGCACAAGGGCATCGGTCTTGCCGCACCACAGGTCGGTTGTAGCAAGCGGGTAGTTGTCATGTGCATCACGCAGCGCCTCGCGCTGATTAACCCTGTGATCATCGAGACGATCGACTACGAGGAACCGGCTGCTGAAGGCTGCCTGACGTTTGGTGCCAAGAACAAAGTCATGATCAGCCGTCCGATGCGGATACGTGTGAAATATTCAAATCGCAAGGGCGTGCTGAAGGAAGAAACGTTCTTCGGCTTAGCCGCACGTTGTCTTCAGCACGAGATCGATCACTTAGACGGTAAACTAATCACCGACTACGGTGAATTCATCGGAGAGGAAAATGGCGAAGACCAAAAAGCCTGAAATCATCTGTATTCAACACGGGCTGCTCTATGTAACGCCTAATCTGCGGTACTGGATCGGGCCGGAGTGCGAGAGTAACCGAGTGCCCGGTAAGCCGCGTGAGTACCTCGTGTGTGAAATTCTGAACAGTTGCGATCTGGACTGGTGGGGTAGCGGTTGTTGCACACCCTCAGTGCCGCCTACGCGTCGGAGAGGACTCGCTTATGCTCGGAAAGTTATAGTGGGTGCTGAGCAGATATACGTAGGCCGTCGTTACAAAATTAGCGAAATCAAACCCGTTGACCGTCTTGAATGTTTTATGTTCGGGATTGGTGCGGTTCAGCGTCTTAAGGAGCTTGGTCCTACTGGGTACAAGCAGTTGCGGGATGTGTGCGTGCGCCGGGCGAGAATCAAGGCGTCAGATTTTGATAGGGTAATGCGCCACTACGGGGTCATTGAATAATGAAAATTGGTGACGTACTTAAATTAGAAATCCGGCAGAGTGAGCTTTTTGAGGATTGGTACCCTCGTACGCTGACGCATGGTTTCAGTGAGAGTGAGCTTGTGAGAGGGGTAAAAGGCAAACTGGTTTACCGCAAGTTTGATCTTACGTTGCCAATCGACGTCGCAAAGTACGCCTGTGGTTCATGTGATCCCACTTTCGTGTTCACGCAGCGAGTCACGAGTGACCATTGGCACATCAAGGAGATGCGTAAGCACGCTGAGCTTGAGAGCGGCGTTGAGGACGCGGATCTCTTCTTCGACGAATATTTCGGAATCAAATCGTAGATAATGGTGAACCTCCCGCTTTCGAGACTTAACCGCACGGGTCTTGATAAGCGGTCGAGTGCGGGACCGCTTATTCACCGATCGAGCGGTCCCGCTGCTATGAGAGGGGTACACCGTGGAAAAAATACGTGCAACCGAAATATGGACCGTCTACTACGATTACGTGAAAAAGACGTGGGTGATGAAGCATCTCATCGAGGGCGACACTCGTGACGGTTTTCACGTCAATGACGAGGGCGACCTTTTTCTGCGGCCCAAGCGCCCGGATGTTCGTATGATATGCATGCAGCAAGCTTGGTTCCGTAAAGAGGAACACGCTCTGAAATTTCTGAGGGAAAAACAGGATGGCTAACTACTTCAAAGGACTCACGTTGCCTGAAGGTACGACCCGGCAGGACGTGATTACCAACATGACCGTGCAGGGATTTGTGCCTCTGCCGTTGAATATGTCATTGATCGATGACGAGTGGTACTACGCTGAAGGCGAATCGTCCGCCAAGATGGACAAGAACATCGGTGACGCATTGTTCGTGGCGCATGTAAATGTGGCCTCGCTGGGCGGGGAACTAGCAGGCTTTAACGTGCCTGCACAGATCACACGCGCAAGCATGCTGGAAAGCATGGCGTCACGTGGGCTGGCCGAGGCGCTGCCCGATGGCCTTACACTCGACAGCACAAACGAAGAGGTCTGGGTCTACGAGGGCATCGACGGCACAGACGTAGTGCACCTGCTTCGTGAGCACGGCGATACGCTCTTGCAGTCGCACGCTCGGGAGCTTATGCTGTTTCAGCAGAACGCATTACCTGAGAGTGTACTGTAACTAGTGGGACGATGATTTTACGCGGCACACGAGAGCATACCCTGCGCTATCGCAGGCGCTTTAACGGGATCTGGTCGAACCCAAGGCAACAGCATAGGCGTTTGACAAACAGAGGTGTGCGTAGGCAGATTCGTGCCGCTCTGCGTGATGGCGACTATGAAGTGCTGGCTCATGTCCGTGATTTTGATTGTCCGTTCCTGTACAGGTGGTTGTAATGGCAATGAACCTGAAACCGAGTCCTGAAGGGAGAGTCATTCTCGATGCCATTGAGGAGAGATTGACTACACCTGAAGGCAAACGCGATTACGAGCGTAAGACCAGACCGCAGCATCAGGCCAAGCAGCGGATGCAAGCCACGAGAGGGCTAGGCGAGAATCGGTATAAACATTGTGACTGACATGGGCGATGAAATTGAAATCATTGAGTGGGCTAAAGACGGAGAGATCGATTTCTCTGCGTTAAGGGCTCCGAAGAACCCTCCGCCCAATTGGGAAGAGGAAGGCCGCAAGGTAGCTGAAGAGTGCGAGCGTGTCCGTGATGAACAGCGCAAGATGCATGTACTCTCACCGGCTATGCGTAATGCGGTAATTGACATTTGAAATACTGCGGGGTAGAGCAGTTGGTCAGCTTGTCAGGCTCATAACCTGAAGGTCGATGGTTCGAATCCACCCCCCGCTACCAGTATCGCACGGCGGTGTCATGTGGTTAGAACCCCGCAGGCATCGGGTAACGCAGTTGAACACAGATCACCTCTGCCCGTGCTACCGGGGGCGCGTAGGAACGCTCGACACATAGTGGTGTCGAAGACGAGGGTGCAACTCCCTCCGCCTCCACCAAATTAGCCTCGTCGTAAAATGGTTTGCCTGATAAAGATGGCGCGCTTTCTCCACAAGGGACGATGAGGCTTGCTCTTTGGCAGGGAGTGATGGCGAAGTGGTAAACGCGGCCTGAAAGATGGCTGTGGGCTGTATTCCGGATATGCCTACCCGCAGGTTCGATTCCTGCTCACGCCCTGTTTATTTTTCGGTTGGGGGTCATGGCAAGACCCAGCTACCGGCTCCGTGTCCGTGGGCGGACAGCAAAGCACGTCGGCGATTGCCACGCCGTTTTAGGCTCACGGACCGTAAAAAGGGCTGCGTGCGCCTGAAGGTAGCTCGAACCTGTGATGGAGTCGGCTAGCGTCCAACCACGGAAAAGCCTTGACAAAAATGAAAAAGTTTCCCAAAATCCCTAGATACTTTTTTGCTAGCGTACTGGCGGTCTCTTTTGGGGTCGCTTTTTGACATTTCTGATACCACGGCTGCGGCGTGGTGTAATCGGTAACACAGGAGGTTTTGATCCTCCCGTCGAAGGTTCGAGTCCTTCCGCCGCATCCAAATACTAATGAATTACTAATTCATGCAGATTTAGTAGTTCAACTCTTTTCGATGGAGAGGTAACTATGAAGGCTCCTAGCGTCCCGTCTATCAGGGTTCACACTGACCACGCTGACAACAAGTATTTCATCACTTGGCAGGATAAAGACGAAGGTCAATGTAGTGACGAACTGCTTGACGACTCCTATTTCGTTGAAGCCCTGTACAAAGACCCACAGCAGCACAACATCACCAAATCCTTGCTCGGCTTCGTAAAGATGGTCGCTGAAGACTACTGGACCGCTTACGTGCCCGGCGAGCACAGTGGTTGGGATAACATCGGCTCGTTCAAGAGTCTTGATGGTGCTGTGCAGGATGTCTTGAAGCTGCAAGTCCGAGATGACTTCGAGGTGAAATTCCTCGATTAATTTTTCAACTCTTTTCGATGGAGAGTTTGATGTTCAGGCTGATCAAATGGATATGGGGCTGGCGCAAGCGGCGGATGATCCGACGATTTTTCAAGCGCGCTCAGGTCCTAGTCCCTGAATTCCAACCTCACTTCGAAGAGACCTACAAAAAAGAAACTGTTCTTTTGGATGTTCTTCGCGATGGAGAGTTCGATGCCTGATACACGTTTTGATGAGATGCTCGGTGAAGTACCGACCATGATGCTTGTTGACTATATGCTGCGTAAGCGGCCTCAAGTAGTCGCTGTGAAAATGGTGAAGATGCCGCAAGGCTCCACAATCCCACCGGCGGATGGACAAGAATTCACGCTTGTACCTGCGGTAGAGCCCGTAGGGCAGGACCTCTATCCGGGCGAGCCGCTGGATGAACACGAGAGTCAGTTGGAGCCCGTACGTAATCCGCTAGGCAAGAAGATGACGCTTGGCGAAGCACGTGAATCTGCAATAGCGGATCTCGAACAGGCTGAGGAGCGTCGTGCGGAGACAGTCATAGCAAACGGTAAAAACCCCATCTTACCTACCGATGCTCATGAAGAACTAGACCGGAGGCGAGCGAAGAAAGAGAACTCGATCCCTCAAGCGCCCGAACCTACGGTTGGACAAGTTGAGGATATCATCGATAGTCGGAAGCCGGTTGCAATACCGGTACCCGGCGTGCTGTCGGAAACTCAACCCGGTTTGAAACCTGTCGACTTCGACAAGATCAACGAGACCGCTCCGGAACTCGCTTTGAACCCGACTCCGCCAACCCCACCAGCGGAGCCGATTGAGGAAACTCCACCTGCGACGGCTAATCCCGATGACCAGCCGCATCAGGAGCAGGCTCCCGCAGGGCCTGCTGATGCCTCGGAGCAGGTGGAGCTACCCTCGCCCTTCGAAACACCCGCAGAACCACAGCCGCAGCCCAATGAAAATCCGATCGTGCGGGTATCCGCTCAGGCTTCACTGCGACAGTACGGGCAAGTGCTCAATTCTCTACCCGATGGTGCTCTCATTCAGATGATTGAGCAAGACGGACGTTTCGAATCCAATCCCACGGTGCGGGCCTCGCAGAGTTATCAACTACTTGACCTGAATCTCGGAAATAAAGAGAATTCTCATAGGGCTTATTTGATGGCGGCAGCGTCAGTCGTGCTCGCTGAAAATGAGCCCATTAGAAATCAGGTTATGACCGACATGGAAAATGCAAAGGCAGAATAGAGGTTGACACCAATACAGAGGGTGGAGTAGAATTTCGACGATGCGCTAGCGACGGGGCCACGCACTCACCTCACACATGCCCTCCGCTCCCGTTTAAGGCGTCTGTTCTTACCTGTCGAACGCCCTCTGTGTTAGCCCGGCACAGGGGGTTTTCGTTTGACTCCAGTAGCTGAATTAATGCCCGCACCCGTACAAGAAGCACCGCCAGAGGTGTGGGTAGACGTTCACGCTTTTGAGAATAACCTGTCGATCGCTGTCGAACTCTCTCATGACTTCGGATTTTTCTGCCGGTATTTTCTGAGAGAGCACTTCACGCGGGACTTCGGTAATTTCCACAGGAAAATACAGAAGGACCTGCAGAACCTGAGGCCCGGCAGACACGCGCTGTTCTTACTCCCACGTGAGCATGGAAAATCAACGCTATTCAATTTCGCCTACGTCCTGTGGAATATCTGCTACCGGCGCAAGCGCCACATTGGCATCGTTTCCACTACGGCACCCAACGCTGAGAAGTTCCTCAACAAAATCAGGACTGAACTGGAGCACAATCATCGCATTCGGGCGTGCTTCGGTGACTTGGTTGGATTTGACAGGATCAACCAGAAAGAGACGTGGCGTACCCGCTACATCAAGACAACCAATCAGGTCGTTGTGTTCACCGCAGGTGTCGGCGGGTCTGTCCGTGGTACCAACGAATCGCTGCCCGAGGATCTAGCTCGGGATTTCATCAAGCGTGACCGGCGAGGTCGAGTTAGGTACCGTACGCTGAAATCGTACCGCCCCGACCTGCTGATCTTCGATGACGTCATCGAAGACAAGGACGTCAAAACGCAGGAGGTGCGTGACAAGCTGTGGAACTGGTTCTTCAGTGCAGCCTACAACGTGCCCGAGACTGGCGTCGGCAACATCATTATCGTAGGCACGACCGTTCATGACGACGACCTCGTTATGCGGTTGTGGAAAGACACCACCCGCACGGCGTTGTGGATGAAGGTCAAGATGCCTGCGTGTGATGGGTTCGATGAGCAATTGAACCCAGTCAACCCATTGTGGCCGGAATACTGGTCGCAGCCTGATATGAACCGCCCGGTAGACCGTACCGGCAGGCCGTACACGGATGAGGAACTCCGCACCGCAGATCCGGATGAGATTTATTATCTCTCGTATCTGTACTGGAAAAAGAACGACATTGGCTCGCTGGCGTTCTCGAAGGAGTTCTTACTTAATCCGCTGGACGACAGCACAAGGTATTTCCACCCCGATTGGTTCCGATACTGGATTTCGGATGCTACGTTCTTCACGCCCATGCAAGAGGAGTACTTGCGTTCGGTGGGCATGCATTACGAGATTCTGCCTGATGACCTCATCGTTGTTACTGCGATCGATCCTGCCGGTTCACGTGGAAAATCCGCAGAGAAATCTGACCGGGATTACACAGCGATCGTTACGGCGGGGTATTCCCCCAACCAGCGTCGGTATTATCTGGTGGACGTCGATCGTGTGCGGGCCAGCTTTGCTACGCAGATGCGCTTGATGTTCAAGCACTTCGTTGCGTACAACCATCAATTCGGTGGGCGGTACTGGCCGTCGGGGAAGGTAGGCGAAGGCGATCCGGTTGTCGAAGGTACGAGACCCTTCCGGCACATGGGTTTCCTCGTGGAGAGTGTGGCATACCAGAAGGTACTTGCTGACACGCTCAACGAATTATCCGTCATGTTTGGATTTTTCGCACCAGTGTTCGAGGTTAAGCGTGGCAAGACTGACAAGACCACGCGTGCTCTGGGAGTGTCCCCGCTCGTAGAACGTGGTCAATTCTATATCCCGCTCACCTCGCATCCGTCTTTAGCGAAAAAAGACATCGATGAATGTTTTGAGGAACTCACGAAATTCCCGCAGGCGGCACACGACGATACCGTGGATGGTACGGTGGACTGTCTTGCCTTTTTACAGCGCCTCTCGCTGGATCTCAATCGTGGTATCGCCGCGCAAATGGCTATTAAACACCTTTTGAAGCGTAATCCGGACATGTATTCTTTCGTCACCCAGCAGACGCGGGAAGAGGGTGTGGACGAGCACATCGCCATGCAGAACTGGCGCACAGCGAAGGAACAGCAGGGCGCACCTCCAAAGATGCCTTTCTACGCCATTGACGGACAACCGTAAAATACTTCATAATGCCTCTGGTCGTAGATAATGTGCAGGACCGTTTTAACTTTGACAAGAGGAGAGAAAAATGCCGATGGACCAAGGCGGAATGACGCCAAACCCCGGTAATCCGACAGGAAACTTGGCCGGTAAGATGGCCCCGAGCGTACCCGCCCAGCCAGCGGAAGCAGAGGTCGAGCAAAAGGCTGTTGAAAGTCTGAATGTTGCAGAGGCTGGCGCCATGGAGGCGCTTGAAGCTGCGCAGGCCGCCCCACAGGTCGGTGAAGAGACTGAAGCCAAGATCGAAAACGCTGTTATCCTTTTGGATGAGGCCAAGCAAGAAATCGCCGCAACTGCTCCCGGTGCGGAACAGCAGCGCGACCTTGTACCGAGCGGAGGCGAAGGATAATTTCCTGACCCCGCTGGTTCTTGTCAAATGACCGAGCGGGGGCGTTCGCCGTCCCCGCTTTCAATATTGAAGGAAAACAGCCATGGCGACACCTGCCACCTACACGATTTTCCGCATAAACGCTCACGTTGCGGAGGCCGCCATGAAGACGGCTTTGGATGCGGCAGTTGCAGCAGTGGATCAGGATGCTATCGTGGTCTCGACCACGTACCTACCGACTGAGAAAGAGTTGGTATTCGTCATCCAGAAGCCTGCCGTACCGTAGAGGTAAATCATGCCGGGAACTCTCAACGTAGCTAACGCATTTGCAAACACGCTGAGGATCTCCATCCGGTTCTCGCGTTACATCGATCAGATCGCTGAGGCGATCCGTGACGACGCCGTGTTCGAGAGATCCCATCTCACGCAGCGTGATCCAACGTACATCACCCGTAACAAGGATGGAAAAGTCAAGCGGTACTGGTGTACGAAAGAGGACGAAGCGCAACGCAAGAAGCTAGCTCAATATTCCCGCATTCTGATGGAGGGTGTGAAATTCCTCCAACCGGAGTGGTACAAGCAACGCGTAGGCGGCATGGTCGATCAGCAGACCAAGTACCAAGCCTACAACTTCCTCAAGCTGATATCGCAGGCCCAGACAGACCTGATTGCCGGTGGCGGTGTAAAGATCAAGACCGGCATCGACGAGATCGATACGCTGCTCAACGATGACATGCAAATTGGTGAGAGCATCTACGAGTGGTTGTTCGAAGCCAGCGCCCTCAGCTATATTGGCGTGCAGGTGATCGTTGACAAGGATTCCGGCACGCTGGAATTACAGCGAGTCCTGCCTCAGTTCCTGTGGGTGTCGTTCCCGAAGAACAAGGACAACGACTGGACCTGCATATCCAAGAAGATCCCAATCCCCAAGAAGGACATTCGGGATTGGCAGAAAATCAAGGGCATCCCGCACGAGTCTCACGGAAGCGGCGGCTTTGATAAGTTCATCTTCGAGGAACGCCACTTCAAGGGATACTACGAGAATTACCTGTGGGCCGTGAAGGGCCGCGAAATCGTAGCGGAGGTCCCGCTTGAGTACTACAAGCCGGATCTCAAGCGCGTCGTAGTGACCGGCCTGCAAGACTTCGCGATCGTCATCCTGCCAAACAAGATCACGCTCGGTACCTTCCAGAGTGAGTGGGATGGCGTCATCGACCACAACCTCTCGTTTAACGATCGTGCATCGCGAGAGGGCGAACTCCTCAACAAATACGCTGGTCCGCAAATGATGGTCAGTGAAACGGCGGTCACCTTCGACCCGTCTACCGGCAAGACGTTCTATCGTGTACCGCGAGAGGGCGTCATTCTCGTGCGGCCTCAAGATAAGTTCACACCGGATTACCTGCAACCGCAGGCGGATATTGCGGGCTCGGAGAGCAACCGGGAATTCATTCTCGACATGATTGCTACGGAGAGTCAGACCGCTCCTGTCCTGCTAAGCTCCAAGAAGGCCGACGCCGTAGAGACTGGTGTCGCCTACAAATTGAAGCTGACACCAACGCTGAACAAGGTCAACCGGCGTAGGGGGAATATCAAGTCTTCCCTGCAACGCTTGATTTTCGTGATAATCAGCGCGATCGATTATTACAGTGACTTCAAGGTGGCCGAAAGCGTTATGGAGCGGGCGCAGATGGAAGGCGCCGCCGAAGAGATCAAGGAAAAGGCTCGCCTGATCCAGAAATTCATAGAGAGCAACGCTGTGCGGATCTCTTTGAAGAGTTTCAACGAAGTATTCCAGAAAGTGGAGGTCTTGAAGGACGCTCCGCTCGGGCTGTTTATCGAAGACCCGACAAAGGCTGGAAATACTGAGGAACTCGATTATCTGGTTACCCAGAACCAGCTGCAGGAGATCGAAAACCGCCACGTCGCGGTTCAAGCGGTAATTCGGGAAAATGACATTGATATTCAGATGATGCCCGCGCTTCCGCAGGACGTCTCTCAGTCAATCGACCGTTTAGGCGGTAAATCAAGCCTCTCGCTGTACACATTCCTCACAGAAGTGGACGGCAGAAGTGAAGAAGAAGCAATCGCGGAGATTAAACGTATACAAGAGGAGGGGGAATTGTTTCAGGACGCCACCCCATTTGGTTTAGGAGGAGTGGCGCTACCCGGAGATGAAACCCCGCCGCAGGATGTAGCGACCGGAGATATGAGCGATCAGGTTGCGGAAATGTCCACACGAAATAACGAACTCGCGTCTTTTTGAGGGAGTAAAAAATGCCGACTACGCCAGACACCGTACTGTTTAAAGGCGGGCTATTAACTGTACAGCACGACAAGTCCAGTGCTGAGTATCTGAAAATGCTGGCGGTCTATGGCGCAGCCCAGTTCACTGCTACCCCGGCGACGGCAGAAGGCCACATTGAGGACGACCTCAATACGACTTTCGGCGCGATTAAGTTCGACCAGTTCAATGGTCTGAGCCACGGCATGAAGCGCATCTACGGACTCGTAGCACGCTACGGCCTGATCCGTTCGATCACGCTGCAAGCGGCTGCTTCATTCCCGCACGCGGATCTCGCTACGGACTTTGCGCAGGTGCCGCTTGCGAGCTTGAAGCTCCAGCATGAAAACGGTATCCGCGCGTTCGAGTTCTTCGTTGAGATGCAGAACCAAGTGCAGTCCTACAGTAAGACTGCCGCCGATATTCGCACGTACCTGCAAGGGCTCGGTCTACCCTCAACCGCCCGCGAGGTTTACGATGCTTCTTCTGATCGCGCTCGTCTCGCTGTCGCCATCGTACGTATGTACCAGAGCGACAACTGGAACGGCGTCAACGACCCCAGTGACGCTGGCTTGCGGATCACCGCGAACAACCTTCGCGACCTCAAGCACCAGCCGGGTTTCGTTACGGAAATCGAAATACGCTCATGGCTGGCTGAGGCGGAAGGCATCTCCAAGCCGTTCGCTGCGGCCATGGAAGTTCTCAACCAAGACACGACCGGCGTCGAGCCTGCGTGGAATGCTCTGCAAAACCTGTACGATCGCAACATCGGCAAGGTTTCGTTAGAGGCCAATCTATGGCAGGCGTGGATGCTGGGTCATGGTTACGAACCGTCACTTGTGCTCACCGACATGCAGGATGACTACGGTGATTACAGCGTCTACGCAAACAAGCTCCAGATTGTCCCAGTCACTCTCGATGCGGTACCTGCCAAGTTCAAGGTGCAACTTGTGATAGGTGAGGTGATGTCGATTGATACTGTGGACTTGACCATCAGCGGGTTCGCGCCCGAATACGCCTCGGCTACTGTTACCAAGGTGGATGGTGCTCTGACAGTCAACACGCTCTCACTGGATGGGGCGGGCCTCATGACGATTGAAATGACCGGCGGCCCGCTTGTCCTTGGCACCCATGATCTTTGCACAATCAACCTTGACGATGCGCCATTAAACGCCACACCTCTGGATAAGCGTTTGGTCGTGACACCTGTTGTCATCAGCCTCGCCGCTGGTGCGGACAAAACCGGTCTCTTCACCGGTGTACCGTTCCGCTATCGCGCGGCAGTGGAAGATGTCCAGATCGACCGCGTGCTTCCGGTATGGCGTGACGACGGCACTCGCAAGCAGTAACAGCGAGGCTCTTTGTCCTAGAAGGGCAAGGAGGGATGGAGCATGCGCATGGATGGCGTATTTTCCGGTCTTCTCGGCAGCGCAGGTCAGCTAGCTGCAGGAGCTTTACCGAAATTACTCGTATCCTCACCGATAGTTGTCTACGGGCACGTGATGGTGGATGACACCGCACCGCTCATTGCGCTTGGTATTGTGTGGGCTCTTGATTGGTTGCTTGGAATTTCACGCGCTATCAAGAATCGAAATCTGTCAAGCCGGGCTTTCGTGAGTGGCATCGGAAAACTGCTGCTGTACTGCGCGTTAATCCTTGTAGCCCAACAAACGCAGATCGCGGTGCCGCTCTTGAGCATGATCCCGTCAGCGGTTTATGCGTACATTGCCTTGACTGAACTCACCAGCGTGATAGAGAACATGGAGGACCTCGGCCTGCGTGTTCCGCTTATGCATCTGCTTTACCGTTTCCTTGCCCGGCGTAATCTCTCCGACAGAGATCAGCCGCACGGGCTTGAGGCAGCACTGAAGGCCCTCTTCAAGAAGGAAGACAAGCCGGAGGATTTTAGGCAGACCCGCAAGATCGTCAAGAAGCTGCCGACGGAGAAACGGTCTGAGCTACGCACGCTACTGCGAGAACTTGATGCGGAGGAAGACGATGCCGCTTAAGAAAGGTAAGTCCAAGAAGACCATCAGCGACAACGTGGCGGAACTCATCCGTTCCGGTAAGCCGAAAAAGCAGGCCGTTGCGATCGCCATGGACAAGGCTGGTAAGGGTCGTAAGAAAAAGAAGAAGGACTAGAGCGCCCACCAGAGAGCATGGGGAGATTCCACACTAAGACCAGCCAGTCCGAACACTTCGAGCCGTCGTACATTGGCAGGTACTTGCGCAAGTTCTACAGGGAGGCGTGCGTGGAGAACTGGCGCGAGAAAGCCTTCTTGGCCACGATCCGCATGAGCGCCATGACCCGCGAGGAGCTACGGATACAGCTTGCCCGTTTGACCGGCGAATCGTATACTGACTGACGATGCTCGTAGACATTGCATCTCCGAAACCTGTGAAACCGGCCCGCGTGGGCCGGTTTCACTTTTGTCTTGCCAACACCACAGAACGAGGTAATGTGGTGCGCGGATTACCACATTAGTGCAGACCATTACCACATTAACGATGGAGGAGACTCATGCGACTGCAGTTCTTAGCTTTGCTCGTGTTGCCCCTACTGCTCAGTGGGTGCGCTCTGTTTCAAACGTCGGAACCCATTGACGTCCGCATAGCTCAACAGCTTGTGGAAAACGCCAAGCAGATTGACGCCGACACTAAAAGTGCGGCTTTGATGCTCGATGCTGCGAAGGCCGGGGACAACTCATGGCACGGTAACTGGGACAGTGCAGAGGGCCTGTCTCGCACCATGCTAACTGAGGCTCACCTTGCTTTGGCTGAAGAGGCTTTGGCCAATGCCAAGGAAAAGAACAAGGAGGACGAGTAATCGGAACCTTGAATTCAAGAGAGGTCGCTAAGAAGTAGCGCATTATCTCTTGTCCGCCAATGAACCACCCGGCATAATGTCCGGGTGGTTTTTTAAGGAGACAGATATGCTGACCTTGCTCACTGAAACTTCATTCAACTGGGAACATACGATCGCCGCTGTAGTGGCGACTTTAATTATCGCTGGCGCTGGCTGGCTGCGCACGTGGTTGAAGTCCCGTTGGCCGGACAAGTACGACGCTATTATCGATATGGCCGTCGATGCCGCTAATGAGTGGGCTCAGAAGGTGATGAAGAAATCCGGCATGCAGCCCGGTCCGAATGACAAATTGGCTATCGCGGTGAAGTTCGCGCAGCAGCAACTCAAGAAGGCGCCCGGACGGTACAAGGATACGGAGACCGTGATTAAAGCTATCGAGGGCGCACTAGCCTTCAAGAAGGATACACACAAGCACGTTGTTAGAAACGTGACAAGCATTATCAACCGTATGGAGGAGTAGCATGCCAGAACGTTCACACAATGAGGTAACCGGGAGCATCAACAAGGCCCTGTTTCCGCAGATCGCTGAGAAAGTGCGCCCCGCGCTGCAGGAGGCGCTCGATCTCTGTAAAGCCTCATTCGAAAACCTCATCGTCGAGGTGAAGGACTCCGTGAAGGGGTCCGCCAAAGAGATGACCCTCGGTTCTCGATTGGGTCAGCTAGCGCAGGTGTACGCAGAAGCGCAGAAGTTGCTGCTGAGCGGACAAAAAGAGCGTGGTCAGGAAATGCTGACTCGTGTGCACATGGTGCTGCATAGCTACCGCCTTGTTGCTGAAAATGCAACGGTGCGAAATGCCTACGACACGTGGAAGGGCTTGATGTACCTGATGGGCAAGCTGGTGCGCGCCCTTGGTCCGATTGCCGAAGCCGCTTTGGTCGGCTTGAATATTCCCATGGCAGATGTGCTCGTTGAAAAGGCCGTCGATCTTGTAGTCGAGCTTGTCGAGCCAGAGGTATCCTTCGAGGAAGACAACGACACGGGTGATACCAGAGAGCCTAACGACGGCACGGACGAAGAACCCAAGGATTCCGACGGCGGTACGGACGACGGCGAAAAGACCGAAGACTCTGGAGCGCCGGAAATCGATGGCAATGAAAAATCCGATTCCGACGTCGTTGACGCTGGCTCAGAGGACGAAAAACCTGATGAAGATGAGTCTCACGGGGGCGCAGACGCAGACGCCTCTTCGGATGAGGACACCGAGCCTCAATCGTAGATAGAGGTGAGTCGGGAGCCTAGTCTCTCTGAACTTTCCATCGCAGAGCCGGGCCAGTTGCCACTGGTCCGGTTTCTGTTAATATAGGGGCGTTATGGCACCACCGCGCATATTCTTTCGTGGCAACAAGTTCAGGATCATCCTGCGGCAGTTGTCCGTGTTTCAACGCGATGTAGAGAAGGATGTTACGAAGTTCAACCAAGGCACCTTGACCCGATTACAGAACGAACTCGTAGCGATCGGACGCAACGAATTCCGCGCTATGGCAGCGGCCTTCATCGAGACCGCCAAAATCACCGACGACAAGATTAAGGAATTCATCCTGCTTCTACGAGACCGCTATCTCGGCCTGTGGGTGCAGAACATCACGAAAGCGTTCGCCACTGCCTCGGATTCAATCGAGGGATCGCAGAACAAACTGAATCGCAACCGCACCATTTTGCAGCGGATATTCACCGCGCTGTTTGGCCGTGATGAGGGCGCGAAGCGGCTGGCGGAGAGCCAGTTGAAGGGCAATATGTCCGGCGTCGTTCGTACTCGACAGACCGCAGGTGGCCAGCGTACTATTTTTCGGATGGGCATTACTCAGCACGTGAAAATGCTGGTGAAGACGCTGCCCTCGAATTTCTTCAGAGAGGCCGACAGCATCCTGCTCAAGCAGCGGGATCGTTTGAGGAAGGTACCGCGAGCTAAGCGCCTGTTCCGGATAAGTAATCCGGGGGCGGTACCCGAGTCATCTCAGACGTGTATTTTCGTTCAAGGTAAGGTGCTGACAGCGGATGCATTGATGTTTGTTCAGAGAGAATTAAGCCCAAATTTGTTTCATCCAAATTGCCGCCATCATATACTACGGTCGTTCAAGGAAACCTTGGACACCTACGATGGGAGGTATGGGCCGGTGCTGACTCTCAAAGACGTTCAGCGTTTTACGTCCCATAAAAAGATTCGCAGGCGTTCGCGGCCTAACCCGCACGCTATTTCTGTTTAACCGATGGAGAGAATGAATGGCAGGCACAGCAGGCACACCCGAGGGTGGAACTCCGCCGGATGGCGGCATGTCTCGTCAACTCCTCACCGATGAACGCGCTCAGGATGGATTTTCCAAAGCGCGGGATAAAATCAATGAGAAGGTGGCGACTGAGGAAAAGCATGATCAAATCAAAGCGGATGCCGCACAAGAGGGCGAGATCCGTGGCGAGGAAATGGCTGACGCGTTCGATTTCGACACCATGATGAAGGAACTCGATGCGGAAGCTGAAAAGTTCGAAAGCGAACTCGACAGCGCCAAGAAATACGAGCAGATTCGTAAGGAGGGGCTGACCGACGAGCAGAAGACCAAGCTCGATGAGATCAAGGAGCGTGTTTCAAAGCGCACCGCAGAACAGGAGAAAAATGTGGCAGGAGAAGGTGCCGAAACTACACCCAAGGAAACTACCGGAACTGAAACCACGCCGCCTGCCAGTGCTGGTGCCGCGCAGTCTGCCGAAGCTGAAACCACGACCCCTGCCGAGGGCGGTCAACCCGCTACGGGCGAGCCCGCCAAGCCCGCTGAAGGCGAACCGGCGAAGGCTCCCGAAGGTGACCAGCAGCCTGCGATAACGCAGGAAGCAATCGCCAAGCAGGTTACTGAGGCCGTAGAGAAGGGCCTCGAACCTATCAAGAACAAGCTCGCGGAAAAGGAACAGGAAAACGCTGATCTCAAGGATAAGCTGAAGCGCGCCGAAGAGGTGCGTGATGAAATCAAAGAAGATCGCGACAACCTGAAAAAGAAAACCAACTTCCACAAGTTCAGTAGTGCCGCACACGATGCCGGTATACCAACCAACCTGCATGAGTTCGCTCAGCAAAAAGCGCAGGAAATCGTAAATGAGGCCGGTAAGGAAATGTCCTTCGCGGATATTTTCGAGAAGCTCAAGGAAGACGTGCCTGAATTCTTCGCTAAGGTGAAGGACGATAAGGAACTCGAAGTCAAACCCGGAGCTACCGGCACAGGTGGTGAAGGAGGCGGCTCCGCAAAAGCGCCACCGGCAGAGCCGCGTGAAAAAGCCGCGTCATTCCGTGAAGCCAAGCAAAATCTGCGTAAGCGCGTTCAAGGTATGACATAAAAAACGATTTTTGGGGTTGAAAAAACCTGAAATATTCAATTACCCTACAGGTGCGGTGGATTCCGCACCTGTTTCTTTTGTGCAATGGCCGGACGGCTTTCTCGCGCACGGACTACCAGAGACATTATTAGGTTCGCGTTTTTACAAGTAGGGAGACGCATCATGCCGAATGAAGTCGGCTTCAATTTTTCCGATGCGGCTGTCATGGTGAAGGAGGAGTTCGAGCCTACCTTCTACCGTACATTCGTCCGGAACAATGTGTTCATGGAACTCCTGAAGCCCACCGAAGAGTCGTATGTCGAGAAGGACATCACTTGGAAGGTGTACTACGCAGGAAATCCAGCAGCGGGCTCCTACGCCGAAAACGGAGACATCGGAATTGACCGCAACGATCTCGGCGAGCAGTTCGACACTGCACGTCTGGATTGGAAACTCAATGGTGTTCCGATCAAGGTCTCAGGTCTCGCACAAGCGATTACCAAGTCGCGTAGCGCGATCATAGACTCCCTCGCCGAAAACACCGAGCAGGCCCTCAAGCAGCTTCAGGCAAACATGAATCTGCAGAGTCTGTCGGACGGCGCTGGTAATCTCAACGGCGTACACGCCTCGCTGGATGCGACTGGCCTCGACCTCACCGGCATTCAGGCCATGGTTGACGACGGTGGCGACGTTGGTACTTACGGTACCATCGACCGCTCCGTTGACACGTGGTGGCAGTCCTTCGTGCTGCGTAACCCGGTCTCACCGGGAACGCCACGCCCGATCTCGGAACTGCTTCTGCACCAGATCCTGAATGAAGTGCGTGCTGTCCGTCAGGGCAAGATCACGCATATCTTCTGCTCACCGAACGTGTTCACTCAGTTCGGTCTGCTGCTCGGTGTTGATCGTCGTTACACGTTCGCACCTGCCCAGTCAACTAGCCCACTGCGCTACGTTGGCGGCTTCGAAGCCCTGATGTTCAATGATGTTCCCATCATCAGCGTTCCTCTGTATGAGGAAGGCCGGATGGACTTCATCGACATCGACTTGCTGAAGTTCAAGATGCTGCTTGATTTCGAGATCGAGCCGCGCGATGCGGGTAACAAGGACGCGAGCATCATGTTCGCGAAGACGTACTCGCAGCTTCAGTACAAGAATCCGTTTATGGCGGGTTCTATCCGTGACATCCAGACCTCATAATCCGAGGTTTTTCGGTAACGGAAGAAAGGGGGAGGCACGAGCTTCCCCCTTTCGTTATACTGATCTCAGCTATTTTTCGTTTTTCGTTGGAAAGTACAGGAGAAAATCATGAGTGGATTACCGGCGCAACCCGGACTCCCTGCTCAGCAAGCAGGTGCGCCACAAAGGGCACAAGGACCAGCTATCCTGCCGTTTGGAGCAGCATCCGCTACTTCATACGGTGGACAGACGCAGCAGGACCTTGATCCGATGAAAAAGCCTGTCGTACAAGAGGTCGTTGATAATGCGCGCAGGCGTATTAACGATTTCATTCGTCAAACATTTGTGGGCGATCAGCGCGAGGCACCCATCTATCAGCCGCATGAAAATATTCCGATGCTGCTGGTTGTGATGGAGGCCGCGAATTTCACGCGTGAACCAAAGCGTACGCACTCGCTGCGGGCAATGAAGGAGCAGATGATCGACGTCTGCACCAGTAGGACCGTCACCGTACTGTGGGAGCGGTCACGCCACGAATTCGTACCTTGGGAAATTCGGAAGGTGCCTGTGAAGTTGGTTCTGCAACTGATGAATCAGGTCAAGAACTACATCTACTCCGAAAAGATCGAGGATACGAATATCAGCATCGATTCGAACACGGGCCGCAAGGTGGTAATGCTCAAGGAGCTTGCACCTGAGGAGCGCGTGCAAATCGCATTTATGCCGTTCCGTGATCCGACACAGGAAGAACTGAATTCCAAGACCGACCATTCTGCGCGGTTCAACTCGCAGGTTACGTCGGTACAGTCGCCGACCGGCGGAAATCCTGTGCTCGTGAACCTCGATCCCAAGGGGCAGAGGCAGCAGCAACCCGCGCAGCCTCAGCAAACCCCGCAACCGCAGGGTCAGGTCCCGGCGCCAGCCATCACGCAAACATCACACGTAGAGGGCCAATCCCCACAAAAGACGTCAATGGCTCCCGACAAGACTCTCAAGCAGGCACCATCTACGCCTGACGAAGCTGTGACGGATGCGACAGTATCGCCGCAAACAAATGCTGCGGCAAAGGGTGAGACCGAGGCGGCTTCTGCGGGATTGCCGACACCGCCACCCCCAGCAGAAGGACGATAGACAGATATGCCACCGATCGAGGGCTCGTTCGCGGTTACAGTTAATTCTCGCGTGAAAGTGCGTGAATTGAAAAACCGTTTAGCTGATGCAGCCGAACACGCCCTCGTTCAAGTGGCTAGGCGCCTTCTAGCCGACAGCAAAGCCTTCGTTCCCGTCTTAACAGGTGCTCTCAAAGATAGTGGGAAAGTTGAAATTTTCCCCACGTTGAAGCAAGCCGTATCTATGGTTAGGGTTGTGTACGACCTCGAATACGCCGAGAGGCAGCACGAGATCCCGTACAACCATCCGAGCCTCGGCTTTTTCGGAGCGGCGCGCTATCTGACAAAGCCGCTGGAGATGTTCGGGGATTTCTATCAGCGGCTTTTCACGTTCGAAATGCAGCGGTACATCGATCTAAAGGGGGACCTGTGATGGCTAACACGAAAATACTGGAAGACAACATTTCAAGGATCAATAAAAAGTTGGTCCTCTTCAAGAACGCGAAACCAAGCTCCGTCAATGATGACGAGGCTCGGGATAAGTGGTTCGGCCACGCCAACGATCTCCAAGACGAACTGAATGAAGCCGTGGAAGATGTGTTTATCAAGGTGCGTAAGCTGCAAGCATCGAAATTCCAGAGAGCCGAAACTCTCAGTGAAAAACACGCAAATACGATTACCGCAGCCGCAAATGTCGTTGTCAGTGAAACCCGCCACGATACGGAAGATTTTGATGCGGCTACGACTCGTGTAGAGACCGTCGTAGAGCGTGCTGTTAGAGCGATGCGTAGCTGGCAACGGGGATTGACCAACGTTTTGGATTTCGACGACTAGCCTCGCCGACCGTATATACTACAGAAGATTTTTCTGGAGGAATATTCATGCCGCTAATTTTACAACATGCTTCTTTCGAACTCCGCATCGAGGGTTCTTTCGGCGTAGGAGTTGCCCGAGTTCACGTACACCGCACCGGCCTCGATCGTTATGAAGCCGATTACTATGTGCCGCGCACTGGCCGCAACGATGGGTACTGCTGCTGCGATCGCGGTTTGGAGCGCAATTTCGAAAGTTGGGATGAGGCGCTCAAGCAAGCGGCTAAGTCGGCTGTCGGAGAAATCCGGGATATCCCCGCGCGTGTTATTGGCGGTTGGAAGCAGACTAATTCAACGCACTTTGAGGTCGATGAGAAGGGCAACCGCATCAAGATCAAAGAAAAGGATGGCTGGGAGCACGACAAGTACGTCCACGATGAGCCCCTCGATATCAACCTCCCGACTTCCGAAGGCACAGTCAAGCCCAGCCGCGTACTTCTCAAGGAAGGCGCGAAGGAGGGCCTGCGGCGATTCAAGACCGAACGCAAGCGGGGCGTGTACGACGAGCCCTAGAAAGTAGGCCGTCATGGCTGATCAAGTAACGATTACCAGTCGTCTGGTAAATCCTGCCACCGGAGACGGTGTGCAGCTTTCGGCGTTAAGCGTCGCGGTACGTAATCAGCGTTGGGCACTGCAGGACACGCTGGTTTACCCAGCAGGCATTACGCAGGTGATCACGGGCAGCGACTACGCCTACAAGATCACCGATTACGATGTCAGCGATCGCGAGAAGTTCCCCGGTGAGTATGTGTTCTTCGAATATACAGGCACGTCGCTGGTTGGGAGCCAGACAGTCGTCTGGGTTGAAGAAGAACTCTTCAACACCAATTTTGCTGTGACAGTTCCTGAGGGTCGCGAGGCGTATGCCACACTTGCGGAGGCGACACAGTTCTTCCAGACGCGGCGTGACTGGGAGATGTGGGAGCGCCTTGCGGTGCCGGATTCCGGTAAAGCGTTACGGTACCTGATCACGGCCAGTGATGACATTGACCGTGAGAAGTACAAGGGCCGCAAGCTGCGTGTTTATGCATTTGATGCCGAGCGCGCTTCACGGCAGTTCCCGCGTATATTCGATGCCAGCGAGGTGTACGCGGCATTTTCTACTACGTCGGAAATCCTGCCGGTCTCGCTGAAGCACGCGTGTGCGGTGCAGGCGTTGTATCTCATGCAACAGGACGATCGGGCGCACGACATCGATGCTCGCCGGGATCTTCAATCTCAGGGCCTTACTGGATTATCTCGGGGGGACTCCAACGAGACATGGGATCTCAAGGAGGCCCGGCAGCACCGGTTGTGTCAAGAAGCGTACCATTTCCTCAAGCCGTATTTGGCGACTACGGTCGTCGATCATCCGGGGAGTCTGTAATGCCTACTATTAGAGGCGTTGAGCCGACTGTAGATGTTACGCTTGTCGAAAAAGGCACTCGTGCGATCGAGGAGCTAGATGCTCGTATCGAGAAGGCGGAACGCACGAAAAACAAATCCGTCAAACGCCTCGATATTCTCACGGACGCGTTGAAGAATCAGGTCGGTAAATTGGTGCGGGCGCTGTTCAACACTGATAGGAATCTGACCAAGGCCCTCAAAAAGCTCGAAGATGTTCGACTGAAGGCCGCCAAGGAGGGGAAGCCTGCTCCAGATGTACTTAACATCCCCGGCAAGGAGAAATTCGCGGGGGTGAATTTCGCTCTGGAGCAGATCGACCCTAAAGCCGTCATTGAACAACGTGAATTAACGGTAGCTGAGCAACGCGCTGTAGCGGATATCGTGAACTCTGTGACGCAGATTGAAATGGCAGCCACAGAAATTCTGGCTCTGTTAACCTCCGAGATATACATTCTCGAATCTTTCCGCAAGGTGGTCGACGCCGTTGAGCGGGAATTGAAGAACATCATGCAGCGGAGCCCGTCAGCGCGCGGCAAGCAGGCGGCGGAAGAGTTTAGTGGTGTGCGGCAGCGGACAGCTAAGGCCACGCATACCGAACAGGAACTGCGGGAACTACGTCGCAGGGCTATCAAGGTCCAGAAAATGAGCAAGCAAGTCCGGCGCATCGGCAAGGGTGTCGGAACTCGCCGGGACGCGCAGGAACTGCTGTTCATGGTTGGCGGTGCTGGCGCCCTACTCGCACTAGCCGGGGGTTTGGTTTTCGGATCTACGGCAGCGGGCGTACTGGCGCTACCCGCGTTACTAGCCTTTGCGGCGTCGAAAACGCTGCAGGTCGTTAAGAGACTGAAAGGCGAATAACGTGTTTCAGAATCCACATACGGTTGAAGCAATTGTTCCTGTGGACGTCGTGCGTGCGCGTAAGCACAAGAACGTCCTGAAGGATGATGAGATCGACGTTTACTGGCCGTGCTACATGCACGAAGAAACGAAGTTCATCTCAACCGGAAAAAATACCAAGATACAAATCGATGCCACGATGTCGGTACCTCAGACTCCTGACGTCGTGCAGAAATTACACGCCGGGATGTACCTGCGGTTTAAGCATGACCCTACGCACTACTTCAAGGTCTATGATTTCAAGGTTGGTGAGAGCATGCTAGGCGGTTCGTCTACGTATGATCTCAGGTTGGTGCGGCAAGATATGCCTTTACAGCCGACCCAGAAGCGCACTAGCTTCGATCCCGATGAGGATTATGTGCTTACGGACGTCAGTGATGAACCACCGCCACCGCCGGGTGTGCAGCGTAGACGTTGGGGTTACTAATGGCGCAACCTACCGGACAAGAACACCAGATCGAGATTTATATTCGGTCTAAATTTCCGACAGATTTCGCAAAAGGCCCGCGAAATACACTCGGACAGGGTGTTGCGTTATATCTGGAGGCAATGCAGTGGCCCGTTGATATTCCCGATCGAGAGGAAGACGTCTGCGCTCAGTACGGGATCACCGATTATATTCCGGCGGTAATTGGGGAAAATCTGTTTTATTGGTTGACAACCAATGAAATTACCACCGATGATGATTATCAGAAGACTATGGTTAGTTTTATGTCGGACGGCGTAACTACCGATGTCTTTGGCTCCCGGCTTCACAAGTCGGGTACGCCCGGTCTGGTTCGAGTTGTTGTCGAATCAGCGCCAACCCAGCGTGCGATGGACGTCGCACAACGGCTCTGGAGCTTGTTCTTTGATGATGCGAGTTTTGAGGTTCTACGTAAAAAGTACGGGGAAGACGGCCAATTGCTTGATGTCAGCGAACCGGATTTGGTAGTCCATCGTTGCTTCCCTATCGAAGAACCCCAGATATTCGAAATCTCAGAGAGCGGCCTTGCGAAAGCAACTTTTAGGCTCCAGCTTTTGTACAGTCGTTCTACGTAACATTGGGAGAATCAAATGCCTGCAATAGCACGCGAAGTTGTGCGGCCATTCAATCCGCAGAATCTTACTCTCCCGTCTCGCATTTCAGCGTGGTTTGCTCCCTTCGATGCTAACAACACCCAAGGGCAGTATTTCGAACTCGGCGACGTTGAGGACATTGAACTCAACATCACTGAGAACTTCGTTGAAAAGAAGTCGGCCCGGTTGGGTATCTACTCGACCGTACGGCGCATGGTCGGAGAGAATGCCGGTGAAATCAACCTGTCGATGACAGAGTTGGTTGGCCGTAACCTCGAAATCATGTTCCGCTCTGCCACGATCGTTGATCGTAATGACACCGCCGCCAATTCGGCAACGGTGTACGAGGCAGCCCGTGTCCGCCTGAGCGGTACCACCGCCGAAGCCTACGCACCGGTAGCGGTCGAAGGCGTCACTGGTGGCGCTCTCAGTAACCGTGCGACCACAATCATCGAGGTCACAAACCTCAATGGTTCTGTACAGTACGTTTCTGGCACGGACTACACACCTACGGCAGCAGTGGCCGGTACGCACTCGACCGTGGCGATCACGGTTAGTGGTGTTACGTACGGCGGTACCGATACGCTTGTTCTTCCGAATCCAGAGACTGGCGGTACGATCACTCTTACCGCTACCTCAAATTTTGAAGCTAGCCTCGGTACTACGGGCGAACTCGCCGCCGCTCTTGCGGAGGCGGTTAATGCCTACGCCGGTACGTACTTCCATGCGACTGTCGCCGGTTCTGTGGTCACCATCAATGCCAACGCCCTCGACGGCGTTGATCCTGATGACATCACGGCAACTGGCAACCTCGACACCGATCTCGGTGGCGGCCCGTTCTCGTTCGCTTCTGCAGTGGCGACTTCCGCCGCTACGATCGAGCGCATTGGCACGGGTGCCATCCCTGACGGTGGTCAGGTCCGCATTGTGTACAGCTTCACTCGCGAGGCGTGTGATTACAGCCTTCAGGACGGCATCGCACTTCAGGGTGCGCTGCGTGTGCAGATTTTGTCGAACAACGGCCCGCAAGGGTTCTACGAGTTCTACAATGTCTCCATCGCTCTGAATGGCGCCATCACTGTCAACCCGCAGGAATTCATGAAAGCCGGGATCACATGCACGATCCTCGACGACGGTATTGGCCGTCGTGGCCGTTTCGTGCTGTTCAAGGACTTCCGCGACTTCTATGTATCCCCGCAGGGCTCCTGCGTCTAAAGGATGCTCTAATCCTTTGCGGAATAAGGGCTGCTTCGGCAGCCCTTTTTCTTTCCCACTTCATTATCCGAATTAGCTATTATGGCTATTAGAAGTTGCGGAACTTCTTGTGTCGGTTTTTTCAACGATTTTCTGGAGGAAAAATGAAGCGGATTGAAACAGCGGCTTCAACCGAAGTCGAACTGAGCAGCGGGAGGGTTTTGCTCATTCAGGAATTCACGGCGTTTCGCGCCGTGACGGTGATGGGTAAATTCCGAAAGATCCTCAGCGTGCTTAGAGAGCGTAACGTGCTCGATTTAGGCAGCCTGCGGTCAGAGGACGGTTTGCTTGATCTGGGTAAGGCTGTGGACTGGCTCGACGTCATCCTTGAGATTGCGGAAAATAATTACGACGAACTCGTCGATATTATCTGCACGTCTACCGTCGAGGAAGAGGACAAGAATTACCACGGTCTCAAGAAGGAAGACACCGAGAACCTCTCCATGGGCGATGTAATAACGCTAACGCAGGCCGTGTACAAGGTCAACGTGGAGGACGGCAGCCTAAAACAGAAACTGGAGTTTCTGACGAAGAAGACGGAGACCCCGGCAGAAGACTCCAGCGCGCAATTGACGACGGTGGACGCCTAGAAGGACTAGGCGGCGAGCGGCTGAGTTTCGCTCAAGCTGAGCAGGTACTGGTCTCCAACGGGTTCAGTCTCGATGATATTCGGCTGAACATGACCTTGAAGGACTTTAAAACCTACCTGCTTATTTCCATCAAGAAGGCCATTGACGATCAGAGGACCCAGAGCATGCTGATGCTGCTCACAATGGGCTCTCTGATATCCAAGGAGGTGGGCGAACAGGCTCAGCGAGTAGGCGAACAAGCACAAGCTCACTCTGAGGATCTGGAATATCAGCTTGAGTTAATGCACGGAATGATTACCGGGGAGCCAATCGTAAATAATCCAGCAGAATATGCGCCTGCGCCACGACGTAGCAGGCCCGTATCTGAGGATGAGAAAGCGCAGAAGAGACTCCAAGTGGCACAAAAAATAGACATAGCGATGGCCAAGCTAACCGGTGTACCGACAGGTGCGCCATGGTCTGTCGTTAACGCTGCCAACCTCGAAACTGCGAGTGCAGGTGATCTGGTTTCTCAGGTGAATCGTATGCCTGTCGGACCGGGGGGATAATTCATGCCTCTGAATATCGGCGAAGTTGCTGTCAATTTCGTATCCAACTTGGACAAGGTGTTCAAGGGGATCGACGATTTACAGAAGAAGCTGAACAAAGTCACCACCGGTAAGACGACCATCAAGGTCCAGATTGATGACGCCGCGCTATCGAAACTCGACAAGATTGAAGCCAGCGCCACCAAATTGGCGGATCTCGCAGAAAAGTTCGGTCAGGTCGTTACGCGCGTTTTCGACATGATGGACGGGCGGTTAGGAAATACCGCACGTCAGATGAAGAACACCATTGGTAAAAGCGTGGATGATCTCCAGCAAACCGCTACTGATGGGGTTACCAATTTCTTCTCTAAACTGGCTGACTCCACAAAACGCATCAGCCCGTTGTTGCTCGGCCAGCTATTGGGACTTTCTGTGCTGATACAGAAATTGGTCATGAGCGGGTTTGATATCCGCGCACTGTTGCCTTCTATTTTCAAGGTGGCAGATGACGGTTCCAATTTACTGTTATCACGCATGAAGGAATTCATGGGGGTGCTGTTCACGCTGAATGTTCCTAAGCTGCTGCACTTGCTGGCTGAAGGCGCACAAAGTGCGTTAGGGTTAGCTTCAGCGACGGGTATTCTGCTAGGTACGCTACGTGCATTCACCTCACTGTTTTTGGGTTTCTTGTCGAAGAAACCTGAGGGTTCACTGGCGCGGTTCACCCAGTTGGTAGCCGCGTTGAATGATGGTCTAGTTGGTCTGCTGGCGAAGACGAGAATTGCTGTGGAACGGCTATTCTTCATCACGTCGGCGCTGACTACCATATCTACTACGATCATTGCTATCCAGACAGGTCTGGCAGGATTGAGTGGTGCGCTCGTTCCGATAGTTGGTCTCGCAACCACAGCTATAGCCGGAGTGCGGTTCTTATCTGCGAAGGTAAGTCGGTTCCTGCTAGGTTTGCGAGCCAGTCTCGGCGATGGTCGTGCGGCAACAACGCTATTCCTGCGCGCGCTGCGCCAGATGTTCCCTATTTTCGAAGCCGTTGCAAAGAATGCCAAGCCTATCGCGAAGATGATCAACCAGTTCGCGAAGGGCGGCTTTAACAAACGCGTCAAGGATCTAATTACTGACTTCAAGGAGGTGGTCAAAACAATCAAGAACCTTGACGCGAACTTCCGCATGCTGTTCAAACGTCTCGACGATGGATTCGCTCGAATGAGCCGATCTCTCGATGACTTAACAGCGAAGTTCGCAGGTCTCTTCAGTAAGGTCTCCGCTGGTGGGGGAGATCGCGCGGGACCGGCTGCTGTAGTCGAGCGGACTGCTAAGGCGCTGCGTATGGCGCGCGAAGAAGCATCCAAGACCAATCTCGACGAAATGGCTGGCCCCAGAACTGCTGAAACCGGACGCAGGCTGGGGTCTTCTCTTATTAAGGCAGCCAAGATTGCATCCGGCATGCTGGCCACTGTCGCTCTCCCCGGCATTGGCGGTCTCCTCGGTGTGGCGCTTTTAGGGCGACCATCTGATAAAGCGGGGGCCATCAGTCTCGTGGAGAGCACCTTCGGTGTGGTGTTCAGCTTAGTCAGTAATTTCTTCCGGGGAATCACGAACCTCGTAGGTCCGCAACTTTCTGCTTTGTTCGGTGATGTTACGCCGGGCGGCATCGCTACGCGTGTTTCGAATATTATGTCGGCTGCGTTTACCGCGATTACTTCCGCCGACCCGGTGGGATTTATCGGGGCTCTGATCACGCAAGGCAATACGGTGCTCGCCGCAGGTATCGGTGCCGTTCTCGTACCGACGGCGATACGCGGCGTGAAGAACCTCACTGCTGCAGCAATTACTGTGGCACGCGAAGAGATTAACAAAGCCAGCCTGACAATCGGCGGGCTGTTTGCACGCACTGGAGGCTTCACCAAGTTCATTTTCGATAAGGTGAAAACCGGCATATCGGATTCCCTGAAAGAACTCGGTCAGTTCCTAGTCAAGACGGTCGTTCGCGGTGAACGCGCGGCAGCCCCGATTATCGAGACCATACTGAGAGTCGTTTCTTTAGGTGATGAGAAGTTCCAAGCCGCCATAGAAAAGACCGCCAAGCGCGGATCTAATCTTTTCGTGACGGCATTTAAAACTGGTCTCGCCGCACTGGGTACGGTTCTTGTCGCACCGTTTAGTCGCCGGGCTACGGTCGCCCTCCTGCGTACCACTGTAAAGGGTCTCGGTTCTCTTGTCGGGCAATCGTTCACCGGCGCATTTACTGCTGCAGAATTTGTAACGCGTGGCGCCAAGGCGATGGTGGACGGCTTACGCGTCATCGGCGGTAAGGTTAAAGAGAGCGACGCTTTCAAGTTCATGTTCGCCGAAGGCCCGTTAGCGGCACTCACCAAAGTGCTTACGAAAGGCGCCGGTGCCATCAGCGGACTGTTGAGCAAGGCGCTCGGTGGTCTCGGCGGCGTATTCGGATTCCTCTCCGGTCGAGGAGCGCGTGGCGAAGAATCTCCTGAGGCACGAGAAATACGTCTGCAGCAGGAACTCCAGCAGCGCAAGCAACTCCAGTCGGTACAGCAAAGCCTGTCAGAACGTGCGGAGGTGGCAGAGAAACTCAACGTACGGTTGTTCCAGCAACTGCAGCAAGAGGAGCGCGCACTTAATGCCGCCACCGATAAAGCGATGGGTCTGGAAAAGGTCGCCAACATCATCTCGGCGACAACGACGGATTTCAATCTGGCGCTGGGCGGCAATACTGAGTTCCTGATGGAACTTCAAGGTGCGGTTAAGGCATACAAGGATCGCCTCGGAACTGCGGTAACGCGGATCGACGAACTCAATGAGCAGATTACGCAGTTGAATATCCGTCAAGGACAACTGCGTTCCATGCTGGCGCGTGGCGGTCAGGCGGCCCTGACGCGTGAAGAGGAAGCCGAACTAGTCGCCAATCAAGATCAACTCGATATCCTTGGCGCTGAGCTAGCTGCGGAACTGCGTGGCGCGAAGCAGTCACTTGATTCGGCAGAAGAGGTTCGCAAGTTGATGACCAGCGCCGAAAAGGCGTACGCTGATGGCCTCATCAAGTTCTCGAAATTCGATGCTGGTAATATTGAGCAGATTCAAGGCGAGCTACGTAAGACGCCCGGCTCAATACGCGGCTTAGTTGTTGAGTTCGACGACACCATTGAGGCGCTTGAGAGTATGAAGGCGCATTTGCCGCCCGATGCGAATCTCGATCTGTTCGAGAAGACCATTTCGGATCTGGCGAGCCGTAACGAAGAACTCAACAGGCGTAGTGAGACGTTGCGCGATAGTCTTGGTGAAGTCGATGGCGTGACGGACGCATTGCGAAAATCGATTACGGATGTCACTGAGAAGTACACCGTCGAAGGACGTACGGATCTCACCAATGAGCGTCGTGATCTCGGTAGGAAGATCGTAGAGAATTCCAAGCAGTTTGAAAATGCTACTGCCGAGGTTCTTGAAAACGCCAACGCTATGGGCGCGAATAACCGCATCATGGGCACCATGCGTTCCCGGATGCAGGACCTGCTTAACATGTTCGGCATCACTTCTGATGAACTGACCGATACCGACGCTGTATTCGAGAAGCTCAACGAAGTAATCGTTAGGAACACTCAGCAGGAAGTAATTCGTACCGCCCAACGCGAGGCGATGACGAAGAAGCTACTTGGTGCTGAAGCTGCAGAAGTTCAAGCAATCATCGATCGCGCCGCTGAAGAAGCCGCCACTATCCGTACTGTTAAGGATGTACGCGTCGCGCAGGAGAAGGCTTCGGCCATGCGCGAAAAGCAGTTGAACATTATGTCAGCGTTCAACGCCATCCAAGAAGGCGAACTGCGGATCACCAAGGAACTACAGAATGAGCTTGGTTTGACAGACCAGCAAGCCGAGGTGTTCAAGAAATCGCTCGCTGATGGCTCTATCAAGATGGGTACGTTGGGTGCGAGCATCGCTGCTCTGGAAGCGGATCTGAAATTCACACAGCAGCGCGTACGCGAGGATATTGCAGGTGCTGCTGCGGGTAAGGTCTCAGCAGCGCGCATTGTAGACCCCGCTACGTCATCCGCGATGGACGTTAATGCGAAGGCGGTTATCGAGTCTCTCGGTGAGCAGGCGCAGGTAATTGATGCCTCAGTACTTACTACGAAGGAGTATAACGCCGAGGTCCGCAAGACCGCAGCCTCGCTGAAGGGCGCTGTGGCGGAAACAACCGCGAAGGCCACCGCAGGAATCGAGGGTGGTGACTTACGTAAGCTACTTGCGGTTATCGTAGCTGCCGGTAAAGGTCGTGAATCGCTTGCCCAAATATTCCGCGACGTATCCGGTTCAGCGCGCAACTTGCGGAACAGTCCCATTGTTAAGTTCGCTGACGAGATTAAGAAGGGCGCCGAGCCCCTTGAAGCATTCCGGTTGTCGATCGCCAAGATTGGCCGGGGTGCGCCGCAGCAACTGGAGGCGCTCGAATCAGGTCTCAAGAAGTTCTTCCGAGAATTGAGCCGAAATCCTGTTTTTGCACAGAAGGTGCTCAAGGAATTCAGTGTTAAGACCGTACAGGAACTCGCCAAGGTTACTGAGGGTCTAAACAATATTGGTCGTGCGCTCAAAAATCAGCTTATTAAGGACATCACCAAGCTGCCCGCTGAAATGCGCACCAAGGCCAAGCGCATCGCTACAGAAGGCATCCTCGAAGGTATCCGTAGCGGCCTTGATCCGAAACAAATTCGCGCGCTTGTACAGCAGCGACTAAAGGAAGGTTTACCGACCAAGGACGTCAAACTGCGTGCTGATTTTGCTGCATCCGTGCGTGGAGTGTTGGACTCGATCTCACAGACCATCGGCGCCCAGCAGCAGACCTTTGTACAAAAGGGTCTGATGACGATGCAGCTTGTGGCTAAGGGTATCCGCGCAGGCAAGCCTGATATCCAAGCTGCGGTTACGGACGTTTTCAAGACCGGCGTCAAGGATCAGACGCCGAGTTCGTTGCCCAAGTTCGGTCCGCTGCGTGAAGCAATCCTCAGCATGGCCAAGATGGGTCCGCTGATGGGTGAGAGCATGATGCGCGGTGTCGGCGCGCTCAGGCAATTCGCGGCGAATTTCTTCCGTGGCGGAGTTACCGATGTCTGGCAAGACAGCTTCAAGGTGCTGGAAGGTACGGTTAAAGGATTCGGCAATCTAGTTGCCGGTACTTTTACAGCGGTCGCTAAGCAAGGCGAGTCGCTGGTACAGGTGCCCTTCAAGATCGCCGGGGCGTTCTCATTAGTACTCGGGCCTCGTATCGGCGGTGCACTGAACGCGCTACTGAAACTGCTAGGTAAATTCACAGCAAAAGTAGTCACGATCCCCCTCAAGATAGCGGCTGCTGTGTCCAAGGCTGTAGCGGGGGTCATTACTGGCGCTATTTCTCTTATACGGTCGGCGACGACATCGATATTCAACTTCGTTAAGGACGCCGCCGCCCGCATCACGGAACTCAAGCGTCAAGCGGTTACGGCTGAAGTCGACCTTGCGGATTTTGATCGGATCACCCGCGCGTTTGAAATGCTCGGGGTTCAAGCATCACAAACGCAGCAGGCGTTCATACAGCTACGGTCGAGTGTTGACCGCATGATTGAAGAGGGTGGTGTCGGCGACCTGTCGCTAATCTTCTCCAAGATGGGGGTCACCTTCGACCGATTGCAGGAACTCAGTCCCGATGAGATATTCTTCCGCATCGTAGAGGCACTACGTGCGGGCGTGTTTACGGCGACTGAACAGCAACGGGTGCTGCAACTGATAGGCGCACAGTTTGGCGATCTCAAGGGCGTTATCCTTGACGCCACTACCGACATCAATTCTGCCCTTCGATCGGCGGCGAAGATTCCACCGATTGGCGATGAAGCTGTTGAGAACGCGAAACTGTTCCAAAAGATAACCGTCCAGATTGAGCAGGTGTTCGAGCGCATCAAGCTTGTCATTTTTGAGGAGCTAGCGCCGTTCCTAGAAAACTTGTTCAAGGAAATCGACAGCGACGGCAACGACCTTATCGGGAAAATCATAGTTTGGGTGAGGTTTATAGCCCGCGTTGTGTTCGGCACCATTGCTGAGATTGTCAGGTTCATCCGCATGCGTTGGTTCGAAGCAACCAATGGTGTCAGTAACTTTATACAGGATGTGTCTGCCGTCGCTACAGGATTGATGACGTTCTTGACACAGGCGTTATTCGCATTAATCCGGTCGGGCTTCAAGCTGCTGCTTCTGACTATAGAACTTGCGATTGAAGCGATGCCTTCCAAGTTAAAGGCGGCGATACCCAAGCTGTTGCTAGAGGTAATACTATTCAAAATCCGGCTGCTGGCCGTAGCTGGTGCGGCGGTAAAGGAGTTTGCTACATTTGCGTGGAGTCAGATCCGTGGCGTCGGCATCGGCGTCATTAACTGGATACTGAACACGGTGCAGACGGGTTTTGTGGAATTGATCAAGTTCGTAATTGATAAAGTCGACGTCATCCCGTTTGTAGATGCGGCAGAAGAACTTGTAGGTACTCCCGACAAGATCGACATAGGCAAGGATCTCGGTTTTGAAACCGTAAGTTTTGAGCAGTTCCTCTCTAATGCTTCAAATGCTATTGATAAAACCAACGGAATGCTCGATGGTCTGACCGACAATTTCGGTGATTTTGTTGACCAGTTAGTAGCTCGGGGTGATGTTGAGCGAGCCCTTGAATCGATGGGTGGGGATGCAGAACTGTTACGTCGACAGTTCGATGATTTGTTCATTTCAAATGAGCGCATCACGGCGCAATTAGAGAAACAGAACGATCTTATCGACCGTAACGTCCTGCTATCCAGTCAACAGAAGGTTATCGAAAAGGGGCTGCTGGCCGCTAGAGCGACTAGTCTGCGGGAACTAGACTCCGCAACTGCAAGTGCGGTTGAACTTCAACAGGCGTTGCGAAACGCTGTAGCACTCGGTTTCATTAAACCGGGAGATATCGCGGCGGGACAAGCCGAGGCGGTACAAGGTATCATCGGTGAAATGGCAGTCGTAGCGGATCGGCTCGGACAAGACATCGGTCAATCGCTAATCAATGGCTTGCGCGCCGCAGAAGATGCTTCACCGGCTTTTGCTGACCTGTTCACGAATATCGAAAACGTAATCGCTGAGCAGGTCATACGACGTGAGCAGGAGATGGCCAATCTTGGTGCCAGCACTGAAGAGGTACGTGAGGCTGCTCACGAGGTTGTACGTGAATTCATCGAGATGCGCGTAAAGCTGGAAAACCTCATTCCGGCGTTTATCGCGGTTCAAACGCAGCAGCTTGAATTCAATCAAGGCATCGTCGACATTACCGGTAAGATCGACCGTCTTGGCCGAGTGATGCACGATATCGAGAAAGAACGCCTGCAAGTTCTAACGCAGATCGTTAAGCGCGAGCAAGAAGAGGCGGGCCTGCTCAAGACACGCATCGACCTGATATTCCAAGCGGCTGAAGCGGAAAAGACTAATCTCGCCAGCGCGTCCGCACAGAAGGCGGCGTTTGATATCGACAAGGCGCTACAAGACCGAGCGGAGTCTCTGAAAAACGCTCGCAACGCTCTGTTTGTTGGCGACGCAGAGTCGGCGAAGAAGTTTGCTGAACAAGCACAGATGGCTACCGATGCGTTTAATGACGCGCTTCAGACGTTGGCGCCGCGCGCTGCCGAGCATCTGAAGTTGGAAAACCCGCTGCCAGAAGTGTTGTTCACTTGGCTGGAAAATCTCGATGTTACGCAACCGGTAATCAAGAAGGCCGAAGAGATCCGCAATCTCATGTCCGAGGGACTAAGCGATCTCGGTGCGGAGGCGCTCGAATCCGCCATGTCTCGCGGCGAGATCGCGGCGCGGTTTGCTGAATTCAAGCAGCGAATCGAAGCTACGATTGGCGAAGGCGATGCAGAATCACTGCGCATTGCTGGCGAGACGGTTGGCTTACTCGATCGCCAATTGCAAACGCGGGAGAACATCCTTGATCGTGTAAACACACTGAAGATCGTCGCGCAGGCACGAGCAGCCGCTGAGCGGGAAATCACTCGTGAAGAATCAAAGCGTGAACGCGCCCGAGCGCGAGGCGCCGTAGAACCGACAACGGATTTCGATGTCAGTGGCGCGCGGGACTTCCGTAATGAGGTTTTGTCGATCAGGAAGATCCTCAACGATGCCGCCCTATCAGCGGACGAACTCAAGAAGGCTCTCAAGGAAGAGGGCGTCGATGTCGACTTTGGTGTTGATCTCGACAACATCGAGGGGCTTGTAGAGCGTGTCAAGGAAGCATTAAAGGACCGCGAAATCGAGATCCTCGTACGGCCATTCGTTGACGAGAAGATTTCCGCGCCGGTCGCAAGTTCTGTCGGCGAGATATTCAGCGGTGCTATTGACGGTTCATTGAAGGAGTCGATACGCACGGCACGCGAAGAGGCCCGCAAGCAAGGCCGTGATATCCAAGACTGGATATTCGTGACGGCGCAGTTCGCTAAGCGGATATTTGATCAGGTCCTCGGCGACGTCACAACCAGTTTTGTTAAGGGCCTGCAGGAGAATCTTACCAGTGCGCTGAGCAAGGTTCTCGGTACCACTTCAGCACTAGCGGTGCAGGGCGCGCTACTTATCGGCAGCGCCGTGTTGTCAAAACTACAAGAAAACGCTACCGTAGTGCAAGATACGGTGGAGAGCGCAGTAGAATCTACCGAAGCGATACGCGGTGTTATTTCAGGCACGACGACTGTAGCCATTAAGGAAGTCGAAGAGGCTTTCCGGGCGTCTAACCGAGGCATTGAACTGAGGCTCGATGTAATAATCGATCTCATGCGCCAAGGCAGGCCGCTGGCGGCAGGAGCAGGATTGGGGAACGCCCCCGCAACAGCTATCCCGTAGGAGTAAATTATGCCTTCTGGAGCACGGAGTTACGGCGGAAGCATGGAGACGACGACTCTCCAGAAGTACCAGATTGGTACTGACGTCATGATTTTCCTACCAGACCCGACGTTCGGTGCGGGTGGTGCAACTACGTGGGATTATGAGATCGTCGAGGTTTCTACACTCACGGTGAAAGCGACCGGTACAATCAATTGGCCCGCCGAGGGAAACTTCATCAAGGTAAACCTTGCTTCGTCGCTTTATTCGACTGGCGAAATTTACCGCGTTCGTACCTTCGACTCTACGATGTTGCTCAAGGATGAATGGCACTTCTCAGTGTTCTCCAACAACTTCGGCACGGTCGGCCCGGCTAACACGGCAACGATCAATGAGTACATCGAACGCATCGCCGGTCTTCTAGGGTTGTATGCGAAGATAGAGCACACCGCTATCGATAAGGGGATTCCGACTACGACGGTCATCTCGATTTACGATAAAGATCCCTCGGACCCCACGGCTGTACTGCAGTACCAGTACACGCAGAAGAAATTTGTGGATGAAACTCACCGGGTAATCGGTGAGGTAAGTGCCCGCGACCAGTAAAGGACGTTGTTATGCCTTGGAACGCATTGCCAACCCTTCAGATCATCCCTGTGAGAGATCAGGACGCGATTCGGATTTTCTCGCCATTTCAGGCGTCAGATTTCATACCAGCGCCGCCCGCGCTGTATGGTGTAGGTATCGCACGTCTTGATCCGGGTGCTACGCCCGCAGGTACTCCCGGCACGTTCACGATGCCGCAGGTGGCTGTGCTCGGTAACCCCAATTTGCCGGAGACGCTAATTGGTGGTGCCGGTGGTCCCGGTGCGCCCGAAGACGCTGCTTACGACTCAACGAACGATAAGTTGTACGGTATGGACGGCAGTGCGATCGCGAGCGAGTTCCATGAGATCAACAAAGCATCTGGTGCGACGATCTTGCAGATCACCATGGACAAAGGTATGAACGGGCTTGAGTACGACGAGTCCGCAGCGTTGTTCTACTCCGTGGAGGATAGCTCGCAGGATCTCGTCACGTTCCCAGCGTCGGTACTAGGTGGCGGCCCTCCGGGTGCTACCACAACGGTTGGTGCGACAGGCATTCCCGGCACTGTTGTTGGTCTTGCTCAAGACCCTCTGACGAATATCCTGTACGGTTGTACGGCGACGAATCTTTACACGATTGATAAAGCAACGGGCGCTGCGGCGCTGGTAGGAGGCTTCGGTGGTTCTATCGCGATGGCGGGTCTTGCCTTTGACACACGGAGGCGAATACTATTCGGTGTTGGAACTGATGGTGGTCCGAGGATCTACGAGATTAGTCTTTCCGTGGGCACTGCAACGCTCGTCGGTACGACCGCCGTTGCTGAAACAGGACTGGCATACGATGTCGCAGCAGACGAGTTGTTAGCCGTAGCTAGCGGCACGTGGCGTAAATTCACGTTCCCGGCAGCGGATGCCGAGTGGAACATTACGCACGACCTTGCGCTCACTATCGATGGCAATCCGAATTTCATCGATAACAACAACGTGCCTACGTTGATCGTCAACAGCACAACGTTCCCGAACGAGGATGAGTTCTACATCTTAGACGTCCACCGCATTGTTGGTGCCGTGCCGCAGAACTCTCTGGACTTTGTGCTAGTCTACAAGGCCAAGGCCAATATCGACGTCTTCGATAGCACATCAGATCAGATCGACCTAGCCACGCTTGAGAAGGCTATGTCGTTGGCAGGACATAACGCCCGATATCGTTTGACTGCGCAGTTGACGGGTCAGCCGTCCACGCACGAAGTGTCCATGTACAACCCCGGCATTACGGATCTATCATTGGATCTGGATGATCTTGATGATGAGACCAACCAGTTTAACAAGCTGACGCTTCAGACCACGATCGACGCCAACGGGGACATCATCGAAAGCGAAGGGACTGACTGATGCTGACATTCGCCCGAACCAGTCCTCGGTATGGGCCGTACATGCACGGCTCCCATATCGCCGCGTACTATAACCCGCTCTCCAACAGCGTGAACGGTACGCGATTGCTGTACCACAACGCGTTGGATACGCTGGAGCAACGCCGGGCGATTTACCCTTGGCTGCCTGATGAAACCACGGACTTTACGTGGGATGTCCGGGCGACGCGTGATTTAGCGATTTCAAAGACGTTGAAATCGAACGTCTTTGCCAAGTACGATCGCGTTATCGAAGACGCCCTCGTCAAAGAGATTTTCCGCCCCGATGGCGGCCTGTCGGCGACGTGGGAGTTCATCCATAAAATCGAACGCATGTGGTTGAACGATCCTGACTGGGATAACGGGGAATTCATCATCTGGCGGCCCTACGACCGTAACCATAAAGCGTACGCGGTGGACATCCTGAAGATCACCGTGAACGGTGAAGAGTGGAATCCCGAATATCGCGGGTATTCTGCCCGCCATATCATTGATGTTGTTCGACAAACAGATGGTACGCCAACGATTACGATGCAAGACAGTCAGGAACGTTGGGCTGTAAATGAATTGCAAATCTGGTTACGCATCCGCGCAGAAGAGTTACCGCAGGCGAACCTGTTCGCGGTTGGCGGAAGCGATACCGGAGAAGCTGGGTTGTTCAATATCAATGAGTGAGGGACGTGATGCCGTATGGTTTTAGCCATACTTCGAGCAACTACAGCGACGCCTACTGGGGCGAGCGCCCGCCCCGTAACGCATCACGATCGGAAGCGCGACGCCTCAACTTATTTGATGCCGGACATGGCGATCAGGACGCGATCAACAATTCCATCTTGAAGGATCTCGGCCTCACAGTTGTGCTCGACCTTAATCAGTACGCCCGTAGTTTTACGGTTACGCTAGAATACGAAGCTGGGTCAGTAAGTAAGGACATCACTAGCCTGTTCAAGCAGATAACCGCGCAGCGTTACGAGATGATGGCGGTAGCAGGCGATGAGGATACGCTTGGCTTCAGCGGCATTACGGAGAACGACTATGAGTCCGGAGTCACGTTCAAAATCACAGTCACCACTACAAACATCGTACGCAGGGCTGTTCAGGAATATTTTGTGTACGTCGCTGCCGAGCCAATCCCTGTACGTGGTTGCGCCACTGAAAATGTCGGTGACTTCGAGATGTTCGAACAATTCCAAAGGGCCAAGGTACGAATCTGGCGCCACATCGGAAGTCTTGATTACGACCCGAGTGGCTCTCAGCAGATAACATTCTGGTTTGATGAGTCCGAATTACTCATGACCGTTGAGAGTGGCATACTGTGTCCGTTCTTCAATTACTTCACCGACTACCATAACGGTATCATCCTCACGAGGGACATAAGCGCGGAGGATTACGACGCGGATTACACGATCGAGGATCTTGACGCCGGATTTAACGCTTGGAACGGCACCAACGTCTGCTCAGACACACTGGAGACGATTGACGAGGGTTGTTAATGGCCAGTCCGACCACATTAAGGGGCGAGCTACTCAAGACCAAGCGCGGTTTCAATGACCGGCTGTTTTTGGTGTTGGGAGAGGCCGATGCGGGCATGTCGCCGCACAACCCTATGCTGCTCGGGCTCGGCGTTCGTCTTGTGGTCACGACCAACCAACACGTCGGCAGCGTTAAATTCCTGTTGAGCCGAGTAGTCGATGACGCAGAAACGCTAGTCGCTACACGCTACCCAACACAGACATCGGAAAATCAATGGGAACTCGAAGGCGCGCTTGGCGGGGAAAAGCTCGGCTTCCCGCAAGGCGTGAATTACTACGCGCCACAGTGCTTCAAGTTGGATCTTGTTATTAAGAACGTTTCGAAGACCATTGAAAGCACGTACTATTTCTGGGTTGCCGAAGGTCCGACAGGTTGGGTATCCGAATGCTCCGACAGAATTACAAGTGCCACCGCCGCATTCGCATGCTGCTGGACAGAGTTCGACCCGCCTGAAATAGCCCCGATCATTCAGTTTGGCCTGCCTGACCCGATGACATCGCGGTTTTCCGGCGATCCCAGAAATCAAGGATGCGGCGACGAGTTTTACGACAATATCACGCGAGATCCTGCCGACGGCGTGTACGACCCGGATGAAGCACTGCTCGATCCGGTACGTGATCGAGTACCGGTCGCAGACCCATACACAAGATTGCCCGAGCCTAGCGTGCCAGCACAACTGTGGTACGACGAACTTTTCCTGAACGCTTACGGCACAGCGTACACGCACGTGATTGGCGATTGGGAGCGGTGGCATCGCGAGCGCATGATGCAGGTCACGCCGGGTATTACGACGCCACTACCGCCGGGAGTTCCCGGTACTATCCCGCCTGATTACGCAGACGGTCCGAGCATCATTTCAGTAAGCACGCCAAGCCCAAATGACGGGCTAGCCATCCTTGACGGCCAGCCGCTGTTGTGGCCTACGCAGGATAAGGTGCTGCTGGGGACCACGATCCCAATGTATTTCTGGCCTCCGGCCAGCTACGGTAGCACCCCGTTCGACATGGTGGTTTTTGGCGGATATTCTGCCGAGTACACAGGCCCCGGTACGTTCGGCGTTGAATTATCGTATGAGAATGCTGCGCCCGGCCCGTACAACGATTATCAGTCGGCAGTCCGCCGGGATAATATCTTCGGGTTGGTATATTCGTGGGGCGGCGGCATGATCTGGCAGTCAGATCCCCTAGGGGTAATCTTGAATCAACCCGGCGGGCCGGGGTGGTTGATGCTGCCGATCAATTTCACGTTAGTAGTTCCGGGTGACGTTCTTGCCGTGCAAATAATCATTGCTCCGGCGGGTTCAATCACCACGGGTCACGCTGGGCCTTTGTGGGGCTTCAGATTTCCTGTAGAATCGCGCATGAGTAACGTTGTGAGAGTGGAGATGCTCTAATGGCAGAACCCGGCACTGGTGTAAATAACCCTGAAGGATTTGTCGATCTGACTGATCCTTCGAACGTGGTTACGATCAACGTCCCGACGTTGAGTGGTACCGTGAGCATCCCCTTGGCGGTCCTCCCGTTCTGGCGCAACGACGGAGGGGTACGTAGTTATGGCGGAGCACAATACATCAGCGTCTTTGAAGACGGCGTTATTGAAGGAACGACTACTGCGCGTGTTATCGCGATTAACCAAGAGCCGATATCGAGCACAGGTACTTTCGAACTCTCTAACCCAGATGCCCAGCACCTGTACAACTTGCGAGTGCGACTGCGATCAGCACAAAACGACCCGAATTATAAAGACTACGTGATCGCGTTCCGCGTTGTGTCGCCGCTTGAAGTACCGATTGACTTCACGCTTTACGATGACGGCGATATACCGAACGTGCTGCTGAGCGGTACCGATTTCCGCTTCGGCGCGACACCGCCGTCTACCGAGATCCGCCTGCGCTCCGGTGGCGACGGTATAGTGCTGCCTGCGTCCACGGCTAATTGGCCGACGGAAGCGCAGACGTACATGCTGGAACTGCTGGATAAGCAGCGCGATGCGATATTCGCGATCGACTTCATGAAGAACGGCTCCGTAGAAGCCACAGCGCGGCAGTTGTATACCGTTACGTGGGGCGGGTCGTCGTACAGCTTTACCAAGTTCCGTCGCAAGGATTTCCCCGGTTGGGACCAGTACAGCGGTACGGATCTCGGCATCGCGCAAGCGACCATCAAGCAGGCGATCGAAGACCCTCTTGGATTTACCGGGCCGACGTCTATAGGACAGTTTCTCGAAGGCGCCACACCGCGCAGTATTACCGGCCTAGCGTGGGATTCAGTAAACCAGAAACTGTACGCCTGTACCGCTGACGGCGGTAAGAGCATCCTTGAGGTCGACGTCGCTACCGGCGCTTTAACACGCATCGGGACCCCCGCTACCTTAACGGGTAATCCGACGGGTTTGGCGTTCGATAGGGTGCGTAACAAATTGTACGGCGCGACAACAGCAACCGGCAGCGCGTTCTTGTATGAGATCGACCGCAACGATAATACGTGGACGCAAATTTCTACGGAGACGCTTGCTTCGCAGTGTCGCGATATTTGCTTCGATGAGGAGACCGATTTCCTGTACATCGTGTACACGCCCAGCGCCGTCGGGGTAATGCGTCGATACGATCCAAACGACGACTTCAGTCTCGATAGTAGCGATTCAATGGCGAATCGGATGTACGGCGTCACCGCCCGTGAGGACTACCGCCATCTGATTGGCGTCGATATTTCCAATCCGCGCGACATGTACTGGATTCATAAAGAGACCGGCGCGAACGTGCTGATAGATAATATCGGTCTCAACAATATCGTGGCGCTGGCATACGATGTGGAACTCAACCGGATGTATCTCGCCGTAAGCGGCACCGGTAACCCGAATTTCTACTACATCGATTTTAATCCGGGTGAAGACGCGTATCTTGAGTTCGTCAATAACCTGTACTCGGTTGGCCCTCGCTTCGAGTCTCTCATAGCTGTCGGTAAGAACGGCATGAAAGACATCAATCCGAAGGCGGTCATTGTTGGCGGTAAAGTCAACATCAGCGAGATCGTCGATTTCAGTAATAACAGGTTCTTACACCGGCTAGGCCACGAAGACCAGTACATCCTGCTGTGTGGCGTTACAGATACTCAGGTCGTGGTGAGGCAGGTGCCTCTCTGGGACCAGCTACTCACACTTTATGCCGTCGGCGGGCAACGCGCGATCGCGGATCTCGATGCTCCGCCTACGTACCTACTTAATTCGAGGTTGGTAACATGGCCGTTCATAGGGTTCCCGAACTATCTGGACTTTTACGACCCAGCACCGGCTGCCCCGCAACCGTACCCGAACCTGTCGAACATCAAACTGATCGACGAATCTGGAACTACTGTCGCTACTTGGACGGACGAGGCCGATTTATGGAATTCGCTTGTGTCCCTTCGGCTACCCGATGCAGGTACCTCGATTCCCGTTTTAGATGTACGCTCTCTTTTAAGCGCGGGTGATTCATTCTACGTGATTGAAGCAGACGTTCTCGTTGATGCGACGACGTTGCTCGATTACACAGTGCGCGAGACGTTCCCGATTAATGTCGATGGCGAACCTCTGATGTGGGAGCGTCCAGACCTTGACGTCATTGAAGAGATGCCGCAGTTCGTGTTCAACCAGTGGGGCATCATGTCGATCACGACGCCCGCTGTATGGAACGGTAGCGGGTTCATTTTCACAGGTGACAAGCTGGGTTTGGTCACTCTGGCTCAGGCTCCGGGCACCACCGTCGATTACAATCTATCTACCGTGATGTCCCGGCAGGCGGATTATGTGCAGGTGCAGTGGACTAACGGCGGCAATGTCGTTGTCGTAACGGTGCCATCAACTGTACAGAAACTCCAGCTTGAGGGCAGTAACACGATCGACGCGTTTTTCGACGGTAATACAATCATGTTCCCGCCAAACAGTTTGGCCGAGGTACAAGCCAGCGGTGGACAGAAGGACGTCACGTTGGTCGGCGATGTCGGCACCATCACGTTGTACAACGTGGCGGAGAGCGTCGTGTACCGTCTTGGTTTGTTCGGTAAGGGGTCTCAGCTATTTGCTTCTCCGGCGACAGCACACGTGGACTTACACTTCGACGGGACCACCGACAAGTCGGCGGTGCGTATCGCGAACACCTTCTACGCTTTTAAGGAACTCCAACAGCCGAATACGACGATGGCGATCGCCAACCGTGGCGGACCTTCGTCCGGCGGACTAGCTTCTGCCGCGTACCAGTTCTCGATGCCGCGCATGAAGTTCATTGCGGCGACCAATGAAGTTGAATTTGAAAATGACGGCTCTTTTACCAGCTACAATATGGCCAAGGTCGTCATCCGTAACCCGTCCACGTTCCGCAAGCGTACGATTAACGGCGCGTTGTTACTCGGCACCGCGTACCAGCTTGGTGATGCCGGACGCGAACTGGCGATCGATGATTACGTCATTGTCGCCGCAGCGCATTTCAACGGGCAGGTTACGTACGTCGGATATAAACTGACAGCGGACTATTCGAGCCCGCTGAAACTGTCGCCCGAAGGTTACTTGTAATGCTGAGTACGTACCAAGGTACTGATCTCGATCTGAAAGTGCAGGCGCACGACCACGTGCCTGATTTTCAGATATTGCTGTTCTCGCGTTGGCAGGATTCCGACAGCGACATCGTGCGCGGCAGCTACAAACAGACGCCCGTAGACATCACGCCGTATGTAACTAACGGCTCCGTCACGCTGGATATGAAAAGCGATGCGAGTTCGCTCGATTTAACGGTCTCATTGGAGAAGGTGTCACTGGGCATGTTCTACAACTGCATCGTGCAGTTGAAAGAGGGCGATGCGCGCATTCCGCAGACCGAGTGGCCCACGACATTCACAGGTTGGCACGTGGGGCAGCCCAGCGCGACGGAGGATCTTCAGAACGCGGTTACTACGCCCTCTACTGGACGTTCAGAGCGCGGCGTAGAGCGTAAGGTCGATATCAACTTTATCAGTCGTGACGCACAGTACACTGAGTGGGAATTGACCTCGGACGGCGTGTGGTTCCCCAATCAATTGCCGAACCCGGATGAGCGTTATCAGTACCGCAACAATTACGATGATATCGGTCAGATCGCTAAGGAATTCGCTACGGATGCTGAATGGGGTATGGGTCTCGAAAACGACGAGGTACTCATAGGCCCGCTGCCCTACCGTATCGAGAAGCAGCTTCAGTTCGTGCAGGTAAACCCTCTGAAGGCGCTACAGACATTAGGGGAGATGCTGCACCTCGTACCGCAGTTCAACGGTGAAGGTAAACTGCGTTACATCTCGCGACGCCTCAATGACCCCGTTGCAAGATCACTTTCCGGTATTCAAATTGCAAACCTGCCTCAGACATCAGGAGCATTTGACGCCGTGAACTGTGTTAGGGCCATCGGGCTGGATAAGGATCTGACAGACGTCGTTAAAAAAGAGCAACGCCTATTCGCCGTGAAAGGCACTTTTGGGTTCTTTGATCCCAGTACCGAGTTCGAAGGTGCGTGGGGTGGTGATGAGCAGGATTCTTATCGAGTCAAAATTGGTTCCGTTACTGACGCCGAAGGGCGCACGGTCATCTCTCCAAAGATTGAGAATTTCCGCGAAGAGGGCTTCATTACGGCTGTGTATCCGCCAAAGTTCTACAGGCAGACGGAGTACAAATACGGAATTACGGTTGAGAACGATACCGCTCTTGTTGTTGCCGCACTCGCAGCTTTCTTCGCCGGGTACATTGGTTTACTAGACGCCAAAAATGCTACGCAAAATGACGCCATGATTCAGATCAAGGCGTGGCAGACCCTGCTTAGCGCCCACGTGCACGGGGGTATAGGTACGCCTCCCACGCCTATAGTGCCGCCGCCGTCTTCCGATACCGAATGGTCTACATCTACGGCTTTGGACTTTGCCGCACAAGGCTTGTTGCTTGGCGCCATGACAGTACTGCAGATGATCGGTAACTACGAGTTTGAAGTGCATGGTGTTCCGTTTGAGACCGTCTACAAGGAACTCCGGGTAGACGCCATGCTTGAGCACTTTGGTTCCCAAATACCGGGAACTGAGCCCTTCAGACAGTGGGAGCGCCGAGATGTCGAGATCAAGAATTATATTTTCTCTACTGAAGATGATTCTGTGGTCCCGGCAATCGCGCCAACCCACCCGGAAGTCACGAATCCCGGACTCCGCACGTTCGCACAACGAGAGTTGGCGATACGTCTGGCGGAACAGGCGGTCAGGAATTCGGAAATGAAGCGGGACATTCTGTTAGAGCCGGGCGATGTTATTCAAGACGACGACACCGGTTTCAAGTACAAGATTAAGTCGTTGTCACGCGAAATCACACGCGGGACAGAACCCATTATGTCAGCGTCACTTTACAGGATAGCGTAGATGCCTCAGTCACAGGTAGCACAACAGCAGAAGTCCCGCGACAAGATCGCTCGTGTCGCGCAAAAAGCTATCCGTGGCGAGCAGGAATTCACTACAGGTGTTACTACTGAATCTGTACGCACCAAACAGTTCCCGGAAGACGCTTTGCCGGGACAGCCAACGCAGATTGCTTTCGTTGTCAACGTACGTCTGCTTGAGCATCCGGGCCAGCCGGTAGCTCGCGATGTACTTGTAGCCAATCAAGCCCGCCAGTGGATTGCGGATGACTCCGGCGTGCCGGTGCAGTTGAAAAAGGACAAAACGGGCCGTCTGACAGTAGTCGGCAGGTCGGGGTACGGTTCTGACGAAGCACGACTCGATTTCTACCCAATCCATTCGATCGACGGTAGCGACCTCTCTTTTCTATTCGGGATGGAGTACTTGTTATTCGGCAGTTTGAGTGCCGATTTGCAAACCTTGATCAACAACTACCGCACCAGCCTTGGCCTCTCAACTTTGTCGGCTGGTGACGGGATCTACAAGGACCCAGTTTTGCACGTACTCGGTGAAAACTACGTGCAGGGCTATATCCCCGTATCAGACAGTGTGCGCGGATCTGCTGGCGGGTCATTAATCTGTACGCAGCAGACCGTGTTGGTACCATGGGATGATGTGAGATGGCGTTGGGGGCTGGCTCCGGTCGGTTTCGACGCCTCAACATCTTCGTGGGGTTGGAGAGAAACAACGACGGTATGCACGCCGTAGGAGAGGGATATGACCGATATACCGGGAGTACCGCAGAACGTATCAGCCGCGATGGCGGGCATGAAGGCTTTAACGACAGGTGCGGCCTTCGCATTCGCGGTCACGGCCAAATTGAAATACAAGTGGCTTAACGACCAGTTTGACTTGGAGAAGTTCGTCAGGGAAATCGCCGACGGAACTCCGAAACTGCTAGTCAGTGTCGTGAATGCTCACGAGAAGTCCTACATCGCGCTCTACTATGAGCAGGAGAAAGACTGATGCCGAACCCTCCGTTTTCTGGGTCGGGAAATGACCTTGACTTACCGATCGATCCCGCAGCATACGTTACGGAGATCGAGGGTAATTTCACCAAGTGTAAGCAGGAGATCATCGATCTCCACAACCGCACGACGAACATTACCAACACCGTCAGCGGGCTGTTCGGTAATGGCCAGCTTGAACTCAACGGCGACATGCAGATTTCACGCTGGCTGCATCTGAAGGCATCTGCTTACACGATACCCGGACCCGGCAACGTGCGGGCAGCAACTACGAATTTCGCCAATTTACCGAGCGGAACCTCCCTCGGGTACGCCGGTACGACATACACGTACCACCCAACCATCATGGCGGGGTGGTTCATCGCTAACGAGATGCTGACCTCTGATTTCGGTGACGAGGACGTCCTGCTCGGCAACAAGTCTCTGAGATTACAGTTCGCAGCAGCAGCACGTACCAAGAACGTCGCCAATGAAGACTGGCCCGCGCTGTATCAGCCAATCAGCGCACACTGCCCGGTCGATCGTTTTGCCGGTAAGGCGTTGACGATATCCATCAAGTACGACTGTGACATCAATAACAGCGGCAACCTGTACGCCGTGTGGGACGGCGGCGCTAACGGGCGTGTCGAGATGGTGGACACAAACGACCTCTCATCCGGCACTGATCAAGTAGCCCAGATGTCGATAACGCCTGACGCTGATGCGACATATTTCGAGATAGGCGTCCTGTACAAGAACACGTCCTCGTTCATAATGACGGTGCATTCGATTTACTGTAGCGACGTCGCCGCACGGGTGGCATCGAGTAACAGCTACCAGTTCACCGAAGCCATCCGGGATCTCACCGAACGGTACTACGTCCAGACGTGGGAATTCATTCACGACCAGTTTGCGTACGATCTTATCGCTGCTTCGACCATCTATGCGGCGTACGCCTTACCGTCGCAGCTTGGTTCACTGCCGATGCCGCAGGGCTGTCCGTTCCAGCACCCCACGAACAATCCGGGTCATCCGACCGGCACGTTGTACGCCCACGAGTTTGCGTGCGAATCAATGGCCAGCGTTGGCGGTGTAGCCGGTATCCCTCAGTGGGACTCCGTACTAGACACAGTGAATCTTGTGCCGGACTTGCACTACCGCGAGGTCAATACGGGCGTGCCGTCACTCGCTGCCGATAAGCGCAGCAATGTCGGGTGCTTCCGATCGGATCTCCAAGTGTTCTACATTCCGAACGCCGCCGTAATGGCTGCCGGTATTATTCCGATGGTGCCGATTATGGGGTGGGGCGAGGTTATCGCGCTGTATCCGCCGCTGTTCTAACGGGTGCGCTCAACGGGCTTGAAGAACTGCTGCGGTGAGGGTAGTTGGATCTGCATGCCGCCCATCAAGAGCACCATTTGAGCGGTCATCTTTTCACCGAAAAAGTAGGTCAAGACCTTTAATACGTCGAGTTCTGGGTTCTTGGCCAGATACGCCATGACTATCGCCGTACGGTCAGTCATGGGTGTGAGCAGCATGCCGCGTAAGGCGATGATGACTGCCTGCACGAGTGTCGTGGGCTTACCGTACTCAGTGTAATCGACGTCGATCTCTTTGAGGGCTTCCGTAACCTCGTTCACGCATGACATCGTGGCCTTGAAGCGGTATTTCTCGACGATCGCCAGCAGCTTGAAAATGAACTTGTCCGACACGAAAAACGGGAAGAACGCCTTCAGGCTACCAAAGGTGTCTCGATCGAATTCCTGCTCGATCGAGGGCTCCTCAGCGCGGTCGAATAGCTGCTCCGGCACGTCGACGTCGGGGCGCTTCTTACGCATCCAGTCGATGCACATGTTTTTGACGATCATGGTCATCCACGAGTGAAGCTTGCCCTTCTTCGGGTGGAAAGTCATGATTTTGCGGTTGATCCGGAGGAAACCATCCTGTACGAGATCCTTACGATCGTGCTCGTTGGCGGTCGGACAGAACTCGTTTACCGCTGCCTTGAGAAAGTCGAGGGTGCAGTCGTAGAACTCGGCTTCGAGCGCCTGAATGATGTGCGGCGCATTATCTCCGGTCTTGTTCTTGCGAACCTTGAGCAACCGGGACTTCATGCGGAGGACTATATCACTCGCTTTTTCGTCATCGAGTATCATTGATTGCCGCTGCCTTCAGGAGAGCACACATTTTCTGCGTGATATCCTTCTGGTGCGGCGGTCGGCCCGCTGCAAGCATCGGATCGGCTGCCGCAATGTAGCCCATCACGGCCATGATAGCAGCATCAGCGTAGTGGATCTTGTTTTTTTCACTGCGAGAGTACTTGTAGCCCTCAAGAGACAGCTTAATGACGGTACCGCGTTCGAGAAGCCATTCAGCGGCTTCGAATTCGCTCAGCCACGGGCAGGACATCTGCACGTAAGTGAGAATTTCGATTGCAGACGGGTTTTCGGCGCCTTTGGTGAATTTCCCTTTGGGATTTGAGTACTGGTTTACCCAGATAGGATTCACGGTGATGACGGTTCTGCAAATTCTCTGCATGCGTAGACGCAGAACCGCGTCGTAGAATCCACGCTGATAGGAGGTGACGTTATTACGGGCCTTCGGGTTGGTACGCCACTCCTCGATTATCGCAAGCGAGTTAGAGATGGTGTGTCGTGCTGTCCCAAGTGCGCCTTCGATGATGTCGATCTGCGCATCACAACGTTCGTGGTGCGAAGGGAACACCTTGGACTCGGTAATCGATGAGCACAGGGTGCTGAACTGAGGTTTAGACCCCACAGGGCAGTCGAGGATGGCGATACCTTGCGTTCCGTAGCCGGGATCTATTCCGATGATGTGGTCGTAGTTCATGTTTACCCACCGGGTACTATTGTTTCAAAGGTTTTGTAAAATTGGTCGCATGTGTAGGAGCAGCGTGTACCGTCTTCGAAAGTGACGATGTAATCACCAGCCTTTGGGTACAAAGAGTCTCCGTTCGAGCAGGTGAGTTCGTACTCGTCATCTAAAAAGGTAACTTTTTCAGCTTGCTCCACGAAACTGGGCCACTCACCTATTGGGTCCCATTGGACCGCCTCAAATACCGGTCGCCGCCATGTCACTCGGGTTACTTGTTGAACTCCCATTACTCTGTGCCTTTCTCTGGCTCGATCCACTCCCACTCACTGGTCTTTGGGTTGTACTGCGCGTAGTCGCGTTCGATAGCTTCTTTACGTACGTCGCTCATATCGTCATTACATACCGCCATCACAATGACGGCGGCTACCATGCCGCCTATAACGAGGCCGATGACAAAAGAGAGTAAATTTAACCCATCGCTATAAGACATTACCTCACCCCTCCTGTTTCTTCGTGTTGTTCAAGTAGCTGCGCGTAAGCCTGAATATTGCTCCAGACGCTGGTGACGTTGACGACTTTATCGACGTTCACGACAGCGCCTTCCATGATGATGAACCGTTGGCGATAGATCGTAGGCATCCACGCCTCCTCGAAGCGATGGCGGGAGGCCGTGATTACCTGCATGTTGTTGCTGAATACGATCGTGTGCAGCCACGCGTGGAAGTCAGGCGGGAGTTCCCATCCGCCGCTCCGGAGCCACGGTATTGCGTGTCGGTGATTGACGTTTACCTGCCGGAGCATCCACATGAAGTGTCGCAGCGATACGTTGATGCCAGCATCAACGAAGAAACCGTCTTGCCAGCTTTTGTCCTCGTATTCGTAATTATCAGACACGTCGCAACCGAGAGAGATCCACTTCTTGATGGGATCTGTGTCTGACTCGAAGACCTCAATCTTGTGCGGTTTCACGTCGACCATATAAGAGGTCTTAAATAGCTGGTCTACAGCGCGGCGTTCCATCATTTGACTTTCTGTAATACCTCGATCGTCTCTAGCCCAGTACCCGCGCTTGTCCCACGCCGGTCGGTGGTGTATAATATGAGTAGCCTCCACATCCGAGAGGGGAGGGCTAAATTGAAAACTACATGGGCACTAAGTGCGGCGCTCGTCTGCGTTATGCTTCTCCACGGAGTTGTAACGGGTGAGAAGCCGTCTACCCCTCGGATTCTACGCGAGGTCGACGAGGGGGTTGATAAACCCGCCCCGCCCCTACGTATTATCCTTCCCAAGACCGAAGGCATTCCGCCGCGTCTACCGCCCACAGGGATAGTACCGCCGCCGCCGCCGCCGCCTCCACCGCCTCCGCCGCCTGTCGAACCGCCGCCTGAAATTGTCACGATTGAACCCACGGGCCTCCCGACCTTTTTCGGCGAAGAGGTTGACGGTAATTTCGTGCTGGTTATCGACCACTCAGGCTCTATGCGCAGTGCCATGGATAATCCTCCGCTTATGGAAGACGCCGATGGCAACGTGTACTCTAATCCGCCCTCACGGATGACGCTCGTGAAGGAAGAGGCCATCAAGTGCATCCGAGAACTGGACGAGGAGGAAGACGACTTTGCTCTGGTGTTCTTTGAGAGCGAGGTCACCTCATTCGAGGCTCTGGTGGACGCCACCGACTCTAATAAGGCCATGGCGGAGAACTTGGTAGACGAACTAAAGGCTACGGGCGGCACTGCTGCGTGGACCGCGCTTGAAATAGCAGCTACGAAATACCAAGACTTAGACAAGTTCATCTTCCTTTGCGATGGCACCTATTCTTCGAGGACCCTTGAACTGTTCCTTCCGCTCTGGGAGGAGCTAGCCGCTGACGGCTGCGAATTCGTGTATGTGTTTGTAGGCGATTCCAAACGAGGTCTTGCTCAAGCGCAACAAATGGTAGCCGCAACGCGCGGTAAGCTCATCATTGTTAGGTAGGTGTGCCATGTTACGTCTCAGTCTATACATTCTCGCTATCTACATGATCCTTGCAATTGCCGCCTGTTTGTTGATCGGCGCATGCGGCTCTACCCCGGAAGTCACCCCGGAGGCTGCCCCGGAAGTTGCCGAAGAATCTGTGATGGAATTCGAGCAGCGCGCCGAAGCCATGCGACATGTTCGGGAATCGCTGGAGGCGGTGTACGCTGAGATGGAGCAGCCGAGGCTGATGTTCATCGAGAGCGAATGCGGGCTGATTGACATTGCCACTAATATTCCCGCGATAGCGAGTGAACTGGAGAAGCTCGACCAGATTGAACGGATGATTCTCGCACGGTTCATCTGCGGCAAGCTGGAGTCGGTTGCCCACCTGTTGGATTTCGAGGAGTTCATCAATTTCGTCATGGTGGAAGTTCTCAAGGTCACTGCTGATCTCCCGTTCCCGTACTAATCACATGAGTTCCAGTACAATCTTAATGAACAGCACGAAGCCGCCTATCAGTGTCATCAGTACAAGGGCTACTAGTAGGTCGTGCAGGTCTTCCTTCATATCGTAAATTTCCTCCCGCATTTAGGGCAGGTGTAGCTGTAGCCGTGCGAGGGTACGCCGTCGCCGCCTTGGCCCTCGTGGTAATCATGACGCTCCCAGAATCTCTCACTGAACCAACAGATAGAGCCGTCGTGTATGCTGCCGAGACCGAAGAAGCATTTAATGAACCACCAGATTTTCATCCTTCCAAAATCCTTTCCACCTCGCTTACGTCTCCGGTACGCTTACAGCAGTAGCCTCGTGACACGTATGAAGAGATTGATTTGTCGTTGGTCAGCATTAGGCAAGTGACGCCATACTCTTTAGAGAAGAAATCAAGCAACTGAACGACCATCTGCTTGCCTGTATCGTCAAGCGTATCGGCGATCTCATCGAAGACCACGATGCCTGTATTGCTGACGTGCTTCATGGCCGTCAAGAACAGCGTTAAGAAGACCACCAAGTCAATTCTTGCCCGCTCTCCACCACTGAGGTCGCTGTAATTCTGCGGGCCGCCCTTGCGGCGCGCGGCGATGTGGAAACCCTCCTTGACCTTCTTACCCGTTGAATGGGATCTGAATTCTACATCGAGGTCTTCCGGCGACAGGTACTTCAGTAGCGTGTGCGCTGTCGCGGTAAGCTCCGGGCATAACGTTTCGAAGGCGTAGTGCTTTAGACCCTTCGCACCGAAGGCGCCGACAACGGCATCCCATATTTTCAGGTCGTCCTCGCACTTGTTCCACTCCGCATCTAATTCCGCTTTGCGGTCTTGGTGTCTTTGTAAAGTGTCGCTGAGTAGTTTGCACGCGTGGATGTGTGGATTGTCGCCCTCGGGCTTGTTGTTCAGTTGCGCGGTGCCAGTCTCAACATGATGCATAGCCTCGCGCATCTCGTTGTTGATGTGCTCCTTGACGCCGGTTATGTGATCCAGTTCTGCAGAAGCTTTCGCGAACTCCTGTTCTATCTCAGTTGAGTCCGGCAGCGCGGCTACTTGCTGTTCCAACTGTGCCACAGAGGCTTCGACTTCGGTGACTCTTTGCTGTACGTGTCCCAGAGCAGTTTCATCCACGAGTCGTTGGTGGCAAGTAGGGCAGATGCGGTTATCAGCGTTACCGGACAGCGACGCGAGTCGGGTCTTTTCATCGAACAGCTTCTGCTCAAGTACTGTTCGATCTTTTCTAAGAACCACGACTTGATCGTGGAGCTTGGTGTAGGCGGATAGAGTCTCGGATGCTTGTGCGCATACATCATCGTATTCCACTTTTTTCTGAGCGTGGACGTTACCCCACGCTTTCACGTTCTGTTCGATGGCGGCCCAGTCAGACTGTTTTTGGGTCTCCCAAATGTTTATCTGCTGTTCTTCTTCACGGATCTGCGAACCCACGGTGTTGATTTCGCCGATCACGTTGGCTACATCGCGCCGGTTATTATCGCGGGCTTGTGCAATCTTGTCCCGCTCCTTCACCGCCAGTTCGCGCGGCTTATCGAAGTCCATTGGCAGGATGGTGTCGAGAATCGCTTTCTGTTTCGCATCAGTAAGCTTGGCGAACTTGAACTCATCAGCGCCGGTATATAAAAACACCCTAACGTAGAAATCATAATCGCAACCGATAGCGGCGTTGATCTTTTCCTGCACGACATCTTTGTCGCCGCTGACTTCAGTACCGTTCTGCCAGAACTCCAGCTTAGTCGGCTTACGACTGCGTTTGATGATGCAGGGATTGCCCGAAGTATCTGTAAACTCATGGTAAACCTCACAGCCTTTCCCTGCTGCGAGGTTTATCGGGCTGTTGACATTACTCATTCCGGGGTACTTACCGTAACGCACCCAGCATAGTGCGTGGATGCCCAAGGTGGTCTTGCCTGCCCCGTTGGAGTCTGCATAGTCGGTGTCGCTGCTGTCGCCCAACACGACGTTATTCGTGCCGGGCTCGAAATTGATGTCGAAGTGGCTGAAGCACTTGAAGTTCTTACCTACGATGCGCATGAGCGTCTCCGAGTTTCCTATTTTCAGGTGGTTTCCCACGTGGGAAACCACCCCATTTTAGGAAACCTACTTGTTGGGTGTCGCTGTTAATTCCAGCTTCGGGTCGAGCTTGTTGGTATCGAAGACGTAGATACGCTCCGGGTCGTTGTACTCGTGGCTTGTTACAACTTTACACCCAAGGATGACGCTACCAGCGAGTGCCCTGAATTGTTTTGGAACAACGACGATATTCGGCTCCCCTCCGGCGTCCCACAGTTTGGCGATGTTATACTTGATTTTCTTGATGATGTCGGCGTGCTTCAGCCAGCCGTCCCATTTAATGTCAGTCGTTCTATTCATTTTACCTGTTCCTGTAGGTCGCCGAAAATAACCGGCAGGTATTCTGCGAAAATGGCTAGCGCCTCGCGCATGATTTTCTTGATCTGCCACTGGGCGTGTGAATTGAGCGCCCGCTCGCGGAAGACGTGTCGCCACGTACGCAAATTGTAGGTGGTCACGACCTCAGTCTTGGTGGCGTTGGGTAATAGTTCGCGGGCGTCTTCCGGCTTGATACCATGCTCGCGCAAATCCTGATACGCCTGATACGACGCCGCAACCGAGTCCATATACATCGTGATCTTATCAGGCACCAGACCGCCGTCGGGAATCTCAGCACCCGTGCCCTCGACAGGATGCCAGTACGACGCATCACCCGGTTTATGATACACACCCGGAACGATCTTCCCGACAGATGGCGGCACGATAATCCGCAAGCCTTCATCGCCGTCGCCGCTGTAGTCACAGTACCGCTGCGACTCTTGTGAGTAAGCGGCGATGCGATGTCGCACAAGCTGGTGTGACATCGAACGAGACCCGATACACCGACCTGTAATTACAGCGTGCTCAATGACGGACTCATGGCCGCTATCGATGATCTTCTTGATGAAGTCATCAGCCGAATCCTCACGCATGGCTTTTTCGGATTTATAGCAGGTGCGGCCAGCGCGCTCCAGCTTCCGCATGATGAACTTGAACTCTTCTGGTTCGGTCATCAATTCGAATTTCGGTTCAACGACGGTCAGTGTGCTCATTATCTATCTCCCGAATGTTTGGCGCGGGCGTATGCGATTGCATCTTCACATGCTGCGCCTAGTTTCTTTGCAATTGCGTAGTTCAGATACCAGCGGGCTTTACGAAGATCCTCCACGCCGTTCTTGTGCTCGAATCGCATGAGGTACTTAATCGCGTTACCGACACAAAACCCCTCGCTGATACCCATCGCATCGATAACCTCGATGGGTTCCATTTTCTCATCGATGTAGTGGCCGGGGTTGGTCGCATCAACTTTACGTGCTTGTCTCTTAGCCATTGTGATTTTCTTACCTTTCCTGCGCTATAGTTCGATCTCACCACGCCACGTTTTGTCCCTCGGGTTGTAGTGGAGCCATGTGCCGGTAGTCTTGCATTTACGTGAAAGCCGTCCGCGACACACGTCAATGAGCGCACGTATCGGACAAACCGCCGTTAATAAAATGAGCACCGGTACCAGTAACGCCATGAGCGCCCACGAGACTAGTGCTTCTGCTGCCTCACACCAATACCGCCCCCACAATCGGAACCAGTACGTAGCTAAGAAATGCCTAAGTCGTTTCATGCTTCTCCCTTTGCCCACTCCAGCACAGCATCCGCATCGAGTTCTTTGCCGTTGTGGACGAACCAGCCGTGTCCGCTAATGTAATTGGCTATCTCGGTCGCTACGGCTTCATCGATGTATTTCTCAACATCTTCAGCGGTTTTGCAATGCGATAGTTCTTCACGGGTGATTTCGTACGTGTCATCGTGGTCGCAATTTGCAAAACCTGTTTCAACCTTGGTTATCAGTTTCACCGTTCGATTCCTTCCTCGCCTCTTCGATCAAGGACTTCATTTCTAGTTCGCTCTCGTTGAGTTCTCTCCCTTCGGCTAGCTCGAAGTGCGGGCATCCGAATTTGTCGTGCCAGCCGAAGTAGGTGCAGTACGTCTCGCTGCCCCGCATGAAGACATGTCGTTCCCCGCGATTATGGGCACATTTATCGCAGTATCCGTAGTAGGACTCATTTAATCGCTGGCGCTGCACCCGCTTTTCCATTTTCCGCAGACGTTTCAACTCACTGCAGATGCTTGCGAGGTCCTTCAGTGCTTCGCGGTTTAGTGGCGTGCGTGCATGGACCCTATCGCCGTCACCCATGCGTTCTTCTACGCTACCTAGTTCTTCGATTATCTTGTCTAGGTCGTCATCAAATACGCGCTTCACACCTTCGCTTGGTTTATCGCCCACGTGATACGCTCCTTTGCACATTGCACCTCTTCGGGTGTCAGATCCAGTTTATAGCCGTTATTCGCGGTGAAGTACCCGTCGATTAAATCCGCGAGGTTGTCCGTTGCTGTTGCAATGCGAGGTAATTCCGCGTGTGTCACTTGTTTTTGTATACTCGCCTCAATGTTTATTTTCGTGAAGTGACCTGCCTCAGTAAGCTGATCAGCTTCATCTTCAGTTGTCGCAATTTTGAACCCTGAAATTTTCGTTTTTACAGGCCATATACACGGGCCGCTGGCATCCACGCCGAGAAGCCACCAATGACAATCATAATCGGCGTCACTGAAGCTGTTGGCGTGGGTGGCGCCTAAGTGGTAGCCCTTATCGCCGACGGGTTGCTGCTTGTGGATATCATTGAACAGCAAGAGATCGTAGTGCTCCGGCAAGAACGACTCGTAGCCGGGGGCTTCATTGAGGGTGGTGCCTGTACCTAGCTTGGCACCACACACCGGGTAATGCGCCAGCAATACCACGTGTTTTACTCCCGTTTCACGCGCTACCTGTGCTTCAGCTTTGGCGTCTTTAATAAAGCCCGCTGGCTCGTACGTCCACGGCAACATAACCACCGCCACCTGATTGGTGTAAACATCAGGTCTGCTTTCATCGATTGGTAGGAGGACTGGCGCTGGAGTGGAGTACACAAGTACGTTGTTAAATTCGTTCAGGATATCGAGCGTAGTAATGCCTGACTTATCAGGGCGTTCATGGTTGCCGGTGTTGATGAAGTGATAGACATCCTCGTACCTGTGGAAATGCCCTCGTAGTGCTAAAAGCACGTGCGGCGGTATGGAGTTCTTGGTGTGCATCAGGTCGCCGTTGATGATTAATGGAACTTCGTAGAAGCACGCGGCCTCAGCGCCTTCTGCGAGCGACTCTAGGCTGCGATCAATACGCGAACCGAATACGCTGGTACTCACGTCGTTGTACTGCGGCCAAGGGTGCATATGGTGGTCACCGCCTACTACAGCGATAACCTTGTCGGGTGTGCGGATCAAGTTCATCTGCTCTCCATCGAAGAAAGCCGGTCGTTAGACCATCGTTGTTATTTTCTGGATCTCTTTAAGTCCATACCGCTCGCACCAAGCGATAAAGCCCTGCAAATTGCCTGTCGAGTACTGGTGGTGCCCTGAGTCGAACAAAATGTGAGTCGCCATCGGACTTGGTAGCGACATCAAGTACAAATTTGTGCTGTAGGTGTTGGCTGCCTCTGCGCTTGTGAGGTACTTGTCGATTTTCCGACTACCGCCTTCGACTTTCTCACAGTGGGCAGCGAAGCCGCCGTCCTTCATGATCTCCCACGCCTTTTTCACGCCGACGCCCCTAAGGCCGGGAATGCAGTCGCTGGTGTCGCCGCGCAGGATGCGGTACTCAAGCCACTGACGGGTATTTTCCGGGTGCCACCACTCTTCGAGGGGAACCTTCTTGTTGTGCTCCACGAAGCGGGCCATCTGATTCGAGAAATCCGCAGCAGACACCCACATGCGGTTCTTGTAGCCGGGGTAGAAGACCTTGGTGTTGTTATCAACAAGCTGGAACATGTCCTTGTCCGTGGACACGATCACTTTCTGCTCGTCGGGCCATAGGTACTTGCAGACGGACCCGATAACGTCGTCGGCTTCGTTGTAGCCTTGCTCGAACCAGTACAGCGGCAGCATTAGCATCGCGTGCTTGAGTTCAATTAGCTGCCGTTGGATCGCGGTGTACCGCCGCTGTGCTTTCTCATCGCGTTTAGGTGCGCGGTTCTTGTACGTGGGTAAGAAGTTGTGCCGCCACGATCGTTTTTCATCGGGGTTCATCGGGTCGGACACGATAGCGATCTTCGCAGGCTTGATGTCCTTGATGTAGGTCATCAGCATCTTAAAGACCCCATGAAAAAGACCAGTGAACACCTCACCTTGCCAAAGGTCGTAGGCGTGCGCTGCCCTGTGCGCTAAATTGTGGGCGTCAATTATCAGCGTGGGTTGCTGGTTATTCACGTTTCCCCTCCCAGTGCGCGCATCTTGGTCTAGCACCGTGCGTTACGGGCTGGACCATCCTTTTGACTTCCCACGGAGTATCCGGCGGTAAGTGTACGGGAGTTGGTGGTACGCCCATACATTCGCCGTGGTCCTGTTTACCGAGTTTTAGGTTGAGTTCGCATTCTGTGAACTCAACCCAGTAGTGGCAGTTTTTACAGCAACGGTCACTCATTTCAGTCTCTCCAATGCACGTTCAGCCATGTTTGCGACTGCCGCACAGCCAGCCATAAACCCGTTCTGGTATTCCTCTGAACGCACCTTGCCCGGTATCAAGTGGTTCTGCACCATCTCCTTGAGGTCATTGGTCCACTCATCGATCAACTGCAGGCACTTTTTGTGTGAACTCGTATCGATCATTTCTTCTTACCCTTTTTCTTACTCGCTTTCTTGCGGGTGGTTTTCTTTTTCGACGTCTTTTTCTTGGTGGACGTCTTTTTCTTCGCTGGCTTTTTAGGCGACTCTGGTTCTTCGTCGAACGGTGACGGCAGTTCGACCTCCACCGCAGGCTGCTCCATCGGAGCACCGGTCAGCATCACGTGCATGTAGTCTTGCAAGACGCCCCACAACCGCTGACCCTCGTTGCGATAGAAATTGATGAACTCCACCGGCTTGAAGGTTTCGTTAGGCCAGATCCGTGAGAACATACCGTGCTTGAACTTGTACGCACCTTGGTGGTGGTGCGTGATCAGCCCGCGTTGTACGAGGAATTGCCACATGGAGTTCACGACGTCAGTGCCGGTCATGGCCAGCATGAACAGCGGTATCTCGGTCTTTACACCTCGCAACGTTTTGTGGATCGCCATGAGTATTATCTGGCCGATCTGGTTGATCTGCTTTTCTTTGGCGACGTTCTGCGGGTTGCCGATGATGATCGTGCCGTCGTCGGGATTACGCGTCAGTCTGCCGCCCGCCATTGGTATCGTCATCATTCTGCAGTTGTAATAGAACTCCTGCGCCGTGGTTGATGCTGCCTTCTTGTAGCTGCGACCGCCGAAGTTCAGATGCAGGCGTTTTTGCGCGAGGTGTAAACCCGCCACTCGATCGTCAGCCCACATCATGTTGCAGAGTTCCTTGGACCAGACACGTGCCCGTAGTGCCTTGCCGTCGCCGCCAACCTCACCGTTCTCATCGGGCGCCTCTTCATCGGCGGGCGTCGCTGTAGATGAGTCCAGCACCGTCAGGATACGGGAACGATCCTGTTTACGCAGTAGAGCCGGAATGACTAGCTTGCTAGCGACGGTTTTTGCCCTACCTGCGGTGCGCGCTTTAGTGCGTTCTTTCTCCGGCAAGCAACGGCGGTAGTACTCGTACGCCTCATCGCTGGCGCTGTTGTCTTCGAACTCACGCTTAACGCGTTGGAGATCATCGTTACGGATCACCGTGAAAAGATCGAGCATGTCGCGGAAGTACTGCTCGATCGTTAAGCGGTACCGGGGCCAGTCTTGACGAAAATACCAGAACTTGGGGTTCTGCTTGTTGGCGCCGTGAATGCCTAACGTCGTGAAGCGGCTCTCCTCCAACTTCCGCTCCTTGTCGTGGACAATGACGTGCGCCCCCATCGTCAAAGCGGCCCCGATCACCTCCGCCGCTATCGTGGACTTGTATAGATTTGGATCGCCGGAGATTTCGGTGAAGCCACCAAAACCGATGCCGCCGACAAACAGGTTGAGAAGGTCAGAGCGGAACGGGATGTATTCCGGCGCGCTGATCTCTTGAATACCAGCCATGTATTCGCGTTGTGCTTCAAGGCTGCGTATTGCTTTGGATTTCTTAGCCATGATGGTTCTTTCTCTGCTTTTCCGAACAGTCCGGGCAGACCCAATAAGCAACCCCGCCGTATCTCCCCGGATCGTACCACCTACACTCTTGCCCCCGCTTTGGGAGTTTCCCGCAGATGTAGCATCGCTCTCTCGGAGGTTTCCTCGGTTTCTTAGTCATTTACTTACCCATTCTATCTGGGTACTTCTCCCAGCTTTGATCTTCCTCAATCCTCTTCAACTTACGTTCTGCCTTCAGCGTTCTGCGAGCCATTGAGATAAGGACATCGAGTTGATCGCGCGGCACGCCGAGTATGTAAACGGGCGCATCCAGCAGCCGTGCCAACTCGTCAAGCTGGTCTTTAGTCAGGTCTTCAGCCATTTATCACCTCGTTGGTCCAACCTTCGTCTTCCATGCACTCCCAGCGATTGAGTGACTGGTTGTGTAATCTTGGTTCACCGAAATCGATGAAGTCATACCAGAGCACGGCCTTGCCATCGGTGCGTGGCATCAGCGGCCTGCCCGCTTTTTGAATCGTTACGTGATCAGCCGACATACCCTCAGCGTTGAAAGCGTAGTCCGCATAGAACGTGATTCCTTCGCGCCATTTTTTCGTCGTGATCACCGTAGGAATCTGTTTCGCGTTAAATTGGTCTTTAACCCTATTTGCAGCCGTGGGCGTCATCGTCTGTGATGACACGAACACGGAACCCGGAATCATGCTGTTGAGGATCTTACCGTGCTCGACTCTATCGACGAACACGATACCTTGCAAGCCTTGCCCTTGGTGCAAGGTGCACGTGTCGGCTATGATCTTGTTGCGTTGGCTGTTGTTGACGATCGAGTTGTGGTACAAACTATGCCAAGGGCAGTCGCCGAGTGGCGAGTGGTGGAATCTAATCCAGTAGCAGTGGAGGTAGGCGACTAGCCCGTATTCAGCGAGCAGCTTTGCCTTCGCCTCTGCGCGGATGGGTCCTGCAAGTCCTTCGATCTTGAAGTTTTTTACCGCGTCCTTCGTGAACGGCGTGGCTGAGCCACCCCACGAGTACGTCAGGTTCGGCGTGTAGTTGTAGATGTCGTAACCAAGCGCACCGCAGTTGTGGCACTCGTCGCGGATGAGGGCTTCGAGGTAGTACAACTGCTCGCCGCGATCTGGACGTAGCTTGTCTTCGTCATCGAAGAACGACTTATCGATTCCGATGGTGAGGCGCTGCCAGTTGTCTTTCAAGCCGGTACTGCGCGCGATGATTCCCACAGGCTCGCCAAGGAACTCCTCAAGCTCCCCGCGCATCTGCTTTGCGATGCCCTCCTTGTGGACCAAGATCAATGTGCGCGGTCTGCCTACGCGAGCGTACCACCCGGCGTACATGTAGCTTTTCCCGAACCGCGTCGCTAGCCGGACGATGCCATAAGCGTGCTTGCACATTTCCTGCACAGCCCACTCTTGCAAACCTCGGAGTTCACCGGCAGGTGGGGTGTCGTCAAAGCCGTGTAACCGATCAGGGTAATTCGCCCGCCACAGGATTGGGAAACCTTGCTGATGGAAATAATTGGCTACCCGAGGAGTATGACCGCGATGGAAACACATCAGTTGCGAATCGAAGTTTTCCACCGCTCTACCATTTTCATCGTAGACGGATAATGCCGAACGGAAATGATGTACGAGTATTTGTAAATCGTACATGTTTAAATTTTCATAACCGGCTACGTATGTGTGTAAACCGTGCTCGGTGAAAATTAATTCCGGTCTCGACATAATTAAAACCTCAAAGCCATTTTCGGCGACCGCGTTAGCGGTCGCCCTTGTAATCTCTCAGATTACAAGATACTCAGTAGATACTCAGTATAAGACTCTGGGGTACAATTTGTTACAAACGGCGTAACAGGTTGTTACGGGTGGCGTAACAGATTGTTACAAACGGCGTAACAGGTTGTACCCCCTTATCGAGTCTCATGAGCATCTCCATCAGAATCAAAAATAGCGTGCCAGCGGAAAATAATCTCTCGTCCTGATTTTCCATCTTGCCTCGGTACCCGATAAATGAATTCTTTCATTTCTAATTGAATCATGCTGCGTCGAATGCTGCATTTTTCGACACCGAGTCTGCGAGCTAATGACGCGTTGTTTGGAAAGCAGCGTTTATCACGTCCTAGAAAACCACGTAAACAATTGTAGAGCGCCTTCTCAAACCACGTCAGTTCGGAGCACTGCCAAATCTCAGCCGGGGCGGAACCTTGTCCGGTTTTTGTCACGACGATGTTGTGCTCGTTCAGCATGCCAGTCCAAAAATGACAAACCCGCCTGCCGACCTGTTCGGTGAGGTTGCGACTCCTACACACGATGAGTGGCCGTTGGCAGGCGGGTTGCCGTTGGGAAACCGTGAGGCGTCCCTGCGAAATTCTGCCTTATGTCAAACTCATCATGTCCACGATTGGAGTCGCAAGGAGAAGGGTACACCGGCCAGCCGGGGGCTGTCAACTGTTTTTCTGATAAAACAGTTGACAGCATGTCTGCAGAGCCTTATCTTCTTACGACCGCACGGGGGTTCCCCAGTGTGGTACGGGACAGGCCCCGTAGACGTGACGGCCTACGGGGCCTTTATATTCCTTGCGATCGAAGATTCTGGGCTTGATCGTAGATAGGACTGCCGTCACAAGGTGAGAACAGGAACGAGGGCGAGTATGCCGCAAGCAGTGGCCTTAGCTGAAGTCCCATCTGAACTTGAAGGACACGCCATCGATGAACTGATGCGTACCTACGAGGATCGCGTCAAAGAGATCCGGGGCGGCAAGCCGTACTACATCTTCAACAGGCGGGTGCCGCTTACAAAGCGCAAGCACTACACCGTCTTCAAACGATTGTTCGACTGGTGTCGCTTGACCGGCATCAGGTGCAAAGACTACGTGCGGACTCTCGTACCTGAGAAGAGTCCGCGTCTCGGCCCGAACTGGCTTCTTTCTGTAGCAGCGATGGAAAAGTATCTGGAGATACGTGGAGAGAAGCCAGCCGAGACCACCATACACACAAACCAAACGTGTGCAGATGTTCTGCGCACCAAGATGGCCGCAAGTATTGACGCCTTCCGTCAGCACTTGCGGATTTTCAAGGACTATGATCAGGCACTCCTGATGTCGGGGCCGTCACTTTCACCCGAGTTCCTTGCCACGGATACGCATTTTCTGAAGCTGCTCATTAGCCGGAAGGTTCATGGCGCGTATTGCGGTCCTGTGGCGGACGTACTGAATGAGATGGCACGTAATCTTGAGTACCGTGAGATGGTAAGAAAGATTCGCGATGCCGAGCTATCTCGCGCCTGAACAACTACCGCCGACGTTTTCGCTGTCGGTTGCGAAGCTCATCCTGCAGGATGCGTTCTTCTTGTCGCAAGTGCGGCACTCGCTTCCCCCTGAGTTCTTCGCCGGTGATCAGATAGGCGGCGCCTACCTGCAACAAGCCGTCTCATGGGCTTACGCTTTCCACGACCAGTACAACTACGCTATACCTATCGGCGTGTTTGATTATTGGTCTCAGGACTACATTAGTAGACGGCCTGAGAATGAACAGCAGATCGCTTACCAAGGCATCACGCATCTACGCAGCACTCTCTTCAACGAGTATGTTCCCGAAGCGGACTTCGTTCGCGAGCACATTTACGGCTGGACAAAGACGCAGGCTGTCAGGTCAATGCTTGTAGAGATCAAGGAACGCATCGATCAAAACAAGCCGGTAAGTGAGTCCACCTACATCGAGCGGTTAAACGAGATTTCCAGCATCGGCGTGGATCTCACCGCAGGCGGCGTGGATCTGTTGTACGATCTTGGCTGGACTTACAACTATCTGACTACGGAAGTCAAGCGCGACTGCCTGCCTATCGGTCTGGACAAGCTCGACAAGACGCTCAGCGGCGGTGTAGGTCGCAAGGAAATGCTCGTCATTGAGGCCCCGCCGAATACAGGCAAGACCACCGTGATGGCTTCGTTCACGGCTAACTTGTTGAAGCAGGGCAAGAAGGTCGTCCACATCACGCTTGAGCAGGATGAGAAGCTCATCGTTCAGAAGATCATGGCGTGCCTTACCGGCATCAAGCCTCACGAATTTCTGACGCACGGGGCGCACCTCAACCAGTGGCTTCATTACTTGGGCGGCAACGACTGCCGTCTGATGTGTAAGCAGTTCCCGACAGGTAGGTTAACCGTCGAGGAGCTTTACATGTTCTTGCGACGCATCGAGCACCTGTGGGGTGCGCCGGTGGATGTGGTCGTACTTGACTACGCGGATTTGATGCGTAGCGCCCGAGCTAAGGATAAGCGGTACGAGGAACTCGCAGAGATTTACACGATGTTGCGCGGCATGGCCGTCGAGATGAACTTCGCGCTGATCACCGCGACTCAGACTAACCGCAAGGGTGCGACCAAGGATAAGGTGACGATCACTGATCTCGCCGAGTGTTTTGAGAAGGCGGCTATCGCCGATGTGATCATCGCTTTGTGCCAGACAGAGCAGGAGCATCGCAGCGGTGCCATGCGTTTCTACATGGCCAAGAACCGCATCGGTGAGAAGTTCATTGAGATCCCGTATGCGATTGATTACGTGCTGGCCTACCTCGAAGAGAAAGAGATGCAGGCGGGTTGGGGTGCTTACCCGATGCCGCAGACGCAGGCTACTGGCCCGCTCGCATTTCTAGGGAGGTAGTTATGACGTACAAGCGGGATCAGGAATACTACGCTAAGACCACCAAAGGCTCCCATACCTCGGGTAAACTCGCCGAAGACATGGTGAAATACCTGTTCGGTTTGGAGGAGCCGTACGTTGAGATTAAAGCTGCCTGCCACGACTATTACCGCGTGGTGATTAAGCAGCCGCAGTTAGATCGTAATCTGCCGCCGAACAAGGTGTACGTCATCTGTGTTTATCGGCGACACAAATGGCAGAAGTACGGTAAGAAAGGCTGCAAGTACACGATCCCTGAGGCATTCGAGCGACAACTGAAGTTCTTCTTCATTAAAGCTCAGGATCTCATGACCGTAATCAAGGAAGATGGTCTCAAGCTTCGCGTAGTAGTTGGCGGCAGGCATAACGCGCCGTTGTATAGTTATTATTTCGTACGTTGGAAGGCGCTCGAAGCGCACCTTGGTAAATCTAAGGCGATCCTCGAAGAGAACCGCGAGCTTGGCCGGTGCGTCCCGCATCGGGCGTGGGGTGATATTCCTGAACCGCCGAATTACGACACACCGCCACCCTTTTAATTGGAGGTATCTTGCAGCAAATACTGGACTGGGCAAATGAGAACCTGAACCACCGGTATACTTCTGGTGATGAGCATGTGTTCGATTGCCCGTTCTGCGCGGCAGAACAAAAGCTGTGGTACAACGACGACAAGAACGTCTACTTGTGTTACCGGTGTGGCGAGACCGGCAGCGGTTTCAAAATGGTGATGGAAGAAGAAGACATCACCTATGAGGCCGCCCGGAAGATGCTGGGCGTTGAGGAAGGCGCGTACCGTCCACCACCATCGCGAATCGAAGATGTCTTCGCTGAAGTCGCTCAGCGCAATGCCGAGCGGGAAGTCGTCGCCAACGAGATCCAGAGCATTAATCCGGAGGGACTTTACTGGCATGGCGTGATGTCTGCGGACACTTACTGGTGTCAGGCGTATTACGACATCGCGCAGGAAAGCCTGACCGCCGTGTTGGACCGCCGCTTCTCGCTGGAGATGATTCAGGACATGCGGGTGGGGTACTTTGTTGAGGGTAAGTACCGCGACCGTACCTGCCTGCCTGTATTTCGTGATGGGAAGTTTGTGTTTTTCCAAGCGTGGGATCACGGCAAGCGGTTCGATCCTAAGCTGAAGTACCTGAACCCGCGCAACGATGAGGTGCCGTTCGGTAGATCGGACTTGATCTACAATTACGACCGCTGGGCTTACGTTGATGAACTGGTGGTTGTTGAGGGTGTGTTCAATGCGTGGTCTGTGGAGCAGGCAGGCTTTGCCGCAGTGGCTACGTTCGGCAAGGCTATGAAGTCGGACGGCGTACAGTTAGGTATGCTGCTATCGCACCCTTGCAAGCGGTTGATACTCGGGCATGACGAGGATGCCCGTGCGGAGTCCGTCAAGACGTGTCGCGCGTTGCGCGGCGCTGGTAAGGACTGCGTGATAGCGCGCGTTCCTAAGGGTAAGGACTGGAATGACCTCGCCGTTAGCGAGCGGCAGGACGTCCTTCGTGAAGCCAGCGTTCCAGACTGGCTGTTCGAGTAGTAACAATACCCATTTCCTTGGCGGCATTTAAGGGCGTATTTTCTGGCGCCTTCAAATATTGTATTTTTGTACAGTATTCGTGGTTTTCTGCAAAACGTCTGCAGAGAATTTGCAGAACATTTGCAGAGAATTTGCAGCGGATTCGCGTTGATTTTTGCAGAGGATTTGCAGCGAATTTGCAGAAATATTTTATGCGTTTTTGCGTTACAAAATACCGTTAAAAAATACCCAAAAATACCCCGAAAACCCTAGAAAATAGGGGTTTTTAGCTGATTTTTTGGAGTAATTTTATACTGTATTTCTGTACAATATTAGAAATAAATTATGTTTTTTGCTTGCTTGGTGTTAGTACCAAGTTATAGTTATGCGTGGTTGAAAGTTATTTGTCATTTATCTTAGCTTATCGTTTCGCTTGCACGCGTCTTGTGCAAGCAAGGCACGTGCGGGCAATAGTAAAGAAAGGTTTACTAATGTCGAATAAATGCACGATGCTGACGGAACGTGCTTATGTTTGGGTTTTCTTCGATAATATCGAAAGCGAAAACCGCCAAGCGCAAATCAAGCGCAATATGTCGGTAAACGGTTTTCGGTATACAGAAAAACGTTCAAACGTAAAGCGTTTGGCTTTCTTCGCGGATTGCCGAATCGACAAGCGGGCACGTGGTGAAGCCGCCAAGTCCGATAAAACGTTGATTGCGGATTTCCGTAAAGCCGCCAAAACGGTAGCGGGAACGTTCAAGATGAAAGCCGCCTCAACGCGGAAAACTCTTAATGCTTTCCAGCCTCGCAAAGCAAAGGCGACAACAAAAGCCGCCAAGCAGCGCAAGGCAAAAGCCGCCAAGCCGTCAAAAGCCGCCAAGTCGAGCAAAAAGGAAATACTAGACAAGGTTTCTGAATTGCTGGCTCAATTGGTGGAGTAACGCGAAAACGTAGAAGCCGCACACCCTCAATTGAGGGTGTGCCCTTGTGCGCTTTCAACAGTGTACGCGGCTTTCAATAGTCGCCCGTTAATTGACAACTATTTAATGCGCAATTACCTGTAGGTAATTCAACGCTAACGCGTAGCCACCATTACGCGTAGCGATGTTCGCCTGTGGACTAATTTAGGCTTCAATGCGGTGCATTAATTAGGCTGCGAAAAGCCGAAAACATATCTGACGGTACGCTTAGGAGTTATCAGGTGTGTCGGTAGGTGGCTTGTGGTGTGTTATTTGAAATCAGAAATTCGCTTTAAACAAACGCCAAGCGGAAGCGTATTGTTTCGGCTTAGTGCCGGGAATCCCGTATCCCGCATGCTAGTGATAGATGCGCGGTTAGGTAGGTGTGTGGACGCTGCAAATTGCTTAAAGCGGATTTCTCTAGCGGCGAATTGTCGTGATGATAATTAGTTAGCTGGTGCAAAAAGCTGGCCTGTAAGGCGGCAGGAATCGCAGCTTATACCGTGCAGGGTGCGGAGTACGCCCGAGGCGGTGAAATGAAAAACTCCCGAGACGTTATCCAAGCGAGTTGGGTCACGTCGATATTAAAAGTGAGGACGCGAAATCAAACGGATAAGCGTCACTGGTGGGGCGTCTTGAAATACTAGGCGATGACGGTCATGGTTGGGCACCATTTGTCAGTGGTGCCCTTCTTTCGTGCCTTTCATGTGAGAGGTACGAAAATTGGGCATCAAACCATTTCCGAATCCATTAAAGGAAGGATTTACCATGAACACAGTTCTCAGGATTATCTCTGACAACGCGATCGACGTTGTACAAGCTACGCGCCTATTGCGTAAGAACCGCGTGAGCAATGACAAGCTCCGCAAGATGGCGCGCGGTGAGTGTATGTTCAGCAATGGCAATACGACGTTGCGCGAAGCTTCCAAGCTGGCCCTAGTACAGAACGCCGTTGCCCGGCGTAACAAGGCCAACAGGCAGGTTAAGGAGCTTCAAGCAAAGCTCGCTGTTGATGGCGGCGTGCTGTTACCTCGGAGGGCTTAAATGACCAAACGACAATTACGGCGTGAAATACGTCGCTTCGAACGGAAGCGCGCGGCTGCTATGCGGCGGCGCCTTTTAAAATTGGAGAGCAAACGTGAAATTAAACATGACAGCGAAGTGGCCCGCGATAGCCAAGGTGGCTGCGGATATCGAGCAGCACTGGGAGACTATTAAAGACGATCCCCTTTGCTGGGATGACGGGTCTGCGCCGGTACGACTTCAGGTCTATGAAGATGGTGACTGGGCGGTTAGAACCGGGGACGCTAGTTATGATCAGGATCATCACGGTTTCTGGGGTGCCGGTTTGATCGGTCGTAGGGAAAATAAGTTCGACGACATAGCTCGGGATTTACTTGAGCAGGCGAAAGAGTCTTACGAGATGGCCCGCTTGGCGGAGGATTAAAAATATGAACAAGACAACACCTATGCAGCTAGCGCGGGATTTGTTGAATGACTTTTATAATGGGAATCGCGAGCACGTGCGGATAATTATAAATAGTTTGTCACCGCGACAGGCTGCGGCAGTCGCGTTTTATATGTGCCATTACGTGCGTGATGACAACGTGGGCTCGCTTGGTCGCTTGCTTGAGCACGATGTCTATGAATTTGAGGACCCAATCAGATGAAAGAGAAACTGGAAATATACAACCTTGTTATTGAAGTTACTCGACGTTGCAACATGGTGTGTAGCCATTGTCTGCGCGGCGATGCCGAAAATATGGATCTGGAATACCGTGATCTACGTGCGCTACTTACGCAAGTGCGTTACATCTCCAACCTCACGTTTACCGGCGGCGAGCCCTCGTTGAATGTGACGATTATGGAGCAGGCGTTGAAATTGTGCAAAGATTTTGAAATCGGTGTTGGTGGTTTTTATATTGCTACCAACGGTAAAGCAATTTCAGAAGAGTTCGTTATAGCGTGCCTGCGTTGGTTTGCATATTGCGATGATAACGAAGTCACGCAGGTAGTAGTTTCTAATGACGGCTATCACAGCGATGACAGTGCTTACGATACAACGTTGCTTGATGGTTTGGCGTTCTTTAAACGTAGGTTCCCCGAGGAGGCTACGTATCCCGAGAATCTGGTCGCGGAAGGTCGTATGGAGGGGCACTTCGATTATCGGAAATTAGAACCTGAGTCGTTTGAATACTGCGATGGTCGTGTTGAAGAGGGCGACGTGTACCTTAATTGTGAGGGGAACGTGATTCTCGGTTGTGACTGGTCGTACAAGTCGCAGCGGGATGAGGATAACATCCTCTGCAAAGCCTCCGAGGACATGCGGGAAGCGTTGATTGAAAGGTTTGGTGATGACGAGTAATAAATCCGAGCAGGTAGTCACGCGGATAGGCGCGTGGGGTACTTTGCAGAAAGTCACGAACGTCCCGCTCGTGCGGGACAAGCCGGGTAGTGAGCGGTTGTTTACGGCTCATACGACTGGTGCGCCAGATACGGCTTTCAGTGTACCGGCGAAAATTTCTTGCAAGGGGGAATGGGTTAAAGGTTACCTCGGCTGCGATGACGGCGAGTGGTATTTCGTACCGCATTCCAGCGGTAAGAACTACGACACATTGTGGGAGGTCTATACCTCGGAGGACGGTAAAGAGTACCTTTGGTTTGATTATAGCTGCCTTTATGCGGCTACCATGCATGTGCAGCCGAATGTGTTGATTGAATTCTACACTGATGACAAACGTGAGGAAACACAGTACGGGCGCGTGATGACTCGCGTGTTCAAGAACGGCGTCGGTGAGGAATACGTTGAGCCGATGTTCGGTGTTTACGTGTTGGGCTTCAATCTTGGTCATCTGATGTACAGGCACGTGTCGCTCAAAAACATTAAGACCACACTGGAGAAATCTCCGAAGCTGATGGCGTTCTTCATGCAAGATGAATGGCCAGACGCTGCGGAGGTAAAACGGTGGAGCGACAACGGATCGCTCAATGAGCGTTATATCGATAACCCTTGCTAGTGGGGGTTGCGATTTTCAAACCCATTGAAGGGAGAAACAAAATGACACCCGAAGAATTTGAAGCGTTCGAAAAAAGTGCTTGTGAAATTAAAGGCATCGAGCCTTGGCAGGCGTACATACTCGCCCTACTTGTAGATGGTGAGCTTAACCCTGACGGATTCCCGTCTGTTAAAAAGTGGGTTGCGCAGTGCTACAACGAGCCGTGGGACTGTGAACGACGTATGGAAGCTGCTAATGAAATTATAGGCGGGCACGGTGTTGAAGGTCTTGGGTTTGTTGATGACTGCGCTTACGGCAAGGCGTCGTATGTCAACCTCGGTGATACTTACGACACGACGTTGTTGTACGATCACGGCGAGGATGAGTTCGTGGTGTGCTCGTGGGGTTCGTGGTATGAATCCAAGGAAGCCGAAGCGGCTGAGGAAGAAACTGATGACGACCTTATATCGACAGGAAGTGACTGAAGAACTCGTCAATGAATACCGGCGGAAATGGCTCGCAGCGCGCGACGCTTGCAAGCCGATAGCACGCAAGTGCAAAAAGACCGGCAATTACAAGCCGCTTCGTGAAGCGCACTATGCGATGGAAGAGGCGTTTTTCGATTATCGTATGGCCAACAGTCTGCTGATGACTCAGTGGTTGAGAGAGGAACAGCAAATGGATGCGTTCGTTAGGGGTTACGTCGAGTGCCTGCTCTGGGCAGAAGGTCCGGGCAAGTTTAACGGTGAGGATACTGATGCGTCTTATCAGGATCTCGGTTTTGTAATCGCGGACTGTCCGTTTGAAGCAGGAGCGTGGGCGGCTATTAAGCGCGACTGTGCGAAGTTCGTCGAGAAGAATGGTGAACTGATCGATGACTCGGAGGACGGTTACGAGTCCGCTGGTCATGATTTCTGGTTGACACGTCAGGGTCACGGTTGCGGCTTCTGGGATGGTGACTGGCCGAAGCATGGTGATGCTTTAACGGAATCATG
>Ga0180435_10000121_pt1 | contig 77250 bp, 72 predicted proteins | sample SS_ome_3_FD_132467 | JGI IMG/M metagenome (GOLD analysis project Ga0180435, IMG submission 132467) | Hypersaline lake sediment archaeal communities from the Salton Sea, California, USA - SS_3_S_1 metaG | ecosystem: Environmental > Aquatic > Non-marine Saline and Alkaline > Hypersaline >... | reverse complement strand
TCTTAAGAAGGAACAGACCATCATACGAAACCAGGCCAATGAGCTCCTCGAAAAAAAGGAGTTTGAATTCCATAAGGAGCTGACATCCTCTGATGAACTGTTGAAAGCACAGGCCAGAGCAACTGCGCCCCTGGAAAAAAAGAAGAAGCCGTCAATTAAGGCCAAGGACAAAAACGTCCTACAGCAACCGACCCCCCCTGACAGACAAAAGAGGCCTGAAACGGTTGACGGAGAATATGCACTGCAGGTGGCGTCATTAAAAGATGCCCGCCATGCGGATGCGATGGTTGAAAAGCTCAGAAGCAAGGGATATTCCGCCTACCATGTGTCCGCGGATCTGATGGATAAAGGCGTCTGGTATCGGGTGAGGATAGGGCCATTGAGAACAAGGACCCAGGCATTTACCATGTTAAACACCGTTAAGAAAGAGTATAAGACAGCCATCGTCATAAAAAAGTAGGCTTGGAGATGATATGAAAATTACCAAAGACGAAGTGATCTACGTGGCCGACCTCGCACGGCTTGAGCTTTCTGACGAGTCCGTGGATAAATTTGCGGAACAAATCGGGGAGATACTTGATTATATTGACAAGCTGAACACCGTAGACACAACGGGTGTTGCTGCAACGTCCCATGCCATCTCACTTAACAATGCGTTTCGGGAGGATCACGTAGAGGTGCACCTGGACAGGGAGACGGCGCTTTCCAATGCGCCTGAAAAAGAAGACGGTGCGTTTGTCGTGCCCAAGGTTGTGGGGTAACAGGGAGCCAACCGCTATGAAACTTTATGAGTTAAGCATAACAGAGGCCCACGGGCTTTTAAAAGCAGGAGAGATATCGTCAAGGGAATTGATCCGGTCGGTGCTGGAGCGTATCCAGGCGGTGGAGAGCAGGGTCGGAGCCTATATTTCCGTTTTTGAGGAAGAGGCGATGAAAGAAGCCGACAAGGCGGATCAAGCGATTGCGGCCGGCCGCATGGGACCCCTTACCGGCATTCCACTGTCCATAAAAGATGTTATTTGCATAAAGGGATTTCCCACCACGTGCGGATCAAAAATCCTGAATAATTTTTATCCGCCCTATGACGCAACCGTTGCCGATAAAATAAAGGGTGCAGGGGCGGTGATCCTGGGAAAAGTCAACATGGATGAGTTTGCCATGGGGTCCTCCACCGAAAATTCGGCCTTTAAGCTGACCCGGAACCCATGGGACCTTGAGCGAATCCCGGGGGGCTCCAGCGGAGGGTCTGCAGCATCGGTGTCTGCGGATATGTGCCTGGGGTCCATCGGCTCCGATACCGGCGGATCCGTTCGTCAGCCGGCCTCATTTTGCGGGGTGGTGGGATTGAAGCCGACCTATGGAAGGGTGTCCCGGTTCGGGCTTGTCGCCTTTGCTTCATCGCTGGATCAAATAGGCCCGCTGACAAAAACTGTTTCCGACAGTGCGGTCATGATGAACGTCATCTCCGGTTACGATCCCAAAGACTCAACATCCGTTCCCGAAGATGTACCGGATTTTACGGCATCTTTAAAAGACGGCTTAAAAGGAATGATTGCCGGAATTCCAAAGGAATACAATTCTCCGGACGGCCTGGATCCTGATGTGTACACTGCCGTTCAGGATGCTATCCGGAAACTTGAGGACCTGGGCGTCCGGTGCGTTGATGTGTCGCTTCCCCACACTGAATACGCGGTGGCCGCCTATTACGTCATTGCACCTTCCGAGGCGAGTTCAAATCTGGCACGCTACGACGGCGTGAAATACGGATACCGCGATAAATCCCAGGACACTCTCATCAGGATGTACAGAAACACGAAATCAAAGGGGTTCGGTTCCGAGGTCCAAAGACGGATTATCATCGGCACCTATGCATTATCCGCAGGCTACTACGATGCCTACTACGGAAAGGCGTCCCAGGTGCGAACCCTCATCATTGAGGATTTCAAAAAGGCATTCGAACAATGCGATATCATACTGTCCCCGGTGGCCCCGACAACCGCATGCAAGATCGGAGAAAATGTCAACGATCCCCTGACCATGTACATGATGGACGTGTTCACCCTTTCAGCTAACCTAGCAGGCATCCCGGGTATTTCGGTTCCGTGCGGGTTTTCAAAGAACAACCTCCCCATCGGCCTTCAGATCATGGGGAGGCACTTTAATGAAGAGGCGATTTTAAAAGCAGCATATAATTATGAACAGGCGGCCGGGTATTACGAAAGAAAACCCGGGCTCTAAAAGAGGTCATCAAAGGAGAGCCGTATGAGCATTCAGCCCGAAGGCGAACATATAAGAAAAGCAGTGAAATGGATTTCAGAAGAACGGCAGTACAATCCGGGCAAAACAACCGGCGAACTGGTCAGGGATGCCTGTGTAAAATTTGACTTAACACCTGCTGATGAGGAATATTTAATAAGGTTACTTACAGAACAAAACGAGCAGCCGTAATTGTGACAAGAATCCAAATACTTCCAGATATTCTTTCCAATAAAATCGCCGCCGGTGAGGTTGTTGAGCGGCCGGCATCGGTTGTCAAGGAACTGGTTGAAAACGCAATCGATGCGGAAAGCACCAAAATCATGGTGGAAATTGAAAACGGCGGCCGTTCTCTTATCCGGGTATCCGATAACGGCATCGGGATGAATCATGACGATGCCCTTCTTTCGCTTGAGCGATATGCCACCAGTAAAATACATGACGAACGCGATCTGTTCTCCATTAAAACATTGGGGTTCAGGGGAGAGGCGCTTCCCAGCATAGCATCGGTTTCACGATTTACCATGACTACCAGGAGCCGCAATGCCCAGAGCGCAACAGAGATTGTTGTGGACGGCGGCAGGATAAAGCATGTGTCCGAGACAGGAGCGCCGCAGGGTACCATGATCACTGCCAAACAGCTTTTCTATAACACTCCGGCAAGGAGAAAGTTTTTAAAGTCGGCCGCGACCGAAGCAGGCCATGTGGGGGAAACCGTCAGTGCGGTTGCCCTGGGAAGACCGGGCGTCCAGTTCAGGCTGATCCATAACAATACCACCATCAAAAACTGGCCGCGGGTGGAGTCGTCCCTTGAAAGAGCCCTAGCTGTATTAGGGAGGGATCTGGAAAAAGACCTTGTCCGGCTGGAATCGAAGTCGGGCCGCTTTTCCCTTTCCGGCTGGATATCCACTCCGGCTGTAACCCGAAGCACGTCACAGAAAATATATATTTACGTCAATGGCCGTTATATTAAAGACCGGGGCCTCCAGCACGCCCTGTTTGAAGGCTATCGGGGGCGACTTATGAAAGGACGTTTCCCCGTTGCCGTACTTTTCATCGAACTTCCCTTTGACCGGCTTGACGTCAACGTCCACCCGGCAAAGCATGAGGTCCGGTTTACGGAATATAAAAACCTTTACGAGGCGCTCAAGGGATCGGTGTTTGACGCATGGGACAATGTCCTGAACAGGCCGGTAAAACGGGCGAAACCGGTTGAAAGCATTCCGGGCGCTGCCCCATCGGTTTCTCCGTCTGACCCATATCCGCCCAAAAGGCGTCCGGATGATCCGCTGCAGGAAAGCATTGCCCCCGAGGTTTCCGAGGCTGCTTCAGGGTACGGGTCGGGAGAAAAAGGCGGCGGCCGGGATAACATTCCCCGGGACCGCCCACCGGAAGCCCAGATGGACCTGTGGCCGGCCGGGGAAACCGAAGCCCTGAAAGCCGTGGGCCAGGTGGCCAACACCTATATCGTATGCGAGACGGGGGACGGAATCGTTCTCATCGACCAGCATGCAGCCCATGAACGAATTTATTTTGAACAATTAAAACGGCATTCCGCCTCCGGAAACCGTCCGGTTCAGCACCTTCTAATTCCGGAAACCATCGAGACCAACTTTAAAGAGGCGGCGCTCCTTGAAAAGCTGATCCCTGAGCTGAGACTGTTGGGACTTGAAATCGAGCCCTTCGGGGGGACCACCTTTGTCGTAAAATCTATCCCTGCGCTTCTTTCCGACAGGGAGGCCAAACCTCTTGTCATGGAAATTCTGGAGACAGTCGGCGATGCCGGTTTTTCGGAAGACCTGGAACGGGCAATGGATGAGTGCCTGATACTCATGGCCTGCCATGGTGCACTGCGGGCCAACCAGTCCTTGTCGGAAAGGGAAATGAATGATCTCCTGGACAAACTGAATGAATGCAACAACCCGACCACCTGTCCCCATGGAAGGCCGATACGGATAAAATGGTCATTTGCGGAGCTTGAAAAGTCGTTCAAAAGAATTGTATAACATTTTGTAAAATATAGATAAATCAATCATGGTGCGGGTCTGTCCCCTCTTTTGGTTGATTTTTCCTGCCAAATGACGTTATTGTCATCAGCATTTATCCATTAACCTTAAAATGAAGTGAAAACTAAAAAAAGAAGAAAAACATATGAATAGAAAAGCATACTTTAGAGCATCAGGAAGATATATCCCGGAGCGGGTCGTCACCAACGATGATCTTGCCAAACTAATGACCACCAGTGACGAATGGATTCAAAGAAGATCCGGGATAAAAGAGCGGCACTATTGCGATGAAGGGGACCGGAATTCAGATATAGCGATGAAATCCGTTCTGAACCTTCTGTCTAAAAATGATATTGAGGCTGAGGAAATCGATGCCATGGTCTTTGCAACGTTAAGCCCGGATATTCACTTTCCCGGCACCGGCGTCATTCTGCAGCAAAAACTGGGATGGGCGGACCGCCATATCCCCTGTTACGATATCCGGCAGCAATGCAGCGGCTTTATTTACGGAGTTCAGATGGCCCAGTCGTTTGTGGAGTCCGGCATGTTCGAGAATGTGCTGGTCGTGGGGTCCGAGCTCCATTCCAATGCCCTTGAATTCAACGACAGGGGGCGGGCCGTAACCGTACTTTTTGGTGACGGAGCGGCATCTGTGGTTGTATCACGAGCTGAGAATACGGATTCCGAGATACTGATTACCCAAACCCATTCCGATGGCGAAGGGTGTTATAACGGGATCCATCTGCGCCTGTTTGACATCGGCAAAATGCCCATCGTGTACTATGATCCGTCGGACTATGATGACAGTGTGGACTTATATCCGGATATGCCGAACCCGAAAAATCTTTTTACCAATGCCGTACGGCGAATGGTGGAAGTCAGCCTGTCGGTTTTGGAAAAGGCGGGTCTTTCCGTAAATGATGTGGACTGGGTTCTGCCCCACCAGGCGAATATCAGAATTAACCGGATGGCCGCCGAATACCTTCAAATTCCGGATGACAAGGTGCTGTACAACATAGACCGGTACGGCAATACCACGGCGGCAACCATTCCCTTACTCCTTGATGAATACAGCGAAAACGGTACCATTAAACGGGGTGATCTCCTGCTCCTGGTCGGGTTTGGAGCCGGATTTACGTGGGGGGCATCTCTTGTCAGGTACTAAAGAGCTGAAGCTGCGGGAGCGTCTCGCGTTTTATGCATTTGGCTGGGCCGTAAAGATACTTACCACCCTGATGTTTATGACGTGCCGGGTAAGGGTGTTCGGCAGGGAAATTGAGGAAAACTACCTCAGGGAAAACCCGGGGAAGGGGCTCCTGTATGCGTCCTGGCACAGGGGCCTCTTTTATTTTGTATATTTTTACAGGAACCTGAAATTTGTTGTCATGGCCAGCGCCAGCAAAGACGGCGAACTGGCTGCCCAGGCCACCCAACGATTCGGCTGGATTCCGGCAAGGGGGTCATCAAGCCGCAGGGGGTCCGAGGCGCTTGTGGAAATGCAGCGGCTGGTTGAAAAAGGCCATCGCGCGGGCCTGGTGGTGGATGCCCCGACCGGTCCGCCCTACATATCCAAAATCGGCATTATCATTCTTGCCAAACGAACCGGACTTCCCCTTATTCCCGTGATGTGGAATGTGGATCGCTGCTGGCGCCTGAAAAGCTGGGACCGGTCCATCATCCCCAAACCCTTTTCAAAAATTGTGTATATGTATGACGACCGGTTTCTCCATGTTCCACCGGATGCTTCACATGATGAATGTGAAGACTTTAGAAAAAAGCTTGATGATATGCTTCACCGTATGCAGTATCAGGCCGACCGCTTTTTCAGCTTTCCGGATATAGACGATCCCCGGAACATACCGGTTCCAGACCCCCTTCCTTCCGCAGAGGAGCTGCTCCGGGACGAAATCGGGGGGCGCTGATCCCGATTTTATAACTGGCAGTTATAACTCGTAGCGGATGCCGAGAACCCAGCTGATGGATTCCGGTCCAATAACTTGCTTATTGGTCAGATACATTTGTCCGCCGTTGGAAAAATGGGCCGCCCGGGCGGCGGCAAAAGCGGTCCATTTGCGGCTCAAATCGTATTCGATTCCACCGCCGCCGATAAAATCAAACGCGTAGATTGTGCCGTCGGTCAGAATAAGCTTATCTGTAAATGACATGCCCAGCCCCAGTTCCAGAAAGGGCCGAATATCCTTGTCCGGCAGGAAGACCCATCGTCTGATGATCAGAAACGTGATCTGGTGGTGATCCAGCTCGGTAGAATATTGATCCTCGCCTCTCGACTCGTAGTCTTTTAATTCTTCAGGCGTCAATTGATCGGACGACAGCGGAATGGTCCCCAACAATCTGAAATACCTGATTTCTCCCCGCCAGAAGGGGTCGATATCCATTGACCACAAGGTTTTTCTGGGCGACTCCCATTCCATAAACACCCCTGCCGACCAGTTTTCATATCCAAAATACGTCCTGTCGCTCCAGATATGCATGGCCGTGCCATGGGAAAATACAGCGCCTATCCAGCGCCGGCTTTCCCGGGGAGAGGCCGTGGTATCCCCTGGGGGCGGGGTGCTTTCATCTGCATAAGCGGTGCAGGTGAAGATGAGAAAAATGATAAGATAAATGCCATATGTTATTTTCATTTGATGCCGCTGAACTCCGGTTAAAAATAGCGCCGAATCGGCGCTTAGCAAAAGCAACTAATATTGGCGAGATGATGTACTAAATAAAAGCGGATAGATCAATCAGTATTTGAGTGGTTTTTTCGTTACCCTTTTTTGTACATGTTCCGGCAGCGGACTATTGGCTGCATATCTTCAGGGCCGCTTCAAAGCGGGTTAAGATATCATCAATCAGCGGACGGTCCAGATAAAGCCATGGTTTGCACTGCATGACAGAGTAGTCAAAGCCTGCAATCATGGCCCAGATCCCGTTTTCATAAAGGGCCTTGCACATGGTCACCGCCCCCAGCGGATCGTCATATTTTAAACCGATGACCAGGCCGCACTGCCTGATTTCACAAAGAAAGGGGTATCGATCCTTGAGGGTGGCAAACCCGTCTCCCAGAACAGCCGCATTCTCCCTTACCGAGGCCAGGATATCCGGATCCGAACATATATCCAGAACACGGGAGGCCACATGGCAACCGGGTTCTGCGCCGCCAAAGGTTGAGACGTGGCCGAAGCCGTTTTCAATGAGCCACCCCCCGTATTTTTTTGAGATGACAGTTGCTGAAATGGGATATATACCGCCGGACAGCCCCTTTCCGGCAACCAGGATATCCGGGACTAGACCAAAGGTTTCAACCCCCCAGAGGTTTCCGGTACGTCCAAGACCGGTCTGAACTTCGTCGGCAATATAGAGGGCGCCGTATTTTTCACATAACCCTTTGACGTTGAATAGATAATCATCCTCGGGCAGCGGAAAGCCATAAGTGGCCGGGATGGTTTCCATGATGACGGCGGCCGTGTTTTCCCTGGAAAGTATCTGTTCCATGGCAAAAAGATCATTGAAGGGAACATGCTCGTACTCCTCCTTGGAACCCCGGCTTAGAAAAAAGTCGATATTTTTGGTGTCACCCACGTTGCCGGAGATACCCGTGCTGCCATGGTAGCCCTTGTCCAGTGAAACGATCTGACGCCGCCTGGTTGCCCATCGCGCTGTTTTTATTGCAATATCAACGGCTTCGCTTCCGCCTGAGGCAAAGACGGTATAGTGGAGGTCTCCCGGTGTTTTTTCGGAAAATTTCTTTGCCAGAAGAGCCCGGGCTTCACTGGCAAAGTGGTGGTTGCCGATGTCCGTTTCAGCAAGGGCGGATACGAGTATATTGATCAACTCCTCATTGCGGTGCCCGAGGTTGAATGTGCCGCCGTTGATGTGAAGGTCGATGAGTTGCTTTCCACCGGCGTCAAAAATATACGGGCCTTCTCTTTTGCCGATGACGAGGTCAATCCCAATTTGACCGAAGGTGTCTATTTTTCCCGGGCACACGTGCTCCTTTGCCATTTCCAGAATTTTTTGCTTTTCCATTGGGTTATCCGCTTTTGTATTGTTTTTTTGCATCACTATAGCCGATTTTGACAGGCATAGAGGATATCACTGTAACGGCCATAATGAGCAATGCCATTTAAAGCATAACCATTCTAATTCACAACGCTTTGTAAAAAGCAAACCCTTTCCAAACGTTTCGGTTTTAGGCATCTGCTCCATTATTTTGTTCGGCGAGGCCCTTTAAAGATGAACTGTGAATTCAGAAGATGTGTAGGGTCGTATCATTTGTAATTTTCCTTCTTCTGAACGCTTTGCACGATACAGATCCCAACGAAGCTGTAAATTCATCCAAAAATCTTCCGACATATTGAAAAATTTGGCTAAACGTAAAGCGGTACTGGGCGTAATGCCTCGTCGCCCATTAACAATTTCGTTAATCCGCTGGTAAGGAACATGAATCGCTTTGGACAAATCCCGCTGAGTTATTGACAGTGGAATCAAAAATTCTTCCATCAACATTTCTCCAGGATGGGTCGGTTCCCTAAATTTTGGAATTCTAACCATGATATTCTCCTAAATTATCAATGATAATCGACAATTTCAACATTGTCTGCATTACCGGTATTCCATTCAAAACATAATCGATACTGATCATTGATCCGAATACTATGCTGTCCATCACGATTTCCAGACAGCGCTTCCAAGCGATTTCCCGGAGGAACTTTTAAATCGTCAAGATCTCTTGCAGAGTCAACCTGCTCAAGCTTTCGGGCTGCAATTTTCCATATATCTCGTGGACATAACTTTCGGGCAACTTTGCTGTTTTTTCCATCGAAAATATCTTCAGTACCCTGATTTTTAAACGATCGTATCATACATTCACGGTAACACGGCATCCATGCTATGTCAATTTATATTTTTTATCCGCCGAACTATGTTTTTAAATAGAATTTCTCGAATTGAAAAAAATACCGCATTTTTCGGTCACGATATCAGATATGATGGATAATTCAAGAAGGTACATAGTGGCAATAATTACGCGCCCAAAACGTAAAACCAAATACAGTTATCCATAAGCAATCCCAAAAATAAACCAGGCGGGCCTGGCGAGATGGAAAAAATGGGGAAAGACCGGTGACATTTTTTTCTTGACAAATAAGCAAATAAACGTAAAATTGCCAAGTTTATAGTACGGATATCGAAGTTATTTCAAGAAGGGGGAAAGAGTCATGTATGCAGTGATCGCCACAGGCGGCAAACAATATAAGGTCAAGGAAGGCGATATATTAAGGGTCGAGAAGATTCCAGGGGAAATTGGCGCGGATGTGTCCTTTGATAAAATTCTCATGTTCTCTGACGGGGAAAATGTTAAAATAGGCCAGCCGGTTCTTGACGATGTAGCGGTTAACGGGCATATCGTATCCCAGGGAAAGTCAAAAAAGATTATTGTTTTCAAATACAAGCGCCGGAAACGGTATCGTCGTAAACAGGGACACCGCCAGCAGTATACCGCGGTTAAAATCGATAATATCCAGGTGTAAGTGTTTGAAACAAGACTATATTAGGAGTTCGCTAAAATGGCACATAAAAAAGCAGGCGGAAGCACAAGGAACGGCCGTGACAGTAACGGTCAACGGCGTGGGGTAAAAATCTACGGCGGCCAGAAGGTTCGGGCCGGCAATATCATTATTCGCCAGCTTGGAACAAAGATCCATCCCGGTGAAAATGTCGGTGTCGGAAAAGATTATACCCTGTTTGCCAAGACCGATGGTGTTGTTGCCTATGAGCGTCTCGGGCGTTCAAGAAAAAAAGTGAGCGTTTATGCCCAGTGAAATTCATTGATGAAGCGATTATCACAGTTCAATCCGGAAAAGGAGGGAGGGGCTGTGTAAGCTTCAGGCGGGAGAAATTCATCCCCCGCGGCGGACCGGACGGCGGGGACGGCGGGGATGGCGGCGACGTCATTTTCAAGGCATCTTCACATAAACGCACCTTATACAAGTTCCGCCACCAAAAACATTCCAAAGCCGAAAACGGAAAAGGCGGCCAGGGGCGGCAGAAAACAGGCCGTTCCGGAGAATCCCTTATCATCGAAGTGCCGATTGGCACCATCATCAGTAATGCAGACACAGGTGAACCACTCTTTGATTTTGTCCGTCATGGAGAAACGTTTGTTGCAGCCAAAGGCGGCAGAGGCGGCAGGGGCAACAAACGCTTTGCATCGTCCACCCACCGAACGCCCAGGTTTGCCCAACCGGGAGAAGAGGGGCAAACCCTTAAGCTGTCGCTGGAACTGAAACTGCTCGCCGATGTCGGCATTGTCGGACTCCCCAATGCCGGAAAATCTACATTGATCAGCGTCATATCTTCTGCTACACCAAAAATAGCCGACTATCCGTTTACCACGTTGACGCCAAACCTGGGCGTGGTTCAGAATCCATTCGGTGAGCCGTTTGTCGTCGCCGATATCCCGGGTCTGGTGGAAGGTGCCCATGAGGGGGTCGGGCTGGGGATACAATTTCTCAAGCATATCGAGCGGACCCGGATTCTCGTCCATATGATCGATGCGGCGGCAATTGATCCGGAGGACCCCTTGAAGGCGTTTCGCACCGTGAACAGGGAGCTGGAATTTTTCAGCCGGTCCCTTGGGGAAAAAAATCAGATTCCCGTGCTGAACAAGATGGATGTCACCGGTGCGGATGAGATGGCGGCCGCCTTTAAGGACGCCTTCGGCAAAGGTGAAATCCCGGAGATATCGGCGGTGACCGGAATGGGAGTTAAGCCGCTAATCGAAACCCTATCAAAGCGTCTGGAAGAATTAAATGAAGAGCACCTCTCGGTTGAGAAAACAACAACGAATCGTCGTTAAAATTGGAAGCAATGTGTTGACCACTTCCAATGGATTGAATTTAAGGGTCATCCAGTCTGTGAGCAGACAGATCAGCATATTGATGGAAAAAGGGATTGAGGTGGTTCTGGTCTCTTCCGGAGCGATGGCGGCGGGCCAAAAAAAAATTGGTATGGACTCCCGGCCGGATGAAATTCCAAAGCGGCAGGCCATAGCGGCAGTGGGGCAGGCCGGGCTCATCTTGGAGTATGAAAAGGCCTTTGAAACATACGGGAAAAAAGTGGCCCAGATTCTTCTGACCCATGATGATCTGAGGCACAGGAGACGATACCTGAATTCGCGGAATACACTGTGCACCCTTCTGGAATGGGGCGTGCTTCCCATTGTTAATGAAAATGACACGGTTATGGTGGAAGAGATTGAGTTCGGAGACAACGATAATCTTGCCGCCATGATAACACTTCTCATGGATGCCGATATGTGCATCAACCTCACGGATATCGACGGGCTTTACTCCAAAGACCCCCGGGTGAATGAGGATGCGGAGTTGATAAGTGATGTAACCGCCATCACGAGGACCCTCGAAAAGATTGCAGGCGATATTCCCGGGGCCCTGGGCCGGGGCGGAATGAAGAGCAAGATAAAAGCTGCAAAAAAACTGATGCGGGCCGGAATTCCCATGGTAATAGCCGGGGGGGATCAAAAGGATGTGCTGCTTCGTCTCCTGGAAGGTGAACGCCTCGGCACCTATTTTATCCCGCGACGGGAACGGTTATCCAGCAGAAAATGCTGGATTGCGTTTACAATGAAAGAGGAGGGAGCACTTTACTTGGATGACGGTGCTGCAAACGCTATCCGGAGAAAGGGAAAAAGCCTGCTCCCCATCGGGGTTGTCAAGGTGAAAGGTGATTTTAACATCGGTGCCTGTGTCGTTTTTTACGATGCCTCAGAGGCTGAGATCGGTCGGGGACTTGTAAATTACAGTGCTGCTGATATAAGAAAAATAGCCGGGTTGAAAACGCAGGAAATCGAGCATCATCTCGGGTACAAACCATATGATGAAATAATACATCGGGACCATATGGCGGTCATAGAACACTAGAGCAACTTTGTATACAGGGGAGGAGGCAGGATGACAGTTCGGAAAACGATTACAGAAATGGCTAAGTCCGCCCGGGAAGCATCAATGGATATTGCATCCTGTTCAACTAAAAAGAAAAATGAGGCGCTGTTACGGATTGCTTCAGGCGTCGAAAAAGAAGCATCCTTCATACAGGAGGAAAATGAAAAGGACCTTGAAAATGCAAGAGCCGCAGGGCTGTCCGCTGCCATGATCGATCGTTTGACCATCAGTGATGCAACCATAAAATCCATGGCTGAAGGATTGCGCGAAGTGGCTGCACTGGATGATCCGGTGGGCGCCATGAGCAGGACATGGATAAGGCCGAACCGGCTCCAGGTGTCGCGAATGCGGATTCCCTTAGGCGTTATCGGGATAATCTATGAATCCAGGCCCAACGTCACGGTGGATGCCGCCGGCCTTTGCCTGAAGGCGGGGAACGCCGTGATTTTAAGAGGCGGGTCCGAGGCACTTCATTCAAACCGGGCATTGAGCCGAAGCATCCAGCGTGCCTTGAAGGCCATCGGTCTGAAAGAGGAAATTGTCCAGGTGGTCCCGGTAACCGATCGTGAGGCGGTGACTATTCTTCTGGACCAGGAAGAAACCATTGATTTGATCATACCGAGAGGCGGAGAGGGCCTTATTCGATTTGTCGTCGAACATTCAAAAATTCCGGTCCTGAAGCACTATAAAGGCGTATGCCATGTGTTTGTTGATGAAGGCGCGGATCTTGACATGGCGGAAAATATCTGCTTCAACTCAAAGGTGCAGCGGCCGGGTGTATGCAATGCCATGGAGACCATGCTGGTGCATAAAAACATTGCCGAAGACTTTCTTCCGGAAATGGGCAAACGCTTCAAAGAGGCAGGGGTTGAATTAAGGGGATGCGGGAAGACACGCCGCATTCTTCCCGATGCCAAAGGTGCGGTTGATGCGGACTGGCCCGAAGAATATTTAGACCTCATACTCGCCGTAAAAATCGTTGATGATATGGATCAGGCCATTCGGCATATGGCGGAATTCGGTTCCAAGCATACGGAGGCGATTGTGACACAAGACTATGGACGGTCAAGAAAATTCCTCCGGGAAGTCGATTCGTCGGTGGTTCTGGTGAATGCATCCACACGGTTCAATGACGGCGGCCAGCTGGGCTTAGGGGCTGAAATAGGGATCAGCACCTCAAAGCTGCATGCCTTCGGTCCCATGGGTTTGGAAGAGTTGACAACAACAAAATTCGTAGTTCTTGGAGAAGGGCAGATAAGAGAATAGTCCATGCGCACAGGCCTATTTGGCGGTACATTCAATCCGGTTCATACGGGGCACATTACCATCTCGGAAGAGATAAAGGCGGTGTTCGGTTTTGGCAGAATGATTATTGTCCCGTCTTCCGTTCCGCCCCATAAACGTTCAGTGGATATCGCAGATGCCGACCACCGTTTTGAAATGACCCTGAGGGCTTTCGGAACTAAATCCGGTTACAGCGTATCGGATGTTGAAATCAAAAGACGCGGCCCTTCCTACACGGTGGATACGGTAGATCACTTTAAAAAGAATCTTAAAACAGGTGATGAGTTATATTTTTTATTGGGAATGGACGCGTTTCTGGAAATAGATACGTGGATGTCCTACACGGCACTGTTTGCCCGGGTGCCCATGGTGGTGATGACGCGACCCGGATATGGAAACGGAGATAAAAACGGACCGGATGAACCGCGCCATGATATTTTAGGGGATTTTATCAGACAAAAGATATCTGCCGGCTATTACCTGTCGAAATCCAAGGACGCTTACGAGCATGAATCGCTCCGGCCCATATATCTCAGCCATATCACGCCGGTTGATATCTCAGCCACGGATATAAGGGACAGGATCAGGAAAGGAAAACCGGTCAAAGGATTAATACCGGAATCCGTGGAGGCATATATTATGGAAAAAGGGCTTTATCAATGACAATAAACCAGGTATCATCCGACGGCTCCGAAGTTAGAACCTACTGCGAATCCGCCCTTGGAAAAAAAGCGGAAAATCCGGTTGTGCTGGATGTCCGTGATCTGACCTCGATTTCAGACTTTTTTATTATTTTAAGCGGTCGTTCCAACCGCCACGTCAAATCCATCGGGGAATTCATCCGGGAGGATTTGAAGAAAAAGGGTAAAAAGCCGCTGAGTGTTGCGGGTATGAAAGACGGGCAGTGGATCCTTCTGGATTTCGGAAATGTCATTATCCATGTTTTTTATGAACCGGTCAGAAGTTTCTATGACCTTGAGGGGCTTTGGGCGGATGCCAAGCGGATACCCATTGATCAATATATGAAAACCGAACACAAAGAGGCGGGGAACGCATCATGAAACAAAACGCACCGTGCATGCTGATCATATTAGACGGTTGGGGAATAAACTCCAGCAAAGAGGGGAATGCAGTTAAACAGGCCAACATGCCTGTCCTCGACGCCCTGTTTGCCGGTTGCCCCCACACGGAGCTCGAATGCTCCGGCGAGGCTGTGGGGCTTCCCCACGGAGTCATGGGGAATTCCGAAGTCGGACATTTGAATATCGGCGCGGGACGAATTGTCTACCAGGATCTTCTTCGCATTGACATGGCGGTTAAAGATAAGTCTTTTTTTGAAAACCGGGCCTTTACATCCGCAATGAACCGTGTCAGGGACAACAATGCGGCCCTGCACCTGATGGGACTTCTTTCCGACGGCGGCGTTCACAGCAGCATAGACCATCTTTTCGCCCTTGTTGATATGGCTGAAGAAAGAGGCGTCGCAAGGATTTATGTCCATGCCGTATTGGACGGCCGTGATACACCACCCCAAAGCGGTGCAGGCTACCTGAAGACGCTGAACGACTACCTTGATAATAAAAATAATACGCACATAGCAACGGTTTGCGGCCGGTTTTATGCGATGGACAGGGATACGCGATGGGATAGAGTTGAAAAAGCGTATCAATTGTATACTGAAGGAAAAGGCGCAGCAGAGGCAAATGCGGTTGATGCGGTAAATTCAGCCTATCAGCGCGGTGAAACCGATGAGTTTGTTAAACCGATATACATATCCCAGCCGGAACACATTCCGGAAGGAATTGTAAAGGATAACGACAGTGTCATTTTTTTCAACTTCAGGGCGGACCGCGCAAGGGAGATAACCACCGCTTTTACTGCCGGGGACTTTAGCTTTTTCAACCGGGATGTCCACCCGGATATTTCCGAATTTGTCTGTATGACCGAATATGATGAAAAATTCGATTTGCCGGTGGCGTTCCCTTCGGTGCACCTGGAAGACATTCTCGGTGCGGTGTTAAGCAGGGAAGGGTATACCCAGCTTCGAATAGCGGAGACGGAAAAGTATGCCCATGTCACCTATTTTTTTAATGGCGGCGAGGAAAAGCCGTTTCCCGGGGAAGACCGGTGCCTGATTCCGTCACCAAGGGAAGTTAATACATATGATGAAAAACCGGAAATGAGCGCTTCTTTGGTAAAAGACGAGGTTCTCTCTAGGCTGGATTCAGACACGTATGACTTTATCGTATTAAACTTTGCCAATATGGACATGGTGGGCCACACGGGAATAATGGATGCCGCCATAAAGGCCGTGGAGGCTGTGGACACTTGTGTGGGGGAAATCGTCGAAAAAATTAAATCCAAATCAGGAACCCTCCTGATAACTGCGGATCATGGAAATTCGGAAAAGATGGTGGATGACAATGGAAACCCGCACACGGCCCACACCACAAACAAGGTGCCCTTGATACTGGTTAACTATGACAGGCATGATGCAGCGCTGAAACCGGGAAAGCTGGGGGATATCGCCCCCACTATTCTGCATATTATGGGCATAGAAAAGCCCGATTTGATGACAGGGGGTTCACTGATAGACGATTAGCGGCCTGTTGAACTTCCGGGGTCGATGAATTTTATCTAAACTGGTGATTGAACAAAACAGTTATTCAACTACTGCCCAAATTATATGCTTCTCATATGGTTGAGACATTTACTATAGTTACAGTTACGGTAGCATTTTTTCTGGCCGGTGCCGTTAAGGGTGTAATCGGGCTTGGCCTTAACATGGTAAGTTTAGGTTTGGTTGCCGCCGCGCTGGATTTAACAACGGCTATGGCATTGTTGCTGATTCCGTCTTTTGTTACCAACATTTGGCAGTCCTTCGTTGGTGGTAGGATTAAAGACATCATCCTCGGAATGTGGCCATTCCTCTTTCTGGCAACCATTACCATCTGGATCGGTTCCACCGCTTTGATTTCAATAAACCAGGCATACCTTGCAATCTTGCTCGGAATCTTGTTGATTTCCCATTCATCCCTTAACCTTCTGGGGTTCCGTCTTGTAATTCCGCCCCGGCATCAAACATGGTCCGGAATAATTATGGGAACGGCAAACGGCATTCTCGCGGGTATGACCGGTTCGTTCGTCGTGCCCGGCGTAATGTATCTCCAGGCAATTGGATTACAGCGCGACACCCTCGTTCAAGCAATGGGCATATTGTTTTCACTCTCAACAATCGGGCTGGCAATTGCGCTTAAAACAAACCGCCTGCTGACGTCTGAGGTCGCAGCTATTTCGGCTTATGCGGTCATTCCGGCAATCCTTGGAATGGTAATAGGTCGACGAGCACGAATGGCACTTTCGGAGAATAAATTTCGAAACATCTTCTTTGTATCGCTTTTCGTTTTGGGCCTTTTTATCATTATCAAGGCAGTTCACTGCCGTTAGAATTGTAGTTTACATTGCAGGGTCGTGAGCCGGATCACGTGATAATAAAATTAAAAAGCCGCTCCATTAATATATAGAGCGGCATTGGGAAAAATCAGAAAAGAACGTTTCTGAAAACAGTTAATTGTCTTCCTCTTCGGAGCTTTCCTCATCTTCATCCTGTGGGTCGGTATCTTCTTCATCAGCATAGTCCGGCTCTTCATCAACTTCATCCGGATTATCAGGATACTCATCAGCCGGCTGTTCGTCGGCGGGTTCGGGATAGGTATCATCCTCCGGAGGGTAGGACGTATCACTCAGAAGCATGACATCAGCGGGGCCCTGGTTGAGTTCTACGGCTCCCGCGTTGGCAATAAACACCATAAACAGCGCTAACATCATAAAAAATAACACTTTTTTCATTTCATTCTCCTTTAATGGTCATGTCGTGTTTTTAAAATCCACATCATCATTTGACAGTTGGGATGGATGTGTCCCGTTTTTATCAAAACAATCGATTTTCGCACCATGATTTTCGCACCATATGGATTAGCAATAAAAATGCCAAAATGCAGGGGATTAAATTGCCTATGCAAGACGGCGCCATCAGGCGCCTTTTCGTTTATTCCTGTCATCGGCAATGGCAAATCGGAACTGAAAATTCCGCAATGGAGAAAAGATAAGAATCAAGAATTCCGAGTCATGTCAAATTGTAGTGAAAGAAATTGCCACCCCGGGAAGAAGAGGGCGGATTTTATATGATCATTTTTTAAAAATAAATGACGATGAGTATTTCAAGAAAAGGTTGGTATATTTGTTGCTATTTTCAGGACGGGATTATCCGGCAAAGTAGCAGAGTCATGATGAAAAAAACGAAATCTGAAAAACAACGACAAGTTGATGTTTCCGGAATAATTATACCTGCGGACTGGGACTCCAACGGTAAAGTGAAGGGGTATGCGATTTCTACATTTAACGAAAAAGAATATGTGGTCAAAAATATGGATGGGGGCGAAGATCTGGAATGTTTCCTCGGTAAGAAAGCGAATATTAAGGGAGAATTAATACAATCAGAAACGCTAGAGATAATTCGAATCAAGTCGATTTCGGTTATATGACCAGTCATTTATAGGTGACAGCAGGCCCTCTACCTTTTAAAATCCTCTTTATTTATGCCATATTTATGCAGCAGTTTATGAAGCTGCCGTGTACTGATTCCTGCATCGCCGGCCGACCTGTCAATTCGTCCTTTATTGACGGACAAGATTTCTTTAAGATAATGCCTTTCAACATTTTCCACGCCGATCCGGCGTATATCAGCCAGCTTTTTTGATGCGTTTACATGAATTCGCGCCAACTGTTTGTCTTCTCTAAACAGCTCAGCCGGAAAACTTTCAGGGGAAAGTATATTGCTGGTTTCCAAAATATATGCTCTCTCAACCAAATTTTCCAATTCCCTTATGTTTCCGGGCCAGTCATACTGGGCAAGGCCTTTTAAAACAGCCGGATGGGTTTCTTGTATTTCTTTCCCATGAAACTGGTTCAATCTTTTTAAGAAAATAGATATTAGGTTCGGGATATCTTCTTTTCTGTCTTTAAGCGGGGGCAGGTCTATGGGAAATACATTGAGGCGATAATAAAGGTCTTTTCTGAAGTTACCTGCTTCAGCCATAACACGCAGGTCTGCATTGGTTGCAGCGACGAAGCGGACATCCGTCTCTATCTCGATTTCACTTCCAATAGGTTGTATGGTCTTCTCCTGCAAAACCTGCAGCAGCTTTATTTGTGTTGCCGGTGTGATGGTGCTTATTTCATCAAGAAACAGGGTGCCTTCTTGGGCAATGGCGAATTTGCCCAGCTTTCGCCTGTCCGCTCCGGTGAAGGCCCCCTTCTCATGGCCGAACAGTTCGCTTTCAATAAGTGTATCCGGAATAGCACCGCAATGGACACTGATAAACTGGTTGTATTTTCTGTTGCTATGGGCATGAATGAGGCGAGCCATCACCCCCTTTCCGGTGCCTGTTTCACCTTGCAGCAACACGGTGGTTTTTGTCGGGGCGACAGAGCGTATTTTGTTTAAGACTTCCTTCATTAATGGACTTTTTGTCTGAATGACTTCGACGGAATCCTTTTCCCAGAATTGATCTCTCAAGTAATCCAGCTCTTCCTGGACCATAATATCATCTCTAATCTTTTGAGTGACCAGTTTCATTTCTTCGGTATTAATTGGTTCCGTTATGTAGTCGCTGGCACCGGCCTTTACCGCAAACACCGCCTTCCTGATATTTTCTAGTTTTGTAATGATAATGATTTCTGCGCTGGGAACATGTTGAAAATACGGTTTAAATACTGATTTATAATAGTGCTCATAGGTGGTTATATCTTCTTTACAACTGAGGAGCTCGATATCAAAAAAAATGTATTCATATCGTTTTTGCCTGAACAGCTCAAAGCACTCTTTTCCATTTGCCGCCGAGAAAATATTATATTCACTTCGAAGGCACTCGGATAAGGCGCGCACTGTATCTGGATGAGAAGAGGCAATCAGTACAGTTTTTTGGGGATGTTTTGGCATAAATCTATCAGTGATTTCCATGAACTGGTTTCATTTGATATCTTTCTATTCTCTATATAATCCGATACGCTTTTAGTACAAAAAATTAAAAAAAACTATAAAAATTTAACCCGGCGAACAATAAAGGTTCGGCTGTGGCTGTTCCCCCTGGGTCTGTTCAACACCCTGTCCTCAATCGGAACTGATGGTGCCGATTCCATTGCATTGCTGATGGACGGGCCATGCTCCTTGGACGAGCTTATCTCATGATCAATAAATAACAAATGATTTAAGATGGTTAAATTATTGTCTCGCCGGGTTTCATTTCAATGGAACAACGTTTTGGTGGCATAGGAATTGCTAATAGCCTGAGCATTTACAAGACACCATAATGTCAACGGAGTTTATGCATGAAAAAAGAAACAATTGAGATGTTTAAAGACAAGCTTCGGGAGGAACTGGATAATCTGAAAAAAAATACTGCACAAACGGTTACTGGGTTAATCGGACAGGAAAATTTGCATGCAGACCTGATAGATCAAGCGACCACAGATATGGGACAGGGCTTTATGCTTAGAATCAGAGATCGGGAAAGGCGTTTGATGAATAAGATTAAGGACGCATTGGAGCGAATTGAGGACGGCTCATTCGGCATATGCGAATCATGCGGGAATGAAATCGGAATCAAACGGTTACATGCCCGTCCCGTGGCAACCCTGTGCATCACGTGTAAGACCAAACAGGAGATGCTGGAGGTTCAATGGGGAAACTAGTGTGGAAGCAATCGTTCGTTCAACTATAATTATGAATAACAGGAGGTGAGGTTATGACAAGAGCAGAGCTGATTGATACCATCGCAGAGGAGGTGGGTATAACAAAAGTGGAAGCCGATGCAGCGCTTAGCTCGCTGCAGGATGGCATTGCGGCGGCGTTAAAGAAAAAAAACGGGAAAATAACGCTTACCGGATTCGGAACGTTTTCAAAAAGTCACCGGAAGGCAAGGAAGGGACGGAATCCGAAAACCGGAGAAGAAATTACCATCAAGGCAACAAACGTTATCAAGTTCAAGCCGGGAAAAAAACTGAAAGAGGCCGTCTAAAGAAACGGGGCGATTTGTTTGCCGGAAGGCCGATTAAATCGCCCCCTTTACTATAATGAAGTCGGAGTAACAATGACAACACGTCCGGAGTATGGATTCGGTAATATCCCTGAAGAATACAAAAGCTATCATAACGCAGCTGTCGCTATTGTTCCCGTATCTTATGACGAGACAGCCACTTGGAAAAAAGGCTCCCGATATGGCCCTAACGCGATCATAGAGGCGTCCGGTCATTTGGAGCTTTATGACATTGAAACCGATTCGGAAGTTTACCTCGAGGGTATATATACGGATCATCCCATTAAGGAAAGCGGTTTGCCTGAAGACTTGATACGGGAAGTTCGCACGCGGGTGGCAACACATCTTGCTCATAATAAGTTCGTCGTCTGTTTAGGAGGAGAGCATTCAATCAGTATCGGTACTGTCCAGGCATATGCAAAAAAGTATGAGGACCTGAGCGTCTTGCAGCTTGATGCCCATGCGGATCTCCAGGATGAATACAACGGCTCCCGCTATAACCACAACTGTGTGATGGCCAGAGTTTTAGAATGCTGTGATATTGTTCAGGTGGGCATCCGGAGCATGGATCATGTTGAGACGGGAAAAATAAAAAAGGGGACGGTGTTTTTCGCAGATGCCATCATGAACGGCGGCGACTGGATCGGTGATATAGTGAATAAACTTTCTGAAAACGTTTATATTACGATCGATCTGGATGTATTCGACCTTTCCATTATGCCGGCCACCGGCACTCCCGAACCAGGGGGGTTGAATTGGCATCAAGTGACAAGCCTTTTAAAAAAAGTTACGGAAATGCGTTCTGTTGTGGGTTTTGACGTGGTTGAACTGTGCCCCAGCGAATACAGCTACCCGCAGGATTATCTTGTTGCAAAATTAATCTATAAATTGTTGAGTTACATTTATAAAGAAGATCAAAATGGAAAAAAAAGATATACTGAGTACACCCATTAGCCACATTGATATGACCGGTTTTGATGCGAGACAACTCGTTAAATCAATGGAAGACATGTCTTTTACATCAAGAGAGATTGCATGTGCAGTCGACATATTGAGCATGATGCTGCGGGATGACGAATGCACGATTATTCTCACAATTGCCGGCAGCGCCGGTGCCGCAGGTTGTCTTAAAATTTATTCCGACATGATTAAATACAATATGGTTGACGCAGTCGTTGCGACAGGAGCCTCCATAGTCGATATGGATTTTTTTGAAGCGCTGGGATTTAGGCACTATCAGGGAACCCCTCATATTGACGATAATGTGCTGAGAGAACTGTCCGTTGATCGGATTTATGATACCTATATTGATGAGGAGGAACTCCAGGTATGTGACAGCACAATTCGTAAAATAGCGGATGGATTGTCACCCGGGGTGTATTCATCAAGGGAGTTCATAAGGGAGATGGGACGATATCTGGTCAGCACTTCAGCTGAAAAAGAATCACTTGTGCAATTAGCCTATGAACATCATGTTCCGATATTTTGCCCCGCCTTTTCTGATTCCAGTGCAGGTTTCGGGCTGGTGAAACATCAGTGGGACAATCCCGATAGACACGTGTCTATAGATTCCGTCAAGGACTTTAGAGAGCTGACCATGATTAAAATGAAAGCATTGGGAACAGGACTTTTCATGGTCGGAGGCGGCGTTCCCAAGAATTTTGCTCAGGATACGGTTGTATGCGCCGAATTTTTGGGGGAAGACGTACCCATGCATAAATATGCAGTGCAGATCACAGTGGCTGATGTTAGGGACGGGGCCTGCTCCGGCTCGACTCTGAAAGAAGCGTTGTCCTGGGGGAAAGTCAGCGGTCATTTTGAACAGATGGTTTATGCGGAAGCAACTAGCGTTCTTCCGCTGATTCTAAGTGCAGTCTATCATGAAAAGTTGTGGCAAAAACGCGATCGGCGGAAATGGGCGACGCTTTTTTCGTAATTTTATCAGCTGAGGTTAGGGTTCAATGGTACCTGAAAAAATGTTCATTACAAAAGGAGCCGGTGTTCACAAAGACAGATTGTCTTCGTTCGAAGTGGCCCTGAGAAACGCCGGTATTGAAAAGTGTAACTTGGTTTACGTATCAAGTATTTTGCCACCCAACTGCAGGATTATAAATAAAGCGAACGGTATCAAACAATTAAAGCCGGGACAAATCACCTACTGCGTGATGGCCAGAAATGAGACCAATGAAGCGAACCGTCTGATTTCCGCTGCCATTGGTATAGCAATGCCCACGGATAACGGAACATACGGTTACCTCTCCGAACATCATGCCTGCGGCGAAACCGGCAAATTTTCCGGCAATTACGCGGAAGATCTGGCTGCGACCATGCTGGCAACAACACTGGGCATACCATTCGACCCGGACCAGGCATGGGATGAAAGAAAAAACGTATATCGTGCAAGCCATCACATATTTAAAACCCGGCATATATGCCAGTCGGCAGAGGGCGATAAAAATGGACTCTGGACAACCGTGATCGCCACTGCGGTTTTTCTTATTTAGGGCCGGGGATATTGTTGATTTAAGTCTCTTTTACCGGGAGAAGGTTTTTAGAATAAAATCCGGAACGATTCCAAGTAAACGGTATTTTTTTTGTAAGGGTATCGGAAGGTGGCGGAAATCTCGGATAATACCGCGGCAATTTTTCTCACCGCACAGGCATTCCATTTCCCAGAAACCTTCATCCATTGTCGTGGAATAGTCAAATGTAATTTCTTCGCCTTCACCGATATCACGAATACTGTATAAAAGAGGCCGTCTTCCCGTATAGTGAAAACCGCAATTGGGGTTGCATGAGTGATTGATGCAATTGTCAGGCGCATCGGACGGCCCCTGAAACAGATTGGTGTCGATCTGAATGAAATGATTGTCTTCAAAAGTCATAAGCTGAAGATACTGGTCCCTTGTGTAAACGTCGCCTGCAAATTCAATGATAAATTCATTCCGTTTAAACGCTCTCTTGGTAAATACGGATCGCCCTTTATGGGTATCTCTCACCGCCAGGTCTTGTCGGCGGCATGTTTTTTCTTGTTCCATCTAAAGGTTCTTTTTTTCAAACCAGTAAAAAAGGCCCACACCGGCGAGCACGAAAACGGGGACGACGACCCAGTGACTTACCCCCAATATTTCCGGCAAGGTGATTTTCCCCAAGTCTCCCCATGTCAGGACGGTTCGTTTCATCAAGGGGTAGACCTCGGCATAGATCGCTGCCCCCGCAAGCATTCCGAGAACCCCCCACAAACCGTCCCAGCGGCCTTCACCGACGGCCCCCATGGATGTCCCCGGGCAGTATCCCAGTAAACCCCATCCCAGGCCGAAAATCAGGCCGCCGGTAATCGTCGCTCCCAACAGCGTCGTTTTGACGGACAACGCGGCAAGCCCCAGGTCCTTGAGAAGATAGATACCCACACTGCCGACAAAGATAGCCGTCAGCATGAATTTGAGAATTGTCATGTCCATCAGGCGCAGGGCGCCGATCTGCTTGTCGTATCGCAGCACCTGGCCCCTTTGCAGAAAGAAGCCGAACAGAATTCCGGTAACCAGACCGTAAATAAGCTGACTCATGATTTTTTACCTCCCCCGTATAAAAGGTTGGCACTCACCATTCCGCCGATAAAAAAGCAACATAGCGCAATGAAACCGCTGACCGCAAGCTGAGCAAGACCGCTCAGACCGTGACCGGAAGGTCAGCCGCCGGCCAGGCGCGCCCCGAACATGGCCACCGTGCCGCCGACAAATGCCACGATCGCTCTACCGGTGATGCCGGCACCAAAGCGTTCCTGCCACATGTCCGGAACCGCCTGCAGCTTGAAGGTTCCGGAGATCCTGGAAGCGACCAGGGCGCCGATCAAAATACCGACCACAAACATCCACTGCCATTCTATTTTGGGGGTTTTGGCGATAAAGTAGGCCATCTGGTCGACCCGCTCGGCACTGAATATTTTTTCGATCAACCCGGCAGATCTGACAAAGGACGTCGATGCCCCGAAATACTTGCCTGTGAACCAGACGGAGAGTACAAGTACAAGCCCGGCGCAGGCGCCGGCGATGTAAGGGCTCCAATAGTTTTTCTTTTCAGCTTCTTCCATGTATGATCCTCCTTTCAAATTGATCAAAAGCCAGATGATACATATCCTCTAAAAAGTTATACCTGTTAGCATCAATACATCGAAAACAGCAAAATGTCAAAGGGTTATGCAGCATATTAGCAGGATGTGCGGGGGAAGCTGCGCGATATGGTAAACGGCATGCCATGGCATATCGTATGCGAAATACGTCCTTTTATTCAGTTCCACAATTTTGTATATGAAGGATATGGCTATGCATAAGTAATCCGAAAGGAGGGCGCAATGAATAAAAGAGTGGTACTTATTACAGGATGCTCCACGGGTATCGGCAGGGCCCTTTCAGAAGAATTCCACCAATGCGGTTTTCGCGTCGTTGCCACCGGGCTTAGCCTCGAGTCTCTTTCGGACCTGGAGGCAAAAGGCATGTCCGCCCATGTTCTTGACGTTAATAATAAGGACCAGGTAAGGCAAGTTGTAGAGACGGTTTTAGATCAAGAAAAGACCATTGATGTCCTTGTGAATAATGCAGGATATGGACTCATGGGGCCGTTGATTGAAATTCCCGAAAATGAATTGATATTACAATTCCAAACAAATGTTTTTGCCAAGCTTTTTATAGCGCAGAAAATTGCGCCCATAATGAAGAAACAGGGCAACGGACTTATTATAAATATTGGAAGCGTTTCCGGAATTACCACAACCCCTTTTTCCGGTGCCTACTGTGCTTCTAAAGCGGCGCTGCACGCATTTTCAGATGCGTTGCGAATGGAGTTAAGTGTTTTTGGAATTAAAGTGGTGACCGTGCAACCCGGAGGCATACGAACACAGTTCGGCGCATCTGCAATGGAGATACTTTCCCGTGTTTTTAAACCTGGATCATGGTATCAACCCATAGGTGACTCGATAAGATCGCGTGCCGAAGCCTCGCAGTTAAATGCTACACCGGTAGATACGTTCGCACGAAAACTTGTTAAAGCCGTAACGGTAGACGATCCTCCGGCAACTATACGAATAGGCCAAAAGAGCTTCCTCCTTCCTTTTCTAAAAAAGGCAGTTCCTACTCGTGTTTTGGATGGAATTTTCAAAAAAAAGTTCGGTCTTAATATGATGGAATAGCTTGTTTCTAATCTGGTATGTAAAAAAGGAAATGGTAACATTTTTTAAACAAACTGAGAAAAGGGGGTCGTCAATGAGCAGAAGAATATTGAGAACAAGACTTTGTGATATTCTTGATATTGAATATCCGATTTTAAGTGCAGGCATGGGTCCAAGCATGGTTGGAGAAAAGACAGGCGCCCCGGTTGAACTTGTGGTTGCAGTCTCCGAAGCCGGCGGGCTCGGGGTTTTGGGCGCGGCCGGTTATTCAGTCGACGAGATGCACGATGCGATAAGAGAAATTAAAAAGCTTACAGATAAACCTTTCGGTGTGGATCTGCTTTTACCTGATCAGATAATACGCGCAGGAGATGCCCCTGAAGACGGCCCCGGCGAGATGCCCCTTAATGACATTCTTAAAACGTTACCGGAGGCGCACTACAACTGGATGATGAATATAAAAAAGGAAATGAGGCTGCCGGACATCGACCTGAATGTTAATTTGAAATCAACGACCTTACGCCCCCATGCTGCAATAAAAGTTTGCATCGAGGAGAGCGTTCCATTGTTCTGTTCCGGTCTTGGTAATCCCGGTTTTATGGTGGGCGATGCGAGGAAAGCCGGAATGAAAGTCCTTGGCATCGCGGGAAACACCAAGAATGTTCGGCGAATAGCCGAATCGGGTGCAGATCTTGTTGTGGCTCAGGGGCATGAAGGCGGCGGTCATACCGGCCGAATTGGTTCTCTTGCGCTGTGGCCGCAGGCAATCGACGCCGCCTCTCCCACCCCCGTTCTTGCTGCAGGCGGGATAGGCGATGGTCGAGGATTGGCCGCTGCACTGGCAATTGGCTGCGTAGGTGTCTGGGTCGGCACACGGTTCCTTGCGTCAAATGAAGGGGGCGCCTTGGATGTTCAGAAAAAAACCATTGTGAACGCCACGGATGAAGATACCCGCAGATCATATCTTTACACCGGCAAAACCTCTCGGGTCACATATAACAGATTCCATGACCTCTGGGAAACCTCAGGTCTTGATCCGCTCCCGTTTCCAACCCAGGTGATGGTTGCATCCGCCATGAATGAAATGTTCATAAGGGCGAAAAAGGAGGACTATGTCGGCCAGTTTGCCGGTCAGGTGTCCGGGCTTATAAAAGAAATTAAACCCGCCAGTGAAATACTTAACGATATGGTAGAGGCGGCGGCGGATATAATTGCTCGAAAACTTTCTGACACCGTAATCGTAAAATAAAAACAAATGACTTTTCTGCAATTTGATGCCTTTAAATCAGATCGCAAGGCGGTCCGGTTAAACGACACATTAATTCATTGTAGACCAATGAAAGAATGCTCACCATGCATTAGCCGGCCTGGTAATTAAATCAATCGTAAAGGATGTATACATTTTGAATTTCGCCTTTATCGTCAAGGATGTTCGACGGCCCATAATATTCGATGATCTTTTTCTTGTTTTTATCATAGATCATGTCCAGGTGGGGCGCAAATAGACGAATAAACCAGCTGTCGAATTCAAGTCGCAGCGTTAGCATTTTTTCCGCAGACTCTATGGGACGGATTCGGAAACTATAGTAATCGAGTCTGGACGGGAAAATAAGCTTCATTTTAATTGGGCGCTTTTTTAGCTGGTTCAGATTGGCAATCAGATAGTAATGCCATCCCTGGCAGGAAAAAACATTCTCGGCATTATCAAGAGGCTTATATTCTTCGGGACCCCCTTTTTCCTGCCGGAATATCAGGTATCGCCCACCTTCCCAGCGCAAGCCTTCTTTGGTGCCGGTTTTAAAATTTCGAAAGAGATAAGTGGGCATCATAAGGCTTCTAGAGTAGTCTGAGTTTAATTCCGCAATTTTTTTACCTTCGAGATCGAAGTAATCATTCATGGAGGTTTGCAGCTTTCCATTTTTGTAAATGGCGGTATGTTTCTCTGTGTAAACCGGTGTCTTCTTTTCCCTGTCTTTATAGGCCCTGGCTATGATTACCTCTTTGTGAATGCCGTCGGCGGGTTTTTTGCTTTGAACACTTGCCTGCGCAGTTTTTTTGGATATTTGTTGCCGGTTGCTTTCAGAAAAGACAGGAGTTGCCAAACTAATGATGATAGCTATTATGAGCGTTTTATTCATAAGTTGTAACTTCCTAAAATTGTAAGTCATTACCACCCTGTCCCTAATGTCCGACCTGCAATGTCACATTCCGAATACCCTTATTCATAACACAAATCCAAAAGGATAGATAGGAATGAAGTAGAAGGTAGAGACGTTGCGTGCAACGTCTCTACTATGGGTTGATTTACAGCAGGAGGTTCACCAGATCCATCCAGAAACCGGACACATTATAGTCATCCGGATTATCGCCTTCCTCATAACTTTGAACCGGGTTGCCGTTTAAAATGTCGTTTATAAAATTACCCGCATCAACCCCTTCTGCCTGGATTTCCGTACCCGTAAATTCAATTATTGCCACGCAATGGCTTTCGTTCACATCCCGGAAATAAGGAATATAATAGCTGAGGTTGGGATACTGGTCATAGGTTGCCGCCAGGTTGCTTAAATCCTGACCCCACAGTTGTGTAAGCATATACTCAACATCGTTTGGATCGGATTCATCGATACCGTGGAACCGGGCATAGGAATACCCTGAGAAGTTGGCGTCCCTTGCAAATACGGCGAGGGCTAAAGGATCGCCGGGATACTCCTGTGCGAGCAGTTCATGAATATATCCGAAATCGTTGCCGATATCCGGGCCGAACTCTGAGATGAGTTTGCCCAACAGATAATCTGTATTCCACACCTCGTTGATTTCCTGGTGCAGATAATACTGTGGATCACTTTCGTCAATAGCGGAAAAAATGGGACCGGAGTCGTTGAGGAGATAACTCTTGTTGGGATCCAGTTCTTTTCTGAAAAAATGATAATTGGTCAACGATCCCACGCCTCCGGCGCTGGATCCGGTTACCATGAGCTTGTCCACATGGGGGAATTCCTGTTTGAGGTAGTCAATGACCTTTTCAATATTGGTCGCACCCACATGGTGATAGGTGATGCAGTCGCCGCTGCCGTCCTCGTTTTCACAATACACCTGTCCGGGATTGTTTCCGGAATGAACATCTCCGGTGCAATAGGGTATAAAGACTTTATTCCATTTGGAAGTCTGGACGTTGTCACCGGCGGGATGGTTTTTGAGTATCAGCGGTGAAATCGCGGCATTCACACTTCCGCCTTCAATATTGGGATCAAGGAAATCGCCCAGGTTCATGAAATTATCGGGAATGCCGTCGGGATTGGCAGCTCCACGAATGCCGGCTTGTCCGGTGCAGCTGGGATAGTCCCAGCAGGCCCCTCCGGGCTCAAGGTAGACAATCAAATCATTGGTATAGCCAAACAGCCAGTTCCAAAAACCAGTTGATTTCATAATAAATATTTTATACTGGGAGCCGTTGGAACACATGGCTCCGGGAATGTCGACTTTTTCCCATGCGCCCCAGATAGCTGAACTGATGCTGTCAAGAATCGGATGGTCCTGGGCATGCCGTGTCCCGCCGTCAGGGTCCAGCGGTCCGTATATGGCCTCAAACTCCCCTTGAGAAATCCCGCCGGTCTGTAACCGGAGTTCATCAAGCTGTCTTTCCGTCATCTCCATGGGATTCATCGCAAGGAGCTCTTTGACTGGTGTCAACTCTGATGTTAGGGTTGCATCATCCCCGGCATCCCCGCCAGAACTGGAACAGGACATCAGGCAAAATGGAAATAAAAGCGTTAAAAGTAACAGGAAGAATAGCATACGTTTTTTTTGCATAGCGGTCTCCTTTTTCAAATGGGTTGAATGAAAAAATAGAAGACTCGTCGCGCTGCCGCGAGCCCTCGCTAAAAAAAAAGTATTTACACTGCAATATGGCAAAAGGCACAGGCAGTATCGCCGAGTTTACGGTCTGCCGCCTTTATTTTTAACGGATCGGTTGCAAATCAGTCGGGGGTGATTAAAGGATTAGTTGATCAACGGAAAAAGGTCAAGTTGAATTTTAATGGATTTCCCTTGTTTTAAAGAAGTCTATCTCCGGCCATTCTTCCATGCAGAATCCCATCTGCCATTCACTGGTGGTCAGGTAGGCCAATGCGCCTTCAGCGTCCCTTGCGATGCGGGGGCTGTTTCTCCTTTGAAATTCTTCTTTGTATTTCGGATCGCTGCAGTCAAACCATCTGGCGACTTTAAAATCAACGGATTCGTATATGGCATCCACGCCATATTCGGACATAAGCCGCTCCATGGTGATATCGAACTGAAGCATCCCCACGGCTCCTAAAATATAACCGTTGGCTTCAATGGGCCGAAACACCTGGACCACCCCTTCTTCTGCGAGCTGTGTGAGGCCTTTTTTCAGCTGCTTTGCCTTCATGGGGTTTTTCAGGATGACTTTTTTGAAAAATTCAGGGGCAAAGTTGGGAATCCCGGTAAACTTCAGCGGCTCCTTGTCGGAAAACGTGTCGCCTATTTTTATGGTGCCGTGATTATGTATGCCTATAATGTCGCCGGGGTATGCCTCTTCAACATTCTCCCGCTCATTTGCCATAAATATGGTGGCGTTTGAAAAGGTCACTTCCTTGCCGATTCTATGGTGGATCGTTTTCATCCCTTTGGTGAATTTTCCAGAGCAGATCCGTACAAATGCGATCCTGTCTCTGTGGGCAGGGTTCATATTAGCTTGTATTTTAAAGGCAAAGCCGGAAAAAGGTGTTTCATAAGGGGACACTTCCCTCGTATCCGCTGCCCGGGGACCGGGAGAAGGCGCTGTTTGCACAAAGGAATCCAGCATTTCCTTGACACCGAAATTATTGATGGCGCTTCCGAAGAAAACCGGGGTCTGGCTGCCGTTTAGATAGTGCTCAATTTCAAAGGGATTGGCGGCGCCTTCCAGGAGTTGAACATCCTCCCTCAATTCATCGGCCTGAAAACCCAGTGCATCATCAAGCTTGGGGTCGGAAAGGTCCGTGATCACGATTCCCCGTGTATTGCTTGTTCCGGGTGTAAACAGCCGCAGTTCCTTTTCATAAATATTATAAACTCCTTTAAATCGTTTGCCCATGCCGACGGGCCATGAAAGGGGCGTGCATTCGATTTGAAGTTTGTTTTCTATATCATCAAGAATATCGAGGGGCGCCATTCCTTCCCTGTCCAGCTTATTGATGAATGTCATGATGGGTGTGTTGCGCATCCGGCAGACCTCCATCAGTTTTTCGGTCTGGGGTTCAACGCCTTTGGCATTGTCAATTACCATAAGGGCACTGTCCACCGCGGTGAGAACCCGGTAGGTATCTTCTGAAAAATCCTGATGCCCCGGCGTGTCAAGTAGATTGATTTCATACCCCTTGTAGTTGAACTTCATCACGGATGTGGTCACGGAGATACCGCGCTTTTTTTCAATGGCCATCCAATCGCTTGTGGCATGCCGTTCCGCTTTCCTGCCCTTCACCGCACCTGCCTGCTGAATGGCGCCTCCGAACAGGAGCAGTTTTTCCGTCAGCGTGGTTTTGCCTGCATCCGGGTGGCTGATAATCCCGAAGGTGCGTCGTTTCTCAATTTCTTTTTTAAGGTTACTCATTATATTTATTGTATATTTACTATGGATTAACTACTCGCAATATACTTTGAGGCGTCAAACGGCGAAAGCCGGAATCCTGGCGGCCTTACCGGGTGCCGGATCGAGTCCGGCATGACATCAGGTACTCAGGAGCATGTTGCAGCAGACCAATAAACAAGGAGGAATATACTCATATTTTACCGCCATGCAAGCTTTTTGTGTTAAAAAAGCCATATGTCCCAATTTAAATCAGATGATGTCATTGTTACACGATTATTTGTGATTATCTTGCGTTTTATTGATATTTACGTTACGTGGTGTCGGTCAGCGGCTGCAGGATAATGACGAATAAACCACTACTGTAGGAAAAAATGAGCTGGATAGAAGCAAGAGTTGTTTTCAAATCAAAAGACCCGGTTATTGCCGGGGATCTCATATCCAATATTTTCTATGAACTGGGGATCCAGGGGGTATGTACGGAAGACCCGGAGGTGTGGCCGGATGAACCTGCGGATGCGTCATTTGAGGCGGATAAGGATTATGCGGTATCAGGGTATCTCCCTGTGGATGACCGGATTGAATTTCTACGATCCGCTCTTGAAACAGACCTTTCAGGATTGGAACGCGATAATGGCATCATCTTGAAGGTGACTTACCGCAATGTAGAGGAGGAGGACTGGTCCGAATCATGGAAAAGATATTTTTCACCGACGAAAATAACCGACCGGATTATTGTCAAGCCCACGTGGCATGACTATATCCCTTTGAAGGGAGAGAGCGTCATTGAAATCGATCCGGGCATGGCCTTTGGAACGGGAACCCATCCCACAACGTCCCTTTGTGTGAAAATGATAGAGAAATACATCCGTTCCGGAGATACCTTTCTTGACATAGGCTCCGGCTCGGGTGTCCTGATGATTGCAGCATCAAAGCTCGGGGCAACAGACGTGTGGGGTATTGATAACGATGACACCGCCGTGGAGGTGGCCACATATAATCTGAAATTGAACGGTGTCCGAGAGGAGGCGTTTAATGTAAGGCGGGGGGACCTCGCAACAGGCGTAACCCGTCGGTTTAATATGATAACCGCCAACATTCTGTCCGAGGTGATTATCGTCCTTCTGGATGACATCACCCGCGTGATGGAAAAAGAAGGCGTGTTGATATGTTCGGGCATTATTGAAAAAAACGCCCCTAATATTCTTGATAAAATGAACAGGATCGGTTTAGAAATAACCGAAACCCATTCTAAGGATGAATGGGTGACCATTGTCGCCAAAGTAAAATAAAAAAGGAGAGTTAATACAGGAGGATATCTCGTTTATGCCGATTAGCCGAGAATTTGAAGATCGTCTGTCACCGGTTCTCGAAAAGGTGGCCCGCCATTTCGGGACACCGTTTCACATATATGATGAAGAAGGAATCAGGAAAACCGGCCGATTGGTCATTGATGCGTTTTCAGGTGTCAAGGACTTCATGGAGTATTTTGCCGTAAAAGCCCTGCCGAACCCCCGCATCCTTGGAATCATGAAAAGCATGGGATTCGGGTTTGACTGCAGTTCGATCCCGGAGCTTGTGTTGGGGAGACGGGCCGGCGCGGTCGCTGAAGAGCTGATGTTTACATCCAATAATACCACCGATGAGGAATTCCGGGTCGCCCTGTCTGATGGAGGGTGCATCCTTAATCTTGATGATGTTACGTTGATTTCAAAAGTCCCTGCCATGCCTGAATTAATCTGCTTTAGGTACAATCCCGGACCCGAAAGAACCGGAAATGATATTATCGGAAAACCGGAGGAGGCCAAATACGGCGTGAGCAGCGACCAGATAGTAGATGCCTTTCGCATGGCACGGGAACTCGGTGCAACACGATTCGGACTCCATACCATGCTGGTGTCAAATGAACTCAATCACGCCTATATGGTGGAAACAGCCCAGATGCTGTCTGACACCGCAGAAAGGATCACGAGCCGGCTTGACATCAGGTTTGAATTCTTCAACATCGGGGGAGGATTCGGCATTCCATACCGCCCCGGTGAAGCGGGCCTCGACATTGCCGCCATGGGAAAAGGCGTGGCGGACATTATGAAGAGGTTCAAAGAGAAAAACGGATACGAGCCGGCGTTTCATATTGAAAGCGGGCGTTACATGACCGGCTCCCACGGCGTTCTCGTCACAAGGGCCATAAACAAGAAAAATACATACCGCAACTATGTCGGGGTCGATGCCTGCATGTCGGCGCTGATGCGGCCGGCTATATACGGCGCTTATCATGAAATTACCGTTCACGGTAAAAAGGACGCGGACGCCGGTGCGCCGGTGGATGTTGTGGGCGCGCTGTGCGAAAATAATGACAAGTTTGCCGTTCAGCGAATGCTTCCCGACGTCAGTGAAGGCGATCTTCTTGTTATTCACGACACGGGCGCCCATGGCCATTCCATGGGCTTCAATTATAACGGAAGGCTCCGCCCCAAGGAGCTGCTCCTGAGGACCGACGGTTCCGTTGAACTGATAAGGCGGGAAGAAACCATCGAGGATCATTTTGCAACGCTTGAGTTTGATGAACATATTTTACAGGGGAATGTCTGACCATGGCCATTGAAAATGATGTGGTGCTGATTTATTTTGAGGGCAGGCCTTCGGGATTTGCCCGTATAGAAGATATTTCGCCTGATGTAAAAAAAGACTGGTACAATGTCACGTTGCTGCTGCTTCAAATCCCCATGCAGACCATCACATGGACGTTAAAGGATATTTACATTGACGGTGAGGAATTCACCATGAACGGAAACCGGATTCGTCTTGAACTTGTGGAGCATACCACGGCCGGTATCCCTGTCAAAAACGATGACACTCCGGAAGAGGAAACAACATCCAAAAAAAACGGCAATTCCAATTCAGAAGCCCCCGCAAAGGTCATTTCTCTGGCTGACAGAAAACCGAATTAATATCGGGTGAACATGGCCTCTCATTTGAAAACAGTTATTTCCGCATCAAGGCGGACGGATATCCCGGCTTTTTATATGGACTGGTTCATGGAATCCATACGCAATGGGTATTTCGAAGTGGTAAATCCCTATTCAAGGAAAACATTTCACGTGGATGCGTCGGTTGATGCAGTCCACACCATTGTATTCTGGTCTAAGAATTTCAATCTGTTTTTAAAGGGGGGATATGGAGAGGCGCTTCTTGAGCAAGGATACAAGCTTTTTTTCAATTTTACCGTTAATTCCTTTAACATGGATCTCGAACCCAATGTGCCCCGTCTCAGTGATCGTGTTGATCAAATGAAAGAGCTTTGCTCGCGGTTTAATCCCAAAACCGTTCAATGGCGCTTCGATCCCATTTGTTTCTATAAAGATGCAGATGGTCACGCGGGGCATAATCTTGATGATTTTGAAAACATTGCTGAAACGGCGGGCCTTTGCGGCATAGAACGATGTGTCACGAGCTTTGTTGATCTATATCGGAAGGTTGTAAAACGATCTGAACGTGCGAAAGGGGTTTATTTGTTCGACCCGCCGATTGAAAAAAAAATTGATATCCTTCTTGAAATGGAGAAGATGCTTAACGAACGATCCATCTCACTATTTACCTGCTGTGAAAAAGAGGTGCTGGATAAACTCCCCTTGGAATCCACTGTTTCCCGAAGCGCATGCATACCCAATGACTACCTGGCAAGGCTGTATGGTGGAAAGGTGTCGATGGCAAAAGACCGGGGGCAGAGAATGGCCGCCGGGTGCGGCTGCTATCAATCATCGGATGTCGGGTCCTACAGCCTCCACCCGTGTTTTCATAATTGTGTGTTCTGTTACGCGAATCCTGCTGCACTTGAAAATTCTTAATCATAATCCTAATCTCATTTGGCGGCGATTGTTTTTATAAACAGATTACGATTATGATATTTCTACCTGAATGGGCTCTAATGACAACCACAGACGCTGATATGCCTGAAGTGTCAGCGTAAGGAAACCGTGGGGATCGGGTGACAGGGTTTCTTTGTTTATGTTTTCAAAAAGAGCGGTCGTTTCGGGAAGTGTGAATTGGTTGAAGTCCACAACGACGTCTTCACGATCCTGCCCCAGATTGACAATGGTCCAGGTATAATGATTCCGGTAGTGGTTGAAGATCACCGCCACCGATGGATGGCTGTCCTGGGTTAAAAGAGCGTCGGCTTCGTTCCCCCTGAAATGAAGGGCCGGATCAGCATCCACTATGGAAATGAGGTGGTTGATGCCTGTTGCAATATGATGGTGAATGGAGTTGGTGTCGTTCAGCAGGGCTTCAAGTTGTTCACAGTCGGATTTGGTTCGCTTGAGATCCCTCAGCTCCCCGCTTTCATTGAACCTGTCATAATCGTTGGGAAGACCCAGAAGATCATTGAAGTAAATGGACTTCACGTGTCGTCCCATTAACGCAAATGCCAGTGTGTAGAATGCCAGGTAACGTTTTGCCTCAAGCTCATTACACTCCAGCCTAATCATGGCGTCCCGCGTCGATACACAGAGTTCATAAGGTTCTCTTCCACCGGGGACACTTTTATACTTTACCCGGCCGTTATTTTTTTCAACGGTATCCGCCAGCATCTGTCTCTCGGAAGGGGTCAGGATATCAAGACTTCCCCGGACGGATTTTCCATCATGGCTTTCCGCAAGGCTGAACCGTATGCTTTCCTTCGGAATATCATAGGTTGCAATCTTTTCAAAAATCCTGGGTAAAATCCTCGCATTTTTCGCATTGAACACAACAGGCAGAATGCATGCCAGGTGGAAATCATACATCATGGGCGGCGGGGCGTCTTTATTTGCCATTTGTGAAAGAATGCTTCCAAGTTGGTCGTTTACTTCCAGGTTGGCAACAATCCTGGGGGAAACGGAATCAAGGGAGAGATAAAGGATTTTCATTAATCCTGAAACTTCCGGCAGGCCAAAGCAGGAAGTCCCCCATTTTTTAAAGGCAAAATTTGCCGCGTCAAGGCGAAGCATGTTTAAGTCAAGGCTCAGGTACCATGAAAAATCGTCGGCAAGCATTTTAAGACCATTATAAGTGGATGTGTTCAAATCCACCTGAACATGGCTGAAGGTGGTGAGGGCACGGATTTCTTCTCCGAAAAGCCTATGATCATACCTCCGGTAGATGTCTGCATACTCACCTGCTTCGCCTTCGTCATAACCCATGGTCACCAGCAGGTCACCTATGGATTGAATGGTATCATGGAAAATAAATGGCGTGTGGTTGGTTTCCTGGGTTTCCGATACGGCGAATATGGTTCCAGGGTCGATGCCGGTATTTGTTTTAAGATGTTCTATAAACGACAAGATGTGCTGATAATCATCTTCCAGGAGCATCTGGTCGTTTTTAATCTTGTTGAAAATAGTAAAGAGGCGGACAACCGCTACTGGAAGCTCTTTCTTTTCGGATTCGGCAAAGTTTGCCTGAATGGTATCGAGCCTTTCGTCAACGCTCATATGGCTGATTGTCACATCGGTCGGTTGTCGTCTGAAAATGGTAAATAGAGGAAAAGGGCGCGGCCGAAAAATAGTCTTAAAATCGCCCCTGGCAAGACGGTCCCGGTATTCTTCTTCAGTATAGATAAAAAAGCAGTCCTTTTTGCCATCGTCACCGTTAAGAAAGGCCTGGAAAGACGGGTTGTTGATATCTACGTGGTTTAACACAAAATCAGCCATGGAGTAGTAGGTTTCCATCATGTCTGAAAACACCTGGTTGCTTCCGAATGGAGGGTGAATCCTGTCACGGACAATCTGGGAAAAAAAGCCGTCATTGAAACGGTCTTCGGCCACCTCGCATGCCGGCAGCATGTGCATGCCCCGAATGGCCGGAAAATGTTTTTTTAGAAAATTATCCAGTGTGGCGAGGGATTTTTCACCGCTTTTTTTCACACTGTCGGCATAGGCGATGACAACCGTATTCTGCCGTATTTTTGACAGGGGGTCAGACGGCCGGAATCCAAGATCCTTTTCCTTTAATGCGTCTTTTTTATTTTCCCACGCACCGGTCAGCATGGTGATCCAGTAGTCGGCAATCCGTTTTGCAAGATCTTTATACTCGCTGTCCGGGAAGATGGTTTCAAAAAGTTTCCTGATTTCTGTCAGGTTCTCTTCGGATAGAGGTGTCCAGTTTTGGTCTTTTTTTCCCATTTCGTATCTATTCGAATCTACGGGTGGTGTTGCGGGTGGCGATTTATTTTGTTAGTATTGACTCACAATATCAAATATAACTGTCTGCGGCAATATATAATTTATTAATATGGCAGTGAAACATGTGTAATATAGAAAAGAACAAACTATTAAATAAGGGTAAAGAGAGGCGATCTTATTTTGGATGACAGAACCTATCATAAATCATTTGTTCTGGATATGGATGGAGTTATTTACACCGGATCAAAGCTGATCCCCGGAGCAAAAGAGTTCGTGGAAAAGCTAAAGGCGGGGGCGTATAAATTTTTATTTTTGACCAACAACTCTTATCATACACCCACAGAACTTCGGAAGCGGCTGTCGGACATGGGTGTTGATGTGACTGAAGACCATTTTTATACCTCGGCCATGGCTACGGCGAGTTTTCTGAAAGTGCAGAAACCGGAGGGGTGTTCGGCTTATGTGATAGGGGGCAAGGGCGTGGTCAATGAGCTGAGAAATGCAGATATCGACATAACATCCGATAAGCCGGACTATGTAATTATCGGAGAAACCGAACAGTATGATTACTCCAAAATTATTGAAGCAACCCTGCTCATCCAGGAAGGTGCAAAGTTCATTGCCACCAATCCGGACTTAACCGGACCCAGCCAGAGGGGCCCTGTGCCTGCCTGCGGCGCCCTGGTGGCCCCCATTGAAAAGGTTACCGGGGTCGCACCATACTTTTTAGGAAAACCGAATCCCGTCATGATGTTTCTCGCACGAAAAACACTTGGGGTTCACTCTGCAAATTGCTTTATGATCGGAGACAGGATGGATACGGATATTATGGGCGGGCTGGAATCCGGCATGACCACCTGCCTGGTCTTGACCGGAGTAACAACCATCGACATCATGAAGCGATTCCCTTATCAGCCCGATTATGTGTTCAATGATCTTGAAGAGATCGACCCCGATACGATTTTATCGAGAAGGAAGCGCGTAGACAACTGAACGGACAGCCGCAAGTGTTTAATGACAATTCTCCTTTGACAAAATCCAATCACAGGTTTATGGTCTGAAGCATTATTTTAGCATAACCATTAATCAGAACTGCATTGCGGGTGGTTTAATATAGATGGAACGATGAAGAACAATGAAAGGGTTATCAATGAAGACTAAGTATTGTATTATTCCCATGTTTATTTCTATCGGCATATTCTTCTGCGGCCTGGCTTATGCTGAATCAGGCTACGATGGACGGATGGGGCAGACTATGGACGTCCATATCCAGGCCAACAACCCCGTGGCCGATATGGTGGCATTCAATGTCCAGAATTACATGATCGGAGAATTGACCAAATCCGATCGAAGTGCAAACCAGTTATGGCTTCGATATGCACAGCCGTTTTCGCTTGCGGATACCAACTGGCTGATGCGGGCGTCGTTGCCCGTTAATACCTATCCCACACGGCTCAACAAAGATGAGACAGGAATCGGCGACTTTAATGTGTTGGCCGGACTGCTGCTTGATACGGATGAGCCGGGGTTGAGCCTCGCCCTTGGACCTCAAATTACATTGCCGACCGCTTCCGATGATGCTCTGGGGAGTGAAAAATGGTCTGCGGGTCTTGCCAATGTCCTCTTTGATGCACGAAACAATCAATTGCAATGGGGCTACATGTTAACATGGCAGCATAGCTTTGCAGGGGATAGCGACCGGGCTGACGTGAATGAGGGCATGTTCCAGCCGTTCGTCTTCTATCAGCTGGGAGGGGGAACCTACCTGAGATCCGCTCCCATCTGCAGGTATAATTTCGAGGATGAAACGTATACCATACCCATCGGTGTAGGGGTCGGGCAGGTGGTTAAGAAAGACTATATGATGTTTAATTTTTTCATCGAACCCCAGGTGTCGATTATCGATGACGGTGCAGGGTGGCCGGAATGGCAGATCGTCTTCGCTGTAAATATGCAGCTTGTTGATCCGTAGGTGAATCGGCAAAACCGGCATGAAAATCGATATTGTCAAAAAAGACCGGACAATTCATGTGCTACATTACCGGACAGTTTATTTGTTACTAACATTTACGCAGTAATGGCTTGTCTATTTTTAGGGGATAAGGTATTATAGCGCATGTGAGTCGACAGGTTTCCCACTCTCTGCATATGAACCGTTATTTCAACATAAAGGACCGAGATGCCCGAAAAAGTTTTCATCACCGACGATAATACAGCGACATTCGCCTGCCCGAAATGCAAAAGACATAAAACAACGGATGTGACAAAATATAAACACATTGAAACATCCGTCCGGGTTAAGATCAAGTGCCCCTGCGGTCATGCCTATGATGTGATTCTGGAAAGAAGGAGATACCTTAGAAAAAACATTAACCTCAACGGTAAGTTTATCCATCTTAAAAATGATGAAGCCGGCGGCATGACCGTAACCGATATCTCTCGTTACGGGCTGAGGCTCAAGCTTAAATTCCCCTATAATTTTGAAGTCGGAGACAAGCTGCTTCTGGATTTCACGCTTGACGACAAGCAAGAATCCTTTGTTTCCAATAAAGAGGTGATTGTGCGAAGTGTGAAAGGGCTGTCGGTGGGGGCGGAATTCGCCCACACCGAACATTATGACAGCCTCGGTCAGTATCTTCTTTATTACATGAAATGACGGAAGCGTTATTTCACCGAGCTTTTTAGATAACTTATATTACCCCCCCGGATGCCCCTTTCCTTACGATCTCTTTTAAAAGAAGGCATATCCCCCCTGCCGTGTTGTATTTTCCAAAAAAAGGCCAATCATTTTGTCGTCATCTTTTTAGAGACTATTGTTCATTATTGAAGACTATTGTTTAAAAAGAAAAACGCCATTTTTTTTAAGTAATCCGACCTGTCTATTTTAATCCAAATATATCAATATGTTAAAAATATTATGCAGTGCGGCCGATTCTGGCATGACCGGTGCTTTATAGGGCGGTGAATAGATTGAAATAAAAACCATAAAAAACAAGGAGGCTATTATGAACACAACAATTAATAAGAAAATGTATTTCAGATTGGCGGTACTGTTTATTTCCATTGCATTGATTCTTCCCGGAAGTGCGTTGGCGGCACACTCTACTATTAAAGGCACCATCGCTGGTGCAAACTGCATCATCAATGATGGCATATGCCCCATGAAACCCGGCGATCCGCACCTTGCCCTTGAGAATGACTTTGTTTTGTCTACACCTGAAGGCAAATATTATTTCATGCCCAACATAACCAGGACGGTAAAAACAAGTTATATTCATAAACCTGTCAGGGTTACCGGTGTTGTCGACGGGTCCTCCATGGTCGTTTCCATTATCGAGGTAAAGGATGGCGATAACTATAAAGAAGTGTGGAATTGGAAAAAGATTGTCGCTGAGCTTGGAAGAGGAAACTAGAGAAACGTGGATCCCACAATCTCACTAGGGGGCGCCTGTCTGACAGGCGCCCTTTGTGAGACAATAAAATGTAATAACTAAAGGACATGACCGAGTTATCACATTTTTATGACCCATTTCATGAAAAAGACACATGGAAAACAAGTAAACGATTTTCAAGAAAGGAGGAGGAGAAACCCATGAAAACAAAGCCTATGATACCGGTATTGATTCTGACATTGATTACAATTCCATTCGTCGCCTTTGCCATGGACATGCATCACGGCCATTCAGGAAGCAGCATTCACACGTCGACGAAAGGGGCTTATACCTTTTCATATGAGGTGATTGACATGACCGAAAACATGAAAAAAATGAAAAAGATGCCCGGAATGGAACACATGACGGCAACGCATCACTTGATGGCCAATGTGGAAGGCGGTGTAGATCTGGAAAATTCAAGGGTCGGGTTTGTCGTTACCGACCCTGACGGGAAAAAAGAAAAAGTAATGGCCATGAAAATGGGCTCGGGATTCGGGGCCGATGTTACCATGATGAAGGAGGGGAAGTATAGGATAAAAGTGAAGTATCTGTTTGGCGAAGAGAGGGTCATGGATGAGTTTACCTATCAGAAATAAGCTGTTTGAAACTTTTAGTTTCATGGAGAATGGGTGATGAGAGTTTCAATCTTGAAGATATCAGTTCTGCTGCCCGGATTAATATTTTTATCCGGTTTGATGATTAATTCTGTCTATGCAAAAACACTTATCTGGGCCACCCCTGAACTCGAGCAGATAATCAATGAAGGCCTGGAAAGCAACAAAGAGATACAGAGCCTTAAAGCGAGTGTCAACAGCCTGAAGGAAGAGGCCGGGCATGCGGGTTCTTTCGATGACCCCAGGATCGGTATTGCCGTGTTGAACCTTCCAACAGACTCCTTTCGGTTTGATGAGCAGCCCATGACCCAGAAGCAACTATTCATAGCTCAGAAGATTCCATGGTTTGGCAAACTGGACTTGAAATCCCAGGAAGTATTGTTAAGGGCGGAACGTCAGGAGGCGGTTCTACGTGCTAAGCGCCTGGAGATAGCAAGGAAAATTGCAACTGATTATTATCAGTTGGGGACCGTTCACTACAGCCAGGAGATCAACAGGCAGCTCATTGATTTGATGGAGCAGATTTTGACAATCGCTGAAAGCAGATATTCATCGGGCCGCGGACTTCAACAAGATATTTTCCAGGCCAAGGTGGAGATAAGCAAACTTCTGGATGAAAAACTCATGCTGGATAGTAAAAGAAGAATGATAGAAGCACGGATTAATGGTGTGCTTAACAGGGGGCGATTCATTGAAATAAAACCGCCGACCGGAGTGGCATATTCAGAGTTAAATTTGTTTATCCCTGATCTTCAGGCTCAAGCATTGCAGAAAAACCCCTGGCTGAAAGTCAAAGCGGCTGAAACGGACAGGGTGAAAATCGGGCTTGAGTTGGCCGACAAAGAATACTGGCCGGATTTTGATTTTAAAATCGCTTATGGTCAGCGGGATGACGTCATGGGAAATGATTTGCCGGACTTTGCTTCCGCTTCCATGACGGTGAATGTGCCGCTGTGGCGGGGCAGCCGACAGGACAAAAAGCTGGCCTCGGTTTCAGCGAGTTATGATGCTGCAGTAAAAGCCTATAGGAGCTTTGCGGAAAGCCTGCCGTACAAAGTTGATGCTCTCTCAACGGAAATTCTCAGCCTCCAAAAAAGTTATAAACTTTATACGGATACGTTGATTTTTCAGACAAAAGAATGGGCCAATTCTTCTCTGGCGGGCTATCAGGTGGGAAAAATGGAATTTGATACCATGATGAAATCCCAGATCAGATTACTGCGCTCTCAGGAAAAAGCAGAGAATTATCTGTTTGGCATATACCGGAAAAGAGCCGAGCTTGAGGAAATTATAGGGGGCCATCTGCCGATATCGGGAGAGAAAGAAGTTAGGTAAGGAAGAAGCCGGGTGAGATATCTAATAAGACGACAAATGAACCCCCTTTAAGGAAATAAGCCATGTGTGAGAATGATAAAAAAAAAAGAAAAACGTTTACTTTAATGGGCACGATAATTACAGCCCTTGCCACAGTGATTGTTTTCGGGAGCGGTGCGTATCTTCTTGGTTATTTGGGGCCAGGGTTCCATGGCACGGGTATGACGGAAGAACGTCCATCACCCCATGAGGCGCACGATGAATCATCGCTTTGGACTTGCGGGATGCATCCGTTTGTTATTACGGAAGAACCCGGCGACTGCCCGATATGCGGAATGAAACTGATTCCCAAAAGAGAAACAAGTGAGCCTGAACAGGAAAAACAAGAGAGGACGGTCGCATACTGGCGTGCACCGATGGATCCTTCTGAGATATATAATAAACCGGGAAAAAGTGCCATGGGAATGGATCTGGTTCCCGTTTACGACGATGAGATTGTCGGCGGAGTTGAAATAAAGGTTGATCCGGTGACCCGGCAGAATATGGGAGTGAGGACGGCCCTTGTGGAAAAGGGTCCTCTTGTTCACACGATCCGCACATACGGTCATGTCACTCATGATGAGACCCGTATGTCAGAGATAAGTCCCAAGTACAGCGGCTGGATAGACACTTTATATGTCGATTTCACCGGTCAGCAGGTGGAAAAAGATCAACCATTATTTTCCATATACTCACCGGAGCTTCTCACCGCCCAGGAAGAGTATCTGTCGGCATATCGCAATAAAATGCGCAATCCTGGCAAAAGCGCAAACAGTGTGCTTCGATCCGCCAGAACCAGGCTAACGTATTTTGATGTACCGGAAAAGGAAATCCATTCTATTGAATCTACGGGGATATCGAAAAAAGCATTGACGATTCGTTCTCCATTCAAAGGAATTGTAATGCAAAAGAGCGCTGTTGAAGGGGGCTATGTAAAAGCCGGAACAACTATTTATAAAATATCGGATCTTTCCCGGGTATGGGTGGAAGCCCATATATTTGAGTATGAACTGCCGATGGTTTCCGTGGGGCAGGAAGCACAAATGATGCTTCCCTATCACCCCGGAAAAATTTATAATGGAACAGTAGTATTTATTTCGCCCTATCTGCAGCAGAAAACCCGTGATGTCGTCATCAGGCTGGAATTTGAAAACCCCCATATGGAACTTAAACCGGAGATGTATACCGATGTTCTTGTTAAAACCACGGTGAAGGATGAAGGGGTTATTATTCCCTCCGAAGCGGTCATTCGTTCGGGTGAGAGAAATATCGTATTTGTGCCCAGAAAAAGGGGAAAGTTTACGCCCAGGGAAATTATGCTGGGTGTGCCCTTGGATGAAGGAAAGGTTGAAGTTTTGCGTGGAGTGGCACCGGGTGAATCAGTCGTTACGTCAGGGCAGTTTCTTATGGATTCCGAGTCAAAGCTTAAAGAGGCGGTGCAGAAAATGATGGAGGCAAAAAATAACAATAAGAAACCGGTGGAATCAGAGAGGGATTTTTTCAGCGATATGGAAGATGAGATTTAGAGGACAGGCGGTGTTTATCCAGGAATAGGGGCGAAGAGTAATGATCGATAAAATCATAGAGTGGTCTGTTAATAATAGGTTTATGGTGATTCTGACCACCATCTTTATAATTGCGGGCGGTGTTCTGGCGATAAACGAAATACCGATTGATGCCATACCGGATCTCTCTGATGTTCAGGTTATCGTTTATACGGATTATCCGGGCCAGGCACCCCAGGTTGTGGAAGACCAGGTCACCTACCCGTTGACCACTGCCATGCTTTCGGTTCCCTATGCAAAGGTCGTCCGGGGGTACTCATTTTTCGGAATATCCTTTGTTTACATCATTTTCGAAGACGGGACAGATCTTTACTGGGCCCGGTCACGGGTTCTGGAATATCTCAATTTCGTATCCGGCAGGCTGCCCAAAGGCGTCACACCCAGCCTGGGGCCGGATGCCACCGGTGTTGGATGGGTATACGAATACATTCTCAAGGATACAACAGGAAATTATGATCTCCAGCAGCTTCGAAGCATCCAGGACTGGTATCTTCGTTATGAGCTTACTGCCGTTCCTGGTGTTTCAGAGGTGGCAAGCATCGGGGGGTTTGTTAAGCAGTATCAGGTCGAGGTGGATCCAAACAAACTTCTTGCATACAATATCGCGATAAACAAAGTTCGGACGGCCATCCAAAAATCCAACAAAGATGTTGGGGGAAAACTTGTTGAAATGGGTGAAACCGAATTTATGGTGCGCGGGCTCGGATATATCAGCACCCTTGAAGATCTGGAAAGCATTGCACTCGGGGTTGACCACATGGGGACACCGGTTCTCCTGAAACATGTTGCAACCGTTCAACTGGGTCCGGAGCTGAGGCGGGGAATCCTGGAATGGAACGGTGAGGGTGAAGTCGCGGGCGGCATAGTGGTGATGCGATTTGGTGAAAACGCGCTTGAGGTTATAAAAAAAGTCAAAGAAAAGCTGAAGGATCTTGAAAAAGGCCTGCCCGAAGGAGTTGTCGTAGAGATGGCATATGATCGATCGGGGCTGATAGAAAGGGCTGTCGACACTCTTTCGAAAAAGCTTGTGGAAGAGATGGTTGTAGTGGCGTTGGTATGTATTTTATTTCTTCTTCACTTCCGGTCGGCATTCGTCAGCATTTTTACACTTCCTGTAGGAATCTTAATGTCTTTCATTGCAATGTACCCTCTTGGAATTAACGCAAACATTATGAGTTTGGGCGGGATTGCCATAGCTATCGGTGTCATGGTGGATGCTTCGGTGGTGCTTGTTGAAAACGCCCACAAACACCTCCAACGGGACCAGGGGAAAAAATCTCACACTGAAATCATTCTTGCCGCGTCCAAGGAAGTGGGGCCGGCCCTGTTTTACAGCCTTCTAATTATCACCGTTAGCTTTCTCCCTGTGTTCAGCCTTCAGGAACAGTCCGGCCGGCTTTTCAAACCTTTGGCGTACACGAAAACATTTGCCATGGCGGCATCATCGGTTCTTGCCATTACCATCGTTCCGGTGCTCATGACATTTTTTGTTCGCGAAAAGGTCTTTGACCCGACTGCGTTAAAGGGGAAAAAAAACATACTTATTGCACTGATGATCACCGGCCCGATTCTGCTGGTTGCGGCAGCGGGTGCAGCAGGGATCAAACTGCCGGACTGGTCGTTGATCGCTTCAATTATAGCTTCTATCTTCATTATTATATGTATTCTCCCGCAGAAAATTATTCCGGAAAAAAGAAATCCGTTGAGCAGATTATTTATCCGGATCTATATGATCTTTATTTACCGAATACTGAAATGGAGAAAAACCGTAGTTGTTTTGGCAATAGCCATTATGGCGGTCTCCTATTTTCCGGCATCAAAACTGGGCAGCGAGTTTATGCCGCCGTTGAACGAGGGGGATCTTCTGTATATGCCGACCACATTGCCGGGAATTTCCATTACCAAAGCAAGGGAGCTTTTGCAGCAGACCGATAAAATCATTCAACGCTTCCCGGAAGTCCATCATACCCTGGGAAAAATCGGGCGTGCAGAAACCCCTACCGATCCGGCCCCGCTTTCCATGATCGAAACGACAATTATGCTTCGGCCGAAGGTCGAATATGAGATGGTTCGCATAGACCGCTTTTTCTCCGATTGGCCCGCGTGGCTGAAAAAACCCCTCACCTGGATATGGCCGGAAGAGAAAAAGGGGAAAGTGATACACGAATGGAGAAAGAGAGATGTGAAACGCTTTTTCTCCGGGTGGCCCCAATTTTTAAGAAATCCGTTGGCGAGAATCTGGCCCGAAAAGCGTTATATAACAATTGATGAACTTGCCGATGACCTGGATCGGGCCATTCAGTTTCCGGGGCTTACCAACGCATGGACCATGCCGATTAAAACCCGGATCGACATGCTGTCCACGGGAATCAAAACACCTGTGGGCATTAAACTCATGGGGCCTGACCTGGAGGTGTTATCCGAACTGGGCGCTGGCATAGAGGCGGTGATGCGGAATATTCCCGGCACTCTTTCCGCATTTTCAGAGAGGGTAACGGGGGGAAACTACCTGGATTTTAAAATCAGGAGAGATTACATCGCGCGCTACGGCCTTACCGTTGATGATGTCCAGTCTGTTATCATGACGGCCGTGGGGGGAATGAATGTGACATATACCGTGGAAGGGCTGGAGCGCTATCCTGTAAACTTGCGTTACAACCGGGAACTCCGGGATGACCTGAAACAGCTGAAACGCATCCTGGTGCCGACCCCTGCGGGCACTCAAGTACCTCTTGTCCAGCTCGTTGATTTTTCGATTCGCAAAGGCCCTGCAGGAATTAAAACCGAAAATTCGCGAAAAACAGCATGGATATATGTGGATCTGAAAGATGTCGATGTCGGATCGTATGTAAAACAGGCAAAGAAAATCATCGATCAGCAGGTGGATTTTCCCGCCGGTTATTCCATTGTATGGTCAGGGCAATATGAATACATGGAAAAAGCAAGAAAAACCCTTAATGTAATTGTTCCGATAACCATACTTGTCATTTTTATTCTTCTGTACATTCACTTTAGAAGCATTGCGGAGTCTGCCATCGTCATGGCAACACTTCCTTTTGCACTGGTGGGTGGCGTATGGCTTCTGTTTATATTGGATTACAATATTTCCGTTGCTGTGGTAGTGGGTTTTATTGCCCTGGCCGGACTGGCCGCTGAAACCGGGGTTGTCATGCTGGTTTACCTGGATGAATCATTTAACAGGAGGCAGGCAGAGGGAAGAATGAACAATACTAATGATATCCACGAAGCCATTATCGAGGGAGCTGTCGACAGGGTCCGCCCGAAACTTATGACGGTTGCAACAACACTGATAGGCTTGTTAACAGTGATGTACGGATCGGAAACCGGGTCACAGGTGATGAAACGTATCGCCGCTCCGATGGTAGGCGGTCTTGTCTCTTCCGCCCTGCTGACGCTTGTCATTCTTCCGGCAGTTTATGATATTTGGAAACGACGGGAATTGAAAAATAAAATGAAACAAGAATAATTAATTTACAAATACCTATATTCCGAATTTTTCCATACGATAGATAAGAATATGCCGGGGGATTTTTAAGAGCCTGGCAGCTTCTGACCGGTTCCCATTGCTCTTGTTCAGCGCGCTTTCAATCAAACGCCGCTCCACTTCTTCAAGTGAGATACCGTCATCGGGAATTTCCACATCAAATACCGGCGGCGGCGAAGACACATGTGCCGAGAGGTTGAGGTCTTCTTTCCCGATGACGGAGCTCTTCCTTAAAATTAAGCATCTCTCGACGGTATTTTGAAGTTCTCTGATATTTCCCGGCCAGGAATAGTGTTCAATAGCTTTTAGTGCTTCCTTGCTGAACTTCACATTATCCGGTGCTCCAAATTTTTTTAAAAGACGTCCTAAAAGAAACGCTATGTCTTCTTTTCGATTCCTGAGTGGAGGAAGGTGAAGGGGGATGACACTTAATCTGTAATAGAGATCTTCTCTGAATGAGCCTGATTCCGTCAGTTGCTTAAGATTTTTGTTGGATGCAGCAATGATTCTTATATCGATCTTTTCCTTGTTTTCCGAGCCAACCGGCTCTATCTCTTTTTCTTGAATCGCCCTCAACAGCTTGGCCTGCATGTCGGTTTTTAATTCGCTGATTTCATCCAGAAAGAGGGTCCCTCCATGGGCTGACAGAAATTTACCCTTCCTGTTAGATGCTGCCCCTGTGAACGCCCCCTTAACGTGACCGAACAGTTCGGATTCAATCAATGTTTCGGGTATGGCGGCGCAGTTGACAACAACCATGGCTTTTTCTCTTCTTCCGCTTTTTTGATGGATTAACCGCGCCAGCACTTCTTTTCCTGTTCCCGACTCTCCGGTTATAAGAACGGTTGCTTCACTGCCGGATACCGCAAGGGCCGTATCAACAACTTCCTGCATCTCGCGGTTAGCCGTCTCAATGCCGTCCGCCCCGGTTAGTCGATTTACTTCTTCGGAAAGAAGCCTGTTGTGATCCCTCAATGATGCCAACTCTAAGGCTTTTTTGCATGACAGCCTCAGTGTATCCCGGTCAAATGGTTTTGTTATAAAATTAAATGCACCTTTCTTCATTGCTTCTACAGCCATTTCTATGGACCCGAAGGCAGTAATCATTATGACCGGGGTGTCGGGCGATTCCTCCTTTACGGTCTTCAGCACTTCCAGGCCATTTATGTCTCCGAGCTGAATATCTGTAACGACAAGTGACGGAGACGTTGAACGGAATTTGTCAATTCCGGCTGTTGCGGAATCCGCACACACAACATCGAAACCGGCCTCCTTAAGATTATACTCAGTTACCCGGAGAAGACTTGTATCATCGTCAATAAGTAAAATTTTTCCCATGTGTTATTCCGCTAATTGCCCGACCGCTTATCTCCCCTTTAAAGCGGGTCTTTCTTTAAAACGCCGGAGGAGTCTAAGGGAAGGAATAGTTCAAAACACGCTCCGTTTTCGCCGTTAATCAAACGCAGGCTGCCGCCATAACTCTCCGCTATTTTGCGACTTACGGACAAACCGAGCCCGGTTCCCTCTTTTTTTTTGGTAAAAAAAGGGTTAAATACTTTTTCGCGGTCAAGGAGATGGATCCCCGGCCCGTTGTCTTTAATCTGTGCATATACCCCCTCTTGCGTTTTTTGAAATCTGAGTTCGATCCTTCCATTTTCAGACACCGCCTCCATGGCGTTCAGAATTAAATTTAAAAAAATCTGTGATATTTTTTCACCATCAACAGAAAAAGCCTTTACGCTTTCAAGCCCGTAAATGTTAAAATCAATGTCTTTTTTATTTAATTCGCTGCTCGAAAGCCTTGTCACACGCCCTATAATCCCGCCCAGGGGTTCCAAATTGATATCCCGGCCGGCTGTTTTTTGCCCTCTGAAAAGTTGCAGCGCCTCGTTTACAGAGTTATCCAGCCGGGATGTTTCTTTTAAGAGAATTTCAACAAACTCTCGCTTTGGATGCCCTTCGGGATAATCGTCAAGAAGTATTTCAGCGGTTCCTTTAATGGATCCTAAAGGATTTTTAATTTCGTGGGCGAGGGATGCTGAAAACTGTCCGATGGCAGCCATCTTTTGACTGACACGAAGTTGTTCTTCTGCTTCTATCAACAATTTTGTCCCCTCATGAAGGCGGGAGTATGACTTTTTTAATTTTTCAAACAGCAGTCTGTATTTTTCCCTTAACTTTGATTCGCGGCCTGCCAAACCCCCTATAAATGCACCGGCGGCCAGATAAAGTATGATTTCAGTCAGTTCACTATGATAAATATCCGGATCTTTACCGGCGAATAACAGTAGGTGGGGGATAAAGGCAATTGATGTCAAGGCGGCGACGCCTATACCTCCGCGGAAACCAAACCATATACCGCCAAGCGCAATGGGAAAGTAACTCAGTCTTCGATACGTATCGTGGTATAAAATATGATGGCCGGGTGTAATATAATGAAGCAGGCTCAAACTGATGACGGCCAGTAGCAAAATTAGAATTCTGATGGTTTTCATTCTTCTCTATATACCACGAATTATTGAAAAATGATATATTCACCTGGAAAAAACGAAAATCGGGCGTGCGGCAGGTCCATCCATCGTATTTATGGTCGGACGGTGCATTGATTACGTGAGCCATCCTCATACCGGTGCATGCCGACCCGGCGCGGCTGCCGTCGGCATCTCGGGATTAATCCGGAACGCCGTAAAAGCGCCGCCATGTATCCAGGTAGCGTGTTTCTTCCCTGAGCCATGTTTCATCATCCCATCCCAGCTCCATCTGGCAGATGGTTCGAATGCGGGGCAGATATTCTTCGCCACCCTTGCAAAGCAGCAGGGCGATGCGAGTTCGCCTCAACATCAGGTCTTCAAGGTGGACAACCATCTCATGTTTTGCCGCCCAGCGCAATTCCGCCCAAAGGGTCTGCGTTCCGGGAATTTCGTCCAATTCACCCTCTTTTGCTGCATCAATCAACTCCATGACCCGGTTGCCGTATCGTCCCTGCAGGCGCTCAAAGGTTTTATTGTTCAGCTTTATTTTGATTGGCGGGTTCGTCTCTTTCAGTGGTGTAAAAAAGGGGTGCTCTTTTCCAAGGTCGGGCAGTGCGCCTAATGAGGTCCGGGTTTTTCTCAGGGCATCCAGGGCAATCAGGCGGAACGTGGTCAGTTTACCTCCGGTGACGGTGAGCAAACCGTCTTCCTGCCATACGGCATGATCCCTGGACTCGGAAGACGGATTTTTTTTCCCCGTGCCGATCACCGGCCGCACACCGGAAAACGTGGCAATGATATCCGTTTTATCAATACCCAGGCCGGGAAAATGGTGACGGAGGTTTTCCAGAAGATAGCCAACCTCTTCGGGGGAGATGGCGGCTTCCGCATCCAAATCGTCTGCATGGTCAATATCGGTATTACCCACAAGAATCCGTCCTTCCCAGGGAGATGCAAACCCGGGGCGTCCGCTTGTGGGATGTGTCATGATGATACTTTTGGTGATAGGCAGCCGATCCGCTGAAAGCACCAGGTGGCTGCCCCTTAACGGTCGAATCGTTTTCCGGTTTATTCGGGTTACATGGCCTCTTAAGCTGTCCACCCAGACGCCGGTGGCATTGATTACCTGCCTGGCGCGAACATTCAGCTTGTTTTCAGTGATGACATCTTCCAGTGTGACACCGGTAACCCGGCCGTTATTTTTCAGCAGGTCGGATACGCGGCAATAGTTGAGTGCGGTCCCGCCATCCTCCATGGCTTGTTGAAGCACCCTGAATACAAGTCGTGCGTCATCGGTGATCGACTCAAAAAACAAGAGTCCGCAGGCAAGGTTGCCTGGTTTTATATCCGGCGCGTGGTTGATTACATCTTCGGCAGAATACTTGTGCCGTCTAAAATTCCGGCTCATGATGTCATAGACAAACAATGCGCTCCTGATGATCAGCCGGTCAATCCAGCCTTCCTTATATAGTGCCATCATCAGGCCAAAGGATTTGACAAGCCCGGGGAGTTCACGAAGAAGCCGTCTTCGCTCTTTCACTGACTTGTAGGTAAGGCCGAAATCACCCTGTTTCATATACCGAAGCCCGCCATGAACCAGTTGTCCGGAACGGCTGGAGGTTCCCCAGCTGAAATCACGCTGTTCGACCAGTAGGGTGTTCAATCCACAGCGGGCCGCTTCCCGCATAATTCCCGCACCCGTGATTCCTCCTCCGATGATGATCAGATCCCACCGGCTGGTTTTAATTTTGTAAAAAATATCTTCCCTTTTGCTTCGCATTACTTTCTTTTTCCTGTCATCCGTGGCTATTTCTCCATGGTCGTGGCAGTGTCCGATCGCTTCCCTGACCGCCTTATTTTCTCTGAGTGCTGTAGGAGGAAAGGAATTTCTCAACCACGTCGAATATCTGTCCACTGCTCAGGATGTTTGGATCGCCCAGCATTTTGGCCCTCAAGTAGATATCAGCGCAGAATTCCATGTGCTCGGCCAGGCTGTAGGCGTAGCTGATGTCCGGTCCGGTGGCCAGGGTGCCGTGATTCCCAAGAAGACAGGCAAAACTCCCTTCCAGTGCCTTGATGGCCTCTTCCGCAAGTTCCATGGTGCCAAACAGTCGATAGGGCGTGCATCGAATCGTTGCGCCGCCGCTTAAGGCAATCATGTAATGGACCGCCGGCAGATCCCACCCCATCACAGCCAATGTAGTTGCCTTGGGGGAATGGGTATGGACCACGGCCTTGATGTCCCGGCGCTTTCGATAGCAGATCAGGTGCATTCCGAATTCCGACGATGGGCGCAGGTCGCCGTCGATGACCTTTGCATCGAGATCCATGACGACGACGTCTTCTGCCGTCATCTCCTTGTACTCCATAGAGCTTGGGCTGATGGCCGCCAATCCGTCCTTGGCGTTAAAGATGCTGATATTTCCGCCGGTTCCGGTGGTGAGTCCGCCGGCATCCAGCTTCCGGCAGTATTCAACGACATTCTGGCGCTCTTCCTGTAACAGCATGGTTCCTCCTTTATTCGATTTGCTATGATGCAGCTCCCAGGCTGCCGGATACGTTGAAGTAACCTTTTAAAATAGTCTCCACCACTGATCGCTGAAGAAAAGAGGGGGATCCGGTTTGAAACGGGTTGATTCCCGCCATGGTTTCTTTCATATAGGGTTTAATAATATCGGTGAACACATTAATTTTTCGGATGCCGCCTTCTACGGATTGTCTTATATTCTCATCCCCCGTGCCGGAACCGCCGTGCAGCACCAGAGGAATATCCACTGCCGAAGCAATAGCCGACAGCCGCTTTAAATCAATTCGGGGCGTTCCCCGGTAGCTGCCGTGCAGGGTTCCGATGGAGACGGCCAGGGCGTCAACTCCTGTCTGTTGTGCGAAATAGGCGGCTTCTGCCGGATCGGTCAAATCGTTTTCAGATGGGTTCCCCGCTAGGTTATTTTTATTGGAGCCCACGTGTCCTATTTCCGCTTCGACACTGACTCCGGCCTTCCCGGCGGCCTGTACCACTTGACCCGTGAGGTCTATATTCTTTTCCAGTTCACAGGTGCTGACATCAATCATGACACTGGTAAACCCGCTGTCGATGGCCTTCAGGCAGGTTTGCACGTCCTTCCCGTGGTCAAGGTGGAGACATACGGTAACGCTTGAGCGGTCACAAAGAGTCCGCAGTTTGTTTACCCAGCGGCCAAACATCCTGAAGCGGTCAATCGGCAGAGGCGGGTAGCTGGCAATGATGGGAGTCCGGTATTTTTCAGCAGTGTAAATATAGTGCCTGAGCATGGTAATACTTAAAAAATCCGGCGCGATGACCGCATACCCGTTTTCTTGTGAGGGTTTCAATATATCAGATAATGTGACCAGCATCGCTTTTCCTTAAAGCGGTATTCAGGGCATTGACTGTCAGACCGCCTCTAATTCTTTTTGAATGAGGTCGGCCAATACGCGGTACTCTGATTCAAGACTCCACATGCCCATGCGAAAAATGGCAACAGCCAGGGTCCATTTTTCAATATGTTCTTCGGTAACGGCATCCGGAGATGTCAGCACCGCGCTCCTGTAATACCGCTCAAACAACTTTCTGAATATCGGTATGAGTATCCGAAGAAGAAGGTTGGTCCCGGGTGATTCTTCCGCCATGGACAGAATCAGGGATGTCATGGCAATGTCCGCCTCCCGCGCACCTTTGACGGCTTCAGCCCAGTCGATAACCTGATAGGGTTCATACGCCCTCGACTCAAGGAGAATGTTGTTGGGGTGAAAATCCATGTGGCAGATATTGTTGCCATCGGGGAGGCGGGATAGATACGCTTCCAGTTTTGAATACTGGTCGGGCCTGATGGTGCCTTCGGGAAGGAGCCGGCTCATGCGCAGGGCTTCTTCCTTAATGTCGGGAAGCTCTTCAGCATTATGGTCCAGGTATTCCAGTTGAACCTTTGCCATGAAACGTGCTCCGGTTCCCACGTTCAGGGGGTTTTGAAGCTTTGCATTCATGAGATCGGTTTTGCCGGCCCACTCGAATATGATCCCCCGACGCCCGTCAACGTCGACAAGGTCCAATGCACGCGGTGATCGGACACCCGCCTTTCTGACCAACTGACAGCGTCTGTATTCATCTTCCACCTTTTCGCCGGGTACGGTATCGTGCAGCAGCTTAAGTACGCGCTTATCCTTCAAGAGATATACATGAGAGACACGACCCTCGGCTATAAATTCCATATCCCGGCTATTCATATCCATTCTCCTCTCCTATAGCAGAACAATTTTTTTCATCCCCTCTTTTCTGAGAGTCATCTCCAGCGCTTCAAGTACCCCATCAAGGCGGTCAAAGCGATGGGTTATTAGTCGCTCAACATCCACCCGGCCCGTTTCAATCAGTTTAAACGCTCTCTGATAGTCGTCCGGCGAAAAAGATGAAGTCCCGGTAATGGTCAGTTCCTGGTAGTGGAGCATATCAGACTTTATTTCAACGGTCGACCCGCTGGGCATGCCTCCAAAAAGGTTAACACGGCCGCCGCCCCGGGCAAGATCAAGAGCAAGACGGTATGTGTCGGCACTCCCTACAGCCTCGAAGACAACATCAGCCCCCATAAAGCCCGTCTTGAGCCTCAGGGCCAGGTTGGCATCGCCTGTTTCAGCATTTATCACTTCATCGGCACCGAATTCAACGGCCTGAGACAATCGGTCTTCATTGATATCGATCATGAATACCCTGGCCGCGCCGCCTGCTTTGGACAATTGCATCAGAATCAAACCCATGGGGCCGGCTCCGATGATTGCGACATCCGAACCAATCGGAATGCCGGTCCTGCGGACAGCACTCAGGCAACAGGCAACCGGCTCTATCAGCGATGCCGACTCATAACTGAACTCATCCGGAAGGACAACAGTGCGCAGTGCGGCTCCGTCACCGGGCACCTTAAAGAACTCAGCGAATCCGCCCGGTTGTACAAAGCTGTCCGGGGCCTTAAAACAGAATCGATAGGCGCCCGACTTACATGGGGGGCAGCTGCAGCATGGGTTAAACGGAGCCACGGCAACCCGCTGGCCGACAGCCAACTGCTCCACCTTACGGCCCACTTCGACTATTTCACCGGCCATCTCATGGCCCGGAACCCAGGGAAGACCATACAGTTCTATGTAGAAGTGTCGGCCGTGCATACATGCCTTGACATCTGTGTAGCAGAGGGAGCAGGCACGCATTTTAACCAGGAACTCGGTTTCCGAAATCTCAGGGTCCGGCATCTCAACGACATCTATTTTTTTAGGGACTTCAAGTAACTGAGCGACTTTCATTGTCTTGCCTCTCATGATGGGGATGTTTTTATTTGATACAAAACTATCACAATGCGTTTTTACATTGACAAGGCCTGAATATTTCGTCAAGTAAAAAAGCAATTTGATATAAAATTATAAAAATAAGAGGCGGCATGAAATTTAAAAAAGGCAATATCCCCCTTTATTTTCAGTTTTACCTTCATTTGAAACAGGAAATTGTCTCAGGCGACCGGCTTCCGGGAAGCCCTGTGGCGACCTTGGATGAACTCGTTCGGCAGACCGGCATCAGCCACGGGATGATTAGAAAAGCCCTTGATCTTCTCGAACAAGAAGAGCTGATCGTAAAAAATCCGCGCAGAGGGACGTTTGTAAGGGAAAGTAATCAAAAGGCATTATGGGTTCCAACGGCATCCCTGGACCAGATCAGGGAGGAACTGATGCCAAAAAAAGTTGTTTCCCTGTCAGGCGCTTTTACTGGTCCGCCCAATCGGGTGATGGCCCACTTTGGAAAACACGAACACCTTCTGAAAAACAGTCAGATTTATCAGTCCCACTTCATGCTGATTTCACGGGACGATGAACGGAGAAAGGATCTGGCATATTTGTTTATTCCGTACTGGCGTTATCGGGACCTTTCGATTAAAGAACTTAAACGTTCACCCATTCTGGCGGTGGCCAACAATATGGAAATTAAGAATATCAGGCAAATCACACGCCCCTGGCTCTGCGACCACTACAGCTCCGGGCATCTTCGAATTCCCGACGGCACCCCCATTTTACATCGAACCATTGTCATTTACCTGTCCAATGAAGAGACGCTGTGTGTCATCGAACTCTTAACCAACATAAATGCCCTGGAAAGAGAGGTTGCGATTGAATAACGGCAGGTATCTCCTGCTTCGAGATAAATCATAATTATATAGATAGTTACATAAAAAGATAAATATATACGTTCAAATGTCTACCAAAGTGTACACGTGTCCCCGGTTTTAAAATTGATACCATCTTAACATTCAGAAAACATTAGAAATATAAAGTTTTTATAGTGGTTGGCACAGGATTTGATTTATAATCCCAAAAATGCATTCTTCTAATGATGCTTTTCAGGGGGGAAAATGAGAGGATATCAACTGCTTTTTTTATTCATTTTTGTTTTTACCGGCTGTGCCCAAACATTATTTCATCATCCGAACGAGTCGGATATAGACCAATATGCAGAATCAGTAAAACCAACCGATCTTAATTTGGTTAATTCGGAGTTTTGTCATATCGGAAAACAGTCGCAATTGGGTTCAGGAGAGATGCCGGAGGCGTTTGGCGAAAAAACCGCAATCTCCCCTGAACCCCCAATTGACGAATCTCAGGTAGTTCCGCCCGTTCAGAAACCGGAGACAATGCTGGATGAGGCCCTTCTGAACTGCCAAACGTCTCAGGAGCTCAGGCAGAAAGGGAATCTTAACGAAGCACTGGAAGTGCTTGACGGTGCATACATATTAATTATGAAGGTTGATACAGATAGCTTTCCGGAACTGCTGCAGCAGAAAGAGGACCTTCGATTCCTGATATCAAAACGCATCCTGGAAATCTATGCCTCGCGAAGCTCTGTTGTCACGGGACCCCATAGAGCCATTCCGATTACTTTAAATAAATATACTCAGGCTGAAATCGATTCATTTACAACCGGCAGAGAACAACGCTTTTTCATCGAATCCTATAAGCGGTCGGGCAAATACCGGGAGCAGATTATATCTGAATTAGAGAGAGCCGGGCTCCCCGTTGAATTGTCCTGGCTTCCGCTCATTGAAAGTGGATTCAAACCCCAGGCACTTTCAAAAGCAAGGGCATTAGGTCTATGGCAGTTTATTCCCTCAACGGGATACAAGTTCGGGCTAAAACGTGACACCTATACTGATGAGCGGTTAGACCCTCAGAAGGCAACAAAAGCGGCAATAGCCTATCTGAAAGAGCTTCACCAGTTGTTTGGAGACTGGTCAACCGTGCTGGCTGCATACAATTGCGGAGAAGGCCGGGTGCTGAGGATTATCAGGGAGCAGAACGTGAACTACCTTGACAACTTCTGGGATTTATATGAAAAATTGCCAAGGGAAACAGCCCGTTATGTCCCAAGGTTCCTGGCGTGTCTTCACATTGTCAATCATCCTGAAAAATATGGTTTGGACAACATTTCCGTTGATCATCCCCTGGAGTACGAGACCATTTCAATTCATAAACAGATTCAACTCAAGGATGCCGCTAAAAGCATGGGTGTCTCTGAGACATTGCTTGTGGAGCTAAACCCTGAACTGAGGTATAAGATTTTGCCTGATAAAGAGTATTTTCTGAGAGTGCCCAAAAAGAAGGCCGCTCTACTTCTTGCAAACATCGAATCGATTCCTGTTTCAAAGGTTATGAGAAGGGACTTTTTACGCCACCGGGTAAGACCGGGAGAGACTCTTTCCACCATTGCAAGAAAATATCGAACTCGTGTGGGAACCATTGCCAGGGTGAACAATATCCAAAAGCGCGGCTATATAGTGGCAGGAAAGTATTTAAAAATTCCCAGGCAGGGAAGCGTATATGTGCATAAGGGTAAAATAAAAAATGATAGCCGGGCTCTTTTGGGTGGCGGGCGAATCTATAAAGTCAAAAGGGGTGATTCTCTTTGGAAAATTGCCCGCAATTTCGGAACGACAGTTCGTGAGATTCAACAGGTGAACCGAATCCAGCATACTCATCTTCAAATCGGCCAGGTGTTGAAGATTCCGGATTCAACAAAAAAACATCTGGCCAATGCCGCTTCCGCATAATCCGGTGTATCACCCCGGCTTAATGACTCTGTTCACCCATTCCCGAATACGCCCATAGTGCGATCCTCGCCAATAGATTTTGCTGCATCCTTTACATTCCATAAAGACGTTAAATGACAGCAGGACACTGTTCGGTATACGATCATGCAGAAGTGATTTGTCAGCGGGATGCAACCGGTCATTACAAAGTGAGCAACGTGTGAATAATTTTAGACTGTTTTCCAGTTGAAAACGGTCGACCACCTCTCTTACCAGTTCATCCGGGTCATCAAAAAAGCGAAAGAATGCGGTACGCATGAATCGATCAGGTTGTTCGGCCGACATGGAATTGGTTTCTAATTAAATTGTTTCTATGATTTGAAAACTGATTTCAAACCGGGTGTAAAAATGATAATCGTTTTTTAAAATTTTTTAATTGGAAAAAACAAGCAAAAAAGAACAGCTAAAAGGATTAAAAATGAATTCAGATCATACCACAACGAGTGCCGAACCATCCAAAAAGCAGCGAGCAGTAAGGATCCCCATGAGCATTCAAAAAAAATTCCATCAGCCTTATATGGTTCTGATACGGCGCATGCTCTGGCAGCAAATTAACATCGCTTTTGGCAGCCTGGTTGCAGCGTTCGGGTTCAGCTTGTTCCAGGTTCCGTTTAAACTGGCAGCCGGCGGTATATCGGGCCTTGGCATTATTCTGTATCATTTCACGACATTTCCCATTGGCATGAGCATACTGCTCATGAACATCCCGCTTATGCTTATCGGATTTTATAAACTCGGGCGATGGAGATTTGTTGTCTCCACGGTGATGGGTGTATTGGTTTTTTCTTTCGGTATCGACCTTTTTAACATATATTTACCCGAGGTCACGAAAGAATGGCCCATAACCGACGATCTGTTGCTGGCATCCATTTATGCGGGCGTTCTTTGCGGTTTTGGAATGGGCCTTGTCCAGAGGTCGGGCGGCACTATCGGCGGGACGTCCATTCCGGCACGTATCTTTTATGAATACTTTGGCTTTCCAATGTCACAAGTCTATCTTTTTACCGATGGCTTAATTGTCATCTTCGCGGGATTTGTATTTCATTGGGAGGTTGCGCTACTGGCAAGCTTGACACTGGTGCTGTCCGGCATTTTTTCAGACGTCGTTTTGGAAGGTATCAGCAAACATCGCACGGCTATCATTGTGACAAACAAGCCGGAGGATGTGCGGTGGGCCATAATCTATAAGCTTAGAAGAGGTGTTAGCCTGTGGCCGGTGGAGGGAGGATATTCAAAAAGCAATCGGACGATGACCTTTTGTACCGTCATGCGATCGCGAGTGTCTGAATTAAAAAGCACTATCGCCACAGTGGACCCTGATGCATTTGTTGTCATTGGAGCTGCTCAGCAAGTTGTGGGAGGGTATGACCAGAAGCGTAATTCGTTGGTGAACGAAAAAGATACGGCCACTTGTTCCCGGTCCGAATACGATGGGAAGAAGCGTGACGACTGAAATATGACGTTTCATTTTCACACATTACTTTGTATCGAAACTAATATAGATCGTTGGATAATGCCCTGACAGACCGTTATGAATAATATGGATAATTTGAAAAATATATAAAATAAATATGTTAAATGATTACAAACCATTTGGTATTGTTTATAAAAATGCTTGACTAATACTTCGTGTTCAATATATCATAGATTCGTATTACGGTAATATGGATAGAATTGATGATGAATCCAGCAAATTGGTTTTAAGATGAATCGACTGCACATAGCAGAGTAATTTTTTCAAAAGCGTCTACCCGCAAATCCGTCTTAAAATTTTTAATGCAAGAAGAAATACCGAAAAGAAAATGTGCTATAGGGAAATTATGAGCAGGAATAAAAAAATAAGTATCGGAAGAAAAATGATGAATGAGGGGGACGAAAAAATACAGGAAAGCAAAACCCTCAAACAAAAAGGCGAAAAAATAATAAGAGAGAAACAGCGTTATGCCGAGAAAATTGAAAATCGAATTGCAGAAGGTGATTTGATCACGAAGGAAGGAAACAAACTGGTCAGAATAGGTGAAAAAATTATTGAAGAAGAAAGCAGGCCCGAGAAAGATGGCGGGGCAAGAAATATAATAATGGGCAAACGGCTGCAACAGGTTGGTCGAAAAAGGATTGAGGATTATAAAGTGGAGCTTGAAAAAACAGAAAGGTGGATTAATGAAGGCGAAGATTTCATAAAAGCAGGCCAACATATTGAAGCCGAAGGGAATATGTTAAAAAAGCATGGTAAACAACTGGTTCGCGATACCGGTAACAATGGAGATCATTAAGGAGCGTTGTCTAATATCGCGCCATAAGGGTATTATGGAAGGCGAGATTCGCACAACAGGAGGCGAAGTCAGCAAAGTAAAGAGATTTAATTATCCAGATAGGAGGACGATATGGCAAAAATACTTATCGCTTACGAAGTCGATGTCGGAAGAACACAGGCTGCGGCCGGCCTTCTTGCTGAAAAAATGCGTTCATCGGGTATCAGTGTTACAATTGAGCATATTAACAAAATAAACGATGAAACAGACCTTGCCGGGTATGATGCCATTGTTCTTGGCTCCCCCACGGTACTAGGTGGCATGATGCCGGAAATAAACGGCTTCTTCACGGTTGCGAAAAAAGTAGATCTCGAGTCCACGGTTGGTGGTGTTTTTGGTACCTCTGAAATAAACGAAGAGGGACCTAAAAAAGCGTTTGATATTATGAAAAATGAATTGAAGATGGAGATGGTTGATGAGCCGCTAATTATAGAAAGGCATGTTAGCGGCGGAGAAATCAATGACTGTGATGACTACGCCAAAAAGATTGTTGCGAAGCTGAATTAAAACAGGGTTGATACTGTTTTTTTTCACAAACCCGGTCATCCATACTATAAATCTTGCTTGGCATATAAAGGGAATTTTAATGGTATCTAAAAAGCAGCTGTTAAACAATGAACTTATGAAGGAGATCATCTCCATAAGAACTGACACGCTTTGGAAAATGCTGCATCTCAAGTACAATGATCGTATGCCCGGTGTTAATGAAGAGGATGCGACCGGGGAGCTTGATAACAAAGGAGCTATGTTTATTCCCGGGGGTATCGTTTGGGCCGACAGTGATGAAAAACCCATCAAATACAGTCGTTATGGGCGTCAGATAACACCCGAACAATTTAGAAAAAAGATAAGGACTGCCATGCATTATGACAATGCCACCTTGATCTACCCTGACGGGATTACGTTTGGTATTAACCTCGATAACGGGTTTTTTTCAAGGGCGGCAAGGCAGATCATTGCAAGAAAGAAAGCGGTTATGAGGAGGAAGAAAAAATATTTTGGAAAAGTGCCGCCGGAGATTTATTCAGACGATATAACTTGCAGCTATTCTCCTAAATATGTGCAACAACCTTATGGTGCGCGAACAAGGCTTGAAGCCTGCATCTCCACTTGTCTTGTAGAAATACCGATATACTATGATTACTGTAGAACGGCTTATAAACTGTCAGAACAAGATAAGAAATCCTTTTGCAATATACTGGATGCCTCACAAGTGATGGTAAAAGGTAAAAGGGACATTGCGATGGCTCCTCCCCATTTGATTGTATGTCATAATACAAGATACACCGAAAAAAGCCTTACCGGGATTACGAAAATACTTGGCTTGGAAAAATTTGGAGAATTTGCTGTGTTTACCCTGGAAGAAGCAACCAAGGAACTGCTCGGTGAAATTGCCGGTGCAAAAGGTAACAAGGCGGATTTAAATTCAGATGCATGTTTTGCAGAATATGAAGGAGTTGAGATTGTCGGCATCTTGCGACTATATCCAAAGACCACTCCGGGAAAACGATCTCGCCCCTATCACACACTGCTTGTTCATCCTGTGGAGGATGTGGGGCTTGATTTAGAAAAGATTAAGAGGTCAGCGGTAAAGCGATATGGTATTAATGTCTAATCATATTTTATTAAAAAGACGATATCGCCGAGTGATATAAAACTAATGATGAAACAGCATACTTACAGATCATGTAAACAAGAAACAGATAACTGGAATTGGGTATGACTCATGATTCTCTCCATCGGTGAAATCCTTTTCGATGTCTTTCCGGGATATAAACGCCTGGGAGGGGCTCCGTTTAATTTTGCTTATCATATGAAACAACTCGGACTTCCTTCTCGTTTTATAAGCCGCGTGGGAAACGATGCGGAAGGCAAAATCATATTTGAAAAGCTTCAGCAATACGGATTCGAACCGGATTGTTTGCAGATGGATGATAAGTTTGAAACCGGCAAAGTGCGTGTTGGTGTAGATGAAAACGGCAAGCCTGATTTTAATATACTGCCGAATACCGCTTACGACAATTTAGAGTTTAACGATTCAATCCAGGTAATGCTTTCCGGAACAGTGGATCTTATCTATATCGGGTCTCTGGCACAAAGGAGTAGGAAAGGCTTTACTACTATTCAACATATTCTGAATGAAAAACGGCCGCAAACGAAGTTGCTTTATGATGTCAACCTGAGGCCACGGTGTTACAGCAGAAGAATAGTTACAGAATCCTTGAAGCATACGGATATTCTCAAGCTTAACGATGATGAACTCCATACGATAAAAGACATGCTCGGCTTTAAAAAAAAAGAAGAAGCATTCGTAGAGTTTTTACGCAACGAGTTTTCAATTGAAATGGTTGCGCTGACCAAGGGAGAGAAAGGCAGTGAGATTTATTCGAAAGATCAACATACGGTTTACCGCTCACGAAAGCTGAATAATATAGTTGATACCGTAGGTGCCGGGGATGGTTTTGCTTCCATACTTGCGATCGGTTATTTGCTGGATTGGTTCCCTCATAAAATCTTATCTGTTGCCACATCATTTGCAGAGGAAATATGCAAGGTTGAAGGCGCGATTCTTTTGGACAACAGGTTTTATGAACATATCAAAGTTATGATTGAACAACCGGAGAACGTGACGTGAAAAAAAAAATGTATATCCAAATGTTTAGTATTCACGGCTTACTCCGCCATGAAAACATGGAAATGGGGCGCGATGCCGATACCGGCGGCCAGATAAAATATGTCATTGAACTGGCAACATCTCTTAGTCAACACAATCACATCGAAGGTGTTGACTTGTTTACCAGGCTGCTTTCCGATAAAACCCTGTCCGATGACTACTCCCAACCGGTAGAGAAGATAAATGATAAGTGCCGGATCATTCGCATACAATGCGGTGGCCGTAAATATATGAGGAAAGAACTGCTATGGCCTCATCTGGATGAATATGTTGATAAAACAGTTAAGTTCATCAAGCGGGAGAAAAGAATTCCCGATCTGTTCCACGGTCATTATGCCGATGCCGGTTATGTGGCTCGCCAGCTGGCCGGACTGTTCGGCGTGCCTTTCGTTTTTACCGGTCACTCACTCGGAAGGGCCAAAAAAGAGAAACTGATCAATGATGGGCTTTCCGAATCTGAAATTGATAAAAGGTATAAAATCGAGCACCGTATTCATGTTGAGGAGGATGTACTTAAGACAGCGGATCTGATCATTACAAGCACGAACCAGGAAATCCAGCAGCAATATGGGATCTACCGTGACAATAAACTGCCCGATTTTCGGGTCATACCCCCCGGGCTTGATGTGGAAAAATTTTATCCCTATTATCACAGAATCCTACCCGAGAAGGAGGCAAGCGAAACCGAAATGTATGCGCAGGCTTCGGTAATAGAAGAATTGCATCGATTCTTTATACAGCCGGAAAAGCCTCTGATATTGACCCTTTGCCGACCGGACAAACGGAAAAACATTTCCGGACTTGTCCAGGCTTTTGGTGAGGATAAAGAACTTCAATCTATGGCGAACCTGGCCATTTTTGCCGGCATTCGAAAAGATATTTCATTGATGGAAGAAAATGAGAAAGACGTTCTCACAAAAATGTTATTGCTTATGGATAAGTATGATTTATATGGAAAGATGGCCATACCCAAAAAGCACGATTTTGAACACGAGGTCCCGGAACTTTATCGAATCGCTGCAGAAAAAGGGGGGGTTTTTGTGAACCCCGCGTTAACTGAACCATTCGGGATTACCTTGATCGAAGCCGCAGCTGCAGGCGTTCCGATTGTTGCAACGAATGATGGTGGGCCCAAAGATATCATTAAGAATTGTAAGTGCGGGCTGCTTGTCGATCCGACAAAACCAAAGGAAGTCAGCCGGGCAATAAAGAAAATTGTAGTAGACAGTGAAAAATGGAAAAGATATTCAAAGAACGGCATTTTAAATGTTCGCAAACATTATACATGGGAGAGTCATGTTAAAAAATATGTAAAAGAAATCAGGCCGATCATTGCCGAAACGAACGGTGAAGAAATGAAGGTTGCGGTGCCTTCAGATCCCATAGGCAGACGGATTATCAACCTTAACTTTTTTATTATCACGGATATTGACAATACCCTTATAGGCCGAGACAACACCCGGCTGGAAACATTACTCGGGCTTTTAAAGAAAAACAGGCGGCATATAGGATTCGGTGTCGCTACGGGCAGAACCGTCCAGTCGGCAACAGCGTACCTGAAAAAACACAATATAGACCCGCCGGATGTCATTATCTCCTCTGTGGGCGCGGAACTATACTATGGGAGCGATCTTCGTTTCTCACAGGGATGGAATTCCCATGTGGCCCAAAAATGGAATCGCGAAGAAATTAAGCGCCTTTTGGATGGCCTTCCTTTCTTGAAATACCAACCGGAGGAGACCCAGCGCAAGCTCAAAATCAGCTATGACATGGAACCTGCCAAAGATCGTCTTGCAATGATTCACGATCTTTTAATTAAAAATAAATGCCGGTATAATCTCATATATTCCCACAATCTGCACCTGGACATTCTTCCCTACCGTGCATCCAAGGGCAAGGCAATCAGATATTTAAGCTACAAGTGGGAAATCCCATTACAAAATTTTCTGGTTTGCGGAGATTCCGGAAACGATGAAGAGATGCTTCAGGGAGAACCGCCGGCCGTGGTGGTGGGAAATTACAGCCAGGAACTTGAGCATCTCAGGGGAAGTAAGAATGTATACTTTGCTGAATCGGAAAATGCCGACGGTATTATCGAAGCGCTAAACCATTACAACTTTATTAAAAAAGCGGGAGATCAGCCTGATCGTGACAATTCAAAATAAAGTTCAGCTAATTACCTATCCGGACAGCCTTGGTCAAAATTTGTTGGAACTGCATTATGCCCTGCGAAAATATTTAAGCGAAGCCATCGGCGGGGTTCACATCCTGCCGTTTTATCCATCTTCCGCAGATCGGGGGTTTGCCCCTCTGACATACGATGAAATCGATCCGGCTTTTGGTACGTGGGAAGACTTGGAACATATCGGCAGGGATTTTGACCTGACCATCGATTTCATGGTGAACCATATCTCAAGGCAATCCGCATTTTTCCAGGACTATGTTGAAAATGGCGATGAGTCGGAATATGCCGATATGTTTCTAAGTTTTAAGAAACTAAATCCCAAAGGCAATATCAGCGATGAGGATCTGGAAAAAGTCTATACCCGAAAACCAAGGCCTCCCTATTCCTTTATCGAACGTGCGGATGGCTCCAAAGAGAAAATATGGTCAACATTTGATTTCGAGCAGATAGATTTGGACTGGCGTTCGCCCGTTACCCGTGAGGTCATGCGAAATTTTTTGATTCGGCTGGCAAGAACCAGTGCAAAAATGATCCGCATGGATGCTTTTGCATATACCACGATAAAAATCGGCACAAATTGTTTTTTCCTCGAACCGGACGTATGGGAACTGTTGGAATGGTTGGATGATTACATAGCGCCCTTTGGTACCGAAACACTACCTGAAGTGCATGAACATCATTCCTATCAGTTTAAACTTGCTGAAAAGGGATATTGGACCTACGATTTTGCTCTTCCCATGCTCGTATTGCATACCCTTTATCATCATACCAACAAAAGACTGATCCACTGGCTCGAAGTCTGTCCACGAAAGCAGATAACAACCCTTGATACCCACGATGGCATCGGTGTCGTGGATGTCGCGGAATTGCTGAGCCAGGAGGAAATCGATCTGACCATTGACGGCCTTTATGAAAAAGGGTCCAATGTCAAGCGTATATATTCCAGTGCGGTTTATCAGAATCTTGACATCTATCAGGTTAACTGCACCTACTTTTCAGCGCTGGAATGTAACGAAGACTCGTACATTGCGGCACGCACGATTCAATTTTTTGCGCCGGGCATTCCCCAGGTCTACTACGTGGGACTTCTTGCCGGGGAGAACGATGTGGAATTAGTTGAACAGACTCAGAACGGTCGAGATGTTAACCGGCATAACTATGATTTGAATGAAATCCGCGTTGAAATCAAAAAACCGGTGGTACGGCGACTTCTGGAGCTGATGAAATTCAGAAATTCCTATTCGGCCTTTGATGGAAAATTTTCCATAGAGGAGACCCCTGAAAATCAACTGTCCCTGACATGGCAGAATGGAGACTTCAGAGCGAACGCACACATTGATCTTGAAAGTTATAAAACCCAAATAACGTATTTTGACGATAAAGAGTGCGCAAACAAGACGTTCTTGGTTTAGACTGTAAAAGGCTAAAACACAGGTCGTTTATTGACACGTTCATGCCTGTCTGATATAGATTTTTTTAATCTTAAAAGGCGGGGCAATAGAATTTTTCAATATCTCCAATGCCTATAGTGACCCGGATCTGTCAATTGCTTCGTTTTTGGAATTCCCATCCCAGGGGGAAAGAGATGTCTTTCAAATCTATTCTCATAGGAGACTGTTATGGATGCAAAAGACCTGAAAAAGATCCTCGCAGGTTTTTGTGTGGCCAGCCTGATCACAGGATCTACAATCGTACTGGATGGCTGCTCGGCCGGTCAGAGCGCCTGAAGTGGCGAAAAAGAGGGGGCAGGTAGCTCCCAAAGTGGTTGAAGTGGCGGTGATACCGGTGCCGGTGGCACCGACGAGGATGTAAAGGAAGAAAAACCCGCCAAAAGTGGTTGAAGCTGATACTGTCGCACGCAGGTTGCGTGTAAGCTTCAGACAATTTAAACGTAAATGTATGAATGATGAAACATTGTGTTGAAAACAGACAGTAATGCTTACCGACAGATTTTTTCCAACTGCCGCCGGATCCTTGGAGTGAAAACCTGGGACAAGATACTGGCGGCACTGGATAACGAGATGGAACCCGGGCTGCTTCCCGACAAGCTGGTTTCCCTGAAAACCGCTTTTCATCTTCCGGCTTATATTGATGATCTTGCCGGGTTAGAGTGGGCCTGGCACCAATTAAAAACACAGCCTCCCCCACCGGCACAACCTCCCGAAAAGCTTGCGGTAAACCCGACCCTGTCCATTGTTCCCGTTGGCTGGAAACATATTGCCGCCATAGTTGGAGATTCATCGGACAGCGATGGTTACCCGCCGCCGGAAGCGTCTCCTACCCATATAATACTTTGGCGTCATCCGGCCAAAAAATCGTATCATATTCATGAAGCCGGTGACATTGATTTGCTGGCACTTAAAATCGTGATTGAGCAAATTGACCCCTTAAAGGCTGCTGAGGTCGGCAACACGACAGTTCGGGCGATACAAACAGCCTTGAAGAACGGGGTGAAACGGGGAATCCTGCTGCAGCCTCGCTCGCGAATCCGGAGGGATTTTTTAACCGGTCGCCACTCATCCGCCGATTTCGGACCGTTTGAATTCGCGGATATCTTTACACTCCAGTGGCACGTCACCAATGCGTGTGATCTTCACTGCAAACACTGCTATGACCGCAGCAGCCGTGATCCTATGTCATATGACACGGCGGTTGCAATTCTTGATGATTTTTATGACTTCTGCAGCCGAATGAACATCAAGGGTCAGGTGACCTTTACCGGCGGCAACCCGCTTCTGTATCCATATTTTATGGACATTTATAAAAAAGCATCGGAAAAAGGTTTCGGGGTGGCCATTCTTGGCAATCCGACGCCTAAACAGCAGATGGATAAGCTGATTGGGATTGTAAAACCGTTATTTTTTCAAATCAGCCTTGAAGGCCTGGAGGAACACAATGATTTTATCCGTGGGTCCGGCCACTTTCAAAAATCCCTTGCCTTTCTGGATGAGCTCAAGGAGATGGGAATTTACAGCATGGTCATGCTCACACTGACCCATGACAATATAGATCAGGTGTTGCCGCTTGGAGGAATGCTTGAGGGGCGTGCCGATTTTTTCACCTTCAACCGCCTTGCCACGGTTGGAGAGGGCCGATCCCTTCTGATGCCGGAAAAAGGCAGATTTGTCGATTTTCTAAGGGAATATGAAGAGGCGGCAAAACAAAGTCCCATACTGGGTTTGAAAGACAACCTGATCAATATCATCCGAAAAGAAAAACAAATCGATATGTTCGGTGGATGCACCGGATACGGTTGCGGCGCAGCATTTAATTTTGTATCCCTTCTTCCTGACGGCGAGGTACATGCCTGCCGAAAGTTTCCTTCTCTCATAGGCAATATCAGGAAAGACTCACTATTTGATATTTATCACTCCAGCCTCGCCCGAAGTTATCGAAAAGGAAGCGATGCGTGTCGGGATTGCAGCCTGAATCCGGTGTGCCGGGGATGCTTGGCGGTCACTTACAGTCAGGGCCTGAACGTTTTCAAAGATGCCGACCCTTTTTGTTTTCTGTAACATAAAAAAATCAATCCAAAACCAAATATCTGTCTTATGTCTGTCTTATGGATTGACGGGACCGTTCGTAACATCGTATTATTTTTCTATTCTATTTGGAACAATCGATAACCGGAGCGTTTTTATATGAAACCCGACGGCACTCTTGCCGATATGCTCAAGCGTATCGACGGAAAGGGATACAAGGCATATAAAGGCATTGCAGGCGAATATGGTTTTGAGACCTATCAGCTGATCATCGATCATGTGCAGGGTGATCCATTTTCAACACCCAGCCGGATCCGGGTCCGGGTCAAAAGAGACGCGTCCGGCTTTCCTCCGGACACCACATGCAATAAAAGCAGGGAAATTGCGCTTCGTGATTTTTTAACCCGCCGGTTTTTTCAAAAATGCAAGGCCATATCCTGTAAAAACCGGGGGCTCGGAAATTCGGGTAGGATACTGATCTACAACCCGCTCCAGGAGATCATGAATCGCAGCGCCATGGCTGTCGACGATCAATTTGTGGAAGCACGGTTTTTCATGGGACTCCCGGCGTCCGGGCGGAGAATATCCGGAAAAGACGCGCTGGCCATGTTCTTTGAAGAGCTGCCCGGAATTGTCAGCGCCTCGATGTTTGCCGGGGGGATGAATACCGATGATATGTACAGGCATCTATTCGCTGCCGAAGATGCGGACTTTGTGCGGGACAGACTCAAGGAAATGGGACTGGTCGCCTTTATCGCAGACGGTGCTCTGCTTCCCCGGACCAGCGGAATCGACCCGGCACCCCTTTGTGGACCGGAGGCCGTCCGGTTCCGGTCCCCGGACAGCCTGGCAAAAGAGATCAGTCTTCCCAATAAGGGAAAGATACGGGGCATGGGAATTCCGGAAGGCGTTTCTTTGATTGTCGGCGGCGGGTACCACGGCAAGTCAACCCTTCTGAATGCCATTGAACTGGGTGTTTACAACCATATTCCCGGCGACGGCAGGGAGCTTGCGGTGACCGTGGAGGGGGCCGTGAAGATCCGCGCGTCTGATGGCCGGAATATTGAAAAAACGGACATATCGCCGTTTATAAACAATCTGCCCTACGGCAAGAATACCAGTGCCTTTTCCACAAAGAATGCAAGCGGCAGCACCTCCCAGGCGGCCGGCATTTCCGAAGCTGTGGAAGCCGGAGCCACAGCCCTTCTTCTGGATGAGGATACGTCGGCCACCAATTTTATGATTCGTGATTACCGCATGCAACGGCTGGTGGACAAGAGTCATGAGCCGATCACCCCCTTTGTGGACAAGGTAAAGCATCTTTATGTGGAAAAAGGGATCTCCACCATTCTGGTCATGGGAGGATCCGGCGATTATTTTTCCGTGGCGGATCATGTAATCCAGATGACCGGCTATTTACCGTCCGATGTCACCGAAATCGCCCGGCAGATTTCAAAGGATGTCGTGACAGGGCGGAAGGAAGAGGGCGGCGGTCTGTTTGGGGATATCAGGCATCGGATTCCGGACAGGAGGAGCTTCAACCCCTTCCGGGAGAAAAATAAAATGAAAATATCGCCCCGGGGCCGGCGGGAAATCCTGTTCGGCCGGTCGGTTGTCCTCTGCCATGACCTTGAGCAGATCGTGGAGGAGGGCCAGACCAGAGCCATCGGCCACGCCATTCATTATGCCACCCGATACATGGACGGCAAACGAACCCTTCGAAAAGTTTTGGAGATGACCATGGCTGATCTTTCGAAAAAAGGGCTGGATATCCTTCCTCCCTGGCTGACCGGCGACCTCGCTTTTTTTCGAGTGTTTGAACTGGCCGGCGCCATTAACCGAACGAGGACGCTCAAGATTCGCCAGAGGTAACACGGGCGGTTGATAACCCCGCTTCTGCCGCCTGAATAACGGGGATCCTGACGGGCTGCACCGTTTTAATCCGGTATTCCCATGGACCGTCATGTATAACGGCAATCCCGTTTTTGGGAAGTTGATACCGATATATCCTTTTGCGCTTATGGAAAACATGTTCAGCTGTGCGCAATGTTTCTAAAGCATGTCGTGTTGAAGTGTCGGGATGAATTGCACCCTCATGATGACCCTGAAAATATACAAATTGGCCCGCACCTTTCTTGTTCTCGGCAAGACAGAATCGTATATTGTTGTCGATGATGTATTTCTGATTACTGCTCAGAAAGGATACATCGCAAACTTTATCATATTTTGATTTGATAACCTCTATGAGCATGTCACCGGAATATGCATTACCATTGAATGACGGTGAATCGCCGCCGCTGTTTTCTTGAACATAGAGGTCTGTTTTATCTTGATCCGGCTTATGCTGATCCGCCTTTTCCAGCGCGGTCGTTTCCTGGGACGACGGTGTTTTCTGATTGATCCGGCCATGCACACCCTTAAGTTTGATTTTAAGGGTATAAGGGCCGACTTGGATCGCATCGAATTGTCCCGGACGGACAGTTGCCTTGCGGTTGGACTTGGTTTCGAAAAGCTCGACGCGTATATTACCGTTGGTGCAGAATACAATTGCCTGAAAAGCGGCGATGCTTTCATCGTCGAGAATCAGGTCGGCTGTGCTGCTTCTTCCGATGGCAATTGAATCCTTATTGAAGCAGTCCCAGCCAAGATAGTCTTCTCCTTTGAATATGAATATCTGAACGATATGACTATCCCTGATTGTTTCTGCAACGCTATCTTCGATCTTCACTTGCATTCCCTCGAATTATGACAAATGACATACATGAACATGCCGCCACTGCGGAACCGGTCTAATAGTTGAGAGTATTTACTTTAGTTTCCGTTAAACTTATTGCACCAAGCATGCCAACAGGTTTTTACTTCTGCTCGCATGAAAGCAAAACCGGACAAATCCATTCATTGCCGACACAAATTAAATCGGTATTTAATTCTAATAAAACAAAATGTTATGCCGTAAGGCCAACTTTCCTTCGGATAAAAATGCTGTTCGATTCTTTAAAAAAGAGGCGTGGATTAACCGCCGGATCGGTTTTCGGACGCTAAATCTTTTATGTGAAGTTTATTCAGACAGGAGTACACATTGTGCACACCTGTTTCAATTAGTGGACACTTTAAATGGGGTCGAAATACCAGCCTGCAGGCAATTGGGTTAACAAAATGAAGAATAAGGCTTCGGATGGGTGAATTAAAAGTCAAGCTTATACGAGACGTGCACACCGCTATCGAGAACAGGCAGTATGATGAGACCGGTTGACTTTCTGTTGAAACGATTAAAAAGCCACTGAAAATCATTCATTGTTCTCACATGGGGTGGGAAGATAACGGGCGACGGCGCGTCATCCTTAACATTATTGCCGGGTTCAATTAGGTGATACTGAGTGTTCAGTATCTTTTCATGAAACGTCATGGCGTCGGCAATGCTTAAAAATAACCCCATCTCCGGGCTGGACACCGCTTCATCGGCAGGCCCTTCTGCGCAGGATATTTCTACCGCACCTAACGCAATCGACAATATCAATGCCATAAAAAGTGATAACGACATGAGAGATAGTCGATACCAATGAGTTGCTTTATTGCGAATTTGATGGGTTATCATCATTCATCTGCCCTGTTCTGTCATGGTGCATGAATACTGAAGCAATAACTGTACCAAAGGGAACGATGGCATGCCGGCAGAAGGGGGCACATGGGTACCGTCCTTATAACATTATGAAATAAATAAAGAAAGTGGGGTATGATAAGGTCTGCTTTTGGGGTAATGCCGAGATCCAGGCTGAGGGACGGTCACAATTTTTGTCTTTTTTTCTACAAATAGGGTTGTCTTTTAATAGCCATCAGGTTTTATCCGCCATCGAACTATAAGGCATGGTCATTAAATGCATCTCGGTCTGAGGAAATTAAATCTTGAAATGATTCGATAAACGGATCTAATTCCGCAAGGCGGCCTTTGAAGTGAAACAGGTTTTTATTATGTTCATTCTTTATGAGTTCCAGCATTTTTATAATGAACCCGCGTGCCTCTTTTGTCTGCACCATGGCTTCAATCAGCTTGAAAGAAATATCTCCAAAAGACTTTACAAATACGGCAAGTGGTACAATGTAATACTCGAACAGCTTTTCTTCGGGAAGCTTTTTTACTTCTTCAATGGAAAGGGACACCTTTTTGTTGCTGCCCAGCAATGCCGACACTTTCACCACGAAGTCAATCAGGCTTTCGCTGGCGGCGATTTCTTCTGTGAATTTGTCGAATTCCAGTTCTTTTTCCTCCAACCGGTTGATATAGTCCTGGGTTTCAACAATGGTTTTTTCCTTTTCCAGTTCTGTCTTGAGTGAGGGGTCTTCCAGATAAGTGGAACCGACACCCAAAAGCAGCCAGTTCGCGGATACGCCTGACAGTTTGCATATCTCTATTATGGTCTCCAGTCTGGGGCTGTGCCCCTTTGCCCATCGGGAACTGATGATGCTGTTGGAAAGACCCAGTTGGCGCTCCCACCAGACTTTCTTTTTTAAGCCGATGACTTTCATCAGGCGTTCACTAAATTCACTTCTAACATTATTTTTGTTAGTTTTCATGGCAAAATCCTTAAAAGAATAATTCCAAACAATTAAAAATCATTACAATTATAAGTTGTAAAAAGTAAAAAGCAATAAAAAAAATAAGCTTATTAAAAAAAAGCTAAATTAATACATTGGCTGGTTGACAGAGTTTTCCATGAAATGTGGACTTCACTCGCAACCCGGCGGCATGGTGCGATTCAGGACAGGGGTGTTATAAGCCGGTGAAGTGGAGGTTTTTTTGCCATATGGCCTAGCCGTTCATCTGCAGTTTGTTCTTTGCCTTTTCTTCCCACCTGTTTATTTCTTCCATGAGGACGGGGAAGAGGATGGGCTTTACCAGATAGTTGTCCCCACCCGCAGCATAACCCTCCTTAATCTCACCTTCCTGGTGTTTGGCAGAGATGAAAATCAGGGGGATATGCTTGGTGAGCTTGTTGCTCTTAATTTTTTTACACGCTTCAATACCGTCCATTACGGGCAGCTTGATATCCATTAAAATAAGGTCAGGGGCGTGTTCTTCTGTTTTCCGGACCGCCTCCTCTCCACTTTCGGCGAGTATGACCGTATAGCCAAGCTGGGTTAATCGTTTATTGAGGTAACTGGAAAATGAATCATAGTCTTCAACCAACAGTATAGTATAGCTCATTGTTCTCCTCTTTTTTTGTGATCAAGGGCGATGATGAAAGCGCTTCCCTTGCGGTCCCCTCCAAGTTCCAAATCGTCAAACCGATAATCCGGGTGATCTGTTATGGGGCTGATGAAACTCAGAGTCCCTCCGTGCTGCTCAATGATTACCTTTGATACGGAAAGACCGATGCCCATTCCTCCAAATTTTCCATAACGCTTGGGCAATATATTATCCGCCTGGTAGAATTTGTCAAAGATTTTATCCTGGGCCCATCCGGGAACACCGTAGCCATTATCAATAACAGAAATAAGGGCCTTGTCGTCTTTTAGTTCTGTTTTTACGATAATCCCGCCATTTTTAGGAGTATACTTTATTGCGTTGTTTAATAAATTGATGAGAACCTGCCTGAAACTGGTCTTGTTGATATGGATCGTGTCAAGGCGGTTATCCAGTCTTTGTTTGATGCAATGATGATGTTCATGGGCGGTCTTTTCAACTTCGCTAATGACCTCGCCTATCACCTCCTGGGCAGACTCCTGGTTCACTTTAAAATTATTGGAGTTTTCACCATTGTGGCTTTCGATCTTTGACAAATCCAACAGTTCATCCACAATGGATGTCATGTGCTGAATGGACCGCTCGGCGAGTTTTAAGTCGTCAATGGCCTCATCCGGCAAATCGTCAATATAGCCCCCGGCCAGCGCGGATATATTTACCGCCATCATGTTGAGGGGCGTTCTCAGCTCATGGGATGCGGTGGTGATAAAGTCGGATTTCATTTTTTCGCTTTCAATTAAAATATTTTCAGATTTTTTCCTTTCCGTAATATCCACCAGGAAGCCTTCAATGCCAATGCACTGGCCGTTTTCTGTTATAGGTCCGCCCACGTCCCATATCCATTTTTCTTTTCTCGTGGATGGTGTGATGATTCTGTATTCCAACCTGAAATAGTCCTTGCTCTGGTGGTGAAGCCGTTTATTGATTTCACTCAGGCAGTACCCGCGGTCATCGGGGTGAACGATATTTTCATAATAGGATGTAAAACTTGTGAATGTATAGGATGAAAAACCGAACAGGTCCATTGAGCGCTGGCTGATAAAATCAATGGACTTGTCACCATCATTATAATATTTATAAATGACGGCATTCAGGTTTTGAATGATGTTTTTATACTGCTTCTCCCGTATGGCAAGCTTCTGATAGATATTGGTGTTGGTAATGCCGATGGCGGTTTGGTTGGCAAATGCTTCCAACAAATTCAGTTCGGTGACGGTCATGAGGGCGTCCTCTTTTTGTTTACCGAAGATAAGCGCCCCCACGGTTTCATTCTGGAATATCATGGGGAATAAAAACGGCTCTTCACCGGTCCATTCGGTCCCGAGAAGTTCGGTCAGTATATCCTTTTTTAAATGGATGGGGGCCGGAGAAAAAAACTCGCCTGAGACTATTCGGTGGTTCATATGGGGCGATCGGTTGATATTTTCGAGATTGTCGTGGCTGAGGAGATCGGTAATATCAATGTCAAACCCATAGGAGTTTTTAAGGTTGAATACCCCTTTCTGTTTTAGATATACGGCAGCGCATTTATATTCCAGGCGATGCTTGATGGTGTCCAGTATTTTATCAAAGAGGATGGAGGTTTCCGAGATGCTGGAAAGAACCTGGCTGGATTCCTGCACGAATCGAGAATTGTCATAGTGGGCGAACATTTCTTCAATATGTTCGCCGGATGTCTTTTTCTGGTTTTCGGTTACCTGGTGCAAATATTTGTTTTCAAGAAAATAAGATAAGCCGAAGAATACAAGTATGGTTTCCACGCAGAGGAGGGCATGCAGCCAGCTGAAGGAGTCGCTAAGGAAAAACAGGAAGATCATGGCGACCGTGACGGTAAGGGCTACGGCATTTCCTATGGTATGCCAGATAAGATACGGAGGCGTGTTATAACTGATAATATATCGGCATGCACGGCCTCCCCTGTGCCAGCATTCCGTATGATCAATATCTGCGTATTCCCCTGTGAAAAGTTTGGCGATGCCTTCAAATAAGCCCAGCCTGTTCCGGCACTGATATTCTTTTTCATTTACCCCGGCTCTAGGAACGGCGACTATTTCCACTTTATTCTTTCCGATTTTCTTCGCTTCAACGTGAGTGGCCCTTGTCATTCTGCCGGCACTTTTTTCTATCTGCAGATATACGGTGGGAAGCAAAAAGCCCAATGAGTATGTGATGGGACCCAAGCGCTTGGACTCTGGAAACGATCTTCCGGCATGCCTTGCAAGATCGCTGTCTTTTGTTTGTTTCGTGCACACGTCGTGGAAGGCATCCACTTCGCTCTGGTTGAACCAGTGGGCCTGGTCTTCGATTTGTTCCCGAGTAATCCCTGAGGCTTTAAGAATGTAGTCAATATCCAGGTTCGGATATTTCCGCTCGAAATATTCGATGAAAATTAAAAGTATCCTGCTGTTATAAAGGGGGGTAGTGTCTGTTATGTTTTTCGGTATGGATGTGGTGCGTTCGGTCATGTCCGGTTTATGACCATGATTCCAAAAGGAAGCGGCATTTTTGTAATCGTTTTGTCATCAGGCTCATCCTTGTTCGACATATTCCTTCTCCCTTTAATAGAAATCAGAATGGAATACAATAACTAATTAAATTTTTAACAGGAATTTCTGCCCAACCTATTATAAAAGTTAGTTTAAAATCGTAAAAAATATATTGACAATGCATTAAAAAGATTATTTTCTAAAAGATAATCATAAAATTTAGATTTATTGATGCTTTTTACCAATAATACGAAATGAAGATAAGCTTAACGCTTT
>Ga0180435_10000120_pt1 | contig 77318 bp, 66 predicted proteins | sample SS_ome_3_FD_132467 | JGI IMG/M metagenome (GOLD analysis project Ga0180435, IMG submission 132467) | Hypersaline lake sediment archaeal communities from the Salton Sea, California, USA - SS_3_S_1 metaG | ecosystem: Environmental > Aquatic > Non-marine Saline and Alkaline > Hypersaline >... | reverse complement strand
TTTTCGCGCAGTTTGTGAATGGCCGCGAGGACCAGGTCAACCTGCCCGCGGTCCATCAGGAAATTCTTGCCGAAGGCGATGACCTCCGTCTCATAGATCCGCTCGGATTCCGGGCAGCGGACCTTGGTGTAGTCCATCGGGTTGCCGTGCAGCAGGCTGCGTTTGATGTCGTGAAAAGCCGGGTTCTTGTAGAGCGGGGCATTGTGGGCCTTGCCGCAGCCGATGCCCTCCGCATTCAAGGCTTCCCGGAACCTGTCGCGGTGCACGCCGTTCCACTGCGAGGAATCGTAACGCATGAAGTAGAAGTAATAGCCGCGCCGCGTCACGCGGGGGTCCCGCTTCAAGGCGCGCACCCCGCCGATCTTCTCCAGTTCCGCGGCGAGGTATTCGCCGTTCTCGTATCGGACGGCGGTCTGCTCTTCGAGCCGCGCGAGCTGGCACAGCAGAATGGCGCCCAGGAACTCCGACATCCGGAAGTTGCCGGACGGGACATAGTGCATGTATTGCTCGCCGCCGGGCCGCCGTCCTAGCTGGCCGTAGGAGTAGCAGCTCATCGCCAGCGCTTCGTCGCTGTAGGTCACGCCGCCGCCTTCCCCGCAGGTCAGCGGTTTGCCCATCTGGAAACTGAAACATCCCATGTCGCCGAACGAACCGATCCGCTTCCCGCGCCATTCCGACCCGTGCCCTTCGGCGCAGTCCTCTATGACGCGTAAACCGTGTTTTTCGGCCAGCGGAATGATGCGGTCCATGTCGGCCGGATACCCGCCGTAATGCACCGGTTCGATCGCCCTCGTCCTTTCCGTGATCGCGGCCTCCGCCGCCTCGGGTGAGATCTGGTAGGTTTCGGGATCGACGTCCACGAATACCGGAACCCCGCCGGCCAGCACAACAGCCGATGCCGAGGCAATGAACGTGACGGCCGGAACGATCACCTCGTCGCCGGGCTCGATCTCGCACGCGCGGAATGCCAGCTCGAGCGCGTCCGTACCCGTAGGCACGGCCATGGCATAACGTGTGCCGATGTATTCGGCAAACGCCTTCTCGAAGCGCGCAATACGGCCCTCGGTCAGCCCCATGCTGCACCACTTCCCGCTTTCCAGCACCTCGATCAGCGCCGTCTTTTCGGCTTCGCCGTAGATCGGCCAATTCGCCTCAAATTTACCTTCCGGAGCTATGGGACTTCCGCCGTTCATCGCCAGTTTAGCCATGTTTTGCGTCCTTTCTTACCAATCCTGTTACTTGTCCGTCCCGGCGGTTGCACCAGTATCGACTTCCTGCAGGGTTTCCAGCGGACAAGTCAGTGATAGTAGCGGCCGCCGCAGGGCGGGACAAACTAAAAATTGGCGGATTTTCGCCGGACCATTCCTTCAAGCAAGGGCAAAACCGAGCAGCGCGGCTTTTTCGCGAAGTGAAGGGGCGGCGTTGAGCAAACGCACCGCCGCAAACGGAAATTCCCGCCGAACAGGATAGTTTCTTCTGAGCCGGTCAAAGCCTTCTGATCGGACGCGGGCGTCGGCGTCGAGCGTTGCGCGCAGGTCGAGATCATCCGCCGAGATATCGTAGACAGTTCGCACGATTTCCCCGAGCGCCTGTTCGTCCGTCCGTTCGGCCGCGTCGACGGTCGGCACCGGCGCTTCCGCGGCGGCCACCGCGTCACCGGCCTTCCAGGCGACGGGGCGGTCGAGGAAGCGGCATGCCGCTTCGTAAACCATCGCAGTGCCCCTGACCTTTCCGTCAAACGAGTAGCCCGCAATGTGAGGTGTGCCAATATCCGCGAGATCGAGCAACGCGGCGGAATAGGCGGGTTCGTCTTCCCACGTGTCTACTACCGCATGCGCAACGGCGCCGCTCTCAATTGCCCGGATGAGGGCATCGGTATCCATGACCGCCCCCCTGGCGGAATTGATGAAGATGCAGCCAGGTTTAAGCCGGCTGAAGAATTCCCCGCCGGCCATACGAAAGGTCCTGTCCGGCCCTTCACGTGTAAGCGGCACGTGCAGCGTAACGATGTCGGCTTCATCGAGAACCTGCTCCAGCGGGACAAACCGCAGGTCCGTCGCCACCCGGCCGGCGTCGGTTTCGACGAAGACCTCGTCTCCCTCGATTCTGCGTCGGGGCGGATCGTTGGCGAGAATACGCAGGCCCAGCGCCTGCGCCTTCAAAACAACCCTTCCCCCAACATTGCCGACCCCAACGATGCCGATCGTTTTACCCTCGAGGACCAACCCGCGGCGTTCCGCCAGACAGAGCAGCGCGGCGGTGACGTACTCCGAAACGCTCGTGGCGTTGCACCCGGGCGCGTGACACCACGTTATTCCTTGCTCTCTGAGATAGTTCAGATCCATGTGATCCGTCCCGATCGTGGCGGTCCCCACAAACTTCACGCGGCTGCCTTCCAGCAGTTGCGCGGTCACCCTGGTGGTGGAACGGATCGCCAGCAGGTCGGCGTCTTTCACATCACGCGCGCAGATCGAACGCCCTTCTAGCATGATCACGTCGCCGAGCGTTTCGAAGGCTTCACGGGCAAAGGGCATGCTGTCTGAACAAACCGTCTTCATTTCGAACGCCTTAAAGCCACCGCGTAGACCCCGTCGGTGCCCGATTCCGGCGGGAACAGAGCGGCGGAACCTGCAATCTCGAAATGTCCGTTGTCGGCGAGCCACCTCTCGATCTGCGCGTCGTTTTCCTCCGACTCAAGACTGCAGGTGCTGTATACCAGTATCCCGCCGGGCTTGAGAAAACCGGAAGCGTTGTCCAGCAGCATGCGCTGGACCTTGGTCAGATGTCCAAGCCTTTCCTGGTTCAGGCGCCAGCGCGCATCGGGACGGCGCCGCAGAACACCGCTATTCGAACAGGGCACATCCAGAAGAATGCGGTCGAAGAACTCTGTAGAAGAAGCATTGCGCACGTCTTCATCCGAGGCGGCGTTGCCCTGGCGCAATTTGACCGACCGCAAAGACATGCGGGCGACGTTTTGCTCCAGCATGCCGAGGCGGTCCCCGTAGAGATCCATGGCTATTACGGCGCCCTTATCAAACATCTGCTCCGCGATCAGGACGGTCTTGCCGCCGGGCGAGGCGCAAGCGTCAAGTACGGTTTCGCCGGGCCGCGGATCCAGCAACCTGACCGCTTCAAGAGTCGAAGGATCCTGCACGCTGAAATGTCCTTCCGCGAAACCCGGCAGAGGCGTGATCCTGGTCCCGGGCGGCAGGACCAGGAATCTCTCCGGGGCATGGGGGTGAGGGACGGCGGCGACACCGGCGGCGCCGAGCGCCGCAGTGAGTGCCGCAAGGTCGGTGATCAAGGGATTGAACGCTATGGCAACCCGAGCGCGCCCGTTGTTCCACCTGCAGAGCGCCGCGGTTCTTTCCGCGCCGAAGCGGGCCGACCAGCGGTCGACCAGGAAATCCGGGTGCGACTCGGCTATGCCGAGGCCCTGCCTCTGCAGCTCCCTCAATACGCTTTCCCGCTCCCGCAGGGCCCGCCGCAATATTCCGTTTACGAAACCGGCGGCATGGTGCAATCCCGACGCTTTCGCCGACGCTACCGCTTCGTTCACGGCGGCGTAATGGGGAACGGTATCCATCAGCAGGACCTGGTAAAGCCCCACCAGCAGGTGGGCCAGGACGTCTTTCTCCGGACGCCGCTCGGCAAAGTGATCAACGACCCACAGCAGCGACCGGAAGCGTTTGACGACTCCGTAGACGACCTCCACGACAAAAGCCCGATCCGCTGCGCCCGGCGAGATCAGGCGGTCCGGGAAAAGGTCCGTGCGCAACCAGCGTTCGATGACCTGCGCTGCTGCGGCGCGCGGACCGACGCTCCCTGTCAGCTCCCGGGTCATGCGTGCGAATACCTCAACTGGCCGCAGGCTGCCTTCAACTCGAGCCCGCGGGAACGTCTGAACGTGGCGTTGATGCCGGCGTCTTTCAGGCGTCGGATGAACATCTCGGCTACGCCCGGCGCGGATGGCTGCCCCCCGAACTCGCTGACCGGGCTGAGCGGGATCAGGTTAACCCGGCAGGGCATGTCCGCGAGAAGGCGCGCCAACTCCTTCGCTTGCGCCGGACCGTCGTTGACGCCGCCGATCAGCGCGTACTCGAAAGTGATAATGCGGCCCGTCTGTTCCGTATAATCCCGGCAAGCAGCCATCAGCCCGACCAGTGGATAGAGGCGGTTCACAGGCATCAGCTCCGAACGAAGGGCGTCGTGCGTCGCGTGCAGAGAGACCGACAGTTCAACCTGCATCTCTTCTTCCACCATGCGCTCAATACCGGGAATGATGCCGCAGGTGCTTACGGTGATCCGTCGTGCGCCGACAGCCAGGCCGCTTTCGTCATTGATAATGCGCACGGCTTTGAAGACCGCATCATAGTTATCCATGGGTTCCCCGATGCCCATAAAGACCACATGCGTCGGCGCGCCGCCGCCGGCGCGGGTCATCGCCAGCACCTGGCCCACCATCTCGCCGCTTTCAAGGTTTCGACGGAAGCCGGCCTGTCCGCTGGCGCAGAACGCGCAGTGAAATCTGCAACCGGCCTGCGATGAAACGCAGACGGTGCGGCGAGGGCCCGCCGGGATCAGTACCGTTTCGATGCGCTCGCCGTCGCGCAATTCGAGCAGCAGCTTGCGGGTCTTTCCCGCCGATCCTTCGACACGGCACGGCGCCGCGGCTTTCAGCCGGAATTCCCCGGCAAGGCACCGGCGCAGTTCCGCCGGCAGGTTCCGCATGGCGTCCCAGTCCGCGGCGAAGTTCACATAGAGCCAGCGCCAGAGCTGCCGCGCGCGGTAAGCGGGATACCCGTGCTTGAGGCACCAGGCACTGATTTCGTCAAGTCGCTGGTTCAGAATAAGGAACGTGCCGGAATCCGAAACGGCCGCGGGAGCCGCCTCCCCGGAATGCTGGCGGGCGTTCATGCCTCCGGCTATTCCGAAGCCTCGGTATCCGCCGCGGGCGTTTCTTCCGCCGGGGCTTCAGACGCGGCAGGAGCGCCTCCCGCGGGCGCAGGTTTGGCGGTCAACGAAGGAAAGATTCCCGGCTTATTGTATTCGGACCATTCAATCCATTGAATGAACAGGAGACCCGCGAACATCAGAACAGCCAGGATCCCGAGAATCCCGAAGGCGACGTAGGAAGGTCTCTTTTCCTCGACGCTGAAAGGTGTGAGACCGGCCGGATGGTTTCCCGGTCCCGCCCCTTGCGCGGCATTGGCGGACGCCGTTTTCTGCTCGAGATCCTTCTTCTTCAGCTTGATGGCCATCGTCGTGCTCCCTTTCTGAACGTAGTTCGTCAATATACATGCGCGGCGGTCTCGCAGGCAAGCGCTTTTTCCCGCCGCTACGGTTCCCGGGCCGGCAGGACTGCAGCCGCGCCGGAAAACTCACCCTCAGCCTCGAACATTTCAGCAAAACCCGGTGTCATGCGCAATACCGGCGGCTGCTCGTCCAGGACGAACAGGACCTCGCAACCCGGCACGCGCGGCAGGATGCGCGCGGCTTCGTCGGGACCCATGACGAAGAAAGCCGTGGACATCGCATCGGCTTCAAACGCCGTGCGGGCTGCCACGGTAACGCCCGCCATGCCCGCCACAGGATAGCCGGTGCGCGGGTCGATGATGTGCGTGTAGCGCTTGCCGTCTATGACCACATATCTTTCGTAGTTACCCGAGGTGGCAACCGCCCATCCGTCCGGAATCAGAAGGACGCCGAGCATTCGGGTATTATCGAAGGGATTCCTGACGCCGATTCTCCACGGCCGGTCCGGCCGCGCGACTCCGCCGCAGCGGATGTTGCCGCCGAGGTTGATCATCACGTCGGCGGCCCCGGCACGCCGCAAACGCTCGAAGCATTTGTCGACCGCGAAGCCCTTTGCCGCGCCTCCCAGGTCCAGGCTCATGCCCGGCAAAGCCAATTCCACCCTCCACGGCTTTCCTGCTTCGGACTCATCCTCCGCCAGGCGCACATTTTCGAACCCGACCCTCGCCAGCATGGCGCGCATCTCGTCGGGCTCCGGCAGGGCCGACGGTGCGCTGCCGGCGTTGAAGCCCCACCACCTGACCAGCGGAGCAACCGTTGGATCGAAATAACCGTCGCTCAACGCGGCATACTTCAGCGCGGCCGCAACGGCTTCGCCGGTCAGGGCGCCGACGGCGACGGTTCCCGACCCCGCCGCGCGATTGACCGCCGCCAGTTCGCTGCTTTGAGTGTAGACAGTGAGCTTGTCGTTGATCTCCGAGAATACTTCCCGGGCTTCCCGCACGTAAGCGTCAAGATTCGCCGACTGCTCGAACGGCACGCTTACGGTTGCGAAAGTGCCCATCACGGCCCATTCGCGAGTTGCCGGGCGGCGATAATCGCAGGAGCAGAGAAGTAGAAGCGCCGGCAGCGCTGCGGCGCCGGCGGATTTGCAGCGGTAACTCATCGCAATGCTTCTTTCCATTGACGAACGGACGCTTCGTAACCGGCGGCGGTTGCGCCGTCGGGGAACATGCGACGCAGCCTTTCAAAAAGACCGCGGGCCTCTGCTTCCCGTTCCAGTCCCTCGAAGAACAGAACGGCGTGGCGCAGGAATCCCGCGTAAGCCTGCTTCACGCTGTCGATCGGGTAGTCGCGTAGAGCGCTCTCGTAGGCCTCCAGCACGCGGGGCAGAATCTCCGGGTGCGGCGCGACCGCAAGAGCGCCGGACACTTCGTCGCGTATCAGTCTGCCCCGCGCCAGCGATACCGTCAGGGACTGATAAATCATGCGCTGAGAGGGCAGAAAACGACCGTCGGGAGCGGCCCTCAGTCCCCGGTAAGCCCAGTAGACGGCGTGTGCTTCAGCGGTGCGCCAGTCAAGGGGGCCGTACTTCTCGTCGACCTCGCGCATCGTTTCGGGAGACAGCCCGTATTCCTTCAGCATAGTCGCTTGCCGCTCGGAGTCGGTCGACAGCGCGTCGAAGTCCGGCCGCCCCCCGCCGAGCAGGGCGGTCATCTCGGCGGCCCAGCGGTGCTTGTAGTATCCGTGCCGGCGGTCGGTGACGCCCCCGATCTTGTGCTGAAACAGCCATCCGATTTCAAAGTAGAGACTCGGGTCGCCCGGATTATAGCGCAGGCCGTCTCGCGCCAGCAGCCCGATGCCGTTGTGGACCCAGCGCCAGCGTTCCCCGTCGTCGGACATCATGATGCTGACGTTGTAGGCCATGTTCCAGGCGTGGAAAGCCCATATTTCCGTGCAGCGGGGTTCGAGCTTGGTTATCCAGTCGGCAAGTTGAACCAGCTCGAAAAAGCGGCCCTGTTCCTGCATGCGCGCGGCCCTCAGCCATAGCGCGTCGGCAATCAACCCCCTGAATCCGCCCAGCACCACGGTCGTGAAGGCCACGACCGGCGGAGCGTTCAGAAGCGGGTCGGCGGCATCCAGGCGATGTTCGGCGCGTAATCTCACCAGGCGCGCATTGCCCGCCGACGCGAGCAGGAACCCCGCCGCGGCGCCGGCGGCAAGCGCCGCGATCAGCGGCCGTTCGCCGTTCGCGCACCAACGGTTTTGCGCATTCGCCATCCGGTTTCTCCCGGCTCTCAGTCTCCCGGCAACGCCAGTTCGCGCTTCCATAACGCCCACACCCCGGCCGCGCCCAGTACTCCCGGATAGACCACGCCGAGAAGGACAAGAGCCCTGCCGGCAAAGGCCCAGGAGACCAACAGCCCGTCGGCCAGCGGCCCGAGCGGATTGAGATTTGCGACCGGCTCCACGACTACCGCGGTCCTCTTGACCATCGACTCGCCGGCGTTCTGCAGAAACACCGCCAACCTGCTCCGTTCGCCGCCGCCGGCGTCTTCGGCATGCGGCGCCTGAATGTCGTTGACGGACTGAACTGTTACGTAGTGCCCCATCATGGCTACCACGATTATCGAAACGCAAAGAAAGCCGGCCACGGGCGATGAGAACACGCAGCCCGCCGTTAATCCGAGAGCCGAGAGCAGAGCCAGGCGGCAGAACAGTACAAAAAGCGATCGCAGGAGATTGGCCTCAAAACCGCCGGCGTTCACCAGTAGTTCAAGGCCCTCCTCAATGTCGAAAACTGCCGTACCGGTTTGACCGGCTGTCCCGTTCCGGAACACCACTCGCAAAGTACCGGGCGCGGAGACGTTTTCATCCGGAACATCGATATATCCGCCGTTGGCCAACGCGTCGCCCATCGATACGGTCACGCCTTCGGAGCTGGGAGGGCTTTCCAGGCGCCATGATCCGGAGATCAGGCCCGGCTCGATGGTCGGCGCCAGTCTGAACCGCAGTCTCGCCCGCCGGCCGGTCCCGATGTCGGCGGGAAGCCGAAACACCCAGGTTTTCGATCCGCCCGGTGCGACCGTCGCGCGTTCGGCCAGAATGCGGCGGCCCAGCATGCGCAGCAGCGCCTCGCGCCGCTCCGGATCGGCTTCCGCCGCTCCGGCGGGAAGCTGCGCCAGCCGCGCCGCGGCTTCGGCGGTTACGTCTTCCGCGACGGGCACAATCAACCTTCGTGCGATCAGAAGCTCCTCCCCGGTTTGCGCGCGCTCCGCCTCGCTGTAGCGGCCGGACCGGAGCGTCCAGCGGATTCCGCCGTAGACGAAGACCCCCACCATGGCCAGCAGGAGGGCGTTGATCAGCAGAAGGCCGATCCATTTGCCGAGCCATACCTGCGCGGCGCGAACCGGTTTGACGGCCAGCAGTTGAATGTGGCGTTCTTCGATCTCACGCGCAACGGCGCCGCATGAGAATACCAGGGCGCCTGCAATCAACACTGCCACGGACATTCCGAGAGTGTATTCGAGCAGAACCCGGGCTCTGCCGGCCGCTGTCCCGTCGCCCTCCACGGCCAGGGGCATGACAACAAGTATGAAAAGAAGAATTGCCGCCAGACATTGCAGCAGCCGAGAACGCACGGCTGTTTTCACAACCAGCAAAGCAATGGCCGCCGGCTTCACGACGACCGCCCCCCGTATTTCAGAAAGAGCGGCAGGCGCACGCCGGCGTCGGCCCCGACCGTCTCGTCCTGTACCCCCGAAATAACGTCCAGAAAGAAACGCTCCAGGTCGATTGCCGGATGGTCCATCTCCGGGCAGTCGCCGACGCTGCTCCGAATGGACGCCACGACCTCAGCCAGCCGGCCCGCCGGCGGGGCTGAAAACGTTACCCGCACCTTGTCCGTTTTCTTCAGAAGATCTCCGACCCGCCCACGAGCGATGATCCTGCCCTTGTGTAGCACGGCGATTCGGTCGCAGAGATCTTCAACGTCGGCCAGCAGATGCGACGAAAGCAGAATAGTCTTGCCGTTGTCACGAAGGTTGATCAGCAGTTTCTTGACCCGGCTGCATCCGATGGGATCCAGTCCCGCCGTGGGTTCGTCCAGGAATATCAGCCGCGGGTTGTTAATCAGGGCCTGGGCAAAACCGACGCGGCGGGCCATGCCCTTTGAAAACTCGCCGACCCGCCTGTCGGCCGCCTGGGTCAGTTCCGTCAATTCCAGCAGTTCCGCGACGCGCTCGCGCCGTGTGGCCCGGTCCAGTCCGAATAACCGCCCGTAGAAGTCCAGCGTTTCGCGCGCGGTAAGATGGCGATAGAGGTAGGACTCTTCAGGCATGTAGCCGATCTCGCGTTTACTCAGGATGTCGCGCGGAGAGCGGCCGAGCACGTGAATGGACCCTGAAGTCGGGCGGAGCAGCCCCATAAGCGTCTTCATGGTCGTGCTTTTGCCCGAGCCGTTGGGGCCGAGCAGCCCGAAGATTTCTCCGGGCAGGATACTCATGCTGATGCCGTCCACGGCCGTGACCCTCGGGCGGCGCCAGAAGTCGCGAAAGACTTTGGCGAAATCGCGCACTTCGATTACGGGCGACACGCCTTCCGGCCGGGCTTCTTCGGCGCCCGCGCCCTGCCGCCGCGACGCTTGTTCACTCATAGTTCAGGCAACCTCCTTCGACAGGAAAGACAATACCCCGAGGCACAGTACGCCCCCGGCGTAAGCCGCGCTGTAGACGGCGGCGCGCGCCACGTAACTCCAGGGTATTGCGCCGCCCGCGTTGAGTGCGTCGGCCACCCAGAAATGCTGCCAGTTGGGCAGGATTGCGTATGCGATCGACGCGGCCCGGGAACCGGTCGCGCGACTGCCGAGCAGGTAGTCGGACATCAGGCCCAGCACAAGCAGACAAGCGCAAACCACGGTTACGGCGCCCGTCCCGAAGCGGGTCGAAAGCGAAAGCGCTATCGCCGATAGCATTATCAGCGCCAGGGCGATGAGAAAACCGGCCGGCAGGATGCGCCACTGGACCTGGAGCGAGTATGGCGCGAAGTGTCCCGTGCGATCGAAGCAACCGGACACCGCCAGCACCATCATCAGCGCGGGCGGCAGGAAGGCGAATGCCGCGGACTGGAAAGGACGTCCGGTGAAGTAATTAACGAGGGCCGCGGCCAGCATGGCGGCGAGGGGCGCCGCCAGCAGGAGGTTTCCAGTCTGCCAGTCGGTGATGTTTCCGGCAACGCGTCCCGTGAAGGCGAAACGTTCCGAGACGCGCTCCGCCAGGAGGGTCGCCAGTGTCGAGCAGAACGAGAATGCCAGGAGCACGGCGGCCAGACCGGCGAATTTCGCCAGGAAGAAGGTGCCGCGCCCGACCGGTTTGCTGAGCACGGCGGACGCGGTGCCGACACGCACCTCGCGCGTCAGCGACGAACCCGCGGCATAACCGGCAATGAAAACGCCGAAAACCAGATGGCAGGCCAGCCCGCCGTCGCGCGCCATCTTGCCCTCTTCGCCGAACTGGTGCAGCAGGACCAGCGGCACGAGCGCCGTCAGAACCAGACAGGATGTCACCAGGAGCAGGCACAGCGGACGGCGGATCGCTTCAAGCGCCGTCAGGCGCGCCAGCGTGACGAACTGTCGAAGCCGGAACATCAATCACGGGACGGGCGCCGTCGGGAAAACCGATCGTCTCTGTTTCTCCGGTCCCTGCGATCTCCGCGATCGTGCCTTTCCCCACGGTCCCGTCTCTCCTCCCGGTAAGGTCTACGCTCTCCCTGCCGATCGGCGCCGCCGTCCCTTTCGCGCATGGCTGCCCTGCGGCTGAGCTTGACACGACCGCGCTCGTCGATGCCGATGCATTTGACGGTCATCATGTCGCCGACCTTGCAGATCTCTTCCACGTTCTCGACACGGAAGTCGGCCAGCTCGCTGATATGTACCAGGCCGTCCTTCCCCGGCAGGATCTCGACGAAGGCCCCGAACTCCCTGACTCCGGAGACCCGGCCTTCGTAGATCTTGCCTTCCTCGGCCTCCGCCGTAATCAGCCCGATCTCGCGGATGGCGACCTCCATGCCTTCCTTGTTGAGGCAGAAGATGCTGACGGTCCCGTCCTCTTCGATATCGATCTGCGCCCCGGAGAGGTCGGTGATCCGGCGGATGTTCTTGCCGCCCGGCCCGATGAGGTCGCCGATCTTCTCGGGATCTATCTGGATCTGTTGCAGCCTGGGGGCGTAGGGCGAGAGTTCAGGCCGGGGTTCGGCAATAACGCGCTGCATGGCGTCCAGAATTTCCAGCCGCGCCTTGCGCGCCAGCGCCAGGGCGCCCTCGACCAGTTCCCAGTCCAGGCCGGGAATCTTGAGGTCGACCTGGAATCCGGTTATGCCCTCGCGCGTGCCGGCGACCTTGAAATCCATGTCGCCGCAATGATCTTCGGCGCCGATGATGTCGGTGACCAATTCGGCTTTGCCCGGGCCGGTGAAAAGCCCGATCGAGATGCCGGCGACCGGCCGCCTGATCGGTATGCCGGCGTCCATCATGGTCAGGGACCCGACGCAGATGCTGGCCATGGAAGACGACCCGTTGGAGCCCATTATATCGGAAACCAGCCGGACGGTATAAGGGTAGTCCGTAGGCATGACCTCCCGCAGCGAACGTTCGGCCAGTGCGCCGTGGCCGATCTCGCGACGGCCGGTGGAGCCCAGCCGTCCGACCTCGCCCACGCTGTATGGCGGGAAATTGTAGTGCAGCATGAAGCGTTTCTCGGCTTCCCCGCCGGTGACCGCGTCCAGGTTCTGTACGTCGGATCGCGTCCCCAGCGTCACGCTGCCCAGGGCCTGGGTTTCCCCGCGGCCGAAAATCGCGGAACCATGCGTACGGGGAAGCACGCCCACCTGGACATCCAGGGGCCGTAGCTGGTCGAACGCGCGTCCGTCTATGCGCTTTCCGTTTTCCAGAACATTGCGGCGGACTATCTCGATCTCGAGATCGTCGAATACGGCGCGGAAATCCTCCTCGGTCATTTCCGGGAAACGCTCGATCATCTTCTCTTTGAGCTGTTTCCCGATTTCGGAAACGCGGTTGCCGCGTTCCCGTTTGTCCGCGATTACCAGAGCCTGGGCGAGATCCTCGCCGGCGGCCTCGTGTGCCGCTTCGATCAACGCCGGATCGGCCTTCGGTTCGACGATCTGTTTCTCGGGCAGGCCGATCTTGCGGCGCAGTTCGAGCTGTGCGTCAATCAGCTTCTCGCAGGCCTCCTGCGCAAACTTCATGGCGCGCGCCAGTTCCTCTTCGGGTATTTCAGCGGCGCTGCCCTCGATCATGAGCATCTTGCCCCTGATGCCCGAGTAGACAAGATCGAGGTCGCTCTTCTCGCGTTCGGCGTTTGTGGGGTTAAGCACAAGCTCGCCGTCGACGCGGCCGACCCGCACGCCCGCGACAGGGCCCATGAACGGAATTTCGGACAGCGCCAGTGCGGCGCTGGCGGCAGTGATGCTGAGAACGTCGGAATCGTTTACCCCGTCGGCCGACAGCAACATGTTGTTGATCTGTACGTCATTGCGATAGCTCTTCGGAAAAAGCGGACGGATGGGGCGGTCGGTGAGGCGGGCCGTGAGAACTTCCTTTTCGCTGGGGCGCGCTTCGCGCTTGAAGAATCCGCCCGGGAAGCGGCCGGCGGCATAAAACTTTTCCCGGTATTCTACCTGGAGGGGGAAGTAGTCGATCCCCTCGCGCGGTTCGTCGGTGCAGGTTACCGCCGAGATAAGCACTGTATCGCCGATGCGCGCCGTTACCGAGCCTGCCGCCTGCCTGGCGAGAAGGCCGGTTTCGATCGTGATTTCCCTGTTGCCCAGGGGTACGGTTACGGATGTCGTGTTCTGCATGGGTTGCCTTTCATTTCCCGAGGACGGATTTCAAACCGGCGCCGAGCGGCGCTGTACATGTGAAAGTGGAAGTATGCGGATGAAGTAACGCAGACCGAGGCCGACCGGGCGTCTAGCGGCGGATGTTGAGCTCTTTGATAATCTTCTTATACCGCTGCTCGTCGTCCCTTTTCAGATAATCCAGCAGGCGCCGGCGCGCGTTGACCATCTTGATCAGACCGAAACGCGAGCTGTGGTCCTTCTTGTGCTGCTTGAGATGTTCGGTCAATGCTTCTATACGATTTGTCAGAAGCGCCACCTGGATATCTGAAGAACCGGTATCTTGCTCATGGCGTTGAAACCGGCTCTTGATCGCCTCTTTGTCGATCTGGCTCATACGGCTTGGAATCCCTTGTCTCTCTCTTCCTTTTTCTTCTGCCTTTCGTTTGTCCGGGCGTGACTATAGTACGTTGCTTGCGTTGATGTAAAGTCATTCTTCACAATTTTCGGCGGTTCGGTTTGGGGCCGCGTCCGGCTGAGCGGCAAGAGCGCCTTCAGGTTTGCGCCGGGCGCGCAAGTATCTCGCGCGCGACGCGGATGTCCCGGGCAATGCGATCCTTCAAACGCGCCGTCGAGCCAAATGCAACCTGGGAGCGTATTTGCCGGACGATCGAGACCTCAACATCCTGTCCGTAGAGACAGCCGTCGAAGTCCGGCATATGCACCTCTGCCGACGCGGGGTTCCCGCGGCAAGCTCCGAAAGTGGGGCGCGAACCGATGCTCAGTACGCCGTTGTGTTCTTTTCCGCCTGCAAGCGCGCGTACGGCGTAAACGCCGTCGGGCGGCAGGACTTCGTTGTGGACGTCCAGATTGGCTGTGGGGTACCCCAGGCGGCGGCCGATGCCGCGTCCGCGCACCACCGTGCCGAGAATGCTGTAGCGGCGTCCCAGCATCAGTGCGGCTTCGTCCAGATTGCCGCGCAGAATTTCGTTGCGGATGCGCGTGCTCGAAATCGGCTTCCCTGCGCGGGTCACCGGGTTGACGATCTGAACGCCGACGCCGCGCGGCGGGAGCATGCGCGCGAGGGTACGCGTGCTGCCGTGGCCGCCGCTGCCGAATCGCCAGTTGCGTCCAACCAGGATTTCCGCCAGCGCGGGAATACCCTCAATCAGCAAGTCGACGAACGCAGCCGGTTCGAGCGCCGCGAGCTCGCGCGTAAACGGGAGTACCAGGGCGCCGTTGATTCCGTGCAGGGCCAGAAGTCTAAGCTTGTGTTCGTGCGAGGTAAGCAACAAAGGCGCCGATTCGGGATGCAGCAACCTTTCGGGATGAGGCTCGAAGGTCATAACCCATGCACGCCCTCCCCGGCTGTCTGCCGCCGCAACGGCCCGCGCGATTACCTTGCCGTGCCCGCGGTGGACGCCGTCAAAAAATCCCGCTGCCAGGAATAGCGGCCTCCCCGCCTGTCCCAGCCCGCGGATATCGTTCACAACCTTCACGGCGAGAGAGGCCCCGGCAAACCGTACGTCGCGAATTTGTGCATGGGAATGATCAGCGGCAGCAGCTCCTCGCGTTCCATCCCCAGCACACGTTCCAGCGGCACGGCGTTGTCGATGGACATGCCGCCGGCGGCCGTGCGGCGCAAGGCCGCCAGGTGCGCGCGGCATCCCAGGCGATCACCGATCTCGGCGCAGAGACTGCGAACGTAGGTACCCTTGGTGCAGCGCAGCCGGAAGTCCACGCGGGGCGGATCGAAATCGAGCAGCGCGAACTCGTAGACGTGAATCAGCTTCGGCTCGCGTTTGACATCCTGCCCCTTGCGCGCCCGCTTGTACAGCGGGACGCCTCCGACCTTGACGGCCGATACCATCGGCGGCGTCTGCATGATGTCGCCCGTCAGCTCGAGCATCAGACTCCGGACGTCTTCAACGGTCACGCCGCCGCAGTCGCCTTCCGCGACGACCTTGCCGTCAGCGTCGTGCGAGTCGGTCGCGACGCCGAGGCGCATCGAGCCTTCATAGGTCTTGTCGGACTTTACGAAAATGTTCGACAACTTGGTTCCGCGTCCGATCAGGATGACCAGCACGCCGGTGGCCATGGGGTCCAGTGTTCCGCCGTGCCCGACCTTTCCGAAGCCGAAGTTCTTCCTGATCGCGTCCACTACGTCGTGGGAAGTGGGGCCGGATGGTTTGTCGACGATGATCACGCCGTCGTACGGGTCCGCCTGACGCGGCGGGGCGGGTGCGCGCGGGCGGCTGGAATGCATCGGCCCTCTTCCGCTGTAGACTTTCCGGTTTCTAGCGCTCATCGTCACGCGCAGCATCTTCCTCGTCGATCTCGGCCAGCAAATCGAGCACATGATCGCCGCGTTCGAGCGAAGTGTCCAGTTCGAAGGTCAGGCGCGGGGTGTATTTCAAGGTGAGGTCGCGGTTTATACGCTCCTGTATTTCCGCACGGTGACGCCGCAGCATCGCGAGCATTCTCCCCCGTTCGTCGTGGTGGTCGCGGATGGAAACCAGGACCCGCGCGCTGCGCAGGTTGGAACTGGTCACGACGTGAGTGACCGTCACCGCGGAAAGATCCAATTCGTCGGCAGTCATAATCTGGAAGAGCGCCGCGCCGATTTCGCGCCGCAGGAGTTCGTTGACCCTCGTCATGCGTTGAGTGCTCATGAGAATACTTTCGGCTGCAGAGAGGATCCCGCCCGCCCGGGAAAAAACCGTCGGGGTTTTACAATGTCTGCTGGATTTCCTCGAGTTCGTAGAATTCCAGAACGTCGCCCGGTTCGAAGTTGGAGAAGTTGTCAAGCCGGATGCCGCATTCCTGGCCTTCCCGGATTTCCGAAACCGCATCCTGGAAGTGCTTGATGGTGGCGATGCTTCCTTCGTAGAGCGTTTCGTCGTTACGTTTGACGCGCGCACGCAGCTTCGGTGTGGCGGTGCCCGAAGTAACAATGCATCCCGCGACTTTGGCCGTCTTGCCGATCGAGAAGACCTGCTTGACCTCGGCGTGCGCGACGACTTTTTCGCGCAACTCGGGCGACAACAAGCCGGTCATCGCTTCGCGGACCTCGTCCAGAAGCTCGTAGATAATGTTGTGCAAACGGACCTCGACGCCCTCGCGCCGGCAGGCGGAGTCGACGCCGGGTTCCTTTGCGGCGTGGAAACCCACGATAACCGCATCCGAAGCGCTCGCCAGCATTACGTCGTTGACGGTAACGTTTCCGGTCGAAGACAGGATGAACTTCAGAGACACTTTTGCGCTGTCTATCTGTCGCAGTGAATGGGCGATGGCCTCGATGCTGCCCTGTGTGTCGGCCTTCAGGATAACGCGCAGCTCGATTTTCTGAGTGTCTTCCATCTGCTGCAGGAGGGATTCCAGAGACGCTTTCCTGGCGGTCGCCGACTGTTCGTCTTTCAGGCTTGCCGAATGTGCCTGGGCGGCGGAGCGGGCGGTCTTTTCGCTGCTCACGACCCGGAATTGGGCGCCGGCTTCCGGGACGCCCGACAGTCCGAGACACTTGACCGGCATGGATGGTCCGGCGGTCTTGACCTTGCTGCCGTGGTCGTTGATCAAGGCCCTGACCTTGCCCCAGAACTGTCCGCAGATTACCGCGTCGCCGATGCGCAGCGTGCCCCGCGTTACAAGCAGATTGGCGGTGGGGCCCATTCCGGGTTCGAGCTGGGCCTCGATCACGAAACCGCCGGCGCGCCGCGCGGGATTTGCCGACAGCTCTAGTATCTCGGATTGCAGCAGGATCATTTCCATAAGGTGGTCGATACCCACGCCGGTATGCGCGCTGACCAGGCAGCAGATCGTGTCGCCGCCCCAGTCTTCCGGCGCCAGATCTTCGGCTTGAAGCTGCTGTTTGACGCGGTCCGGGTTGGCCCCCGGCAGATCGATCTTGTTGATTGCGACCACCAGGGCCACTTCGGCGGCCTTGGCATGCATGATCGCTTCGCGGGTCTGGGGCATAATGCCGTCGTCGGCGGCGATCACCAGCACGGCGATGTCGGTCAGGTTCGCGCCGCGGGCGCGCATCGCGGTAAACGCCGCGTGCCCGGGGGTGTCAAGAAAGGTGATGGGACGTCCTCCGACCTCGACGGTGTAGGCGCCGATGTGCTGTGTAATGCCGCCATACTCGCCGTCCACCACCGCCGTATTCCTGATCCTGTCCAGCAGGGAAGTCTTGCCGTGGTCTACATGCCCCAGGAAAGTCACAACCGGCGCGCGCGGCAGCAGGTCTTCGGGGCGGTCTTCTTCCTCTTCCTCCTCGAACAGGTCTTTGCGGGAAACGGGTTTGTATTCCGCGGCCCGTTTTTCGTGCTCGAGCTGGAAGCCGTGCTTCTCGGCGATCTTGCGCGCGACGTTGACTTCGACCCGCTGCGAGATTGAGGCCAGAACGTTCATGCCCATGAGATCGGTGATCAGTTGATTCGGGCGGATCCCCAGCGCGCCGGCCAGGTCCTTGACCACCACGGCTCCGCGTACCCTGAGCGTCTTGCCTTCCACCGTCACTTCGCCGCCGGCGTGGGGCGCGGAAGCCGGTTTGGGCGCCGCCGCGGCCGCCGCCGGGCGCGCCTCGCGCGGCGGAGGCTCCGGCGCGGGAGACGGCGGCGGAGCTTCCATCTCGACCGCGGGCGGCGGGGTCGCCTGGGCGCCCGTTTCCGCTTCCTGCAGCAGCTCTGCCGCATCGGGTTCCACGGAACTCATGTGGTTCTTGACCTCGACGCCGAGGTCGTGGAGCCTGGCGATGCACTCCTTGCTGCTGATCCCAAGTTGTTTGGCCAGCTCGTGGACTCTCATGGTATCTTCAGGACAGGTCCTCTCCAGCCTGCGCCGCCGCCTCGTGTATGGCGCGCGCGGTTTCCTCATCTATGCCGGTGGTTTCAACGAGGTCCGAGACCTCGGCCGCCAGGATGCCCGCGACAGTCAGGAAACCGCCCTTCACCAGCAGTTCGGCGTGCTCGCGGCCGATTCCGCCTATCGCGGCCAGGTCGTCGATGGCGCGTGCCACTTTCTCTTCAAAACTTATTTCGGCCTCATCTTTCTGGATGTCCACTTTCATTCCCAGAAGCTTGGCCGTCAAACGCACGTTCTGCCCGCGTTTGCCGATGGCCAGCGACAACTGCTCCGAATCGGCGACCACGTGGACAAGCTGCGGATTCTGCTCGTCAATCCAGACTTTGGCCAGTTTTGCGGGAGAAAGAGCATTGGTGACGTAGGTCTTGATGTCTTCGCTCCAGCGGATAATGTCGATTTTCTCCCCGGAGAGTTCGCGCACTATGTTCTTGACGCGCATGCCTCTCATGCCGACGCACGCCCCAACCGGATCGACTTTCTCGTCGTGCGAAACTACCGCTATCTTGGTGCGGTAGCCCGGCTCCCGCGCAATGCCCTTGACTTCCACGACGTTGTCGGCGATTTCTGAAACCTCCAGCTCAAAAAGCTTCCGCACAAAGCCCGGGTGGCTTCGCGACAGCACAATGGCCGGTCCGGCCGAATTGTGCTGTACCTCCAGGACGCACGCGCGGACCCGGTCCCCGATCTGGTACTCCTCGGTCGGCACCCGTTCCTTGGCGGGAATGATCGCTTCGGCCCGCCCGAGGTCCACGATAATGTCGCTGCGATTGAACTGCCTGACGGCGCCGCTGACGATATCGCCGACACGATCCTTATATTCTTCGAAGACTATGTCGCGTTCCGCCTGGCGGATCTTCTGCAGGATGGCCTGCTTGGCGGTTTGGGCCGCGATCCGGCCGAAATTCCTCGGCGTTACCTCGACCTCGATTTCGTCGCCCACGGCGGCGTCCGCTTTCTTGCGCCGCGCTTCCGCCAGCGAGATCTTGCCCTTGGCGCGGGTTGGCCCTTCCGCAACCGTCAACTGCGCGAAAGCCTTGATGTCCAGCGTTTTCCTGTCGATCTTGATCGTCAGGTCCTGATCCTCGCCAAGATTCTTCCGGGCAGCGGACTGCAAAGCGAACTCGACGGCCTGAATCAGGACTTCCTTGTCGATTCCGCGATCGCGCTCTATGTATCCCAGAATGCTCTGAAGCTCCGTATTCATCGCTTCTTCTCTACCTCTCGTTGCGCCCGGCAGCGCACCTTGCGCGGTCACCGTGGCCTAGACGCAAAAGAGTGGGAACTAGCCCACTCCTTAAGCTTCAATAACGTGTTAAGGGCGAGACCGATTCAAACCGATTGCCCGCAAAGAGTCAAGGGCGGATTCGTGACTTTTTTGACCGACGGTCCAGGCCGGCCCAGGCGTTCCCGCACCGGGAGAGGTAAAAGCCGGCAGCGGCGATTGAGGGAGGCGCGAAATTCCCTCCCCGGGAACGGGTATGGCAAGTTTGAAGCTTGCCCGTCTTCGCGGATTGGTTAAATTGTCGGGAGTGCGGTCGGATTGCCGCGCAACGAATACTGAAATGACCTGTTCGGACTTCCAGAGGCTCCTGCGCGAAACCGGTTCTTATGAATCGGACGACCGCCCGCCTGCGTCCGCGGGCGACCGCCTTCTGGGCCGTTTCGATTCCTGGTACTACCTGCGGCTTTGCGCAATCGTTTTCGCGGCCCGTACCAAGGCTCGGCGCGGGCGCTATTCGCGGGAAGAATTCGCCCGCAGTTCCTATGACACCCTGCTACTGGTCGAAGGATGCCGCGGGCGGGTCCGTATAACGGGGGCGGAGAACCTGGGCGGCATCGCGGGCGGTATTGTCGTGATGGCCAACCACATGAGCCTGCTGGAAACGTTTCTGCTGCCTTCGATCCTGCTGGCTTTCAACAACATGACCACCGTCGTCAAGAAACCCCTGCTGTCCTACCCGCTGTTCGGTACCATACTCAAAGCCAGTGACGTGGTTCCGGTCTCGCGCCGGGACCCGCGGCGGGATCTGAGGGATGTACTGGAGGGCGGAGTCGCGGCCCTGCGCGCCGGCAAGACGCTCCTGCTGTTCCCGCAGGCCACGCGCAGCGCCGTTCTGCGCCCTCGCGAGCTCAACACGCTGGCCGTCAAGGTGGCCCTGCGCGCCGAAGTGCCGCTGGCGCCGCTGGCGCTGAAGACGGACTTTCACGGCATAGGGCGCATCCTGAGGGACGCCGGCAGGCTCGACCGCGGCAAGAAGATTCATTTTGCATTCGGCGCGCCGCTGCCGGTGCGGGGCAACGGCAGAGATGCTCACGCGCAGGCGGTGGATTTTATAGTGCGAAACTTTCAAAGCTGGGGAGGATGTGTGGAAAATGAGTAACCCGGGCATCATACCGGATCTGCAGTCGAGCCTGCTGTGCGACGACGTGCGGCAGGAACGCAACGGGAAGTTCATCCTGATCGGCCTGTTCGACGTGTTGAATGTTCCCGTCTTTCCGGCCGCGTTCCAGCGCCTCTGTATCGTCAATCGCTGGTGTTGCGGCGAAGGCGAGTTCGTCCAGAAGAGCCGTATCCTGATGCCCGACGGCGGCACCGCGCTGATCGAAGGCAAGGCAGTGCGCGTGAAGCTGCCCGACAGCGAAGCGACCGCCACCAGCGTGGAGTTCTTCATGAACGTCAGGTTTGAGGCGGAAGGAACCTACTGGATAGAGATCCTGCTGGACGGCGATCTTAAATTGCGCTACCCACTCAAGGCCAGACGCATCAGACCCCAGGAGGGAAGAAGCGGGGTGGTTTGATGTTCGGCGCGGGACGCGAACGACAGGAGTAATGAGATGACAAACCAGGAAGAACAGGGGCCGGACGAGACGCCCGACAGCGGACAGCCCGATGTGCAGGACGGGGTTAATGCGACCCCTTACGACGGCGGCGAGAAGGCCGGCGGCGATAGCAGCATGGCCGTCAGCCGGGATGCGCCGCGCGACGTTACGGTGCCCGCCGACATGTTGAGCGAGGCGCTCGTGCAACTTAAGAAACTGGCCGAGTTGCGCCGCCAGGAGAGCGAACGGCAGCAGCTTGCAATGGTCCGAATGGAACAACAAATGAAGAGGCATGCAAAGATGAACCGTCTCGTACTTTTCAGCACCGCGGTCGTAATTCTGGCGCTGGTTGCGAGCAGCTTTCTGCTGCGCGATCTGGTTATTGGGGGCAACGAAGTCAAAGCGGAACTTGCGGGCGTCAACAGCGGGCTGGGAGACGCCGCGCGCTCGGTCCGCCGCGCAACGGCCGAGCAAACCAGACAGTTCGACGCTGTAAACCGCACGCTGGAAGCCGGCAAGACCGAACAGGTCCAACTCGCTTCCCGCATCGACTCTTCGATGGACGAGCTGCGCGAGGAGCGGGACGCCGTAACCGCCGAAGTCAGGGGTGTGCTTGAAGAAAAGACAGGCGAGTATGCGCGCAAGGAACTGGAACTGCACGACCGGGCCGCGCTTATCCGACAGGAAGCCGTCCGGGCGCGCCAGGCGCGGCGGGAGATTATCGGGGACGCCATCAAGAAACTTGCCGCCCTCGAAAGCGCCGAGCCTGTCGACGTTCCGGCCGTACCGGCGCTGTCGATGCAGGCGGATATCGGCCTGAAAGCCTACAAGCTCAAGACCGGCCCCGTGGAAATTGTCGGCGTTGCCGACGATGCTTCCGGCGTAACTTACAATCCGGATACGGGCAGCCTGTTCGCGGTGCTGAACGATCCGACCCACGTTTATGAGCTCGGACTCGACGGCATGCCGAGAAGGGTCATCGATCTCAACGGGTTCGAGGATACCGAGGGTATAGCCTATCTCGGCGCCGGCCGGTTTGCCGTGGTCGAGGAGCGCCGGCGCGTGTTGTGCATTTTCGAGATCGGCGCTGAAACGAAGTCGGTCGACTACGCCGACGCTCTCAGGATAGAAGTTGACGCTGTGCCTGCGCAGAATCAGGGCCTGGAAGGCGTGGCTTTCGACGACGTCAACGGGAAATTCTATATAGTAAAGGAAAAGGGCCCGCGCCGGATCTACTGTCTTGCTCTGCCCGGGGAAGGCCAAGCAGCACCGGCGCCGACAACCCCGTGGGACATCGAGCAGCAGGGGTTCGGCCTTTCCGACCTTTCCGATCTGTACATGGACCCGCAGACGGGACATCTGCTCATTCTGAGCGACGAGTCAAAGTGCGTGGTCGAGTGCACGGCCGAGGGTGAGGAGATAGCGCGCCTGCCGCTGCAAAAGGGCTCGGCGGGCCTGGCGGAGGATATCACCCAGCCCGAAGGCGTAACCATGGATGCCGACGGGAATCTGTACATCGTTGCCGAGCCCAACCGCTTCTACGTTTTCTCGAAGAACTGAGAAGCTTCTTGCACAAAACGGCGCGGCCCGGCGCTTACGGCTCACGCGCGCCCTCAGGTGCGGCCCACGCCTCGCACATTTTCTTGTTGCCTGTGAGGCATTTTGTGATAATGTCCGGCGATTTTCCGCCACACGCGCCCATCGTCTAGTGGTCAGGACACAAGGTTTTCATCCTTGTAACCGGAGTTCGATTCTCCGTGGGCGCGCCAAAGGTTCTCTTTGGCCGCGGCGGTCAGCTGTTCGTGGCATCATCGAAGGCGCCGGCGCCGAATTGCCGCCTTTTCAGAAGGTAGATGATTCTTTCCTGGTTGCTTCTGATCCTGTCCAGCATGTCCGCCACGAGTCCGGCGATCCAGATGATAATCCCCAGAGTACTAAGGTAGGCAGCGGCAAGAGCAAGGGACGTATAGGGCCAGAATGTGCCCTGTTTGGAGTAATGCCAGACGGCAAATGCGCCGGGCAGAAGCCCCAGGCAGAATATTACGGTGCCGAGAGTGCCGAAAAAGCGAATAGGCTGGTGATCGCGGAATGTGCGCAGAATGATGGCGGTGATCCTGCCGGCGTAGCGGGGGATACTGCCGGCAACCCGTGAGCGGCGTCCGGGGAAGTATCTAACCGTGACCGGCACCTGGGTAATACGGAGACGCTTGCAGGCCAGATCCAGGAAAGACTCCTGCGTGTAGGTGAATTCCCCCGTCAGGTTAAGCTGAAGCATCGCCTCTCTGGAGTATGCGCGGAATCCGCAGGACACGTCGTTGAAAGTCTGTCCCGTTATGAAGCTGACCAGGCGGCTGACCTGGCGGTTTCCCCAGTATTTCACGCCGGGCATGTTTTCCGGCCTGGAAGTTCGACCGTCGTCTCCCCTGAAACGGTTGCCGGTCACGAAGTCGGCCCGTTCATCCAGAATCGGCGCCAGTAGTTTCGGGATTTCGAGGGGTGTGAACTGCCCGTCGGCGTCGATACTGACCATCAGGCGGGCGCCAAGCTCGAGCGCTTTTTCGAGCCCCGTGCGCATTGCCGCCCCGACCCCGCGGTTGCGCGAGTGGGAGACCACCGACGCGCCTGCGGCCGCCGCGACTTCGGCGGTGCGGTCGGAGGAGCCGTCGTTGACGACCACAACCCGGACTTCATCGATCCCTTCGATTTTGCGGGGGATCGCGTCTATGACCGAAGCAAGCGACTGTTCTTCGTCGCAGGCCGGAATCACAACAACGAGTCTCACGGGCGGCTTCATGAACGCCAATATACCGCGTACGGATGGGCACGTGGAAGAAAAAAGGGTTCCGCGTGTTCTTGTGGATAATCTCGCGCGACGGCGATCGATCATGCGATACCAGCACTTCTTTTGAGCGCAACTTCGATTCGTCAGAGCGCCGGCTTGATCAGATGAATCGGCCGCAGTGTTCCCCATTCTTCCCTTCTTGTCTTGCGTCGAGAAACTCTCTTTCTTGACCTCCCGTTGAGATAGATGTACACGTGGCGGGTCCTGAATGCGCGGCTTGCGGATGGTGTGCGTTGCGGCGGTTTGTTTTTCCGGTTGATTCACCCACTCGGTAACGAAGAGATAACACGATGAGTCAGCAGTTCTGCGAGTTTCCTGCGTCGGTCGTTTCGCACACGGCCGGCGTAAAGGGCGGATTTCTCCGGCTGCTCGTAACCGGTTTTTTATTGTCCGTGTTGGGCGTCGGCCATGCGTCCGAAGTTCCATTTGCTGACAATTTCAATGGGTACCCGCGGGGGACCGTTCTGGACGGCATCAATGGCTGGAGCCAGTCCGGTAGCGGTCAGGCTATCGCCGCGGCCGGGCGAGCGCGCCTGCAGAGCGTTATTCTTACAAATAACTTTACTGATGGCGAAAACAAGGTCTCCATCAGTTTTGACCTTCAACCCAGGTTCAGCAAAACGGCTCCCCCCGTACCCGCCGGCTCCACCTTTGTGTTCTACTTCAACACAAACGGGTATATCACCGCCTACGACGGCACGACGCCCTCGACCTTGACGCAGATTACGTTTTCCGACACCCGGTCGACAAACTGCGTGATCGATGTCAATTATACGACTGCAAGGTGGTCTCTTTTCGTGGGTGGAACAAAGATCGCCTCGAATTTCGGTTTTTACTCCGACGGTGTGTCACAGTTTAGGCGACTCGGCTTCATGGACGGCTCAACCAACGCCTACTCCTTTGTGGATAACGTGGACATCCGCGTGTCGACCACGACGCTGCGGTCTCTGCCCTTCCTCGAGACGTTTGAGCCGCTGGACCAGGGAGATCTTGACGGTCAGAACTTGTGGGATGCCATGCATGCGGTGGTGCAGACCGACGAGACCTACGGCGGCAGCGCGAAGGCCGGCGGTCTGACCAACCAGGCGGCGTACGCCAGTCAGTACTTTGACGGCGCCGAGACGGAGGTATGGACTGATCTTTACATGCAGCCGGCATTTGGGTCTGACGACGAGACGGTGACGAATCCTCCCTCTGACGCGACGTTTGCGTTCTACGTGAGCACCAACGGACACATCGTGGTGTACGACGGCACGACGCCGACGGAGCTTTCGAATACTCCGTTGACGGAAGGTGATTGGGTGCGTTTCACGGTTCACAGCGATCACGTGGCGGGCGCGTGGGATTTGTACCTGAACGGCTTGACCGCGCCGATTGCATCCGGTCTGGGTTTTTACTGCGGTTCGGATGCGGGCTACAGCGAGTTTTCGGTGCGCGGGGCTGGTTCCGAGGCGGTGGTGGACGATATCAACATAGTGCTGTCCGACCCGCTGCTGACGACAACGACCACGACTACCACGATTGTGCCGACGACCACTACAACGACGACGGTGCTGCCGCTTAGAATAACCGGTGTGGATCGCAACACCATGGATGACAAGTTGGAAATGAGCTGGGAAGCCCGGAGCGGCGTGGCGTACCGCGTGTGGTGGAAAGATGATCTTCTGGCTCCGTGGCCGACCGATCAGACGGTTTTCGTTACCGGCGGGTTCTGGGAAGACACCAATTCAGTGCATGTGCCGATTAGATTTTACAGGGTGACGACCGATCCGGCGCCGTAGCAAATTGTACAGGTACTCCTGGGGTGGGGATTGACCACGCGGTCACGCGAGTGGGAGACCACCAGCGCCGGCGGCGCCTGCGCGCGTGGAAGAAAAAACAGCTGTAGCGGCGGATGGCACGGGGGAATGCGCGCGGCCGGGGATCTCCATTCCGTCTTGCAGCGGCGCCGCGAAGCGGTCATATTAACCGCTTTTCCGGAACTGACCATGTTCGAGAAAGAAATTGAAACAGCCCTCGACGCCGTGCGCCTGGCCGCCCTTCTCTGCCGGCGTGTGCGGCGCGACCTCGTTACCGAGGAGACGATCGCCAAGTTAGACCGGTCGCCGGTAACGGTGGCCGACTATGCTTCGCAGGCCGTTATAATTCACACGCTTGCGCGCAGTTTTCCCGGCGACGCAATAGTCGCCGAGGAAGATTCTTCGGCCCTCGGGCAAGAGAGCAACGTCGTGCTTCGCTCAAGGATCGTGGAGTACGTGAACGATTACGTTCCCGGCCTGACCGAAGCCGATGTCCTGGCCGCTGTCGACGGCGGCCGTTGCGAGGGCGGCGAGGGAAGATTCTGGACGCTGGACCCGATCGACGGCACGAAGGGCTACATCCGCGGCGACCGGTACGCGGTCGCGCTGGCCATGATCGAGGACGGCGAAGTGGCGCTCGGCGTACTGGGCTGTCCGAATCTTGACCCGCTCGACCCGCTGATCGCTTCCGATACCGGCTGTCTTTTCCATGCGTTGCGCGGCGGCGGGGCTTTCGTCCGCGACCTCGAGACGGGACCGGCTGGACCGATAACGGTCAGCGGCAACGCCGATCCGGCGCAGGCGGTCTTCTGCGAATCATACGAGAGCGTCCATTCGTCCCATCATGGTTCCGGCAGGATGATGCGGACGCTTGGAACGACGCGCCCTCCGGTACGCGTTGACAGCCAGGCCAAGTATGCGCTGGTGGCCTGCGGCGCGGCCGGCGTGTATCTGCGCCTGCCCACGCGCGCCGACTATGAGGAGAAGATATGGGACCACGCGGCCGGATGGCTGCTGGTTCGGGAGGCCGGGGGCCGGGTGACGGACGTAAACGGCAAAGCGATCGATTTCTCGCGCGGCCGAACGCTTTCGTCCAACAGCGGCCTTGTGGTAACAAACGGACATCTGCACGCGGCAGTGCTCGACGCGTTCAAGTCGGCCTGAAAAAGGGCAAAGCATTTCATTCCTTGTCTTGAAAACGCGGGCAAGGCGGTTTACATTAGCGACTCTTTTTTCTCAATAGTCCGGGAATAGAGCATGAAGATATTCATACCGCGCGAATCGGACGCGGCGGAGCAGCGGGCGCCCTTGGTGCCGGATGCCGTGAAAAGACTGGTTGAACTCGGCGCGGAAGTCGAAATAGAAGGCGGCCTGGGCCGGTCGATCGATTGCGAGGACGAATCCTACGCCTCCAGCGGGGCCGGCGTGAGCGGCGACCGTGCCGCATCCCTCGGAGCGGCCGACCTGGTGATAAGGTTGGGCGCTCCATCGGCCGAAGACATTGAGGCGCTGAAAGCAGGCGCAATCCATATCAGCCATCTTGACCCTTTCCGGCGTCGCCGGCTGATCGCGGCGCTGGCCCGGAAGGGAATCAGCGCAATCTGCATGGAGCTGATTCCCCGCACAACACTGGCGCAGAAGATGGACTCGCTCAGCTCGCAGGCCAGCCTGGGGGGCTACGTCGCGGTAATTCTGGCCGCCGAGCGGCTCAAAAAAATCTTCCCGATGATGATGACGCCCGCGGGCACCATCGCGGCCTCACGGGTCTTCGTTGTCGGGGCCGGCGTCGCGGGGCTGCAGGCGATTGCAACGGCCCGGCGACTCGGCGCCCGCGTCGAAGCCTTCGACACGCGGCCGGCGGTCGAGGAACAGGTGCAGTCGCTCGGCGCGAGATTTGTCAAGATCGACGTGGGCGAAACCGGACAGACCAGGGACGGTTATGCGAAAGAGCTGACGGAAGAACAGATCCGGAAACAGCGTGAGGCCATGGCCCGGCATTGCGCCGCGGCCGACGTGGTAATCACGACCGCCCAGGTATTCGGCCGCGCCGCGCCGCGAATCGTGACCGGCGAAATGCTGGCCGGCATGAAACCCGGCAGCGTGGTAGTCGACATGGCGGTAGAAACCGGCGGCAACGTCGAAGGATCGCATGCCGGAGAGGAGGTTGTTATCGGCGGCGTCCGCGTTATCGGGCTGACGCGTCTGCCCGCGCGTGTGGCGGTGCACGCCAGCCAGATGTACGCCAGCAACATCGTCAACCTCATCGAACATTTCTGGAACAAGGATAACGCAACGCTCAACCTGGACCTTGAAGACGAAATCATGCAGGGATGCCTCCTGACGCATCAGGGAGAGGTGCGCAACGAGACAATCCGGCATTTGATCGGAGCGGATAAGGAGGAGGTATGACTTTGCCACGAGCCGCGGCACTGTTTCTGGCGGCAACGGTTCTGACGGTCGTTTTCTGCGGACAGACGCCGGCTCAGGCGGCGCCGTCCGAACCGGCCGGCAGCCCGGCGGGCGCGCTAACCGAGAGCCCCGAATCCGGCACTCCCGCCGCCGACATGGGGCTCCTCATGTTTGTTTTCGTTCTGGCCATCTTTCTCGGGTTGGAGTTGATTTCGAAAGTGCCGTCGCAACTCCACACGCCGTTGATGTCGGGTTCCAACGCCATCTCCGGCATAACAGTCGTCGGGGCCCTTATCGCCGCGGGCAGGGGCCACGTTCACGGCTGGGCGCCGGTTCTGCTGGGGACCATGGCGGTGGCGTTTGCGATGATCAACGTTGTCGGCGGCTACCTGGTGACGGATCGCATGCTCGGCATGTTCAAACGCAAGGAAGGCGGGTCATGAGCGTTCAGCAACTCATCCCGTATGCCTACATTGCCGCCTCGGTGCTGTTCATCTACGGGCTGAAGATGCTCAGCTCGCCCGTTACCGCCCGGCGAGGCAACATGGTGTCGTCGCTGGGCATGCTGCTGGCGATAGTCGCAACGCTGCTGTATCAGGGCATGGCCTTCAAGTGGATCGTGATCGGAGCAGTCATCGGATCGCTGATCGGCGGCGTCGCCGCACGGGCCGTGAAGATGACGGCCATGCCCGAGATGGTGGGTCTGTTCAACGGTTTCGGCGGTCTGGCCAGCCTTCTGGTCGGATGGGCCGAGTATCACAGCCGGCCGTCGGCCCCCGCCTTTACGATCGTGGCGATATTCTTCGCCGTCCTCATCGGGGGGGTGACTTTTACGGGCAGCGTTGTGGCCTATGCTAAGCTCGCCGAGAAGATCAGCGGCAAACCTTTCATCTTTAAGGGGCAGCACATCGTGAACGCCGCGCTGCTGATTGCGGTCGCGCTGTGCGGGATTGCCTTCACGGCAAGACCGGAAGCGGCGTACGCTGTCTTCATGGCCGTCGTTCTGCTGGCGCTGATCATCGGCTTGCTTTCGGTTATCCCGATCGGCGGGGCCGACATGCCCGTGGTGATCTCGCTCTTGAACAGCTACTCGGGGCTGGCGGCGTGCGCCGCCGGCTTTGTGATTCGCAATAACGTCCTGATCGTGGCCGGATCGCTGGTGGGAGCCAGCGGGTTGATTCTGACCAACATAATGTGCAAGGCGATGAACCGGTCGTTGGCAAATGTTCTCTTCAGCGGGTTCGGCTCCGCCGTCGCCGCCGCCGGCAAGGGCTACAAGGGCGAGGCCAAGCCGGTTTTGCCTGCCGACGCCTACCTGATTCTCGAAGCCGCCGGCTCGGTAGTTTTTGTTCCGGGGTACGGTATGGCCGTCGCGCAGGCCCAGCACGTTGTGCGGGAGCTGGGAGATCTGCTTGAACAGAACGGCGCCGAAGTCCGGTATGCCATCCATCCGGTGGCGGGGCGCATGCCCGGTCATATGAACGTTCTGCTGGCGGAAGCCAATGTTCCCTATGAACAGCTCGCGGTGCCGGAAGACGTCAACCCGAGCATGCCGACGGTAGATGTTGCCATGGTAATCGGCGCCAACGACGTTGTGAATCCCGCGGCGCGCGAAGACGAGACAAGTCCGCTTTACGGTATGCCGATCATCAATGTGGACGAAGCGCGAACCTGCATCGTGCTGAAGCGCAGCCTGAATCCCGGCTTTGCCGGAGTCGACAACCCGCTTTTCTTCAAGAACAACACACGCATGCTCTTCGGAGACGCCAAGGCGAGCATTTCGGCCCTGGTGGCGGAATTCAAAGAATAGCCGGCCCGACGGCTGTGCCACAATGAGCCGCACCGGTGTCTCAATTTGTCTCAATTGAGCGTCTTCTCACACATGATTCCGACGGGTGAGACCGGATAATCCCGTTATCCCGGCATTCGACCCGCTCCGTGGGGCCGCTTTGTGGCGGAATTGTCAAGGGCCTGCAAACCCTGCGTCAAAGACGCATCGGCCCGGCTGCCTTGCTCATTCTGGCACCTATTATGCTACTTACTGGAATGGACCCCGGCTGGTCAGGAGCAAAGATGGACAGGAGACAAAAATGAAAAATCAGTATCCGACATCGCCTGACTGGCCGAAGGCCCGCAAAGGAAGTTCAGCGGGGCCGGACTGCCGGCCCCGCCTTCCAGTCAATGCTACCGGCTGGTCATACGGAATGAGTTGCAACATAGTGCTGCCAGCTCCGGGCACTGACGTTTTGTATCTGGACGGCAACGTTTACGAGATACTTGCTCCCGGCACATCGATCTTCCGGCACAAATCGGAGACCCTTGTCTGGCGCGGTCTTTACCAGGCGCGCAAAGTAATCGACCAGCCTGCCGGATCTTGAGCACTCCCGTACTGCCTGGCTCTTTCCTTACCGGTTTGCGTTACGCAACATACTGCGCCCTCCGGCGACACAGGCGACCGAAGATAGTTGCAAAAACACCGGGATCGTGTTTAACATGCGAAAGTTTGAGTGGGCAAACTGCGTGCCGTCGGCCGGCGGCACAGAAGTACATGGGAGGTAATATGTCGCACGGAAAAGAACCTTTCCGGTATGTCCTGTTCCCGGCAGCGCTGGCGTTGCTTTGCCTGGCCGCCCCGGCTCTGGCTCAATCGCCCGAAGCGGCGGAAGCGCCGGCCGGCGGCAACGCCCTGTCCTGGCACCAGATACTGGTCAACGGCGGTTGGCTGATGTGGGTGCTTGCGGTTATGTCCGTCCTGACGTTCACCTTTGTCGTTTACTTCTTCGTGGTGCTGCGCACCGCTCAGATTGCGCCGCGCACGCTGCACGATCTTCTGGTGGATACCATTCGCAACGGCTCGATGGACGACGCCAGGCAGGCCTGTGAATACCGGCCGTGCGCGCTTTCGGCCATCGCCCTGGCCGCGCTCAATTATGTGCGCAACATGCCGCAGGCCGACCCGACACTTCTGAAAGACGTGGTCGAAGGCGAAGGCGGCCGGCAATCCGAGTCAATCCAGGGGCAGACGCAATACCTGCTGGACATTGCCGTGGTGGCGCCCATGGTGGGGTTGCTGGGAACAGTATTCGGCATGCTTAAGGCCTTCAGCGCGGTCGCGCTGGATATCGCGCAGGCCAAGCCGGTCGTGCTGGCCGCCGGCGTGTCGCAGGCGCTGGTCACCACGGCGTTCGGGCTGATAGTAGGCATTCCGGCTATGATGTTCTACGCCTACTTCAGGCGACGGGCGGCCACCATGGTGTCGCAGCTCGAGGCTTCTTCCGCCGATGTCCTGACAGCTATTCTCAGCAAGAGGTAGACATGAACTTCAGACGGCGCCACACCCAGCAGCATCCCGGGTTCCAGATCGCGCCCATGATCGATGTGATCTTCCTGCTTCTGTGCTTCTTCGTGGCCAGCCAGATTTTTTCGCAATGGGAGACGGAGATCGACATCAAGCTGCCCACGGCGAGCACCGGAGAAGTGCCAGAGCGCCTGCCCGGAGAGATCATCATCAATATTCTCGCGGACGGGTCTATTGTCGTAAATCGTCAGAAACTCGAGCAGGACGCGCTCGCATCGCTCCTCGGCCGCATCGCTTCTCTATTTCGGGGTCAACCGGTCCTGCTGAGGGCGGACGGCTCCACGCCCTACGAGCACGTAATCCGCATCCTGGACATGTGCCGTCAGGCCGACATCTGGAACATATCATTTGCAACCGCCGCGCAGGAGATAGCCGCACCGTAGGCCCTTATGAAACTGTCGCGTTTAATAGCTTGCGCGTTGCTGGCCACGTTTGGCGCGGCGCATGCCGAGGAACCCGGGCGGGACGTCGAAAGACTGCAGCTTGCCGACGGTTTGTACAGCCGCGGCATGTACGAGTTGGCGGCGCGGGAGTACGAGGCCTTTCTGGCCGAGTTTCCCGACAGCAAGCGTGCGGACGTTGCGCTCTTTCGCCTCGGCGAGAGCTATCGGCAACAGGGCCGGAATGTTGACGCGGAGAAGGCTTACCGGCGCGTAATGGTTGAATTCCCGCGGAGCGGGCATCGCTTTCAGGCCGGATTCAAGCGGGCCGGTCTCTTTCTCGACGCCGGTAACAACGAGGACGCCCTGGCGCTCTTGCGGGAAGTTCTCGCCCGGAAACCGCCCGCCGAGCTGGCGGCGGCCTGCCTCTATTTCTCGGGCGAGGCACTGGACAAGCTGGGCCGGGAAGAAGAAGCCGTCAAGCCCCTGGAGCAGCTTTGCGCGGAACACGCGGGCAGCGAGTTTCACTCCTACGCGCTGCTCAAACTGGGCAGTCTGTACGAAGACGAGGCCAGGGCCCTGCAAATGTACGAAAGCGTTCTTGAGCGGCCCGCCTCGGACCGCGTCGCGGCCGAGGCTTTGTTCCAGATGGCCGAACTCCACTTTCGCCGCAAGGATTACAAACAGAGCGCCGATGCCTATCGCAAACTGCTCAACGGCTATGCATCGGATCCCAGGGCCGAGGAGGCGCGCCTGCAGGCGGCCTGGGCATCGCACAACGCGGGGCTTTACGCCGAAGCGCTGCGCAATACGGAAGAAACACTCTCCACGCGGCCCGCTGAACGCGCGGCCGACTGGCTTTACCTGAAAGCCAACTGCGAACGCCAACTCCTGCGCAACGAGGAGGCCGTCAAAACTTACGCGAAACTGCTTGAGGATTTCCCCGCCGGCCGTTTCGCCGATGCGGCCCGCTATGAAAGAGCCCTGACCTTCTACCGGATGGGACAATTCCAGAGCGCCGTCGACCAGGCTTTGATGGTGAGCAGGGAAGCCGGTATCATGCAGGACGTCTACTGGCTGCTCGCCGAATCGTACGCCGCGCTAAAGCGCAACGACGAGGCCGTGCAGTACTATCGGCTCATAACTGCCGAGTTCCCTGAAAGCGAAGTGGCGCGCGACGCCACATATCGTCTTGCCTATAACCTCCAGATACGCGGAGATTTCAAGGAGGCGGCGCGCCAGTTCCAGACCGTTGCCGAAAAATTTCCCGACAGCCCCTTGGCCCCCCAGGCGCTGTTTGCCTCGGGCTACTGTCTCTCGCGTGCGGAACTCCACGCGGACGCCGTCAGGGACTGGTCCGCGTTGATCGCCGGTTATCCGGCGGACCCGCGGGTCGAAGAGGCAGTTTTCCAGAAGGCCATGGGAGAAATCCGTCTGGAGCGCAATGACGACGCGCTGGCTACGCTGCGCGAACTTCGGCGGCGCTATCCCGAGTCCGGCCACACCGCCGAAGCTTACTACTGGGAAGGCACGTTGCTCAAGGGCGCCGGCATGCTGCAGGACGCGGAGGATGCATACCGGCAGGCGCTCAAGGTGGGACCCGACAAGGAAATCGAGCGGGAAGCAAACTTCAATCTGGCCATGGTGCTCTACAAGCTGGAGCGTTTCGAGCAGGCTGCCGACCTTTTCCAGCAGCTCTTGACTTCACCCCTCAGCGGCCGGCTGGCGCCGTCGCTGGCCGAGTGGCTTGCGGAATTCCAGTACGACCGGCAAAAGTACGACGAGGCAATGGCCGCGGCGCGTTTTCTGATAGAAAAAACCAAGGACACGACCTGGCAGCAGTCGGGTTGGTGCCTGCTCGGCCGCGTGCATCTTGCCGCCGGCCGCGAAGAGGAAGCCGAGGACGCTCTGAGCCGCGCTCTGGAACTGGGCGGCAAGTCGCGCTTTGCCGCCGAAGCCGCCTTGCGACTGGGCGACGTCCGTTACAAGGGCGCGGTGTACGACGCCGCCGACGGCTACTACGCCCGCGCGGCCTCGCTGTCCTCAAGCGATGCCCTGCTTGCCGTACGCGCCAGGGCTTACCTCGGGCTCGGACGGACCGCTCTGGCGCGCGAGCAGTACGACAAGGCCGCCCGGTATTTCATGAGCGTGGCCGTTCTTTTCGAAGACGACGAACTCGTCCCGGAAAGCCTGTACCGGGCCGCGGAAGCCTTCGGCATGGGCGGCAAACCGGAGGAGCGCGGCAAGGCGCTTGGAGAACTCGTCGACCGGTATCCTGACAGCACGTGGGCCGCCAAAGCGAATGAAGAGATGCGCGCGGCTGCTGCCGGCAAATCGTGATGAGAGACTATCTGACAGAGACCGTTGGGCTCAAGATTCACCGGCAGCACGTGGTGGCCGCCTTACTGGCCGGCTTGATGTCGCTTTGCGCGCACCTTGCCTTCGTGATCAATTTCGCCGAGTTGCCCATAGGCTTCGCCCGCCTGATCAGCCCGGTCAAGAAAGAACTCCCGCGTCGCGAAGCAGTTGAACTGGGAACCGTGGAGCTTGAGCCGCCCCCGAGCATTGTCGAACCCGATCGGCTGACGTTCGTAGAACAGGCCATCGGTTCTCCCGCGGCCGAAAGGGTCGAAAAACTCGCCAGACCGCCGGAGCAGACGGCGCTTGAGCCGCCACCCTCGGAGGAATCGCGCCTTGCCACGGAAACCGGCAATCTGCAGGAGGCCGCTCCCGCGGCCGAAAGAGCTGAGTGGCAGCCGCGCCAGGAGATAATCGCAATAGAAGAGCGCATCATAAAGGACGACGTGGCGCTGCTGGCCAGGCGGGTTGTGCCCAGCATCGAGCGCGTGGCAGGCGCCCCCGACGTTACTTCCCCGATTTCGCGCGCGGCCATGCTGGAGGCGATCGGCAAAGCTGCCGGGGCCGACGATGTCGCAGAAGAAAAACCGGTGCAGGCCGTCATAGAGGGCGGGGCCGTCGCACCGCGCGAAACCACGAGCGGCGATCCCAAGCTCGTCATCGGCGAAGCAGCCGCCTACGACCCCGTGAACCTCTTTCAGGAGAAGCCGGCCGAGGTAACTTCCTACATGCCGCTGGAAAAGCTGCTCAAGGCAAGCATGTTTACCTACACCACGCTGCGCGACCTGAAACACGGCTATTTCCGGATCGAGATTACGCGCATCGATTCCGACGTGCTGCCGGTTCTGCCGAAAGACATCGTCTTCGTGCAGGATTGCTCCGCCAGCATGACCGAACAGCGTGTCTACTTCTGCCGGCAGGGCTTGCTGCGGAACCTGGTGGCTATCGGCGAGGCGGATCGCTTCAACGTGATAGCTTTCAAGGACAAGGCGGAGTTGTGCTTCCCGGACTGGTCGGCCAACACGCCCGCAGCGCGCAAGCGGGCGGAGGCTTTTATCGAGGGCATGACGGCCGGCGGCGAAACCGACATTCTGACGTCGCTCAAGGTTTTGAGCGATCTGAAGCTGCAGAGCGGGCGTCCCGCCATAGCGCTGATGGTGACGGACGGCCGTTCCACAACCGGCACTACCGCGGCCTCGCAGATCATACGCGAGTTCAGTCGCTTGAACGAGGGCCGGATATCGGTTTTCACCATGGGCACCATCCAGACCGCCAATTCCTACCTGCTGGATATCCTGAGCTACTGCAATCGCGGCGACACGCGGCTGGTAGCCACCGGAAGGTGGGGCATCCCCGACACCATGGCGGGGCTGATGCTGGAGGTCAGCCGCCCCGTGCTCGGCGAGGTCGGTTTCCGCTTTCCCAAGGGGGCCGAGATAGAGGTCTACCCCGTGCAGACCATGAATCTCTACAGCGACCGGCCCTTGATTCTCTACGGTCGTTACAACCGCGACGCCGAGCGGGTGATTTTCCAGGCTGCCGGCACGGCCGGCGGGAAACGATGCGACATGATTTTTGACATGCCGATCGACGATGCGCAGGAATCCAGGGACAAGACTTTGCGTTCCGAGTGGGGACGGCAGAAGGTCTACCATCTTGTCGGTGAGTATGCCCGGACCGGAGACCCCAGCCTGCTGCGCCAGATCGACGAAACCGCCCGGGCCTACCGCGTGCCCGTGCCCCACAGGGGAGAATTCTAAACCTGACGTATCAGTTGTCCCGACGGTCCCTGACGGCAGATTGCCGTCCTATCCGCGATGCTCTGCAAAGTCACCCGGAATGTCCGGGCGGGCCACGGCGCGGGCCTCGATCGTGCGCCCAAGAAAGAGTTCCGCCCCATCCGACAATGTAGTCACCTGGTCGCGGCTGATTATCTCGACCTGCGGACGGCGGGCGCCCGAGTGCCGCGCGGATTCGGTCACTGCCGTCGTCAGTTGCTCGACGGCGTATCCCTGTGCCGCCGCAACGGTGTCGAACTTCGGCGCGTCAGGCAGACCGCGCACGATGTATTTCCCGGTATCGCTGACGGCAATGTCGGCCTGTTTGCGGACAAAGATCGAACTTGTCACGGCGCCGACCGCGTTGGCGACATCGGCATGTTCCGGAATAACCGCGCGCGTCTTCAACAGCCCGGCCGCCTCGGGCAGGAAGAAACCGACCGGAGCGCCGATACCCACGATCGGCCGGTGCAACTCGACCTGCACGCGGTAGTCTTCGCTGCCGCCCGTCAGAAGGTTGCGCAGCAGCGCTCTCGCGCCGGCCGAATTATCGAGATCGTCGGGGTTGACTTCGTCGGCCAGTTGTTTCTTCAGAATCTCCACCGCCAGTCGTTCGGACACGCCGTGCAACACGGAATGCATCCAGCCGCCTGTCAGGCCGCACACACGGCCGACGATGCCGCACATCCGCGCGGCGGCTTCCGCGTCCCAGAGATCGAGTCGACCGGTTGCATGCAGAAGGTCGGTCGGCGTCAGGCCGCAGCGCTGGACAAGATTCCGCTCCACGAGCCTTTCCAGCGCCAGAAAACGCGTTGCCGACGCTCCGGTTGCGCGCGACAATTCGGCCAGAGAGCGGGGGCGCCCTGCGAGAGTTTCGAGTATTCGCGCTTCCTTGTCGTTCAGGCCGTCGGGTGAAACTCGGCGCGGCATGAACACGATCTCCATGTCGCGGGTGGCCCGGGCGAATGAATCCGGGTGTCCTTCCATCCATTCGAGGGCGCTGAGAGACTCCGGTTGGCGCGCTGCCAGCCATGCGACCGGCGTTACCCGCCGCGGTCCCACCTCGAACCTGCCGCCGGCATAGAGCACCAGGCTGTCCCCGCCAAGCCCGAGCGTGCGCATGTCCAACGCGCGCACGTGCGTCTTCCATCTCCCCACGGACGCGCCGTCTTCGCAGGTCTGGACAATCCCCCTGCGGATCAGGGCGGTATCGGTCGTAGTCCCGCCTATGTCTACAATCAGGGCGTCTTCGACGCCGGCCAGAAAACTGCCGCCCGCGGCGCTGGCGGCCGGCCCCGAAAGAATGGTCTCCACCGGTTTCTGCAGCGCCGTCGCCAGCCCCATCAGCGAACCGTCGCTCCTGACAACCATCGTGGTCGCGCTTATGCCGAAACGCTGTAGCACCTCGCCGACCTTGTTCAGCAACGACTCCAGCTCGGGAATGATGCGCGCATTCAGCGCCGCGGTCTCGGCGCGTATGCGGTAGTTCAAACCGTCCGACACGTCGTGGCCGCACGTTACCGGCAGATGTGTCAGCTCCCGGATAATATCCCTTACCTGCAATTCGTGTCTCGGGTTGCTGTGACTGGCGTATCCGGCAACGGCGAAAGCTCCCACTGCCTCTCTTTCAAGCATGTCCTTGACAACACGCTTTGTCTGTTCGGGATTGACCGGGCTTATTTCGCTGCCGTCGATTTCCATCTGTCCGTCAATCACCGCAATTGGGCGATGATTGAAGCGGCTGCCGTCAAACAGCCCGTAAGGGGGCATCAGCAGGATGCCGACCTTCTGGCCGCGTCCCTCGACAATCGCGTTGGTCGCCAGCGTAGTCGAGATGGATACCAGGTCGACTCGCGCCAGGGCGGCGGCATCCAGAAGTCCGACGGCTTCAGAAATGCCGACAGAGAAATCCCACCTTGTTGTCAATGCCTTTGCCTTTTGAACGACCTTGTGAGCACGGAAATCGTAAATTACGGCATCGGTATAAGTGCCGCCGGCATCGATCCCGAGGCCGAAATGCGATTCCGAGACGGGCATCACGCGTTCTTTCCACCCGATCGCGGGTCCCCGGACGCGCAAGGTCCTCTCTGCCGTCGCGGGTGCAGGGGTTGCGGGCTCGGTCTCGTCGGCGCTGCGTGGCGGAGCCGCCTTGATCCTCTTCTCAACAGCGTCGTAAACGGTGACGTGGTGAGGCGGTACTATCAAGACCTGGTCGGACGACTCTTCTGCCGTCAGCAAGCGCGCGAGCAACTCGTGAGTGCCGCGCAATTCCTCGTATTTCCAGCCGAAGGCGTCGGCCATTTCCCTGGCGATTTCCGCGTAGCGCCGACGGCCTTCCGCACCGGTATCGATGAACGCCGCGCGTTGATAATTTCTCTGCCAGCTCGTCAGGAAGCGGCGAACCGCTTCTGCGTGGTCGTCGCCGTGCTTTTTGCGAATCTGCTCGTATTCGACCCAGATCGGCGAGGCCGGCGTTTTGCCGCTGCCGTCAGCCGGCCGAGGGTCCGTCTTGCCTTCCACCCACCCGGCCGAAATATAGTAGGTTCCGGGATAGCGGGAGAACTCCCGGCGGTAAGCGTCATCGGAACCGAGAAACAGCGCGATGCAGTCGTGTACTCGCGGAAGGGCCAGGGGGATCCTTCGCGCGCGCAGGCCGATGGTGCCCCTGCCGCAAATGCCGTATCCGATGACCAGGCGATCGACCTTGCCGTCCGCCGAAGCCGCGTCAACGGCTTCCTGGAGGCGCCTGCGCAATTCAAGCGGCTGATTGTGCAGGCCTCCCGGCAGGAAGTCGGCCGTGATATCCAGGCCCAGCTCTCGCGCCACCTGTTTCAGGTCCAGCGCCAGCACGCCGCATGCGATGACGCGCACACGCGACCTCTTTGTTTCACCTTGTTTCTCGTTCGTCACGGGCGCATAAACTACAGGAAGCGCGGTTACCGAGGCAAGCACGGTCGGGAAGAGATACGGTAAGCCGGGGGATTATCATGCTCGCTGCAGAGGCATCCATCGCGGTGGTGGATTTTGAGACAACAGGCGTCTGCGAAGGCCATCCGGACGAGCCGTGGCAGATCGGCCTGGTACGGATCGAGAACGGCTGCCTGCGGATGAACGCCGCTTTTTCAAGCCTGTTGCGGATCGGGGATCGGCCTTTCAGCCCCTATGCGCCCGGCCGCCATCATGGTCTGCGCCGCGATCTGGCGAAGGCACCCGGTCTTCAGGAGCTGTGGCCGAAGCTGCGCGGTCGGCTGGCGGGCGACGGAATCTGCGCTCACAATGCGGCCGTGGAAAGGAAGTTCCTGCGGAAAGCTTTTCCGCTGCAGCCGTCATGCCCCTGGATCGACACCCTCAAACTCGCTCGTATCGCTTTCTCCTCGCTGGCCTCTTACAGGTTGGAAGATATCGTCGTGCACATGCGATTGAAGACAAAGCTCGATGCCCTTCTTCCGTCGCTGGGGCCGCATGATGCGCTCTACGATGCGGCGGCTTGTGCTCTCGTGCTCGAGAATCTCCTCAAACTGCCGGAATGGGACGGCATTACTCTCGATGCGCTCGTCCACGCCCGCCCGGCCTGACCTGAGAGACTCAGTTGGAATCGAGTATCGGACAGCGGGATCTGAAGAATCCGAACGCGCCGCGGTCATCCGGCCGATTTCACGCCCTCTGCCGCAACTGTTTCTCTTTTCGGGTCGGAACCGCCGGCCGCTTCCAGTTTCCTCAACCTGTTCTCAAGCAGCGCGACGCGTTGGGCGATCTTTGTCTGTTTCGTCTGGGTCGCGGACATCGAGATCGAGAAGTGAAAGGCAACCAGCACCAGGAATGCGAAAGCGACGGCCACAACCGCCGTGGCGTACTCCGTGCCGGTCACGGCCCGGAAAAACGCGACCGCCCCGGGGAAGACGGCGGCAACCAGCAAAACGAGCGCCGTCGCAATCCAGAGTAGAGCGTAACGCTCCTGCAGATGCGTCCGCCTTATCGATTCCAGCGTCGTAAACAGAACCACCAGGCTGATCGCGCCGATTATCACGCGAATGCGCGTCATGTAGGGCGTGCTGAGCGCAAAGCGCAGGAACTGCTGAGGGTAACACGCCAGAAGAACTGTTCCCGCCCCGACCAATAACCAAAGGAAACCCATCACGTAGCTGCAGCGTCTCTTCCACAGCGCCGTTACCGCAAGGCCCAGAATCAAGCCTCCGGCAAGGAGGACAAATACGCGCAGCCCGAGCGCTTCGTCCCACCCGGTCAGGAGGCGATGGACAAGTTCGTCTATTTCGGCTTGAGTCATATCTCACCGATCAGCTTTGCGCGGGCCAGTTGCGGGTCGACCGGCCTGGCCCTGTCGACCAGCAGCGCCAGGAAAACCTTTACCGCATAGTAAGCCGTACCCCAGCCGCTGATGCTTGATTGGCCCGCGATTCTTTCGCGGAACCGTGTCGGCACTTCCGCATAGTCATATCCCTGTCGCCGCATCAACGCAAGCGCTTCCGGCTCGGGATAGTCCGTCGGATACGACCGCGAGAAGAAGCGCAGCAGTACGCGGTTCAGCAGCTGGAAGCCCGACGTAGGGTCTGTCACCCTGCGCCGGCAGATTGCCGACAACAAGACGCTCAGTGCGGTTATGGCGCACTGCCGGAAAGCGGTGCTCGTGTAGCCCTCTTCGTTCAGAAACCTGGAACCGATTATCAGGTCGACGTCGTTCTCCCGCATTCCCTCCACGAGGCGCGGGATTTCCGAGGGGGGGTGCTGGCCGTCGCCGTCGCAACGTATGGCGTGGGCGAAGCCTTCCTCGAAAGCGTAGCGAAAGCCGGCCTGCACGGCTCCGCCGACACCCAGGTTGCAGGGAAGATCCAGTACGGCAGCACCTTCGGCCGCGGCCACATCAGCGGTTCTGTCCGTGGATCCGTCGTTTACCACCAAAACCTGATAGTCCGGAGCGTGCTGGTGAATCTCGCGCAGAAGACCGCCCAGGCTTTCCTGTTCGTTGAACGCCGGCAGAATCACGATTGTATCGCCGTTCGAATTCACTGCCAATTGCGTATCAGATAAGGAATTCTTGAGCAAGCGAGCATTTTTTTGCCCAGCACTTCCGATCACAACAACAAATGACCAATGACGCGGTCCGCCGCGGCGAGCCGATCACCAATGGCTTCGGCCGGAGGCCGCTCCCGCCCGCTGCGGGCTTGTTATTCTCTCTTCCATCATGCAATCTGCCGTATCGTATGGTGATGATGCTTGGCAATATAGCTGATCTGCTGGCGGTCCAGGTGTCGCTCTGGGCGCTTTATGCTTTGCCGCCTCTGCCGGCCGTCGGGCGCTGGGCCGGGCGGCGGAACTGGGCAACGCTTCTGCTGTTCTCCGCCTGCGCGGGAATCTCATTGCAGGCGGTTACCGGCGCGCTGTGGAACCGTTTCATCGATTACCCTCCCCGCGGCGCGCTCTACTGCACTCTCCTCTTCTGGCTGGCGGCGGCCCTCGCAACGTGCCGCGGTTCCCGCGAACCCGGCCGAAACGATGGCATTCGCGTCGCCGGCGGTTCCGCGCTGCTCGCGGGACTGCTGGTTCTGGCGCTTGTGGTGCGCAGCCTTCATCCCCTGCGGCATGCCTTCCTGGGACAGTCCGACGCGTATATCCACCTGACGTTCATCAAGGACATCATCGGGCAGGGCTGCATACGCCATCCCGGCTACCCGCCCGGTTACCACTGGGTCATGGCGGGGCCGTCGCTGCTCTGGAACATCGACCCCTACCTGACGGCCCGCTACGGCGGAGCGTTCTTCGGCGCGCTTATGACCCTGGCGGCCTATGCCTTCTGGGCGCTGGACGGCAATGAAAGGGCAGGGATGTTTGCCACGTTCTGTGTGGCTGGCTTTCCGGCATTCTTGCTTCTCGTCAAGACGGGCGTCGGCGCCATGGCAAACCAGATGGGTTTGGCTCTGCTTCCCGCGTTTCTGACGCTCTATGCGGCACATCGCGCCGCTCCGGCACGCCGCGGAGCACTGCCCGCGCTCCTGGCCGCCGGCCTGGCCGTCTCGGTGCCGCTGATGCTGCTCACGCTTCTCCTGATGGCGGCCCTCGACCTGCTCTCGATGCCGCGGAAGGGGCGACCGGACCGCCCCGGCTTGCCCGGACTGCCCGCGCTGCTGGTGCTGATTCCCGCTCTATCGATCACAATCATTCACTTCGCGCAACTCGGAGGAGATTTCTTTTCGGCCACGGCGCGGGCCATGACGGGGCAGGCGCCTGCGCGACCGGGCGGCGCCGCGTCACTGCTGCTGATGGCGGCCGATTTTCTGAAACCCAAGCGGTACGGCCTGCACAGTCCGCTCATGAATGCCGCCGGCTGCATTCTACTGATCTTGTTCGCCTGCCTGCTGATCGCGGCTGTCCGCCGGCGTTGTCGCAGGCAGCGACTCCTGGCGCTGTTCGGCCTGCTGACCGGCTTGCAGACGATGACCGGCGCCCTGCAGTTCTCACTCTACCAACGCGCCGGCTGGAACCTGATGCTGGCCGCGGCATTGCTGGGCGGCCTGATCGCCGACGTTATCTACACCCGTATCTCGAGCTGCCGCCCGGCGCGAACCGCCGTGGCTGTCGCCGTCGCGGCTTCGATCCTTGCCGCATTGCTGAATCCACCGGCGCACATCAATAACCTCAGCACTGCGGAAGACGAAATGGTCGACCTGACGCGCGCGCTGGCCGCGCTGGAGGCGGCGCGGACGAAGACTGCTCTCGCCCGCTCGTTCGGCGCGCCATCCGGGGAAGTCGCCGCTATGCTGCCTAAGCTCAATGAGCCGCCGGCAATGGTACTGCGCACGACCAGCGATTCGGACGACTACTGGGAGATACCCGACGCGGTGCTGCCGCCGGGGTCGGACCTCAGAATTCTCTACGTGCGCCGCGGCCGGGAACCGCACCTGTGGGCCGCCCCCGGGCACTGCTTCCTGTTCTTCCTGGACAGGGAAGAGACAATCCCACCGGAGTCGCTGGGCGCCTTCGGCATGGTCAACCCCGCCCAGGCCAGGGGCTACAGCGAATGGCAGCGCTCCCTGTACGCGCCGAACAGTAACATCCGGCGGTTCCTGGCGGACCTTGCGCCCGCACGATGGGAAGTGGATTGGAAGACAATCTCGGAAAACGCCGAGCTGGCCATTGTGCGCCGTATCGCGCCTTGAAAACGCAATGGCTGCCCCCCTGCCTTTTTCCGTGACACACGTCACAACGGAAAGAAGCATCGCACGCGGCGAGCGCCGTCAACGCTTGACATTTGCGGTTCCTGACGGCGGCACTCGGGCCGGGCCCGGGAGCAGCGCGGCGCAAATCGGCAGCCGGACGGCAGACGGGAAGGGTGCGGGACCGAGCCCCCGATGCTGCGCAGCCGGACGGATGCGTTTCCGCGTGCGTCCAGTTCGGGCAGCGCATCCAGCAAGCCCCTGGTATAGGGATGGGACGGATTCTCGAGCACGGCGCCGACGGGCCCCGATTCCACGACGACACCCGCGTACATTACGTGAACCTGCTCGGCCATTTCCGACACCAGCCCCAGGTCGTGGGTGATGAACAGTACCGCCATGCCCGTCTTTTCCTGAATACCCCGGATCAGGTCCAGGATCTGCCGCTGGATGGTAACGTCTAAAGCCGTTGTCGGTTCGTCCGCGACAAGCAGAGCCGGCCGGCACGCCAGCGCCATGGCCAGTACCGCCCGCTGCTTCATGCCGCCGCTCAACTCGTGCGGGTAGGCGTGCCGGCGGCTCTCCGGGTCGGGTAGTCCCACTGTACGCAGGACTTCCGTGATCTCCGTCGATATGTCGACTCCCGGACGATGAAGCCGCAGGGCTTCCGCGATCTGGTCGCCCACAGTGAAGACCGGATTAAGGGCCGTCGCGGGTTCCTGGAAAACGTAGGCTATCTGCGCGCCGCGCAGCGATGCCAGGCGCCGCCGGTCCATCGCCAGCACATTCTCGCCCCTGAAAATGATTTCGCCGCCCGGGTAGTAGCCGGGCGGCTCGGCCACCAGACGAGCCAGCGACAGCGCCGTCACGCTCTTGCCGCAGCCGCTCTCGCCGACCAGTGCCGCGGCGCCGCCCTCCTCAACCGCAAAACTCACCCCGTCAACGGCCCGTAAGGCTCCGTAGTCCGACTCAAACCACGTCTTCAGGTCGCGCACTTCCAGCAGTGTTGCTCGTCCGGCGGCCACTCTTGACAACCCCCTCGGTTCGGGCCAATATGACCCGTTTTTTCCGGGCGAATCGAATCAGTCGAATGGGATAGAGGAAACACGGCGGTCTGTCAATGGCGGGGAATCAGCTTGTCCCGCTTTCCGCGGCGGAGCCGGGGCCGGACACCAAACGGGGATTTCCGGCGTTGTCAAAAAAGCTGTAACAGCCGCGCGCAGCGCGCCGGAATAACGAGAAGACAAGGTGACAACCGAAGACCTTGAAATTCAGACACTTGTCTCGCTTCCGGCCGCAACGGCGCACGACTTTGGAGAGATCGATCCCTTGCGGCATCGCGAGCTGTTTGTGACTTCCGACCCGCCCGAGAGCCAGCTGGGGTCCGGAGGCGGCACGGCGTGGCTGCTTTTTTCCGCCTGGCGCGAGGCATGCTCAGGCAAGACCGCGATGGCGTTCGGCGACTGGTTGAACCGGTCGCGCAAACTGCTGATACACGGCAGCGGCGAAAGCCGCCGTCTTCCCGCGTACGCCGCGCCCGGCAAGCCGCTGATTCCCGTGCCGCAACTGAAGGATGTTGCCGGACAGCGGCCGGACCAGCTACTGCTCGACCTGCAGCGGCTCTCCTACGAGCGACTGTTCCGGTACGCCCCTTCCGGCAGCCGCGTGATGGTAACCTGCGGCGACGTGCTGCTGCGCGATACGCACTGGCTCCCGGCTTACCCGGAGGCGGACGTGCTGATCGCCGGTTTAAGCGCCTCGGTGGAAGAAGCCAGCCGCCACGGTGTCATGATATGCCCCGACGATAACCGTTACACTCTGCATTCATTTCTGCAGAAGCCGGACGCCGGGCGACTGCAGTCGATCGGCGCCTCATACCGCTTCTATCTCGATACGGGCGTCTGGCTGCTGAGCGAAAAAGCCGTTGCCGTGTTAATGAGAAAGTGCGGCTGGGACGAGTCAAAAGGGGCTTTCACGGAAGACAAGCCGCTTCATTACGATCTCTACTCCTCTTTCGGTCAGGCGCTGGGGCGGTCGCCGGCGGTTGCGGACCCGGACGTCGCGGCGCTGACCTCGGCCGTGCTGCCGCTGGTCGAAGCGCGCTTCTATCACTTCGGCACCAACCGCAGTCTCCTGGCTTCGGTCAGCCGCCTGACTCATCCGGCATCGGACCAGCGCTCTATCGGGCATGCATCGATGGAAAGCCACGTGACGCCGGTCATTCAGAATTCGCGGGTGGATTGCCAGCTCGCGCCGGAGAACCGCTATATCTGGATCGAGAATGCAGCGATTTCCGGGGACTGGCGTTTTACCGAAAGAAACGTCGTTAGCGGCGCTCCGCCGAATGACTGGCGGCTCTTGCTCGAGCCGGGCCGCTGTGTGGATTTCGTTGAAATCGACGAACGCCGTGTCTGCATTCGTTTCTACGGATTTGACGATGCTTTCCGGGGAGCGCTTGCCGCGCCGCAGACGGAATGGCTGGGCGAGGGGGCGGCGGCCTGGTTCGAGAAGCGCGGGCTGACGCCGGAAAGCTGCGGGTTGGACGGCACTCAGGACATCCAGGCGGCCGCGCTGTTTCCGGTGGTGGACCGGGATGCGCTGAGCGCGGGGTTGGTGCAGTGGCTCGTGGCGCAGTCGCCGCCGGAGGCCGGCGCCCCTGAAGCATGGTCCAACGCCCCCCGCCTTTCGGCCAGAGACCTGCTTTGCGCACCCGGAACCGCCTTGCGGGCGGCGCGTCGGCGGCGGGATCTCAGGAAAGAAAGGGGCCGGCAGCGGTGCGGGGACTGGGCCGCGGCGTGCTCTCAACTCGACCTCGATGCCGCCGCCGAGCTCGCAGCGGGCGAAGGCTGGGATACCGCCGCAGTGCCCCCGGCCGATGGATTGGCGGCGGCGCACGACAACATGTTCCGTTTCGCGGTAGCCCGCCGCAGGCGCGACTCACAGGCCGAGACGTTCGAGAAGAAAGCCTTTGAAAGTCTTCGCGGACTGATGATCGAACAGATGGAACTGCATCCCGTTTGCCCGAGGCGGAACGTTCTGGACGATCAGATCGTCTGGGGACGCTCACCGGTGCGCCTCGATCTCGCGGGCGGATGGACCGATACACCGCCCTACTGCCTGGAGCACGGGGGGTGTGTCGTCAACCTGGCCGTGGACCTTAACGGCCAACCTCCCATTCAGGTCTTTGCCCGCATCAGCGAAGACCCCGCCATCGTCCTGCGGTCGATCGACCTGGGCATCGACGAACGGATTGAAACCTACGAAGAACTCACCCGCTACGCGATGCTGGGCAGCGGCTTCGGCATAGCGCGCGCGGCTCTGTGCCTGGCCGGGCTCGAACCCCGCTTTCATTGCGACGGCGGCCGCGGCACGCTTCGGCAGCAGCTCGAAAGCGACTTTGGCGGCGGCATTGAACTGTCCATGCTGGCGGCCGTACCGAAAGGATCGGGTCTGGGAACCAGCAGCATCCTGGCGGCAACGCTGCTCGGCACGGTCGGCGAACTGTGCGGCCTTTACTGGAATACCGACGATCTTTTCATGCGCACCATGGCGCTCGAACAGATGCTGACTTCCGGCGGAGGATGGCAGGATCAGGCCGGCGGCCTGGTGCCGGGCGTGAAGCTTATCGAAACCGCGGCCGGCCTTACGCAGCGCGCAGTCTTCAGAGCGCTGCCGGTACGCCTCATCGAAGAGCGCATAGCGGAAGGCTGCGTTCTCCTGTACTACACCGGGATCACGCGCGTGGCCCACGACATACTGGCCGAGATCGTCAGGGGGCTCTTCCTCAATTCGGCGGCACACCTCGGCATCATTGAGGAGATAGGCCGCAACGCGCGTTTTACGGCCGACGCCATCCAGCGCGGCGACTGGCCAGGGTTGTGCGAGGCCGTGCGGCGAAGCTGGGCGCTGAACCGGCGACTGGACGCGGGAACCAATACTCCCGAGGTGCAGGCCATTCTCGACCGCATTGCCGGCTCGGCCGAGGCGTTCAAACTGCTGGGCGCCGGAGGCGGAGGTTACCTGCTTATCCTGGCCCCGGATGCCGTAAGCGGCCGCCACCTGCGCGAAGCCCTGAGCGAGTCGCCCCCCAATAACCGGGCGCGGTTCGTGGATCTCAGCATCTCACAGTCCGGGTTCCAGGTAACAAGGAGTTGAAACCGCATATGAAAGACGAGCTTCTGAAAAGAATCGAATCGCGTGAAGCCAGGGTGGGGGTCATCGGCCTGGGTTACGTGGGACTGCCTTTGCTCATCGAATTTTCGCGCGCCGGTTTTGCCGTGAAGGGCTTCGATATAGACGTCAAGAAAGTCGACGCGCTCAAGAAGGGCGAATCTTATATCCGGCATATTCCTTCCGACGCTCTGAAAGGGGTTTTCACGCATTCCGGGGGACGCCCTCCGGCCGAGGCAACAACCGATTTCTCCGCGACCGCCGAGTGCGACGCCCTTCTGATTTGCGTTCCTACCCCGCTCACTCACCACCGCGATCCCGATCTGACGTACGTCGAAGAGACAACGGCATCGATCTCGCCGTACTTGCGCAAAGGGCAGTTGATCTGCCTGGAGTCGACCACCTACCCCGGAACGACCGAAGACATACTGATTCCGATTCTGGAGAAGAACAACGGCCTCAAGGCCGGCCGGGACTTCTTCGTGGCCTACTCGCCCGAAAGGGAAGACCCCAACAACCGCGACTTCAGGACCGCGACCATCCCCAAGGTCGTCGGCGGTTTGAACCCGGCGTCGCTCGAGACGGCTCAGGCGCTCTATAACTGCGTCATTTGCAGGACGGTTCCGGTCTCGTCGTGCCGCGCCGCCGAGGCAACCAAGCTGATGGAGAATATCTTCCGCTGCATCAACATCGCCCTGGTCAACGAACTCAAAATGGTTTTTACCGAAATGGGCATCGACGTGTGGGAAGTCATTCGCGCGGCCGGCACCAAGCCCTTCGGCTTCATGCCTTTCTACCCTGGGCCGGGGCTGGGCGGCCACTGCATCCCGATCGACCCGTTTTACCTGACCTGGAAGGCCAAGGAGTACGGAGTCGTGACGCGCTTCATCGAGCTGGCCGGCGAGATCAATACCGCCATGCCACGTTACGTCATTCACCGCCTGATGCTGGCGCTCAACGACATCGGCCGCTCGCTGAAAGGGCGACGCGTGCTGCTGGTCGGGCTGGCTTACAAGCAGAACGTGGACGACGACCGCGAGAGCCCGGCTTATGTTCTGTGGGAAGAACTGTTGAAGCACGGCGCGCAAGTCGATTACTATGACCCGTTTTGTCCGGTTGTGCGTCCGTCGCGCGAGTATTCGAAATTCGCGGGCATAGAGAGCGTGGCGTGGGACGACATCCGGCCCGGCACTTACGATGCCGCGATAATCGCCACGGCCCACGACGGCGTGGACCATGACGCGCTGGCGGCGCGGGCCGCGCTCGTGATCGATACGCGCGGCGTCTGCGGGCCAGCCGCAAACGTCATAAAGGCCTGAGTTGACAGGGCGGGGACACGGCCCCGCGGGAGGACGCTCTTGAAGATTCTGGTAACCGGCAGCGCGGGTTTCATCGGCTGCCACGTGGCTCTGGCGCTGCTGCGCGACGGCCACGAAGTCGTGGGCTTCGACAATTTCAACGATTACTACCGGGTCGCGCTCAAGCGCGACCGGCACCGCCTGCTCGAAGAGCATCCCGGCTTCACCCCCACGGAAGCGGACCTGGCGGATCGCGACGCCGTGCAGGAATGCTTCGCCCGGCACGGGTTCGACGTGGTCTGCCACCTGGCAGCGCAGGCCGGCGTGAGATACTCGCTCGAACACCCTTTCGCATACGAGTCGTCGAACCTCCGGGGATTTCTGACCGTGCTCGAGGCCTGCCGCCACGCGGGCGGGCCGCGCCTGGTCTACGCCTCGAGCTCGAGCGTGTACGGAGGAAACACCAAGCTGCCCTTCAGCGAAAGCGATAACGTCGACGCGCCCGTCAGCCTGTATGCCGCAACCAAGAAGGCCGACGAATTGATGGCGCACTGCTACAGCCACCTCTACGGCATCCAGGCGATCGGGCTGCGCTTCTTCACCGTCTACGGCCCCTGGGGCAGACCGGACATGGCCATCTGGCTCTTCACCGAAGCCATGCTTGAGGGGCGGCCTATCAAGGTCTTCAACCGCGGACACATGGAGCGCGACTTCACCTATATCGATGACATCGTGGCCGGCGTCAAGGCGTCGCTCTTCGCGGACGGACTGGCGCCCTACGAAGTAATAAATCTCGGCAATCACCGGCCGGAAAAGCTGATGGATATGATCGAAGTGATTGCCGGAACGCTGGGCGTTAAGCCCCGCATGGAGATGCTGCCCATGCAACCGGGCGACGTGCCGGCCACGTATGCCGACACCGCGCGCGCGCGAGAGAAGCTGGGGTTCGAACCGGCAACTCCGATCGGCGTGGGGATCCCGAGGTTCATCGAGTGGTATCGCGAATACCACAAGATTTGAGAAAGAAAGCGCTTGTGAGAACACTGCGAATTGTATCCGTTGTCGGCGCGAGGCCGAATTTCATGAAGATCGCCCCCCTTGCGCGCGCGATCGAAGCTCACAACACGGGCGCCTCGGCCCCCTCTATCGAGCATTTCCTGGTTCATACGGGACAGCACTACGACGGCAACATGTCCGGCGCGTTCTTCAAGACCCTGGATATCCCGGAGCCCGACGTGGACCTCGGCATCGGCTCCGGTTCTCACGCGGAACAGGTGGGGGCCACGATGATAGCCTTCGAAAGGGTCGTGCGCGAGCAGCGGCCCGACTGGATCGTCGTGGTCGGCGACGTCAACGCGACCTGCGCCTGCTCCATAACCGCCAAGAAGGAACATGTCAGGCTTGCCCACATCGAGGCGGGCCTGCGCTCCTTCGACATGACCATGCCGGAAGAAATCAACCGTATCGTTACCGACCGCCTGTCGGACCTGCTGCTGAGTCCCGATGCAACGGCCGACCGCAATCTGCTGGACGAAGGCCGCCCGGCAGCGGCCATCCGGCGCGTGGGCAACATCATGATCGATACGCTGGAAGCCAACCGGGCGCGCGCCGCGCAGCTCGACGTCGGCGAAATCGTGCGCCGGCGACTGATCTGCGCGGCCGGCAGTCAGCCGGACCTTGCGGACGGCTTTGCGGTAATGACGCTGCACCGTCCGTCCAACGTCGACAGCGCGCAGATACTTTCCGGACTGGCGGACTACTTCACCGGCGAGCTGTCCGAAGCGTTGCCGCTCGTCTGGACGATCCACCCCCGCACCGGCAACCGCTTGAAGGAATTCGGCCTCTGGGAGAAGATCGCGGAATGCCCGCGCATTCTCCTGCTGGAGCCCGTCGACTACCGCGAGATGCTGAAACTCAACATGGAGGCCTCCCTGATGCTGACCGACAGCGGCGGGCTGCAGGAAGAGTGCTGTATTTTCGGCACGCCATGCATCACGCTGAGGGAGAACACCGAAAGACCTGTCACCCTCGTCGAGAACGGCGGAGTCAACAGGCTGGCGGGCAGCGACCCCGGACGCATCCGGGCCGTACTGGAGGAAACGTCCGCCCTCTCCGTTTCCGCCGCGAAAACCGAACACCGCCCGCCACTCTGGGATGGACACACCGCGCAAAGAATAGTAGAAGAACTGGCCCGTTTCTGAAACCGGCGCAAGCCAGGCAATAAACACAGGGAGAAAAACGGCATGATCAAGCCGCACGGAGGAAAACTTGTCGACCGCTTCATGGGAGCGGCAGAGCTGGACGGCACGCAAACAAGCGGCGAAATCGTTCTGACCGAACGTCTCGTTTATGACGCTCTGATGATCGCCATGGGCGGGTTCAGCCCGCTGGAAGGCTTCATGTCCGAGGCCGATTACAGCAGCGTCGTTGAAGACATGCGCCTGGTGTCCGGTCAGGTTTTCGCGATACCCATCGTACTGCCCGTAGACGCCGGTACTTATGCCGGGCTGGGCGAAAGAGGGACGATCGCCCTCAAGGACGAGTCCGGAAGGCGCATCGGCGTACTGCACATGACGGGCAAGTTCGAAAGAGACCTGGCGAAGGAAGCCGCCCACGTCTACGGCACCGGCGATAAGGCCCATCCGGGCGTAAGCAAGATTTTCGAGGAAGGGCCCTGTGCCGTTGCCGGGGATATCGGACTGGTCAGAGACCGTATTCCGATCGAGTTTCCCGACGATTTTCGGACACCCGCCGAGACCCGTTCCTATTTCGAAAAGAAGGGATTCAAGACGCTGGTGGCTTTCCAGACCCGCAACCCCATTCACCGCGCGCACGAGTACCTGACCAAGGTGGCGCTGGAGATGGTGGACGGACTGATGATCCACCCCATCGTCGGCGAAGTGAAGGCGGACGACATTCCCGCCGGCACGCGCATGCAGTGCTACAAAACGCTGATCGAGAAGTACTACAACCCCGAGCGTGTCCTGCTCAATATCCTGCCGATGGCGATGCGCTATGCGGGGCCGCGCGAAGCCGTGCACCACGGCATAATCCGCCAGAACTACGGCATGACTCACCTGATCATCGGCCGCGACCACGCGGGCGTCGGCAGCTACTACGGCACCTACGACGCCCAGAAGATCTTCGACGGAATCGGCGAAGACGACCTGCGGATCACGCCGCTCAAGTTCGAGCACTCGTTCTTCTGCAGGGATTGCGGTCAGATGGTAACCGCCAAGACCTGCCCGCACGGCAAGGAATCGCACGTCTTTCTCAGCGGCACCAAGGTAAGGGAGAAGCTGCGTAACGGCGAGGAGCTGCCCGCGGAATTCACACGCCCGGAAATATCTCACATTCTTCAGGAATGGATCCAAAGCACGGAGTCTTGAGCAGATGCAGAAAGCGACAAATATCACCTGGCACGCCGGCAACGTCACGCGTGAGGATTTTGAAAACCGCAATCGGCATAAGGGCGCCATAGTCTGGTTCACCGGTCTTTCGGGGTCCGGCAAGTCGACCATCGCCGTGGAGCTGGAAAAACGCCTCTTCGACATGGGCGCGCAGGTCTTCCTGCTCGACGGGGACAACATTCGGCACGGGCTCAACAAGAACCTCGGGTTTTCGCCCGAAGACCGCGAAGAGAATATCCGCCGCATCGGCGAAGTGGCAAAGCTCTTTATGGAAAGCGGAACGATAGCCCTGACGGCATTCATCTCGCCCTACCGCGGCGACAGGGATAAGGTGCGGGCGATGGTCGACGACGGGCGCTTCATCGAAGTGCACGTCGACACCGATCTGGACACCTGCGTTCAACGCGATCCCAAGGGGCTCTACAAGAAGGCGCTGGCCGGCGAAATAAAGGAGTTCACCGGAGTTTCAGCGCCTTACGAGGTGCCCGAGAAACCTGAAATCACTCTAAACACCTCTGTGCTCTCGGTGGAAGAATCGGTGAACGCGGTAATCGAAGCCCTTCTCGAAAGAAAGATAGTCGGGCAAACGGCTGAGGATACGGGCGCTTGAAACTTTTCGTGCCAGGCAGAATCTGTCTTTTCGGTGAGCACAGCGACTGGGCCGGCGGATATCGGCGCATCAACGCCGATATCGAAAAAGGCCACGCCCTGATTGCCGGCACGAACCAGGGCGTGTATGCCGAGGTAAAGCCGCATCCCACCAGGCTGATCATACGGGCTTCGCTGGATGACGGATCGCACAAGGGGCCTTTCGAACTGCCCATGAACCGTCAGGCTCTGCTGGAAGAAGCCGCGCGGGGAGGTTTCTTCAGCTACGCCGCTGGCGTAGCCTACCAGGTGTTGACCCATTACCGGGTGCGGGGGCTGGAGATCGACAACTACCTGACGGACCTTCCCGTCAAGAAGGGCCTTTCGTCCAGCGCCGCGGTCTGCGTCCTCGTGGCGCGCGCATTCAACCGGGTGTACGATCTGAAACTCACCATTCGCGGCGAAATGGAGCTGGCCTACCTCGGCGAGATTACGACCCCGTCCCGCTGCGGGCGCATGGACCAGGGCTGCGCCTACGGCAACCGCCCGGTTCTGATGAATTTCGACGGCGACCGCATTGACGTGCGCGAAGTCACCGTGCCGAACGAAATGTTCTTCGTCATAGTGGATTTACACGCGGGCAAGGACACGCGCGAAATCCTGAGCTCTCTGAACCGGGCTTATCCCTTCGCCGAAAGCGAAGTGCACCGCGGCGTCCAGAAATACCTGGGATCGACCAATGCGCGCATTATCACCGAGACCGAAGCCGCGCTGCGCTCGGGGGACGCCGCCCGCCTCGGCGCACTGATGACGGAGGCGCAGGCGGAGTTCGACCGCTATCTGCAGCCCGCCTGCCCGTCGCAGCTTACCGCCCCCGTTCTGCACAAGGTTCTGCGATACGAACCTCTGCAGCCTTACGTCTACGGCGGCAAGGGCGTCGGGTCGCAGGGCGACGGCACCGCGCAATTCGTAGCCAGAGACAGGGATTGCCAGGAAAAAGCCGTCGAGATCATCGAGCGTGACCTCGGCATGACCTGCCTGAAACTTGTCCTGACGCCCGGACGCCGCGTGCGCAAGGCGCTGATCCCGGCGGCCGGATTCGGCACGCGTCTCTTTCCGGCCACCAAGGCGGTAAAGAAGGAACTCTTCCCGGTAATCGACAATCATGGAAGGGCCAAACCCGTTATTCTGGCTATCGTGGAAGAAGCCCTCAGCGCGGGGATCGAAGAAGTGGGCATCATCGTGCAGAAGCAGGACCGCGAGCTCTTCGAGGAAATATTCTGCACTCCGCCGCCGATCGAGAATTTCAACAAGCTGTCGCGCGAGAACCAGCAGTACTGCGGGTACCTGATGGATATCGGACACCGCATTACTTTCCTGTCCCAGGAAATCCAGGAGGGCTTCGGTCACGCCGTCTACTGTGCGCGCGAATGGATCGGGGACGAGCCTTTCCTGCTGCTGCTGGGGGATCACCTGTACGCTTCAGACACGGATACATCCTGCGCCCGGCAACTGCTCGACGTGTACGAGCTCGCGGGGCGGAGCGTGGTGGGGCTCAAGGTAACGCCCGGCGCCGACGTGCACGCCTTCGGGTGCGCGACCGGCGCCTGGGAAGATCAGGATTCGGTTCTTTCCATTACCGAGTTCTCCGAGAAGCCTACGCTTCAGTATGCGCAGCAGCATCTGCGCGTCGAGGGCATGCCGGACGACGAATTCCTCACGGTGTTCGGCCAGTATGTTCTCAGTCCCAAGATTTTCGATTACCTGGAGGAACACATCAGTCTCAACATGCGCGAGAAGGGAGAGTTTCAGCTTACTTCCTGTCTGGACCGCTTGAGGCAGGAGGACGGATTTGACGGTTACGTGGTCAACGGGCGCCGTTTTGATATCGGCAGTCCCGACGCGTATCGTCAGACGCTGGTGGATTTTCGCGGTGCATAAGCCGCCGCCCGGTTGGTCGGCGGGTTCCAACGGAGAACAACCATGAGTGTGCCTTTACTCGACTTGAAAGCACAGTATGCCTCCATCCGCAAGGAGGTGGATGCCGCCGTTGCCGCGGTCTTCGAGACGCAATACTTTGTCGGCGGGCCGTCGGTGGAGTCCTGCGAGCGTGCCGTCGCGGCCTACTCGCGCTGCGCGCACGGGATAGGCGTGTCTTCCGGCACAGACGCGCTGCTGGTCTCGCTAATGGCGGAGGGAATCGGTCCCGGCGACGAGGTCATCACCTCAACCTACACCTTCTTCGCTACCGGCGGCTCCGTCGCGCGCACCGGCGCAAAGCCCGTATTCGTCGACATCGATCCGGCGACCTTCAACATTGATCCGGGTCTGATTGAAGCAAGCGTGACCGACAGGACGAAGGCGATAATACCGGTGCACCTGTACGGCCGTATGGCCGACATGGATCCGATAATGGAAATTGCCCGGGCGCGCGATCTGGTTGTCATCGAGGATGCCTGCCAGGCCATAGGCGCCGAATACGGCGGACGGCGCGCGGGCTCGATAGGCCGCTACGGGTGCTTCTCGTTCTTCCCTTCGAAGAACCTGGGAGGCGCCGGAGACGGTGGAATGGTCGTTACGAACGATCCGGAGCGCGCCGCCGCGCTGAGGCGCCTGCGGAACCACGGCGCCGAACCCAAGTACTATCACTCCATTATAGGCGGTAACTTCAGACTCGATGCCGTCCAGGCCGCCGTCGTCGAAACCAAACTGCGCCACCTCGATGCATGGACCGCGGCCCGGCAGGCGAACGCGGCAAGATACAATCGTCTCTTCGAGGAGGCCGGAATCCCGATCGCCGAATCCGCGGAACGCGCAGACGGCAGCCTGGTGCTGCCCGCCGCTGCAACCGACCGCCACATCTTCAACCAGTACGTGATCCGCGTTCCGCGGCGCGACGAGTTGAGAAACTACCTGAAGAAGCGCGGTATCGGCAGCGAAGTATACTACCCGGCGCCTCTGCACTTGCAGGAGTGTTTCGGCTACCTGGGCGGCGGGGAGGGCGACTGCCCCCACGCCGAACTGGCGGCGCGCGAGACCCTCGCGCTTCCGGTCTATCCGGAACTCACGGATGCGCAGGCCGCCGAAGTGGTCGACACGATCGCGGCGTTCTGCCGCTAGCCTGATCTATTCATCAACTTCGTCACGAAAATGCGTAGCTTGCGTCAGATTAGGGGCTTATTGGTGGATGCCGGGCGAGGGCGTGCCTCGGCACGTCGAGGTCGGCATTCGGCAAGAAGTCCTTCAGATGAGTTGAGATACGCATTTGCAGTAGATTTTGATGAATAGATCAGGCTAGAACAGTTCGCCCTCGTCCCGGGCGGCGGGGTCCGTTCCTTCTTCATCGAGGGGTTCGGTCGTGACCGTGCCGTCTTCGTTCTTGACCAGCACTTCGATCTTACGCTCGACCTCGTTCAGCCTGGCGGAACACAGCCTTATCAAAGCCTGGCCCTCTTCGAAGCGCGCAATCATGTCGTCGAGACTGAGTTCGCCGCCTTCCATTTCGGCCACTATTTTCTCGAGGCGCTCGATCGAGGCCTCAAAGCTCCGGGGCTGTTCTTCATTGCGCTTTTCCTGCTTCTTAGCCGTCATGAGGCATCCTCCGTCGCGGTATTCGATTTGATGTTGGTGTCGATAACTTCCGACCCAACCGTGCCTTCCGCCAAAAGCGTCAAAAGGCGATCGCCCCGTTTGACGTCCGAGGCCGAGCGCAGCACACGGCCGTTCGGGTCCCGCGTTACGCTGTAGCCGCGTTCAAGTACCGCCAGGGGATTGAGGGAACGCAGCTGTGCCTGCAGGCGCCGGACATCGTGCCGGCTCGATTCCACTCTGAGGCGCAGGACATGCAAAGTCCGGACGGAGTAATCGTCAAGGGATTGGCTGCTTTCGCGTAATCCGGTCAGTGCCTCGTGCCTGATGCGCGTGCCCGCGTTTGCGATGCGCTGACGGTATTGCCGGACCAGGTTGCGCGGCTCGCGGAAGACGTAGCTCCGTGCCGCCTCGAGAAACCGCGCGCGGAGGCGCAGTGCGCGTTCGCGCAGGGCCCGCTGCAGCGCTTTGCGTTTGTCGGCGAGCATGTCTTCAAAGGCGTCCTTGCGGTCAACGACCAGCTCGGCGCCGGCCGACGGCGTCGGCGCCCGCAGGTCGGCGACGAAATCGCTGATGGTAAAATCGATTTCGTGCCCGACGGCGGAAATGACCGGTATCTTCGAGCGGGCAATCGCGCGGGCGACGATTTCCTCGTTGAAACACCAGAGATCTTCAATACTGCCGCCGCCGCGCCCCACGATCATGACGTCCACTTCCGCCATGCTGTTCAGAAGATCGATCGCGGCGGCGATTTCCGCGGCTGCTCCTTCGCCCTGTACCTTGACGGGCGCCAGCAGAACCTGCAGGTTTGGAAAACGGCGAGCAATAACATTCAGAATGTCCCTTATCGCGGCGCCGGTCCGCGAAGTCACCACGCCGACGCGCCGCGGCAGCAGCGGGATCGGCCGCTTGCGTTGCCTGTCGAACAATCCTTCCTTGCCGAGCTTCTCCTTCAGCGCCTCGAATTGCGCCTGCAGGCTGCCCTTGCCGCCTTCTTCCATCATGCGGACGATAAGCTGGTAATTGCCGCCGCGCTCGTAGACCGTGATCTCGCCGAAGGCCCGCGCGACGGTTCCGTCACGCGGTTCGAATCGCACCCGCGCCTGGTTGCCGCGGAAGAGCACACACGCAATCTGGGAGTTCTCGTCCTTGAGGGTGAAATAGAGGTGTCCCGATGCCGGCCGCCTTACGTTGGACAGTTCGCCTTCGATCCACACCGACCCGAACATGCCTTCGAGCGCCGTCCTGATCTCACGCGTAATCTCGGAAACTGTGTAGACCCGGCGCGACTCGTCTCCCGGCTTTACCCCATTGGCGGACTGAAGCTTCACTGGAATCACCCGTTCTGCGCACCGGCGCCTGTTCCAGCCAACCGATCATGCAACAGGTTCGCGTATTCTCCTGATCTTTCTGGCCCGGCCCGTCTTCGCGTCGACATCGATCAATGCGCCTTCGAGCGCCACGTCTTCGGCGGCAACCTTGAACTTCGCCGGCATTCCGGTCAAGATCATCGATGTCACCGACTCCAGGTCCCTGCCCAGGGCCGAATCCTTGGGACCCGTCATTCCCAGGTCGGTGATGTAGGCCGTGCCGCCGGCGAGCACCCTCTCATCGCTGGTCTGCACATGCGTATGCGTGCCCGCCACCGCACTGACGCGACCGTCGAGATAGCGCCCCATGATAATCTTTTCCGACGTGGCTTCCGCGTGAAAATCCACCAGGATGATCCGGCCAAGTTGATCCCGTCCGGCCAGCAGTGTGTCGATGGCGCGAAACGGGCAGTCGTAAGGATTCATGAACACGCGGCCGATGGCGTTGACGACAGTTACCCTGTCACCGCTTCTCGCCTCAACGGTTACCCATCCTCTTCCCGGGCAACCCGGCGCAAAGTTCAGCGGCCGCAGGACGCGCGGCTCCCGCTCGAGATATGATCTGAGCTCCTTCTGGTCCCAGGCGTGATCGCCGAGGGTGATCACGTCCACACCGGCCGAGAACAGTTCTTCGGCGACCGGTCCGGTCAGGCCCTTGCCCCCGGCCGCGTTCTCGGCGTTCGCCACGACGAAATCGGCCTTGCCGGCTCCGCGCATGAGCGTTACAACCCGCGCCAGCGCCTTTCTTCCCGGCGAACCGACAAGGTCGCCAACCATCAGAATCTTCATCGCTTCTCCCCGGTTACCCGCTCTCTAACGGGCGAACTCGACACAGCGCGTCTCGCGGATAACCGTAACCCTGATCTGTCCGGGATACTGAAGATCCGACTCTATCTTCTTGCTGATATTCCGCGCCAGGATCATGGCGTCGTTGTCGTCGACTTTGTCAGGCTCCACTACGACACGCACTTCGCGTCCCGCCTGGATCGCGTAGCTCTTCCTGACGCCCTCGAATTCGTTGGCGATGGTTTCCAGCTTTTCCAGCCGTTTGACGTATATGTTCGTGGTTTCCGAGCGGGCGCCGGGCCGCGAGCTGCTGATCGCGTCGGCCGCGGATGCCAGGACGGCGTACAGGCTCTCGGCTTCGATTTCTTCGTGGTGGGCCGCGACAGCGTTGACCATCATCGGCGATTCCCCGGCCCGCTTGAGCAGGTCGGCCCCGATTGCCGCGTGGCCGCCTTCGACTTCGTGGTCCATGGCCTTGCCGATGTCGTGGAAGAGGCCGATCCGCTTGGCGATTGTCACATCCAGACCGATTTCGCCGGCCATGACGCCCATGAGCTGAGACACTTCCAGTGAGTGCTGCAGGACATTCTGGCTGTAGCTGGTGCGGTACTTCAACCGGCCGAGCTTGCGCAGCAGTTCGGGGTCGACCTCCTGCACCCCCGCCTGAAATGCGGCCTCTTCCCCCGCTTTGCGGATGTTTTCTTCCATATCTTCCTGCACTTTTGTCACCACTTCTTCGATCCTGGCCGGATGGATCCGGCCGTCCGCCACAAGTTGCTCCAGCGCCAACCTCGCGACCTCGCGCCGGATGGGATCGAAGCCGGAAATCACGACTGCCTCGGGTGTGTCGTCTATCAGCAGGTTGACCCCCGTGGCCGCTTCCAGGGCGCGAATATTGCGGCCCTCCCGCCCGATCACACGCCCCTTCATATCGTCGCTGGGCAGATCGACGGTGCTGGTCATCATCTCGCTGGCGTGCGAAGCCGAGTAGCGCTCGACGGCGCAGGCCACGATATTCCGGGCCTCGCGTTCGGCCGTCTCCTTGGCCTGTTCCTGCAGACGCCGGATCAGGCTGCCGATCTCGCCGTGCACTTCTTGTTCCATGCGCAGCAGAAGCGTGCGCCGCGCCTCTTCGCGCGTCATGCCGGCCACGCGCTGCAGTTTCTCCTTTTCGTCGGATATCAGTTTTTCCAGCTTCCCGCGGCCCGCTTCGAGGTCGGCGGCCCGCCGCGAGGTCTCGGCCAGCTTTTCTTCCAGCGTCTGCTCCTTCTTGTCGAGCATAGAGACCTTGCGGTCCAGGTTGGACTCGCGCTGGTTGATGCGCTCCTCCAGCGCGGTTAGTTCCTGGCGTCTCGCCTGCATCGATTTCTCAAGTTCTTCGCGCGCTTTCAGGACATCGGCCTTGGCCTGAATCTCGCCTTCCTTGCGCGCCGCCGCGGCGTCCCTCTTCGCTTCCGAGAGAATGTCTTTCGCCTGACGCTCCGTCGCGGTAACACGATAGTTGCCGATCAGATATCGGATAAGGTACCCCGCCGCAATGCCGACGAAGCCCGTCAGTCCGCTTATCAGTCCCTGCATTTCTTCCTCCTTGTGCTTTAGCTGCTTCCCGCGGCGCAGGCTATCGTCCTGTCCTCACAGACCACGAAGTCCATGGGAACGTCGTGCCTCTCCGCGGGTATGTGTTCGTAGATCTGAAAACCGAATGCCAGCCCCACTTTGACGGCGCCCGGCGCCGCACCGGCCAGGATCCTGTCGAAATGCCCGCCGCCGTGGCCGAGGCGCGTTCCGCGCTTATCGAACGCCAGGCCCGGCACAAAGAAGCAGTCGACTTCACCGGTGGCAACCGGTGCGCCGTTTTCCGGCTGCAGCACTCCCATGGGGCCGGCAACCAGGTTCGAACTTTCGAGAAGGCGGACGAGCAAGTACGTTCCGGGCGGGCAGTCACAGGCCGGGACGCAAACCGCCTTGCCGCCTGCGCGGCTGCGCCTGATTATGAGTTCCGTCGCGACCTCTCCGGGCATGGCGAGGTAGCAACCCACCACCTTCGCGGCCGCCCATACGGGCAGAGCAAGGGCGCGTTCCTGGACGGCACGGCCGGTTTCGGCCGCCCATTCCGCGGCCGGTTCCCGCCGCCGGCGAAGAACCATCCTTCTTATGCGTTCCCTTTCCTCGTCGCGACGCTTGCCGTTCATTTGCCGTCCGGCTCCTTCATGCGTTTGGCTATGGTGGCTTCGTAGCCCTGGTCCGACGGTTCGTAGTAAACATCGGACGTCGGCACATACTCCTGCCGCACATAGTGCCCCTTGTAGTCGTGTGGATAAATGTACTCGGAGGGTTCCTCCTCGCCGCCGCCGGCCCGGCGCAGCTTCACGTTTCTGAGGTGCTCTGGCACCGACAGGGTCCGCCCCTGCTCGACATCCTTCAGGGCCTTGTCGATCGCCAGGTAAGCGGCGTTGCTCTTGGGCGCCGTGGCGAGGTAAGTCGTCACCTGCGCCAGGATGATCCTGGCTTCAGGCATGCCGACAAATTCGGCAGCCTCCAGCGCCGAAGTCGCCAGGTACAGGCCGCGCGGGTCCGCGTTGCCTATATCCTCCGACGCCAGAATCACAAGCCGCCGCGCGATGAAGCGGGGATCCTCACCCGCGTAAAGCATCTTGGCCAGCCAGTACACCGCGGCGTGCGGGTCCGACCCCCGCACACTCTTAATGAAGGCCGATATTGTATCGTAGTGCCCGTCCTCGTCGTGGTCGTAGACCACCGCCTTCTTCTGGATGGAATCCTCGATGATTTCCCTGGTCAGGCGGACGATACCGTCGGTCCCCGGTTTCGTCGTCAGCGCCGCGATCTCCAGCGCGTTCAGGGCGCGCCGGGCGTCACCTTCGCAAACACGGGCCAGATGGGCAATCGCATCGTCCGCCATCTCGATATTGAAATCGGCCAGCCCCCTCGCGTCGGCAAGGGCCCTTCTCAACAGGACGCCGACGGCCTCCTCGGAAAGGGGCGCCAGCTCGAAGACCAGCGAGCGGGACGTCAGCGGGCTGTTGATGAAGAACATCGGATTGTGCGTCGTCGCCCCGATCAGTACGATGCCGCCCTCTTCGACGTGCGGCAGCAGCACATCCTGCTGAGCCTTGTTGAAGCGGTGAATCTCGTCGATGAAGAGAATGGTTCTGACGCCGGTCTGAGACTTGCGCAGTGAAGCGCTTTCCAGTAGACCGCGCAACAGCGCGACGTTGGCCAGCACCCCGCTGGTGCGCTCGAAGCGCCTTTGCGTTAGCGCCGCGATTACCTCGGCCAGCGAAGTCTTGCCGCAGCCGGGAGGGCCGTAGAGAATGATACTGGTGAGCCTGTCGGCCTCGATGGCCCGTCGCAGGAGTCTGCCGGGCCCGAGGATCTTGTCCTGCCCGACGATTTCGTCAAGGTCGCGGGGCCGCATCCTGACTGCCAGCGGCTTAGGTTCCCGCGCCGTGTTCTGCTCCTCGAAGAGGTCCATCCGCCTTCTCCCGGAAAAAAAATACCCCGCCTTCTGTCGTAATGGCATTCATCTCTCACCTCTCCGATGAGGTGGGTGCTCTAGTCGCCGCATCGCAGGTCCCGCCTCAAGCGGCAGGCGTCTGATCAACGACGCATTCAAGCTCCCTCGAGAGCGATATTTGGGTTAGAGATTCATGCCGATTTGCGAACAAGGCAGGGCATTTTTTTTCCAAGAGAAAAACGTGCCCCTTTTCAGTGTCACGCCGGAGCAGCTACCTCCTTTGTTTCTTGCCCAATGCAGAAGCGATCGCGCCGACGCAGACGCAATTCGCCCGAGTCTTCCGGCTTCCAAGCATGTCATCATCGGGACCGCCAGCAGCGCTCCCGTCAAGTACAACAGTTCAACTTCAATTGGCATAGTCATGGGCATAAATACCCGAACCTGTTCGCGTAACGTCAAGCTTTCAATGTTCTCAGTCTATCGTTCTCTTATTTCCGCATTAAGTTCACTCTTCAGCGCGTCGCTGATAACGGAATGGTGGATATTCACTTCCTCATCCGTCATCGTTCTGTCTAAAGAGCGATACAGCAGGGAGTAGGCCATACTCTTGCGACCCTCTCCTACCCCTTTGCCTTCGAAGATATCAAACAGCTCGATGCTTGTCAACTCCGGCGGCGCTACTTTTCGCATGGTCGCAATGACATCCTCGTGCCGCACGTGCTTGTCCGCGATCAGCGCAACGTCGCGCCTGACGCCGGGATAGGCGGCGAGCGGACGCAGTTCCGGCGCGGCGAAAACCGTGTCCAGAACGGGTTCGATTTCCAGTTCGCAAAGCCCCACGGGGTCTTCCATGCGCCATTCACGTCCGATCTCGCGCTTCAGCAGTCCCAGCCATCCGATGCAGCGGCCGCCGATGCTTACCGAAAGCCCGCGTTCCGGCTCCAGGCAGGGAACATCGCGGGGGGCGAACCGGGTATCGGCGGCGTGTTCGGCGCGCAGGAACTGTTCGACGGCGCCCTTGATCCAGAGGAACATTTCTTCTTCGTCGGGCGAGCGCCGCCCGATGTTGCCGATGCCGCCCATCATGCCGATGCAAAGCATTTCCTTCTCGACGTGCCCTTCTTCTTTGGCGTCGGAGCGGAAGACCCGCCCAAGTTCGAAGAACGCGGCCGAGTCTACCTGCCGGGCCAGGTTCCGCGCGAGCGTCTCGACCATCTGCGGCGCCAGAGAATCCCGCATCACGGCGTGTTCGGCGCTGACGGGATTCGGCAATACTATGCGTTCTTCCGCCGGGTCGCACCCGAACCTGTCGAGCAGCTCGCTTGATACGAAACTGTAGTTGACGATCTCGGTCAGGCCGAGGCCGGCCAGGGCGGCGCGGCAAGCGCTGACGGCACGCGTGCCGGTATCGTCGGCCTCGGGGTTGATGCGCGCCGCGGGTATGGCCTGGGGCACGCGGTCCAGCCCGTGCAGACGCGCGACCTCCTCGATCAGGTCGGCCTCGATGCACAGGTCCGGGCGGAATCCCGGCGGCTCAACCGCGCATGTTTCGCCGCCGCGTTCCACGACCGGCAGTTCCAGCGATTCAAGCAACCTGACGATCTCGCCGTCGGGTATTTCCATGCCGAGCAGCGAGCGCACGCGCGCCATGCGGCAGACAATGCGGTGCTGTACGCGGGGCCGCGGATAAACGTCCACTGCGCCGCGCGCTGCTGCGGCCCCGGCAAGTTCCACCATCAAACGCGCCGCGCGGCGGCTTGCCGTATCGACGCCTTCAATGTCGATGCCGCGCTCGAAACGATGCGAAGATTCAGTGGCCAGGCCCAGGGCGGAAGATGTCCGTCGAATCGAGGCCGGATCGAAACAGGCGCTTTCCAGCAGCACCGTTCGCGTGACGTCGCGGATCTCGCTGCCGGCGCCGCCCATGACGCCGGCCACGGCAACCGGCCGTTTGCCGTCGGCTATCATCAGCATATCGGGACTTATCTCCCGCTCGATCTCGTCAAGCGTGGCCATACTTTCGCCCGGGCGCGCGCGGCGCACCACGATGCGGCGTTCCTCCAGCAGTTCGTAGTCAAAAGCATGCAACGGCTGGCCGAGTTCCAGCATCACGTAGTTCGTAATGTCCACGATGTTGTTGATCGGTCTGACGCCGCACAGTGAAAGGCGGCGCCGCATCCAGAGCGGACTCGGACCGATTTTGACCTCCGAAAGAACCCGCGCGGTGTAACGGGGGCACCCCGCCGGATCATCGATCGCCACCTGCGTAAGATGTTCGATCGGCTCGCCGGATTCGACGTAATCCACCGGCGGCGGCTTGAGACGACCGCCGCACAGCGCCGCCACTTCTCTCGCAATGCCGACAATGCTGAGGCAATCTCCGCGATTCCAGGTAATATCAAGATGCAGCACTGTTTCGGGCGGACCGAGCACGTCCGCCAGGGGCGTTCCGGGCGCGGTGTCGGACGGGAGAAGCATGATGCCGGAGTGGTCGTCAGAAAGCCCGATTTCATCCTCGGCGCAGAGCATTCCCTCCGATTTCTCTCCCTTTATGTCGTAGGTCTCGATTACCAGCCCCCCCGGGAGCGTAGTGCCGGGAGGAGCAAACGCCGCCTTGTCGCCCACGCCGAAATTATCGGCGCCGCAGACCACGCTGCGATCATCCCGGCCGTCCGAAACCCGGCAGACCCGCAGCCTTTCCGCCTCAGAATGGGGCCTGATATCAAGGATCTCACCCGCAACAAGCCCCGTGCAGTCCGAGCCCACGACTTCAACGGCCGTGACTTCGCTGCCGGAAAAAGTCAGCTTTTCGGCCAGTTCTCCGGGAGACAGATTGAAATCCACGTATTCTTTCAACCAACTGAGAGGTATCTTCATGGCTTATCTCTCTCTCAGGCGAACTGCGAAAGGAAACGCAGATCGTTCTCGTACAGCAGTCGTATATCCGGAATGCCGTACTTGACCATGGCTATGCGCTCGACCCCCATGCCGAACGCGTAGCCCGTATAACGCTCGGCATCGTAACCGACCTTTTCGAACACGCGCGGATCGACCATCCCCGCGCCGGCGATCTCGATCCATCCGCTATTCTTGCAGACCCGGCAGCCTTCGCCGCCGCAGACGTGGCATGAAAAATCGCATTCGACGCTTGGTTCGGTGAACGGAAAGAAATGGGGACGAAAACGAACACCCACCGCGGGACCCATCATGCGGCGCGCGAAATAGGCGAGCACTCCCTTCAGGTCGGCCAGCGAGACGTTCCGGTCCACGTAGAGCCCCTCGATCTGGTGGAAATTGGCGCTGTGTGTGGCGTCGGTGGTGTCCCTGCGGTAGCAACGGCCTGGCGTTATTATCCTCACGGGCGGCTGCCGGCTTTCCATGACCCGGATCTGGACCGGCGAGGTCTGGGTGCGCAGCAGCTCCCCCGAGTCCAGCCAGAATGTATCCTGTGCGTCGAGCGAAGGGTGATAATCCGGTGTATTGAGCGCCTCGAAATTGTTGTAGGCGGTTTCGATATCCGGGCCTTCGGCGACGGTAAAGCCGAGCCGCGCGAATATGTCGGAGGTATCCTCGATCACGCGCGTAATGGGATGGCGAGTGCCCGGGCCGCGCCAGCGCCCCGGCAGGCTGCAGTCAAATGCTTCGCCGCGGCTTGCCTGGGGGGCTGCCAGCGCCAGGCGCCGTTTCTCGACGGCCGCGGTCACCTCGGTCTTGAAAACGTTGGCGGCCCGCCCCGCCGCCGACCGCGCCGCGGGGGCGACGTCCTTCAGGCCCTTCATGATGCGCGGCAGCATGCCTTTGCGGCCGAGATACCGCACCCGCACGGCTTCGAGTTCCGGCGGGGAAGACGCCGCGGCGGCTTCCGCCACCGCCCTGTCCTTCATCTCCGCTATTTCATTGGCCTGCATGCCATCGGCTCCCGCGAAAAAAAAGGCCATCCCGAAAGATGGCCGACCGGAGACACCCTGTGAGAGGCTCAGCTCAGGCCGACCTGAGCGCTAAAAAACATAAACATGGCGTTATCGGTCATCGGCATGTTCATGTTTGCGTGCACCTGGCCTTCTCAACAACGGTGGTGAAACCCTCGGGATCGTGAATCGCGATTTCCGAGAGCATCTTGCGATTGAGTCTGACTTTTGACTTCGTCAGACCCTCCATGAAACGGCTGTAAGAGATATTGTTCAGGCGGCAGGCGGCCGAAACACGGGCGATCCACAGTGCTCGCATGTCGCGTTTCCGCGTGCGGCGATGCGCCGTAGCCATGCTCATGGCGCGGTCCACCGCCTCCGTTGCCTGGCGGAAAAGCTTGCTGCGAGCGCCCCTGTAACCTTTCGCCAGAGCCAGTCGCCGCTTTCTGCGGCGGCGCGATGCCGGGGCATTGGTTACTCTTGACATATCGGTCCTCCCGAAAAAAGCGGATCAACCGCCGATCATTCCCTCGATGCGCCGGGTTTCCACGGCGCTCAGCACGCCCGCACTGCGCAGATTGCGCTTACGCTTGCGCGATTTGCTGCCCAGCAAGTGTCCGGAACCGGCCTTTGAGTACTTGAGTTTGCCGCCCGCCGTTTTCCTGAAACGCTTCGCGGCGGATTTCCTGGTCTTCAACTTTGGCATTTCTCACCCGTCTTGAATCACGGACGCAACCGCCCCCGCCTCCTTTGCAGGCAGGGAAATTGCGCAAGATAATGCAAAGGCCGTGTGCCGTCCAGACCTTTTTACGCCATTTTTACGACTGTGCGGCGGCGGTTCGCACGGCCCTGGGAGCGCTTCCCCCATGGGCCTTCCCGGCTTTCTTGGTGAGCAGCGCGACAACCTGGCGCCCCATCAGGCGCGGTTCCATCTCGACCAGGCCGAGGTCTTCGCAGTCCTTGAGCACGCGGTTGATCACGTCGAAGCCCAGTTCCCTGTGCGCGTTCTCGCGCCCGCGGAACTGCAGACTGAGCTTCACCTTGTGGCCTTTGTCCAGGAACTTGCGGGCGTGGCCGACCTTGGTCTCGTAGTCATGTTCGGCCACGTTGGCATGGAACTTGACTTCTTTCACCGCCCGGTTGTGCGCCATCGAATGCTTGCGGGCATTCTTGCGCTTGACGCTTTCGTTGTAGCGGTACTTGCCGAAATCCATGATCCGGCACACCGGGGGATCTGCAGTCGGGGATACTTCCACGAGATCCAGTCCCGCCTCCACCGCCAGCTTCATGGCTTCACGCGTGGGTATGACGCCCACCATCGTCCCGTCCGCCTTCACGCACCGCACCGTCGGGACCCGGATCTTGTGATTTGTCCTTACGAATGTTCGAATGGCTCGCCTCCTTGCTTTTTGTTCAGCCGGCACGCAGTTGTTCCGGCACGTTTTCGCTTGCGGCTTTCTCCGCAAAATCGTCAACGCTCATGGCGCCGACATCGCCCGCGGCCCGCTCGCGCACGGCAACCGTCCGCGTTTCCGCCTCCTTGGGGCCCACGATCAGCATGTACGGGATCCTGGCCTGCTGGGCGCGGCGTATCTTCGCGCCGACCTTCTCGGATTTCTCGTCCAGAGCTACCCGGAAATCACTCTCCCTCAGCCGCTCGACCACGCCGCGGGCATAGTCCAGCTGGTTCTCGGTAAGAGGCAGCACGCGAACCTGCTCGGGCGCCAGCCAGAGCGGAAAAGCACCGCCGTAATGCTCCACCAGGATGCCGAAGAAGCGCTCGAGGCTGCCGAGCAGGGCGCGATGCACCATGTAAGGCCGGTGCGCAGCGCCGTCCTCTCCGATGTAGCCCAGGTCGAAACGCTCCGGTATGTTGAAATCGAACTGGATCGTCCCGAGCTGCCATTCCCGCCCGATGGCGTCCTGGATTTTCAGGTCGATCTTCGGTCCGTAAAAGGCGCCGCCCCCCTGGTCCACTTCGAAAGGTATCTCGCAGGTTGCCAGAGCCCGTTCGAGCGAAGCGGTAGCCTGCCGCCAGCGCGCTTCTTCGCCGACGGCCTTGTGGGGACGGGTGGAAAGGTACGCCGATATCTTATCGAAACCGAAACAACGCAGCATGCGCAGCGCGAACTTGACGGTGGTCTCGACTTCGCTCTCGATCTGCTCCGGCGTGCAGAAGATGTGCGCGTCGTCCTGGGTGAATCCCCGCACCCGCAGCAGACCGTGCAGCACCCCGCTCTTCTCGTAGCGGTACACCGTGCCCAGCTCCGCCCAGCGCAGCGGAAGGTCGCGGTATGACCGCGTGTCGGATTTGTAAACCTGGATGTGGAACGGGCAGTTCATCGGCTTGACGAAATACTCGTTGCCGTCGATATCCATCGGCGAGTACATGTTCTCGCGATAGAACTCGAGGTGGCCCGAGGTTTCCCAGAGCTGCGCCTTGCCGATGTGCGGGGTGTAGAGGAGTTCGTAGCCTCCGCGAAAATGCTCGCGCCGCCAGAAATCCTCGATCAGGCAGCGGATGCGCGCCCCCTTCGGATGCCAGTGAATCAGCCCGCCGCCGACTTCTTCCTGTACGCTGAACAAGTCCAGCTCGCGCCCCAGCTTGCGGTGATCCCGCTTTCTGGCTTCCTCCATGCGCTGCAGCAGCACGCGCAGTTCCTTGTCGGATTCTGCCGCAATCCCGTAGACGCGCTGGAGCATCGGATTGGTTTCGATGCCGCGGAAGTAGGATCCCGCCACGCCGGTGAGTTTGAACGCCTTGATTTCGCCGGTGCGCTCCAGGTGCGGTCCCCGGCAAAGGTCCATGAATCCGCCCGACCTGTAGAAAGTGATCGTCTCGTCCTCCGGAATGTCTTCCAAGCGGTCCAGCTTATAGCCCTGGTCTTGTTCCCGGAGCAGGCGCACGGCTTCCTCGCGCGAGACCTCGATGCGCTCGAAGGGATGGTTTTCGGAGACGATCCGGCGCATCTCCTTCTCGATAGCCGTGAAGTCCTCGGGGGTCAGGCGGGCGGGAAGGTCGAAATCGTAGTAGAAACCTGTCTCGGTGGCGGGACCGATATCCAGCTTCACATCTTCGAACAACCGACAGACAGCGGCTGCCATCACATGCGCCGTACTGTGGCGCACACGCTGTAAGTCCAAAATCTTATTCCTCCTGATTTGTTACAAACTGCGCAAACTCCGCGATCGGCGGATTGAAAACCGCTCGACTCTTGAGAAGGTTAAGGCAGGAAGGCGCCGGATGTCAACGCCAATCACGCAGCTTGCTCGCAGCAGCTTGCCGCCGACTGTCATTCCGGCGCCTTCTTCATCAGCACTTCGACTGTATGCGAGGTGCCCGGCTCCTGCGGCGGCACGGAGCCGTCCACGGGTGCGCCGTTGAGCGTAATGGAGGCGACCCCGCTCTCGGCGCCGTTGGGATTCCGCACGGTGATGTTGTAGGTGGCGCCCCGCCATTGGCGCGAGACCTTGAATTCCTTCCATTCGGCCGGAATGCAGGGGTCGATCGTCAGCCCGTCATACGCGGGCCGGATGCCGAGCAGAAACCGAGTCGCGGCAGTGTACATCCAGCAGGTGGTGCCGGTCAGCCACGGATGCACCGCCCTGCCATGTGCCGTGTGGTCCCGCCCCATGATGAACTGGCAATAGGCGTAAGGTTCGGCCTGCCGGATTTCGATGATGTCGTTCTGGTTGTACGGAAGGATGGCGTCGTAGATCTTCATCGCGCGCCCGCCCCTGCCAAGAACGCACTCGGCCGCCACGGCCCACGCATTGGGATGGCTGAAGATCGAGCCGTTTTCCTTCACACCCTTGTACACGCGCGTGACGTAGCCGATTTCGTCGTTCGGCGCAGAGTACGCCGGCCACAGCATGTGTAGCCCGTACTTTGAATAGAGATGCTCGTCCGTTGCGTCCATGCCCTTGCGGCCCCGCTCCGGCGAGGCGACGCCGGAAAGCACCGCCCAGCTCTGGGCGTTCAGGAAGAGTTTACCCTCGTCGTCTCCCACCGTGCCGATCTTGCGGCCGGATTTCGTGAAGCCCCTGATGTACCAGTCGCCGTCCCAGAGGATCTCCTCGCAGACTGCCTGCACCCTCTCCGCCACGGCCGTGTATTTCTCCACGTCCTTCTCGCGGCCCAGGCGAGCGGCCGCCTCGACAACGCACTGTAGCGCCCAGTGATGAAGAAACGATACCATCGCGCTTTCTCCGCCTCCCAGGTTCAGGCAGTCGTTCCAGTCCGCCCGCAGACCCTGGCAGATGCCGTGCCCTCCTACGTGCTCGGCCGAGAAATCGACGATCCTGGACATGTGCTCGTACACGCTGCCTTCACCGCCGTCGGCATAGGGAACGGAACTTTCGAAGAAAGCCAGGTCGCCGGTCTCCTTCACCCATTCGCACACGGTGGGAACGATCCAGAGCGCGTCGTCCGCGCAGGTATCTTCGAGGCCGTGAACGGCGCGCCCAGCGCCGCCGCCCGGCACCACCGTCGGCAACGCGCTGCCCTCCGGCCGTTCGGCTTCCGGCTTGAACCGCTCGGGATCGAAAAGGTGCAGGGCGTAGCCCTGTGAGGTAACGGCGCTGAGCAGTTCCACGATCCTCTGCAGCGATTTTTCCGGGTTCGTGCCGACCACCGCCATGGCGTCCTGGGCGGTGTCGCGGTAGCCCAGACCCGTCCGGCCGCCCACCTCAACAAATGACGAGAACCGGGACCATACGATGCACGTCTCCGCGCCGAACAGGTTCCAGGCGTTAAGCATCGTGTTCATGCCGGGGTGGGGCGTGGCGACCCGGAACCGCTCCACCTTGCGATCCCAGTAACGGCCCAGCTCCGCGAAGGCCGCGTCAACGTTGCCCGTATCCGAATAGCGCTCGCGCGCCGCGCGTCCCTTCGCGCTCCGCGAGCCCACGCCCAGGATGAACACCAGCCGGGCCTCCTCCCCGGGCTGCAGCACCAGCCGCTTGTGCAGGGCCCCGCAGTGATTCCCGCCGAGCTCCGAACTCCCCGAGCACGCGCCGCGGATCACCGCGGCGGGATCGGACTCCGTGCGGTATACACCGATGAACCGGTCCCGCACGCAGTCATAACCGTCGGGTTCGAAGCTCGAGGCCAAAAAATGGTATACGGCGGGATCGTAGAAGAAATCGAATTCGATGATGCCGTCGACGCAGCTCGCCCCGCTGGCGTAGAGACTCATCTGGAAGTCCTGGTTGTCGATGGCGACGTGCTGGAAGGACCACTCCAGGTAGTTGAACACGCTGAGCGCCCGCTCGCGCTTGCCCAGGTTCTTGACCGCCACGTCGTAGAGCAGCACGTCGTCGTCGACCGGCGTGAAAAGCGTCTGCCGGGCGCGAATGTCGCGGTAGTCGCACGCGAAAACGGAGTAAGAGAGGCCGTGTCTTACCTCGTAGCGTGCTTCTTCCAGGCTCTTTCCGACCGGCTGCCAGGATACGGACCAGAATTCTGCCGTCTCGTCGTCCCTGATGTAGACATAGTGACCCGGCCGGTCAAGGGGCACTCCGTTGGGACGGAAGCGCGTCAGCCGTTTGTGCTCCGAGGACTTGTAGAAGGTGTAGCCGCCGGCATTGTGTGATATCACCGTGCACAGGTCGCGCACACCCAGGTAGTTGGTCCACGACACCGGAACGTCCGGTCTCTCGATCACGTACTCTCTGTGTTCGTCGTCGAAATACCCGTATTTCATCGAAGTGTCTCCTCTTCCCGCCGGGCGTTCCGTTAAACGTGCTCCCCGGTCAGCGACTGAACTGACCTTGGACCAGTATGTTGCAGTGGATTGGCCGTTAAACCAGGCAATCCTCCAGCGTGCGCGAAGGGAAGCGTGGCTTGCCGGTCATGGGCAGCGCGAGCAGATCGGTCTGTCTATGCTCGGCCTGAAGCACCGGCGATACGAGGTGTGTCCGGGCGCGTCCCGGCAGCAGATTCGCGGATCCGCGCTTGAGGCGGCGGGCGGAGCTGCCGGTCAGAAAGAAACGGCGTCTGCGCGATTCTCGATCATAGAGCAACTGTATGTCGTCCAGCACCGCCGGTACCTTTTGGATTTCATCGATGAAGACCGTGTCGATTTCCGGTGCAGCCTCAAACTCGCGGACAAGCAGGCCCGGCTCTGCTTCGTATCGCCTTCTCTCCCGGCGATCCTGGAGGTTCAGGACAAGAACACTCTTGCCTTTGCTTATGCAATGCCCAAGTAGAGTCGACTTACCGGTCTGACGAGCTCCGAAAAGCAGGTTGACCTTCGGCTTCACGCCGCCGGCCAACGGCCTGACGGCATCCGTTTTCAGGGATTTCTCAAGAAATCGTGCAAAATAGCGATCTTCCACTGCATTACCTCGCTGCATATTTCGCGGCTATTTATGCATTGGACTATACGTTTGTCAATCGAGCTTTTACCGTTGTGGCGCTTCTCGGAATTCCGGTCAGCTCGGAGTTCAGAGTAGATCTCGAAGCACGAATCTCGAAGTCCGAAACAGGGAAAACGGCATCAGGCATCACGCGCCTGCCCTGCGTAGCCGTGGCGAAGTAGGGTCACCCCAGTTGGGCGACATGCGACACGCGCTTGACAGCGCGGCAGGCCGGAAGTCATACTATATCTGACAATAGAGCCGTGCCGTAAGGGGGGGGCTTCCAATGCGAATCATGGGATTTGAGTGGGATGATGGCAACTGCCTGCACATCGAGCTCGGTCACGGGATCGCACCCCATGAAGCAGAGGAAGTCTTCGCGCGCCGCCCCTTGTTCAAGCGGACCCGGAAAGGGCACTACGCAGCGTTCGGACCGACGTTTGCGGGTAGATACCTCGTCATCATCTTTGAAGTGAAGACAAAGAACTTTGCGAGGGTAATCACGGGTTGGGACATGAAGCCTTCGGATATCAAGTACTACAGAAAACAGAGGCCGACGCAATGAAGAAGAATACAGCAGTCACTAAGCCGGCCGCGCCCGGGGACTGGGCATCCTACTACGATCGCCGCGGCATCCTGGGGGAACTGACAGAGGATGACGTTGCGCTCAGCCTGGGCGAGGAACTGCGCGCCGCGGTCATGGCCGGCGAACGCAGGCATAAGCTGCAGAGCGTGACACTCAAGCTGGACCCGATTCAGGTCCAGGCGATCAAGAAACTGGCCACGATGAAGTCAATGCCCTACCAGACCCTTATCAGGACCTGGCTTGCCGAGGAGATCAGGAAGGAACTGCATCTGGCGACGGCGTGACGCGGGCATACGCGTGCGGAAGTACATGGAAGAAGAGCAAGTGCGGAGCTTTCCGCTGGTTCCTCGTGTAACCGCCTGCTGACTCCAGCCCGGCTATGATGTCGTTGGGGTCGGGGAGGGATTGTCTGCGCTGTTCGCAACCCAGCCATTCTGGCTGGGCTTTAATGTGTGACCCCGTTGGGGTCATTCACACGCCGACCGTGCGCAACGTTGGGTTGTCCATCAAGCACGCTGAAGGCGTGCAACATTACAGCCCAGGGTGACAACCCTGGGGCCAGGGTGGCACCCCCCCGCAATAACAGCGCACTTGGCGACCGGTATGCGGCGGTTGAGTGCAGCGACACTGCCGGTCTGGTTGGAACAAAGAAGCAAGGCTCTTCCGCACAATTCGTGGGTATGGCGCTATGACTGCGCGAGATCGAAATGCAGCCGTGAAAGGGGAAAGCGTGCAGTTCTGGCTCGAAATCAACATGAATATCCGGTAACGGCTGCAAGCCTCCGGCATCTTTCCCGGGCAATTCTCCCCCACGCACTCATGGTCTGTCCCTTATTCCGCTCCTGGTCGAGGCGGTAGCCGACCAGAGCCTTCAACTCAAATGAATTGGTTTGGATTCGGGCTTGATGGAAACATCAGTGGCGTGCATTATCAGACCATGATGGTCGAAGATATCAGGACTGCAGCGCTTCCGGCATGTCTGGATTTCAAGGTCAAGCGTCTTGATGCGTTCGGGTCCGTCGCCCGGGGTACGGCAACGGAATCCAGCGACATTGACCTGCTGGTGGAGTTCCAGGAACCGGAAGATCGTCCGGCCAAGCGATTCTTCGGCCTGCTGCACCGGCTCGAGGATTGCCTTGGTCGCAGGGTCGATCTCCTGACTCTGACCGGTTTGCGCAACCCATACTTTCGAAGACGCGTTCTGAGCGAAAGGATCCCGCTGTATGAGGGATGAAATCCTCGCGCATTTCCACGACATAATCCAGGCCGGTAAAGCCGTCAAGGGGTTCATTGCCGGCCGAACGTTTCAGGACTACGAAGCGGACGAACAGCTTCGAAGTGCCGTTGAAAGGAAGTTCGAGATTATGGGGGAGGCACTCAATCGAATCCGGCGCGATGAGCCGGATGTTCTGCACCGCATCCGTGAATATCGGAACATTGTCTCTTTTCGAAACATCCTTGTTCACGGTTACGACGCGATTGACGATAGAATTGTCTGGGGCGTAATCGAAGAAGATCTTGACAACCTGATCGAGGACACTGTCAAACTCGTCCGGTAGCGTCGCGACCCGACACCGCGGCAACCCCCGCAAAAAAACAACGCACCACGCCTGCGATCTCTCGCAAACGTGGTGCGCTTGAATCCTTGCGCCGGTTCGCTCACGTGGACCAGCGCGGTTTGGTCTCCCCTATTTCCCGTAGATCAGCGTGCCGGGGGTGGTGGCGGCGCCGGCCAGCTTGACCTCCGTGTAGCCGGCGTGGTCCCCGCTGGTCAGCTCGGTGACGACGAACCCCTCGCCGCCGAGGTCGACGATGTTGCCGGACCCGATGAGGGCTTCGATGTCCGCCTTGGACTGGCCGTACGTACCTGCGATCTCGACGTAGACGATCGCGTCGGTGCCGGCGCCGAACTCCAGCGTGTCGCTCGGGCTGCCAAAGCCGAGGCCCCCGAACGCCACCGTCCCACCGTTTATGACATAGTGGCCTACTCCACCTCCACCAATCCAGAACCAATAATTGCCAGAGCCGAAAGCGCCCCACACCAAGTTGCCGCTCTCGTGATAGAAGGTATACTCATCACCCGCCTGAAATCTGCCCACATAAACGTAATCGTCGACCCCCCCGACGGTGTAGAGAGCTTCATCTCCCGGGCTCTGAGTGGCCGGATCGTAGATCATCGATCCGATAGCGTTAGGCCTGGTGCCGGTTTCACCAAATCGGATCTCAGCGTCCGCGCCCGGTACGGCGGCAGGACTCCATGATGCCGGATCAAAGAAGTTAAGGTCGTCCGCGTTCCCGTCTGTAATGAAAAAGACCGCCATCGCCGCCACGGGGGCGAGGATGAGTCCGATTATCATCATGGTCGCTATGAAACATTTCATTTTGAACTCCATTCGTTTTTCTTGTTCGTCAGGAAATCTCGAATCTGCCGACTGACGGACCCTTCCGATTCCGGGATGTATGCCCCGGCCTCGTCAAAGCCCGTTTTCAACATATATCGCACCTCCCTGCGAGCCTGCGTAGCCCGCTTCGACCGGGTCGCGTCCCACCACGGGACGGCGACCGTGCCGGTCGCGCAAACAGTTAAATCGCCGTTCAAGTAAGTGTGGCGATGAAGTAACCAAAGCCTTGAAATTCAGAGAGTCAGATTGAACCCCGTGATCAGTCTCTACGATTAACAAACCAACACACTGCCCCGCGCCCCAACCGGCAGCCTCCCCTTGGCTGCCCGGAATGAAATCACGAAGCGCAAGATGTGTCGATAAGTGTTTTGCGCCCAAAAATGACCGTTTTCCACAGTGCGCGTATATCAGGGATGGGGCGCCGTGGAATTCCATTTCGTTACCCTTGACCGGTCGCGGGAAGCAAACCCTTCAGGCGCCACTCGCTCGGAACCGGCGGGTATGCGTGTGTTTGGTGTTCCCGCCGATGCCTGGATCATCGCCCTGGGACAGGGTGGCAACCGTAAGCGAAGTATGTGAGTGTGCGTGCTTCACGGCGGAGAGTAATTCTTGGGGCGGCAGATACCGGCTTGACCTGTATTCCGTAATGTACAAGAATGGAAGCATGAAGACAACGATAGATATTCCTGAGAAGGCTCTAAAGGACGCTATGCGTTTCGCGGGAACCAAGACGAAACGGATAGCCGTTGTGAGGGCCGTGGAAGAATTTAACGGCCGGCACCGCATGGCGGCACTGACCCGACACCTCGGAACCTGTAAGGATCTGATGTCGGGGAAAGAGCTCACACGCCTGCGCGCGGCGGAGTAACCACCATGACGCTGATCGACACTTCCGCATGGATTCACAGTCTGCGTCCCGGCGGGGATGCCGTGGTGACGGAGAGAGTACGCTTTCTGCTGGAGACGGGTGAAGCCGCATGGTGCCCTATGGTCAGGCTGGAACTGTGGAACGGTGCCCGGGGGGAGCATGAAAAGCGTGTTGTGCGGGACATGGAGCGGGATCTTCCCGAGTTGGAACTGACTCCGGCGGTCTGGAATATGAGCTGCGAGCTGGCGCGCAAAGCCCGCCGACGCGGTGTCACTGCGCCCGCGACAGACCTTCTGATCGCAGCTTGCGCACGGCATCACGGTGTAAACATCGAGCACGACGACGAACACCTGGCCGCTCTCGCCAAGCTGTAAGGCGATCTCTGCGAGTAACCGGGGCGGTCTGTTTGTACGAATACGCACAGCTTCCGGCCGACCAAACTGTAGCGGTCGTCCCGACCTCCGAAGGAGAGTCGGGACCGATGCCACAGGGGAGAGTCGCCGATGCTGCAGATGGCCTGCATCCCGCCCGCGCCTGCCCTCCGCTTCGCTTCGGGTCAGACGCACTACAATCTTCCCCCGCATCTTGCATCCTGTCCCCTCTCCCCTGTATCCTTCCCTCGTCACCTGACAACAAAGTTCTGATTCGACCATGACTCGAAAGACAACCAGACCCCGCAAGCGCGTGGCGCTGCTTCTGCCGGCGGGCTACTACAGCACCGAGCGCGAGCTCAAGGGTGTGACCGACTACGCCCGCCGGCACGGCGACTGGACGATTCTGATGCTGCCGGAGACTTTTACGGGCAGACTGGAGTACCTGCGCCGCTGGGACGGCGACGGGGCGATTGCGCCGGTGAGCACCCCGGGGGAAGCGCGGCTGATCAGGCAACTGCCTTTCCCGGTGGTGGGCCTGTCGGGGGCGCTGGAGGAGGGTTTGGTGTCGCGGGTGCTGGTGGACGATGCGGCGGTCGGGCGGTTTATAGCCGGGTACCTGCTGGAGCGCGGCTTCCGCCGGCTGGTCTTCGTTGGCGGCAAGGGCTGTGACGCAAAGAAGCGTCTGGAGGCGTTTACGGAACGGGCCGCGCAAGCCGGGGCCACGGTCAAGTCCTTCAGCCTGCCTGCGTCTGCCTCGAAAACCTCCGCGAAGACCTGGGAGTCGAGGCTGGAGCGGCTGGGGAAATTTCTGAGCAGCCTCGAGCTGCCGGTGGGAGTAATGGGCTACGACGACAGCTACGCACGCCTGGTGATGGACGCCTGCCGCGCGGTGGGGTTGCGGGTGCCGGAGGAAGTGGCGGTGATCGGCGCGGGCAACAACCCCTCGCTCTGCGAATTCAGCGATCCTGCTCTCTCCAGCTTGGAACTGCCGGAGTACGAGGTCGGACGGCAAGCGGCCATATTGCTGGAGCGGCTGATGGTCCGGCGGCGCAAGCGGCGGGACGTATTGCTGGCGCCGGGCAAGATCGTCCAGCGGGCCTCGACGGAGGTGCAGGCCATCGAGAACGAACAGGTGCGCAAGGCGGTGGTGTACATGCGCGAGCAAGTCGGCCGGATCTTCGGGATCGCGCAGCTCATGGAGGAGATTGAGTTGCCGCGCCGCCGCTTTGAGCTGATGTTTCGACGTGCCATG